>Ga0315274_10005002_pt1 | contig 19434 bp, 9 predicted proteins | sample YL17G02_20_MG_FD_203700 | JGI IMG/M metagenome (GOLD analysis project Ga0315274, IMG submission 203700) | Sediment microbial communities from Yellowstone Lake, YNP, Wyoming, USA - YL17G02_20 | ecosystem: Environmental > Aquatic > Freshwater > Lake > Sediment | place: USA: Wyoming | collected... | reverse complement strand
GAACTCAACGATTGTCTGGCCGGCAAGCCAGCCGAGAAGGAGCATCCCGGCCTGAAAGAGCCCGAAGGATGCGGAGGCGCGCAGAATGGCCAGCCGGGAGAGGGTCTGCACCGAGACGCTGCCCGCTACCGCGACGGCGAGGCAGTCCATGGAGAGGGCCAGCCCGATGAGGAGGATTGAGACGAGGTCCACGACAGCCGTAGTATAGCAGACCCGCGGAATGCGGAGAAGCAGGTAGCGAACGGGCGCAACGCCGTTAACGCGCAGCATATAATCCCATGCGAACTATTCACATTTCTTCGACGCCTGTGTTATACTGAGGCCAGTTTTGCGCCGGGCGGCCTGGAGCAACAATGGAGGTTGGTGACCATGCGTAAGGTTATTGGGAACGGGCTTCGTCGAACGTCAACCACGTTTCGCCGGCGCCGGCTCCGATGGGTGCTGGCGCTTTCGTTTCTCGTCCTGGCCCTCGCCCTCGGTGGCGTCGCCTGCTATGTCGTGTCGGATGTGACCTATCCCGGCGAGGAAGTCGCCAAGGTGATGCTTCCTGACACCGACGGCTACGTCAGCTTCAACCTGAAGCCCGGGCTCAGCCAGTCTCTGAACTTCAAGAGCTTCCTTGATTGCTTCTTCGACACTCCTTCCGTCAACGACCGGTGGCAGGGGGTGTTGCAGCAGATAGAGGCTGACTGGGGCATCGACGTTGAGGAAGATATCCAGCCCTGGCTCGGCCCCGAGGTGGCCTACGGAACGTTTCATGGGCCCACAGTTTCCGAACGCGGCCCCGAAATGTTCTTCTACGTGGGCACTACCGACGAGGCCAGCACGCAGGCTGTGCTCAACACCTTGCTCCAGAAGCGGGTGGAGAAGGACGGCGTAAGCCTCGGGAACCAGACTTATCGCGGCGTGGTAATCACCTGCGTCAACGCGGAGAGTCCTGCCAAGTCTGAGTGCTACGCCGTGGCTCGCGATTACCTTGACCATGCCTACGGGCTGGGCTTCTTCTTCGGCAACCTGACTCGACTCGAGAGGACCATTGACCTCATGCTCGACGGCGGGCCCTCTCTCTGGGACAACGCTGACTTCCAGACGGCGAGGGCAAAGCTGCCGCAGGAGCGGGTGGGCATGGGCTACGGCGATGCAGAGCACATCCTGAGCGCTCTTGTCAAGCCCGCTCCTGGAGACGCGGTGGCCCAGGCCCTGTGGGACGCTTTCAGCCCCTATGCTCCCACCTGCGTCGGCTTCGCGATATCCTTCGCCGACGAGGGGGTCGCGCTGGACTTCTACGCTCCCACGCCCGCAGCCATGGGCTTCGCTGTTCAGCCCCCGATGGCGCTCCAGACGGCGGGCCTCGTTCCGGGCGACGCCCTGGCATTCGCGGCGGGCCAGAACCCGGGACTCTGGTGGCAGCAATTCCTGGATAAGCTGGCCGAACTGGCCCAGAACCCCGAGCTGGACGCCGAGTTGCAGGAGAACCTGAACATCCAGGCGATCGAAGAGGACTGGGGCATCGATTTCGAGGACGACGTCTTCTCGTGGATGACGGGTGAGTTCGCAGGCGCGGCCCTGCCGTACTGGGGTGAAGGCCCCGGTGGCGGCCCGGCGATCCTGTTCCTCTTTGAAACGGGCGACCAGCCCCTGGCCGAGGCCAAGATGGCCGGGATAGTCGACGCGATGCTCAATGAGCTTGTTGAGTCGGGTCAGGCGGCTGACACCTACACCACCGAAATTGGCGGGGTGCCTGCAACCATGATGAGGTGGGAGGACTACCCGGGCAGCGGCCTCAAGACGAAGACGGGCTATCTCTTCCTTGACGGCTTCGTGGTTGCGGGTACTTCCGAGCACGCGCTCGCCAGTGCGGTGGACGCACATCAGAATCCCGCGTCTTCCCTGGCACAGAGCGCTGAGTTCCAGAACATGCTGGCGCGGCTGCCCGCCGAGAACACTGGCCTGTTCTACGCGAACGGTCCTCTGACGGCCGACTTCGTTCTCAATCACGCCGTGACCGACATGGCAGGCAGGGAGGTGTACTACGAGAAGCTGGCGCCACTCATCGAGCCGGTTCAGAGTGCCGGCCTCTGCTACCACGTCGGGCCGGAGGACTTGACAGCGAGGATCGCCTTCCACGTCAAGGATGTCGAGGTCCCGGTGACGGCAGTCTGCATTAATGCTCCCGACTACGTAGGCGAAGGGTACAGTTTCACAGCGACGGTGGACATATGCCAGGTGCAGGCCCTCGGCGCCGCCCAGTACGACGTGCACTTCGACCCGGCTCTCCTGCAACTGACGGGCGTCACCGGCGGCCGCATAGACGGTACCGATATACCGGCGGGTGGCTGGACCGAGCCCACTCCGGGCACGGTCAGCCTGGCTCAGATGATGCCGGGCAGCGGCGTATCCGGCAGGGGGTACCTGGCTGCTCTCCATTTCCTCGTGGTCGGCTCTGCCGGCGACAGGACGGACGTAGCGCTGTCGAACGGCATGCTTGGAGATGCTGAGGCGAACGAGATACCGGCGGACTGGCTCGGGGATTCGGTTGAGATCTTCCTTGGAGGAGCCATCTCAGGCGTCGTAAGAGATGGGTCTGGCAACCCCATATCGGGCGCATCGCTGTACTCGTGGGACTATGACAGCGGGACATGGGCCGGAAGCGCTGCTACGGTAGGGGACGGGGCTTACATCATAGGCAAGCTCGGGTCGGGCAACTACCGTGTTGAGGCGTGGACTCCGGGCTACCTGTCTGAGTACTACGACGGCGTGTACCAGTGGGAGGAAGCGAGCCCGGCCTCCGTCACCTCGCCGGAGAACACCACCGGCATCGACTTCGTCCTGGAGCCGCCGCCCAGAATAACCGGCCATGTCTACCGTGCAGACGGCGTGACTCCCATCGCCAACCTGCACGTCTATGCCACGGACTACGACACCAAGAAATGGACGGCGGGCGCCAACACGGACGGAAACGGCTATTACGCCCTGGCGGTTCCGCCAGGGACGTATCGCGTCAAGGCCTGCGGCTCGTGCTCCGGCCTGATGTACGTCGACGAGTTCTACAATGACACATACGACTACAATGCAGCTGCGGAGGTTCCGGTCACCGCATCCAGCGACACGACCAACATCGACTTCGTCCTCGAGCTGGGTGGAACCATAACCGGCCATGTCTACCGGGCAGACGGCGTGACTCCCGTCGCCAACCTGCACGTCTATGCCACCGACTGCGACACCAACAAGTGGACGGCGGGCGTCAACACGGACGGAGACGGCTATTACGCCGTGGCGGTTCCGCCGGGCTCGTATCGCGTCAGGGCCTGCGGCTCATGCTCCGGCTTGACGTACGTCAGCGAGTTCTACAATGACACATACGACTACAATGCAGCTGCGGAGGTTCCGGTCACCGCATCCAGCGACACGCCCAACATCGACTTCGTCCTCGAAGTGGGCGGAACCGTAACAGGCCGCGTCTACCGACAGGACGCTGTGACCCCTATCCCCAACGTCCATGTCTATGCGACTGACTACCATTCGAATGCGTGGATGGATGGCACCAATACCGCGGGGAACGGCAGCTACCGGCTGGTGCTGCCGTCGGGGACGTACCGGGTTCGCGCCTGCGGCTCGTGCTGTACCGGGGCGCCATATGCTGACCAGTACTACGACCACACGTGTAACTACAATGAGGCGGCTGAGGTGCCGGTCATGGCCCCCGGGGAGACGGCCGACATCAATTTCAGCCTTTCCTCAATGTTGGGGAGAGCGACGGTCGACGAGGCGGTCGGGGCCGGGGTCGCCTGGCTGGCCGGTGGGCAGAACCCCGACGGCTCGTGGGGGAGCCACTGGGTCATGGCCAAGACGGCTCTGGCTGTCCTGAACCTTGAGACCTACGCGACCCGTCAGGGCTATGCCTCGCCATTCGACCCAGCTTTCCCGTACCGCGAGCAGGTCGAGAAGGGGCTGAATTACATCTTCGGCCACGCCTACGCCACGGGAATCAGCCCGCAGCCTGCGGGCAACCCTGATACGGACGGCGACGGCGTTGGAGTCTACTTCTACATACCCGGAGAATCAGGGGATGAGAAGGAAATGGGCGGCTACCCGAACTACGACACCAGCATGGTCATGATGGCCATCGCAGCGAGCGGTGCGCCCGATCGGGTGGTGACAGCGCCGGGCAGCGCGGTGAACGGCTGGACATACAGGGACGTGCTACAGGACGCCGTGGACTACATGGCCTGGGGGCAGACCGATTGGGGTCACGGCAGGGGTGGCTGGAGCTACTGGCAGACCGACAATGGCGGGCCCTGGAGCGACCAGTCCAACTCGGGTTGGGTGACCCTGGGGCTGGCGTACGCCGAGGCCGCGCCTCCCCAAGGCTTCGGGTTGACAGTCCCCGGCTTCGTCAGGAGCGAACTGGACCGCTGGATAAACTACATCCAGGACGACGTTAATGGTGACCCGAACGACGGCGGGTCACATTACTCGGATTTGAACAACACCGGCGAGCCCTCGGTCAACATGCTGAAGACGGGGAATCTGCTCCAGCAGATGGCCTTCGTCGGCGACACGGCGTCCACACCCAGGGTGCAGGATGCCGTAGACTACATGATGAGGCACTGGAAGGACCCCAGCAGCGACCCGGGATGGAGGGGCTGCCCCGCCTGCTACCAGGCCACGTACACAGTCATGAAGGGGTTTGAGGCGCTGGGCATACAGAACATAGACTTCTACACGGACTGCGCGGAGCCGTACGTCGATTGCGGGAATCCCATCAACTGGTTCAATGACTTCACCGACGTGCTGCTTGCGCAGCAGGGCCAGGACGGTTGGTGGCTGGCTGGCTGCTTCGACGATGGCGACCGTATCCTGTCCACCGACTGGGCCATCCTGACCCTGCTCAAGGAGGTCCGGACACCACCTCTGGAGCCGGACCTGGTGATTCTGGACAAGCACGAGGAGTGGGTTGACGCGGGTGCGGGGACGTACAGGGTTTTCTACACGGTCAAGAACGTGGGGGACGGCGAGGCTCCACCAGGCCACGACGTCCGCCTGACAGTAGACGGCGTTCCCATCGAGCAGAAGACCGTACCCGGGCCTCTGGGCCCGGGCGCCACCTACAGCGACAGCTTTGAGACGGTGGTGACGAGAAGCGGAGCGGTGGACGAGATAACCGTGTGCGCGGACGTCAATGACGAGGTCCAGGAGAAGAACCCGGACAACAACTGCCTGACCAACGCATTGCCCTGCACGATTGTCCGTGTCTCTCCGCCGAGCCAGACAGTCAACACCGGCAGCTTCTATGTGGACGTGTACGTTATCCCCGCGACGGCGATAGCCGGCGCCCAGTTCAACTTGACCTTCGACCCCGCGCTCATGGGCGCAGCTGGCGTCACCGAGGGCAATCTGCTGGACCAGAACGGCGCGAGCACCTCTTTCAACCCCGGCACGATAGACAATGTCTCTGGAACAGTCGGCACGGTCTACGGCGCTATCACGACGCCCGGTGCGTCGGTCGCGAGGCCAGGCATATTCGCCAGGGTGACGTTCAACGCCGGTGGTGCGGCCGGGACGTCGGCGCTGCACCTTTCCAACATAGAAGTGGGGGATCCCCAGGGCCAGCTTGTATGCATCGTGGTCGAGGATGGGAGTGTCACAGTCCAGCCTTGGCCCGACTGGGACGTGAACGGCGACGGCTGCATCAACGTGCTGGACATCATAGTGGTAGGCCAGCACTTCGGCGAGACTAGCCCCGTGGCGCATTGGATCCGGGAGGATGTCAACCGCGACGGCCGCATCAGCGTCCTCGACATAATACTCATCGGTCAGCACTTCGGGGAGGGGTGCGGCAAAGTAGCCTATGACAATGACCGGCAGTTGATGCAGATGGCAGCCCCAGCCTTCTACGGCGACATGCACGCGGGGTTCGATTCGACCTCCCACTCGTGGCAGAACTACTCCGTGCTGCTCGGCCATTATCAGGCCACCTATTTGGGGCTCGCTACGTCTCACTATTTGGTGGAAAGCAGCACGGCCAGCGACCCGGCAAACCCGGCCAACCCCCGGGTTGACGGCGCTGGTGGCAGCCCGGCGACTGACGGCGAGATCTCGCAGCACGCGCTCTGGATAGGGTTGCTGGCGAACGCCCCCGGCGCCCATAACGGCGACAGCGACGACCGCGACGGTGTGGCGCCGCTTCCGGGCGAGGATGGCCCATACATCCAGGAGATACCACTGTCAGCCATGGCCGGTGATTCCTACAACGGGGTTCCCGCACCTGGCGGAAGCTACTGCTGGGTGGTGGGCAAGAACGGCCAGGTGTTTGGCGCTTATAAGGCCGCGGACGGCCATTGGTACTCCGGGTATCGCGGCGTTTATCCTTGAGAGGCTGACGGGCCAGCAGAAATCCCCCTCTATCCCCCTTTGCCAAAGGGGGAGGTGGATGCGGGCGCGCCTCGCAACGACATGGCACCACTCACGGGGCAGTGACAGTCTGAGTTTGGCTTAACGAGCAAGACCAGGGAGGTTGCAGCATGGTGAAACGGGCGCTAGGTTCCAAACCTGCGTGGCTGGCTATCGTCTTATGTCTGGCTTTGCTCTTCGCCGCGTTCCCCCTGTGGGATGCGGGCTCGGCGCTGTCGGAGGAGAACGCACTGTGGTCGAGCCCGTACGTGGTGGACAGGTCCGATGACGGGTCCGGCCTTGACCTGGTGAAGGTCATAGTCCCCGGTACTCCGCCCGAGACGAAGGCTGCCGTGGCTGCGGTGCCCGAGGTCCACATAGCGGGGGCTCTGAACAGCCTGACCAGCGTGCCCGGTTTCAACTGGTCCTATGGCTGCTCGGCGACCTCCGCCGCCATGCTCTTCGGCTACTACGACCTCCATGGTTACAGCAACATGTACACCGGCCCCACGAACGGCGGCATATGTCCCTTGACGAACGCCGTCTGGGGGCCCGGCATCGGCGGCTCGGCAGGCGAGTGCCCGCTTAGCGCCACACACATGGGCAAGGACGGCCGCCTCATCAAGGGCACCGTGGACGACTACTGGATATATGTCGGCGACCTCACCCCCGACCCCTACATGACCGGCGGGTGGCTGGAGCACACCCCCGGCGAATGCAGCGGCGACTTCATGGGTACCAGCCAGTTTAAGTACGGCGTCGCCGACGGCTCGACAATGTTCGTTTTCGATGGCGACGGCGATCCCCTGTACGACTATACGGGCGGTGAGCCTTCGGACCGCGACGGCTGCCATGGTACGCGTCTCTTCGCCCAGTCCCGCAGCTACACCGTGCTCACCAACTTCAGCCAGCTCATACGAGGCGTGGGAAGCGATCCGAACAAGGGCTTCACCTTTGCCAACTTCCAGACTGAGATCGATGCGGGGAGGCCCGTGCTCATCCATGTCGAGGGCCATACAATGCTGGGCTACGGGTACAACACGGACGGGAGCATAGTCTATCTGCACGATACGTGGGACTACAGCAACCATCAGATGACGTGGGGAGGCTCTTACAGCGGGCTTCCGCAGTTCGGAGTCAGCGTAATCCGGCTCCAGGCGCCGCCCACCCCCACGGTTACCGGCGTGACCCCCGCGTTGGGGTGCGTGGGAGAGTCGTTGAACGACGTTCTTGTGACCGGCACCAACTTCACCGGCGCGACCTCAGTGAGCTTCGGCTCCGGGGTGACGGTCGCCGGCTTCGCTGTAGATAGCCCAACCCACATAACCGCCGACATCTCCGTTGCCACCGGTGCGGTCCTCGGACCCAGAATTGTCTCCGTGACCACGCCTGCGGGCACCGGCACCCTGCCCGGCGGCTTCACGGTTGTGGGGTTGACCCAGGTCTACATCGCGCCACTGAGCCAGACTGTGACTGCAGGAGAGACGTTCACAGTCAACATAGCGGTTGCCCCCGGGCAGCCGATAGCGGGCGTCCGCATTGACCTGGCCTTTGACCCACTGCTGGTGGCGGCCAACAGCGTCGCCGAGGGGAACCTGCTGAACCAGAACGGCGCTTCGACCTTCTTCAGCCCCGGCACGATAAACAACGTCACCGGCACTATCGGCGACTGCTACGGCGCGATCGTTTCCCCGCCGGGCGCCTCGGTGTCGTTGCCGGGCGTGTTCGCCACGATAACCTTCACCGCGCACGCCGCGCCGGGCACGTCGCCGCTCGCCCTGAGCGACGTGGCGGTGAGCAGTCCTCTTGGGCTGCCCGTCTGTGTGAATACGGTTGACGGCCAGGTCACTGTGGAACTCGGTCCCGAGCCGCCGACCGTTACCGACGTGAACCCCGGCCAGGCGCCCGCGGGCTCCGTACTGAACAACGTGGTCATCACCGGCACGGCGTTCACCGGCGCCACAGCCGTTAGCTTCGGGTCGGGCATAGCAGTCGAGGGTTTCACAGTTGACAGCACGACGCAGATAACGGCGAGTATCAAGATAGACGTCTGCGCCGGCGGGCTGAGAGACGTTTCAGTCACTACGCCCTTCGGCACGGGCACGCTGCCCGAGGGGTTCAACATCATAGCTCTGCCGGTGCCGCCGGTCATCACCGCGCTCGACCCCGGCCGGGGCTGCCAGGGGCAGAGCCTCAACGTCGCCATCCATCACACCTGCCTGCCGGGAGACATACTGAGCATAGACTTCGGCGCCGGGATAATCGTCGAGGGCTTCACCGTGGACACCACCACCAGGACCACCGCGGCCGTTGCGATTCAACCCGATGCGGCCGTCGGCGAGCGGGACGTGTCCATCATCACGACGGGAGGCACCGTCTCCTACCCTACAGGCCACTTCACCGTGTGGCCGGCGGGCGAGTTGACGGAGGTCTACATCCTGCCTGTCAGCCTGACGGTCGACCCTGGCGAGGTCTTCACCGTTGACGTCGTGGTTGAGCCGGGGGTGGCGATTGCAGGCGTGCAGTTCAGACTGTGCTTCGACCCCTCGCTGATAGCCGCCGACAGCGTGGCTGAGGGCAATTTGCTGAAGCAGGGCGGCGCCAATACCACCTTCAGCCCGGGCACGATTGACAACGTCGCGGGGTGCATTTCAAGCGTCTACGGTGCCATCACAACGCCCGGCGGTTCGGTGTCCTCGCCGGGTGTGTTCGCGACGGTCACCTTCACCGCCAGGACCCCTGAGACGCAGGGGGTGTCGGCGCTCGATTTGTCGAACGTCATCGTGGGGAACCCGGCGGCGCACCCGGTGCCGGTTGCCGTGAGCGACGGAAGCGTAACGGTCAAGCCCTGTCCGGACTGGGACGTGAACTGCGATGGGTGCGTCAACGTCCTGGACATCATCCTCGTGGGGCAGCACTTTGGCGAGACGGGGTCGCCCCGCTGGATCAGAGAGGACGTCAACGGTGACGGCGTAATCAGCGTGCTGGACATAATACTGATCGGGCAGCACTTCGGGGAAGGGTGCCATACGGAGTACAAGGTAGGCGCGGTCTTTGCCGTGACTGGCTACAACTCCACGCATGGGATGGCTCAGATGCAGACGGTGCAGATGCTTGTCGAGCAGATCAACGGCGTGGGCGGCGTGAACGGGCACCCTCTGGACGTGACTATCTACGACACCGGCAGCGATGTCTTCAAATGCGCCCTGCTGGCGGAGAAACTGGTCAACGAGGATGGGGTTGCGGCGGTCATAGGCCCCAGCACCACTGGCGAGAGCCTGGCGGCGGTCGGCCTGGTGACCGATGCCCAGGTGCCTCTGGTATCCTGCGGAGCGGGGAAGCAAATCGTGGAGCCGGTTGAAGAGCGGTACTGGGTGTTCAAGACCGCGCCCGGCGACAGCATGGCTGTCCAGGAGGTCGTCGAGCACCTCACCGCTCTCGGGATCGACAAAGCCGCGCTGCTCACCGACACGAGCGCTCTGGGAATCAACGGGAGAAACGAGCTGCTGGTGCAGTTGCCGACGGCTGGCATAGCCATAGCGGCCGACGAGGTGTTCAGCGGCTGCGATGTGGCCGCTCAGTTGGCCAGCATCGCCGGCACCGACGCGCAGGCTGTGATTTGCTGGGCGAGCGTGCAGGGAACCGCCTGCGTCGCGCAGGCCATGGACGGGCTTGGAATGACCATCCCGCTCATCGGCAGCCACGCCATTGCCAGCAAGGCGTTCATCGAGGCGGCGGGCGAGGCGGCAAACGGGGTCGTTTTACCGTCGGGGAAGCTGCTGATTGCCGAGCAACTGCCGGACGGCGACCCTCAAAAGGCCGTGTTGCTCAAGTACAGGCAGGACTTTGAATCCCTTCACGGCGTCGGAACCGCCAATGGCTTCGGCGGCCATGCCTACGATGCCCTGATGGGGGTGGTCGGGGCGATGGAGACAGTGGGGCCGGACAGAGCAGCCATCAGGGACTTCCTGGAGAACAGCATCAACGGGTGGGCCGCCGTCAGCGGCGTGTTCGACACGTCGCCCTCAGACCACAACGGGCTTTCCCAGGGCTGCATGGTGATGGTTCAGATAGTTGACGGCCAGTGGGACTGGCTGGAGTAGGGAACCCAGTCACTCTGCGGCAAAGTGGAGAATCCCCCTTCCGCCTTCGGTAGGGGCGAACCGAAGTGTTCGCCCTGCGTCGCCAGCGGGCAGACACACAGGTCTGCCCCTACAGCACGTGACCGGCGTCGTGACCTCGGCAGCGAGCTTAAGCCCCATCTATGGGCCGACAAGCCAGAGCCGTAGGGTGGGTGCAGCGCAGCGGAACCCACCGGGAGCTGTCCGCGTAGACAGTCCGCTGCGCGAATGCCTTGCTGTCAGGGGCGACCCGATGGGTCGCCCCTACAAAGGCCCGGGCGCACAGACCGCGCCTACACACCCCTGTGTCCCCTCTGGAGAGGGGATTCAGCCTGAAGCCCGGTTCCAATGGTAGGGACGAACCGAAGTGTTCGCCCTCCGTTGCCGGCGGGCAGACACAGGGGTCTGCCCCTACAGCTACACGCACGGATCGGGGAACCGCAGAGAGCGCAAGCGAAGGGCAGACACAGGGGTCTGCCCCTACTTGGCGAGACGGCTGCGGAGCTGGCCGCAGCCGGCATCTATGTCCAGTCCCATACCGCGGCGCAGGGTGCAGGCGACGTGCAGCCGCCTGAGCTCTCTCTCAAAAGCGAGGACGGCTGGTGCCGGCGACGGCCTGAAGGTCTTGTTGCCGGTCGGGCTGGCCCGGATGAGGTTGACGTGGCAGTTCAAGCCCTCGAGCAGCCGGGCCAGGGCTCGCGCCTGCACGACGGAATCGTTCACGCCCTCCAGGAGAACATACTCGAAGCTGGGGCGCCGCCCTGTCTTCTCGAAGTACTCGCGGCAGGCGGGGATCAGCCGTTCCAGCGGATAGCCCTTGTTGAGCGGCACCAGCCTGTTTCTCAACGCGTTGTCCGGCGCGTGAAGAGAGACCGCCAGCCCTACCTGAAGCTTCTCCTGGCTCAGTCGCCTGATGCCTGGCACGAGGCCGGCGGTGGAGATGGTCATGTGGCGCGCCCCCAGGCCGAAGCCTTCGGGCGAGTTCAGCATCCCGACGGCGTGCCATACGGCGTCGTAGTTGGCCAGAGGCTCGCCCATCCCCATGAAGACCAGGTTTGTGACGTGGCTGGGCGTTTCCCCCGAGCCGGCTGGCGCCTGACCGCTTTCGTGCCTGAGCCGGCGGGCGAAGTACAGCACCTGGTCAATGATCTCGCCCGGGCTCAAGTTGCGTTCGAACCCCTGCTGTCCGGTGGCGCAGAAGGGGCAGCATATGGCGCAGCCCACCTGCGTCGAGATGCAGACGCTGTAGCGGCGCCCGCCCTGCGGCATCAGCGTTGTCTCGACGGTCTTGCCATCGTGGAGCGCGAGCAGCGCCTTGGTGGTGCCGTCCCTGCCCGTCACCTCGCGGACCAGCGCAACGGCATGGAGGCTTGTTCGCTTGACCAGCTTCTCGCGGAGCGATTGGGGCAGGTCGGTGGCCTCGTCCCAAGAAGCGAACAGCCCCTGGTAGACCGCCCGCATTAGCTGTCTGGCACGGTACTCCGGCTCGCCCAGCCTCGCCACCAGCTCTCTAACCTGTGTGGAATCGAGGTCGGTGATGCAGATGCGGGTTGTTGCTATGCCTGTCCTCGCTACCTTCTGCCTGTGAAAGGCCGATGGGCTGCCCAGGGTTGCTGCTCGTATGGGGCAACAGGAGATGCAGCTATTCCGAAACAGCGGGTCTACTTCTTGGTGTTGTTCTGGATTCCGGTAATGGTTTCATTCATGCGGAAGAACAGTATGAGTGTCTCACACCATACCCTCACAGCAAGTGGGCCGAGTATCATCAGCACAACGCCCCCGATTATCTGAGTGGCGTCACAGCCCCCGCCGCTACATGCGGTTGCTATCATGAAGATCCCTGCAACGAAGACACCTATGGCGCCTATCCAGAATATGATCTGAATGATGACCGGGGTAATCATCCTCCTGAAGGTCAAGAAGTCGTTCACTCGCGTCTCCTTTCTGCTCCTCTGGTTGCCTCGGCGTCATCTTCGCCGAGCGTCGCGGCTGGATGGGTTTATACCTTATCTGGGCACGTTTGTCAAGCGCGCGCGCTTCTTCATCTGGGCGGATTCCGGCCGCAAGTCTCGAAGGGTTGACAACCTACGTTGGCCGATGTATAAAGCTGGCAACGAAGCTCACAGAAGGAGGGCGAGTCGATGAACGCAGCGCCGCCGCAGAGTCCGACAGTGCGAGTGGGGAGGCTGTCCAAGGGCTTCTACCTGGGGTCATACGTTGGTGGGATGGTCGTAGGGGGTGGCCTGCTTATTGCAGGTATCTTTGTATGGCCCCTTCTCGTGCTTGCCATTCCGCTAATCATCTACGCAGAGGTGGTATGGTACATACTCCTGTACAAGGCATGGGCATCGATCCAGGATGGTCACGCACGAACAGGTCCCTGCAGGGCCGTGGGCTTCTGCTTCATCCCGTTCTTCAGTTGGTACTGGGTGTTCCAAGCGTATTGGGGGTTCGCGAAGGACTGCAACGCCTACATGCCTCGACACGGCACCTCGGCAGTTCCCAGACTGCCCGAAGGCCTATTCCTGGCATATAGCATCCTGGTCGTTGTCGGCGTGTTGCCACTGATCAACATCGTCTTGGTCATACCGCAGTTCGTAGTTGGTGCGGTGATGATCAACGCTGTCTGCGACGGGGTCAACAGTCTGCCTCAAGCAGGGTAGAAGGTGCAGGGGAGGCGGAGAATGCGCAGGCCGGCCGGGACATCGGCGATTGTCCTTGTCCCGGCTCCTGTGGTCGGTGCCGTCGGCTTCGGGGAGCTAAGCACGGCCACTCCCAGCCGCTATCCCCATCCCTGCGTCGTTTCCAGCGCTTGCGACCACGTCGGCTCCCGGCCGCGTTGGCCGGCTGAGCGCTCTCTCAGGTGGCGGACGGGCTTCTACCCGGCTGACAAAGGTCGCACCAGCCAGCAGACTGCCATCTGCAATTGGAGGGGGCCATGAAATCTCATGCAGTTATGGACGAACTCAGACTTCCCCGGTTAGGGCAGGTCGGCTATGTCGTTACGGACCTGGCCAAGACGATGGCCTACTACAGGGACACGTTTCGGATACGTCCCTGGATGCTGCTCGACGAAAGGCCCGAGCCCTGCTTCGAAGGTGAGAAAGAGGTGCACCCCCTGCTGAAGATAGCCATGGCATACTCGGGGCCGGTGCAACTGGAGCTCATACAGGTGGCTGAGGGAGAAAGCTTCCATCTGCGCCACCTTGAACAATCCAGAGGCGGCCTTCACCATCTCGGGTTCATGGTAGGTGATATCGACCGCAGGCTCGACCGCTGCCGTCGAATGGGCATCGGCATACTGCAGCGGGGCACGATCCGCGACATCGGCTTCACGGTGGACTACGCCTATCTCGATACCTTCGACAGGGCAGGCGTCATCCTGGAACTGATACAGTGGCGACTGGGCCGGATGCCGGTGCCCGTGAATCGGTTCGTGTTCAACCTGCTGGCCCTGGTCGGGGAGAAGTCATTCCTGAAGGGGAAAGTCGTAACGTAGGCACCTTGCCAGGGCTTCGCTCCACCCACCCTAACGGGCACGAGGGCGCATGGCCATGCGCCCCTACAGCCCGTACGGCGCCCGTCAAGCCCTGCAGGGGCGAACCAACGTGTTCGCCCTCGTTCGAACCCCTTCGCCGGCTCGCGGGCGACCCGCCGGGTCGCCCCCACAAGCAGGACGCGCGTTCATGCCCCATAGGGCGGGGGCTCCGCCCCCTGCCAGCCCCCCGTCATTCTGAGCCGAAGCCCTGAGCAACGCGAAGGGGCAGCGACCAATCTGGGGGGCCCGGCTTGATCGCGGTGGGCGTTCAATTGAACGCCCCTACGTGGTCGGAATCCCGCCGGGCGTCGGTGGTGGGTTGCGCTTCGCTGCATCCACCCTACGGGCACGAGGGCGCATGGCCATGCGCCCCTACACCGCACAGCGCCCGTCAAGGCCTGCAGGGGCGAACCAATGTGTTCGCCCCTGTTCCGGGCCCCCAGATCATCGGGCGACCCGCCGGGTCGCCCCTACATGTGGCTAATCGCACCCCAGCGCATCAGCTATAATAGTGGTCGTGGAAACGACCACGGCAGCCGCCAGGAGGGCCGTCCTCGTCGCCGCCACGGTAGCTGCCTTCCTCACGCCCTTCATGGGCTCCACCATCAACGTCGCCCTTCCCACGATCGGCAGAGAGCTTCAGATGGATGCCGTCCTGCTGGGGTGGGTGAACACCGCGTACCTCATAGCTGCCGCGATGTCCCTCGTCCCCTTTGGCAGGATAGCCGACATATACGGCAGGAAGAAGGTCTTCGCCTGGGGCACACTGCTCTTCACCCTTTCGTCACTCCTTGCCGGGTTTGCGAACTCAGCGGCCATGCTCATCGCCCTGCGGGTCCTGCAGGGAATCAGCGGCGGGATGATCTTCGGCACCAGTGTGGCAATCCTGACCTCGGTGTTCCCGCCGGGGGACAGGGGCCGGGTGCTCGGCATCAACGTCGCTGCCGTCTATGTGGGCCTCTCTGTCGGGCCGTTTGTGGGCGGATTGCTCACCGAGCATTTCGGCTGGAGGAGCATCTTCTATACGAACGTGCCTCTGGGGCTGATTGTGCTGGCTCTCATATTGTGGAAGCTCAAGGGCGACTGGGCCATGGCGCGGGGGGAGAAGTTCGATCTCACCGGCTCGGTGATCTACGGTATCACGCTGCTGGGCATAACGTACGGCCTGTCCACCCTGCCTGAGCTTCTGGGCGTTTGGCTCATCCTGGTCGGCGTCGTGGCGCTGGTGGCATTCGTGTGGTGGGAGATGCGGGCCAAGAGCCCTGTTCTCGACGTAAGGCTCTTCCGGAACAACGCGGTATTCGCCTTCTCCAATGTGGCTGCCCTCATCAACTACGGGGCGACGTTCGCCGTGAGCTTCCTGCTGAGCTTCTACCTGCAGTACATAAAGGGCTTCACGCCTGAAACTGCGGGGCTCATCCTGATATCAGCGCCGGTCGTGCAGGCGGTCGTCTCTCCCGCAGCCGGCAGGCTCTCGGACAGAGTTCAGCCGCGGATACTCGCCTCGGTGGGGATGGCTCTTGCGGTTGTGCCGCTTGCGGTCTTTGCCTTCCTGGGCTACGAGACCCCCCTTGCCCTCGTCGTCGGGAGCCTCTGTCTGCTGGGCTTCGGCTTCGCGCTCTTCTCATCGCCGAACACCAACGCGGTCATGAGTTCTGTGGAGAACAGGAGCTACGGTGTGGCCGCGGCAACACTGGCCACCATGCGGCAGGTGGGCATGACTCTGAGCATGGGCATTGCGATGATGCTGTTCGCAGTGTACATTGGCAGGGTGCAGATCACGGCCGAGCACTATGACGCTTTCCTGAGAAGCGAGCGGACGGCGTTCATCGTCTTTGCCTGTCTCTGCTTCGCCGGCGTTTTCGCTTCCCTGGCGAGGGGCAGGGTGGTTGGGAAATGATTCATTTGAGCGACAAGCAGATTGCTGAGTTCTGGCACCGCAGCTACGCTGCTGCAGACGGCCTGTGGTTCATGAAGGTCGAGGGGAGACACGGCTTCGACGACGCCCTCGACATCGACAACGAGGTGTGGAAGGTCCTGGCGAAGATACAGGCCCGCATGCTGAAGTCCATCTGCAAGGTGGAGAAAGGGCTGGACGGGCTGTATGAATGCCTCACCACCAGGCTGCAGTTGGAGGGTTTCGACTTCGAGGCGCGGAAAACGGAGGGCGCTGGCTTCGAGATAAGCATCAGGCGGTGCCCCTGGCATGAGCTCATGGTGAAGTCGGGCCGGGAGACGCTCTCCGGCATCGTGGGGACCCTCATCTGCAATACTGAGTACTCGGCCTGGGCCTCGGAGTTCGGCGAGGATATCCGTTTCGAGCTGGGGGAACAGGTCTGCAAGGGCGCAGGGGTCTGCGTGCTGAGATTTGGCTCGGTGGGCCACTGACGCGAAGGCAAAGCCATGCGGGGGTAGCGTCGCCACTCCTGTGGCGACGGGGTGCTCGTCGTGACAGGAGTCACGACGCTACATTGGCGTCGTCACCTTAGCGCGTGAGCCGATCGCTCATTTGTCATTGCGAGCCATCGGCCCTCGCGAAGCGAAGGACGAGGCGCGGCAATCGCCCCGTCTACGAAGCACCAGTCGCCCGTCCCCGATCCTCCGTCATACCGGGCGATTGCCACGGCGTCCGCCGCAGGCGGACGCCTCGCAAAGACAGGTGGACGAAGGCGTAGGGTGGGTGAAGCGGAGCGCAACCCACCAACTTCACGGCCGTCCGGGCTGGTGGGTTCCATTTCATTTCACCCACCCTACCGTTGCTGTAGCGTCGCCACTCCCGTGGCGACGGGGTGCTCGTCGTGACAGGAGTCACGACGCTACATTGGTGTCGTCACCCTAGCGCGTGAGCCGATCGCTCATTTGTCATTGCGAGCCATCGGCCCTCGCGAAGCGAAGGACGAGGCGCGGCAATCGCCAGGTCTACAAAGCGTCCGCCGCCTGTCCCCTCAGCCCTCCGTCATACCGGGCGATTGCCACGGCGTCCGCCTGTGGCGGACGCCTCGCAAAGACAGCCAGACTAACCCTGGGTCGGAGCACCGCCTGCGGCACGAGGGATGCTCGAAGGGGCGCAGCCCCTTCGAAAGAACCCTTCCCCCTCTCCTTCGCAAGGAGAGGGGGACACAGGGGGTGAGGTCACCGAATAGACTTAGTACAGGTCCTTGATATCTTCCTGCGCCTTGCGCTTGAGCTCGGCGGCCTCGCGGAAGCCGAACTCTTTGTAGGACTCGGCTGACCCGTACTCTCTGGTCTTGACCACCACCGGCATGGGCAGGGCATGGCCGAAGATGAGCGCCTGCTGCTTCGCTTCCAGCTTGGAGAGCACCGTCTTGAGCTCGGCCTTCCCGGAAGTGCCCATGAGCACGCTGTCGATATCCTTCTCGTTGTCCAGCAGATAGGTCACCTTGGTTCCAAGCTGGGACATCACCTCGTCGTCGATCCCGCTGGGGCGCTGGTCGATGACCAGCAGGGTCACATTGTACTTCCTCATCTCGCGGGCTATGGTGCCGAAGATGGTCTGCTCGGCCACTTCGGGGTTGAGGAACTTGTGGGCCTCCTCGATGGTTATCACCAGCGGGTTGGGCTTGGCGGCATCCTCCCCCATCGCCTTCTCGGTGCGCTCTCGGTACTGGTTGTAGATGCGGCGGGTGAGGATGTTGGCCACGAGGACGTAGGCGGTGACGTCGGCGTACCTGCCGAATTCGAGCACCACGTTCAGGCCGCGGTCGAGGTATTCGAGAATGCGCTGCACCGAGTTCTCCCGCGCGTGGGGAACCAGGAAGGGGAGCCTGCGCAGCCTCTCCAGGCCGCGGCGCAGGTTGCGGTAGCTGCTCTCGTGAATGCTCAGCCTGTCGAGCAGGTCTTTGGTCTCGTCGCCGCCGCCAAGGCTGAAGAACCGCTCCAGCCAGCGCTGTTCGCTGAACTCGCGCACCAGTTGATAGACAGCCTCCACTGCGGGCTGTGTGAGGTTTAGTGTTTCGCGCAGCAGGCCGATGTCCTCAGGCTCGATCTCATCGTAGGCGATCTCGACCACGAAGTCAGTGCTTACCTTGCGGCGACGGGCGCTTTCCTCGTCCAGCGCGAACACGGCCACCCGCGAGGGGAAGAGCTGTTTCAGGCCCTTGACCTTGCGTCCCTGCTCGCTGGTGCCCTCCCAGCCGTACTCGTTATGCATGTCGAAGATGAGATTGGCGGCCGCCTTCTTCTGCACCATGCCGATGAGCAGCACCCGCGTCAGGAATGTCTTGCCGGTGCCGCTCTTGCCGAAGACGCCGTTGGAGCGCTTCACGAACTCAGGGATGTTCAGGCAGACCCGGGTCTCCATGTCGAGGGGAGTGCCCACGAAGAAATGATTCTCGTCCTCTCGGCCAAACACCAGCTCCACGTCCTGCTCCGAGGCCTCGCGCACAACGGAGAAATGCGCGGGCACCGTCTTCACGGGCTGCGGGCCTTCGAGCAGGGTGGTGGCATCGCCGCTGATGACGAGCATGGGCGTGACCAGGAGTGCGCCGTAGGTGCTGGTGCCGGCGATGACTTCGGCGATGAAGGGGTCGGAGACGTCCGGCGGCGTAACGGTGACCTGCTGGTCTATGGTTCCCAGGCTGACGTCGGTGATCATGCCGAAGAAGCGGCTCTTCTGCCCCCCGATGACCACGTAGCGTCCCACCGCCATCTCCTCGATGGGCGTGGCGCTGTCCAGCTTGACCTCCATCCCTTTGGTCAGGGAGCCGCCGACCACGATGCCCAGTCGTCTCCCCTGTGCGCCGGTCTCGTTCACGGCCTGATCCTCCTCAAGATGGCGTTGAGGCGGTTCAACTGGCCGCCGAGCAGGACGGCCAGCTCCTTCCCGGCCCCCACCAGGAAGGCGCGCTGGTCTTCATGGGCGCGGCTGGCCTGGCGCAGGCAGGCGGCGACCACCTCGTCCGCGGAGGGCGTTCTCGCGTTGAGCGGTATCGTCAGGAAGTCCAGCGACTGCGTGAAGCGGCGCACCTCTTCCGGCTCACAGAGGTGGACGAAGCTGTGGACTCGGGGCGGGCGCGGTGGAAGGTATTGCAGGGGCACAGCATGCTGTGCCCCCACGGTGTGTCCGACGACGAGGACATCAAAGGTGGTGCGCAGCAGCTTCGAGAGCTGGGGGTTCTGGCGATAGATGGCCTCCTCGCTGGCCTCTTCTTTGCCTCTGGCGATCGGCCTTCGGCTTGGGTCCGTGCTCTCCGTGGCCGCGTTGCAGACCACGCCGTATATCTCCACGTCCCCGTCGCTGGCGCGCACCAGGCTGCCCAGCGGGGGCGGCCCGTGCAGTTCGTAGCACTCGGCCGTGAATTCAGCCGTCCCCGCCTCGATAACCTCGCCTATCCTGTCAGCCAAACCGTTTCTCCTGGCCGT
>Ga0315274_10005001_pt1 | contig 19434 bp, 13 predicted proteins | sample YL17G02_20_MG_FD_203700 | JGI IMG/M metagenome (GOLD analysis project Ga0315274, IMG submission 203700) | Sediment microbial communities from Yellowstone Lake, YNP, Wyoming, USA - YL17G02_20 | ecosystem: Environmental > Aquatic > Freshwater > Lake > Sediment | place: USA: Wyoming | collected... | reverse complement strand
AGAGGGTGGTCGGAGCCTTGATTGGCGCGGGTCTGCGGCCCTTGCGACTGCGATTCCAAGAATCGACCCTCTCCCCGACCCTCCCCCCTCCCAGGGGGAGGGAGATAATTTTTCAACAGCCTGTTAGTGTATAATTAAACCGATTTCTCTGATCCGGTGGGGTCAGAGCGTGACTTGTGACTTATGAGTGTGTGATCCTGGGTTCAGGTCTCCACGGTTCGGCAAGCTCACCGCAGGCGATGAACCCTACTTCTCCGAGACTTCCTCCTTCGTCCCAAGTGGGCGTTAAATGAGAGACAGGGCTTGCGACGAGCTCAGCCGAGGCGAGTGTCCGTCCCCCAATTGGACAGGTCTTCGGGCAGGCGAGTTAAGTTCTAAGCCGGGATCAGAGCGCATGATCAATAGATCATGGGGATGAGCTTTTTGGTCCGTTGCATATAGGCCTGATATTCCGGTCCAAAGGCTGCAAGCATGGCTTTTTCCTCAACCAGGATTCGGCGGCGAAAAGCGTAAAACATGACAACCATGATCAGAGCCAATCCGCAGATGCTGCCGGTGGCAATACCTAGTCCGAGGAAAAACATCAGCCCGCCGGCGTATCCCGGGTGGCGGATATGTCGGTACGGGCCGCGGGTCACCAGCTTCTGGTCTGCCTGGAGCGCGACCACGTTTGTGAACCACGGGCCGAGCATGGCGATTGCCCAGCCCCTGAGCAAAAGTCCCGCATAGATAACCCCGGAACCGGCCAGGAGATGACAGTCCCTTGACCCGGGCAGTGTCACCAGCGGAAAAAAAGTCGATGCAATCGCGATCAGGAATGACGCGTTCCGGCTGTTGGCGATGAATTTGAGGCTGCCTTGATCCGCGGCAAGGTCAATTTTTTCAGGCTGGCGGCGCTTGAGAATGTATTCCATTGCCAGGAGCGCGGCGATTCCCAGGGCAAAAATCAGCACCGGCGCCGCCCCTGCTTGCCAGGGTTTCATAGGGCATAGCATAGCCTGATTTGGTTCCAGGGGCACGTGCCGGGCAGGTTGGGCGGCATGACGGCTCAACGGGTTGTGATCCTGGGATCAGGTCTTCCTCCTTCGCTTTTATCTGTCGATGCCCGAGCGCATGAAGGGAGGCTTCCGACTTCGTCCCAAGTGGGCGTTAAATGACGGACAGGGCTTGCGACGAGCTCCCATCGGCTTGAGCTCTGGGCCGAAAGCAGCCGAGGCGAGTGTCCGTCCCCCAATTGGACAGGTCTTCGGGCAGGCCTTGAACTTTGAACCTTGAACCCTTAACACCGGAACACCGGAACTTCGGAACTCCGGAACGGACACAGCCCGCTGTGGCCCTATCTGAGGATGAGATGGTGCTTGGCCTCCTGGATGACGAGTTCCGGGGTCATGGTTGCGGTCAGGTATTGGCTGTTGTTGTAGAGCGGGTGCATGTCCTTGTAATGGGGCGAGAGCCATTGACCCGAGACCGAGCCGTCGATGACGAGCTGGGCGTGGTCCGGGTCGTTCATGTCCATGATGTGCCTGAGCACCGGTCCGGACCTCACCTTGAACGGGTTGTCGCCCTTGCCTGAGAAGCCGGCGTTACGCACGGTTTCATACGCGCCGACGTGCGGGAACGGTCCGACCGAGAGGTCCTTGACCACGATTGAAAGCGGATGTTCAAAGGTCAACTGGTGGAGTTTTCCCCACTCGCGGTTCTTGGGATCGGCGCCGTATTTTTCATGGACGAAGAGCATGGCGTCATGAAGCGACTTGATGATCATATCGTCCATGGTCTCGACCTTGTCGGGAGTGCGCTTATCGTCAAAGAGAGGGGACTGTCCCTGTTCCAGCGCCTTCATCACCGGCTTTTCGTAGCGGCGGGAGTCCAGGTATTTTTTATAGTCTCCGGCCGGGACTTCGTCGGAGAGCACGTTGCGCCTGAGTTCGGTAGTGAACGAGAAGAAGATGACCGCGGCGGTTGAGTCAAGCGAGGCCTCGCAGTCCCATTTGCGGAGTTCTTCCGCAGCTTCGGTCACGAGCGGGTCGGTTGGCTTTTGGCGGTCAATTGCGGCCATGATGAACGGGATTTCCCAGACCGCTTTCTTGACCTGGACGTCGTTCTGGATGCGCTTCATGTCGTCCATTGATATGGGCGCAAGCTCCTTGATCAACTCCTCGATGCGCCATGCTCGCCAGCCCTCGTCGTGGTCGGTGCCGAAGACGTAGGGATAGTAGCGGAAGTCAACCACCGTGTTGTTGGCGGTGGCCATGTATCCCCGGTCCGGGTCGATGGCGTGCGGCAGTTCCAGGAGCGGGATGAACCCGGTCCAGTCAAACTCGCCTTTGTCGCCGGGCACCGGCATCACCCCGATGCCTTTTTTGCGGATGGGAACCAGGCCCGCGGGAATGTAAGCGATGTGGCCGTCGGCGTCCGCGGCGACCCAGTTCTGGTTGGGAACGGTGATGGCGTCCGCGGCCTTGATGAAATCCTGGATGGAGCTTCCGCGCAGGAGGTAGTTGTAGGTGGCGGCGATGCTGTTTGTGTTGAGTTCGTTGCGAGGGATGGCTTTGATCCTGGTCATGAACTCTTGCGCGGTGGCGGAAGCGACCAGGGCGTCAAAGACTTTCAAGTTGCGGGAGAAGTCCCATGCCGCCCATCTCATGGCCAGGGGCGGGGTGTCGGGCGGGAGGCTGCTGACGATGTCGTTGATGATCGGGCCGTGCACGCTCTGTTTTATTTCGATGGCGCGCTCAAGCATAGCCGGTCCCAGGCGGACCTTGATTATCTCGTTCCGGACTGTGAACGGACGCCACTCGCCCTTGTAAAGATACTGGCCGGGATGCGCAGCGTCGGTCTTTTCGACAAATAAGTCCTGGACGTCCGCGGGCGGGGTGGTCAATCCCCAGGCCAGTTTGCGGGTATGGCCGAGCACGGGGTAGGGCACGCCGGCAAAGGCCACGCCGAAGGCGTCGATGTTTCCGGACTTGATGTGCATGGGGTAGAAGTACGCGGGCTGCATGTGTTCGAGGTGGGGGTCGTTGGCGAGCATGGCGTGTTTGTTTTCGGTGAGTTTGCCCGCGACCACCCAGTTGTTGGAGGCGTAGGGGAAGCTGCTCAGGAATTTTTCGCGCAAATTCATATCGGCCTGTGCGAGCCGGAACGCGGCCTCGGGCGCGAGCGGAAGTTGATATGCGTCCAGGCCCAGTTCCTGGTCCGAGGGCCTGCCCCCGAAGGGGATGTCGCGCGGCGCGGAGAGTTTGTTCTTGAGCATCTCATTCGGGACGATGATGGGTATTCCCTTGGGCGCCCAGTGGATGGGATAGAGCTGCCAGGCGAGTTCGTCGCCATATTTTTTGACGAGGAAATACCTTATGAGTTCGTCGTCCATGTTGGCGCCGAGTTCCCAGCCCATGACCATGCCGTAGGATATGATGTCGGCGACTCTCCAGGGCTCGGGCCGGACGCGCAGGATCTGGAGTTCGAGCGGGAGCTGGTCCCATTTCTGGCGGCTGGCGATGAATTCGTTGACCCCGTCGCAATAGGCTTGAATCTGGCGATAGCTTTGCGGGTCAAATTCCTTGAGCAGTTCCTCGCCGGCCTCGCCCAGCCACTTGATCCCGATCACGCGCTGGTGGCGGTCGAGCTCAAAGGTGTTGCCCAGGCCGGGGATGGTTATTTTGCCGACCAGCTCGCTCAGTCTCCCCTGGCCTCCCGCGCGGAACAGAACCATCTCCCACAACCGGTCCTGGGCCTGGACGTAACCCACCGCAAAGAAAAGGTCGTCCTCGTTGTCCGCGAATATGTGCGGAACGCCGTAGCCGTCGCGATAGATGTCAACCTTGCCCTTGAGTCCGGTAACTTTGATCTCGCCGTCATACTGCGGCAAGGACGGATGCTTCTTGTAGCGCGCGGGCGCGGTCAGGCACCCGCCAAGGCAGACCGCCAGCATTGCGCAAAGCCCGAAATTGAAACCCCTCTTCATTTTGCCCCTCCCAAAACAGCGCTCAAGACGCCAAATTACTATTGCCCATAGGCATTGTCAAATCTGGAACGGCAATGGAGAAGCGGGGGAAATAGCCGAAAGGCTGAATAGGGCAGGCATTTTTCTGGTGCGAAAGAAGGGACTTGAACCCTTATGGCCTTATCGGCCACTAGGTCCTGAGCCTAGCGCGTCTGCCAATTCCGCCACTTTCGCACTTGTTGCTAACAATAAACTAGTCGAAATTTCAGGATTGTCAATGGCGGGATCGCCAGATTTTGGCCGCTTGAAATCAGCGCGACAAGGGGTCTGGTCTCAGCGTCCCAGTCCGGGCTTCAGCGAAGAGGCCTGACCCCGTGAAAATGCGACACTTGAAATTGTTAAAACATAAGTATTTAATGGAAGTTGTGAAAAAGACGCCGGAAATGATGGCAGGCCTGCAAAGCCTGTCCCAAAGGATATTCGCTTGCGCCGGAAGAGGGTCTCACCGGACCGATTTCCTCTGCGAAGTCTCGCGCATGATCGTTGAATTTTCCGGGTGCGACGCGGTTGCCTTGTGGCTTCTGGAGGGCGAGAGAATTTACCGCTGCGAGACTTTGAATTCCCAGGCCAGTCCCTTCCAGCTTGACGCCATCGATTTTTCGCGCGGCCCGGCATGCAAAACCGCGGGGACCGGCCCCCAAAATGCCCGACTCGTCAAACTTTGTCTCAAGGTCTTGAAGGGCCGGACCGATCCTTCCTTGCCCGGGTTCACGGCCGGCGGGAGTTTCCGGACCAAAGACGCGCTCACGGACCCGCGGCTCTCGCTGGCCGGAAAATCTAGACGCGGCCGGCGGCCGGCCCCTGCCGCGGATTACAGGTCCATAGCCGTGGTCCCGCTCAAAATCGGCAAGGACACGATCGGGATTCTGAAATTGAAAAGCAAGCGCGCCAATTTTTTCAGCAAGGGATCGATAAACTTTTATGAACTGGCGGCCCAGACCCTGGCTTTCGCCCTGAGCAGCCGGCAGACCCAGGCGGCGCTGCAGGAGCGGGTGAAGGAACTGACCTGCCTTTACGGCATCTCGCAGTTGTGCGAGCAGGAGGGCGTATCGCTGGAGGTCATCCTGCAGGGCATTGTGGAGCACCTGCCCCAGGCCTGGCAATACCCGGAGGCCGCGCACGGCCGGATTATTTTTGAAGGCAATTTCTATTCGACCGCAGGGTTCAGGGACGGCCCCCATAAACTGTCTGCCGAGATCGTGATCAACGGCCGGAACCAGGGCTCGGTGGAGGTGGTGTATTCCGAGGAAAAGCCGGAGCTGGACGAGGGCCCGTTCTTGAAGGAGGAGCGGGATTTGATTGACACGGTCGCGGCGCAGACCGAGCTGATCATCCAGCGCAAGCTTGCGGAGGAGGAAGGGAGCCGGCTTTCGGAGCAGTTGCGGCATGCGGACCGTCTGGCCACCATCGGCCAGTTGTCCGCGGGTGTTGCGCACGAACTGAACGAGCCGCTGGGGAGCATCCTGGGTTTTGCGCAGATCACCCGGAAATCAACGGGGCTTGCGGACCAGGCGGCGCAGGACCTTGACAAAATCATCAAGGCGTCGCTCCACGCCCGGGAAATCATCAAGAAGCTGATGCTGTTCGGCCGGCAGGCCCCCATGCAAAAAACCCGGGTCAACCTCAACAAGATCGTCGATGAGGGGCTGTATCTGGTGGAATCGCGCTGCGCCAAGGAAGGGATCAAGCTCACGCGCATACTTGCTCCGGACCTGCCGGAGATAACCGCGGACCCTTCCCAGCTCAACCAGGTGCTGATCAACCTGGTGGTCAATTCGATCCAGGCCATGCCCAAAGGCGGCGCCCTGACCGTGCAGACCGTGGCCGGACCGGAGCACGTCTCGCTGGTGGTGGAAGACTCAGGCGTGGGCATGAGCGAGGAACAGGTCAAGAAGATATTTATTCCCTTCTACACCACCAAGGAGATCGGCCAGGGCACCGGCCTGGGACTGCCGGTGGTCCACGGAATAGTCACTTCCCACAACGGGTCGATCAAGGTCGACAGTAAAGTCGGCCAGGGCACCCGCTTTGAAATTCGACTTCCATGTACCTGAGGCTATCATAAATGGGATTCTGGAAATGAAAAAAGCGGGCGCCAAAGAATGCGTCCTGGTGGTGGATGACGCCCTGGACACCCTGGAGGTGGTTCGGAGGAACCTGGCGGCAAAAGGTTTCCAGGTGTTGAGCGCGGACTCGGTGGCCGAGGCGCTCAAAGTCCTGAATGACAAACCCGTGGACCTGGTAATCACCGACCTCAAAATGCCCGGGGCATCCGGCCTGGAACTGATCCGACACGTCCGCGAAAACCTCAAAAACACCCAAGTCATGATGATCACCGGATACCCGTCCATTGACGGCGCGGTGGAAGCGGTCAAGAGCGGGGCCGAGGAATACCTGCCCAAGCCTTTCACCGACGAGGAGCTGCTCTCCGCGGTGCGGCGGTCGCTGGAAAAGCTGCGTCTCCGGCGTTCGCTCCAGGGCCAGCCTCGGCAGTTCCCCAGCCCGCACCAGGGGATTGTCGGCGAATCCGAAGCCATGCAGAAGGTTTTCAGGGCGCTCAACAAGGCGGCCGCAACCTCGGCCACCGTGCTCATTACCGGCGAAAGCGGGGTCGGAAAGGAACTGGTGGCCAGGGCCATCCATTACAACAGCGACCGCTCGGCCGCGCCTTTCGTGCCCGTCAATTGCGGGGCAATCCCCGAGAACCTCCTGGAAAACGAACTCTTCGGACACGTCAAGGGCGCCTTCACCGGCGCCAGCGAATCGCGGGCCGGGTTCTTCCAGACCGCGGACAAAGGCACCATATTCCTGGATGAGATCAGCGAGACCAGTCTCTCCATGCAGACCAAACTGCTCCGCGTCCTGGAGGACAAGGAGGTTTACATGGTGGGCTTGAGCAGGTCCCAGAAAGTGGACGTCCGAATCCTGGCATCAACCAATAAAATCCTGGCCGAGATCGTGAAAATGAACCTGTTCCGAGAAGACCTCTTCTTCCGATTGAACGTCATCACCATTGAAATCCCGCCGTTGCGCGAAAGAGCCGATGACGTCATGCTCCTGGCCGGATATTTTGTCAACAAGTCCGCCAAGGACCTCGGCAAGCCCCCGGTCGCTTTCTCGGAAAGCGCTCTGCAGATGCTCAAAAACTACCAATGGCCGGGAAACGTGCGCGAACTCAAAAACGCCATCTACCAACTCATGGTGATGGCCGACGGGCAATCCATCGACGCGCCCGATCTGCCCTCGCTCATGCGCTTCTCGGCCCTGAGGGAAAACGGCTTGAACAAGACCCTGGCACAGGTCGAAGCCGAATACATCCGAAGCGTGCTCGCCCGCTGTGATGGCAATAAAACCAAAGCCGCCAAAATCCTCGCTATCGACCGCAAAACCCTCCGCGAAAAACTCGGAGATTAGAATTTGGGGTCAGGTCTTTACTTGTAACTTAACTGGCTGATTTTTTTCAAGATGGCCGAATTTCCGGCTGACTTCGTGGACAGCCTCCTGATCGCGAGCGATACCGCCGGCGTGCTTACGCCCATGATTTCGGCGGTGGCAGTAATCGAAATTCCGCAATGCTGCGTCAAGTGGTAGTATGCGGCGAGTTTTGCCGGGAAATTTCTGCGTTTTGATCGTAATTTCCGCAATTCTACGCCAAAAATTTTTGCCACCTTCAAGAGTTCCTGGTCAGGATCGATCTTTCTCTTCCGCGCGTCCAGATAGACGGGCACGCTCTGGATTTTTCCGGGAGGCCGGTATTTTCTGGCCAACTCCTCGGCGAGATGGCGCGGACCCACCATCCATCCGGCCTTCAATTGCGGCACGAAATCCGGCTCGCGGCCGGTTAGTCCCAGGCATTCGGCGCGGTATCTTTGCGTGGACTCGGACATGGTCGCGCCGTAATGAGACAATATTTCGTCGCGGCAGAGCCAGGGATACCGCGATTTGCGATTGACGTAATCGCGAAAGCTTGACCAGGGATATCCCTCCGGGCTTTCCGCCAGAAGAGCGCGCACCGGGTTCAGGTGAACGTACATGCTGAGGTGAAGAAAATGGGCTTCGTCCAGGACCAGGACCGATTTGTATCTGCCCTGAAAAAGATGGCCCGCAACCTCATGCCGCCAGCCAAAATGGCAGGCGTAGGTGCAGTTGAGCCAATGCATGCTCTGGCTCAGGTTCGGCAAAGGGGTCTGAAGGAACAAATGGTAATGGTTGCTCATCAGGCAGAACGCAAATATCCGCAGTTGAAAACGCGAACTGGCCTGGCCAAGCAGATATATAAAATAGCCCCGGTCCGAATCGTCCAGAAAAATGTCCTGCTTCCGGTTGCCGCGGGAAGTAACGTGGTAAACCGCATTTTCAAACTGGATCCGCCAAGGACGAGACATGTCATCAGTATTACCCAAAATCCTCCCGCTTGTCAACCGTCAAGTTACAAGTAAAGACCTGACCCCAATTTCTAATTTGGGGAGGTTTTGCTCGGGTGGTTCTAAATTACCCGGCGCAAAGGTGGGCGGACTTTTAATCAGAAGGTTTCCAGGCTTTGGTTCCTGGGGAAAATGCCGTTTTAACTTGCTGATTTTTTGGGAGTTAATGCTCTGATTTGTCTCCGGTCAAATCCCTTTGCCCATTTGGTATGCGATTTGCTTCTTTGAAAGCGGAGTATGGGCCGGAACGAATTGCAGAGGAGAGAATTGGCCATGCGAAAAAGCAAAAAGCGAAACGAAGTCTGCTCCGCCTGCAAACACGAGCCCGATTGCACATATCCGACAAACGCCGGCGTCACCGCGCTGCAATGCGATGAATTTGAGACGGGCGCCGCAACAACTGTCCGGGGCAACGGCAGAAAGACCAAAGCCGCGGCCGGGAACCTGCGGGTTGAAGCAACCATTGCCGGCAAGGGCCTGTGCAGCAACTGCGAGAATTATGCAAGTTGCGCCTACCCCAAGCCTGAAGGCGGGGTGTGGCACTGCGAGGAATACCAGTAGCCTGGGCATTCGATAAGACCTATCCGGGAAGAATTCAAAGGGAGGAAAAATGGTTGCAGAGGCTGCAAGAAAAATCAAGGCCAACGGCAAGAACATTGATTCCCTGATCGAGAAGTACCGGGGCGCAAAGGGCTGCCTGATACCGCTGCTTCAGGACATTCAAAGCGCCAACAACTGGCTCCCGGAAGAAGCGCTCCGGACCGTGAGCCGGGAGTTGAACATCCCGTTGCGGGACGTTTACGGCGTGGCCACTTTTTTCAAGGCTTTCAGCCTGAAGCCGCGGGGAAAGCACCTGGTGACCGCGTGTCTGGGCACGGCCTGTCACGTGCGCGGGGCGCCGCGGGTGGCGGATGAGTTGCAGAGAATCCTGGGGGTCAAGCCCGGCGAAACCACTCGGGACAATTTGTTCACGCTGGAAACCGTTAATTGCCTGGGCGCGTGCGCCCTTGGGCCGATTGTGGTGACTGACGGAACCTACCACGGGCAGATGACCAAATCCCGGCTGGCCGCGGTTATAGACGAAGTCAGGAAAAACGGCAGGGGTGTGAAGGGTGTCAATGGTAAAATTAGGAAATCCGGAAGAGCTTGAGAAACTAAGTTCGGAACTGGCCGGAAAACAAAACTCGGACAACCCGGTGATCGCGGTCTGCGGCGGGACCGGGTGCTGCGCCGGGGGCGCGGCCAAAGTCGCGGACAGCTTCGCCGCCGGGGTCCGCTCCCGGGGCCCGGGCAACAAGATCAAGATCAAAATGACCGGCTGCCACGGCTTCTGCGAGCGGGGCGCGATCGTGGTGCTCAAGCCCTCGGGCGTCTTTTATGAGCGGGTAAAGCCGGCGGACGTTGAGGAAATAATTTCCAGGACGGTTTTAAGGGGCAAGGTGATCGAGCGTCTGCTCTATACCGACCCCGCCACCGGGGAAAAAATCGTTTACGAAAAGGACGTGCCCTTTTACAACCGGCAGCAAAGGATTCTGCTCGGGAGCAACGGCGAAATAGACCCGACCAATATCGACCACTATTTTTCGCTCGGCGGCTATTCCGCATTGGCCAAGGCGTTGTCTTCCATGAAGCCGGAAGAAGTGATCGAGCAGGTGAAAGCTTCGGGCCTGCGCGGGAGAGGCGGGGCCGGATTTCCCACCGGGGCCAAGTGGGAGCTGTGCCGGAAGAGCAAGAGCGACACAAAATATATCATCTGCAACGCGGACGAGGGCGATCCCGGCGCCTATATGAACCGGAGCCTCTTGGAGGGCAACCCGCATTCCGTGCTGGAAGGGATGATGATCGGGGCTTACGCCATCGGCGCGGAAAAGGGCGTGGTCTACGTCCGGAGCGAATACCCCCTGGCGGTGAAAAACCTGGGGATCGCAATAGAGCAGGCCCGGAACTACGGTCTGCTCGGCCAAAACATCCTGGGCAAAGGCTTCAACCTGGAGGTCCGGATCAACCAGGGCGCGGGCGCATTTGTCTGTGGCGAGGAAACCGCGTTGATTGCTTCGATTGAGGGCAAACGCGGGGAGCCGCGCCAGCGTCCTCCGTTCCCGGCCCAGAAAGGGCTCTGGGGCAAGCCCACCAACATTAACAACGTTGAGACCTGGGCGAATATCCCGCTGATTATAAACCACGGCGCGGACTGGTTCAGCAAAATCGGGACCGAGAAGAGCAAGGGCACCAAGATTTTCTCGCTGGTCGGCAAGATCAACAACACCGGGCTGGTGGAAGTGCCGATGGGCACGCCGCTGGGGAAAATCATTTTTGACATCGGCGGCGGCATTCCCAAGGGCCGCCGGTTCAAGGCCATCCAGACCGGGGGACCCTCCGGCGGGTGCATACCCCGCTCCATGCTCAACATGCCCATTGACTATGAAAAGCTGGCCGAGGTCGGATCGATCATGGGCTCCGGCGGAATGATCATCATGGACGAGAACACCTGCATGGTCGATATCGCAAAGTATTTCCTCAAATTTCTGCTCGACGAGTCCTGCGGAAAATGCTTCACCTGCCGCAAAGGAATTCAGCGCATGCTGGAGATCGTGACCGACGTCTCCGAAGGCCGCGGCGCTGTGGAGCAATTGGACCTGCTCAGGGAACTGGCGCAGGCGGTCAAGGACACCACCCAATGCGGCCTGGGACAGACCGCTCCCAACCCGGTGCTGAGCACGCTCCGCTATTTCGAGCACGAGTACCTCGAGCACATCAACAAGAAGAGGTGCCCGGCGACCGTATGCAGGGAAATCGTATCCTCGCCCTGCCAGCACACCTGCCCGATCGGGACCGAGGCCTCGGTTTACACCGCGCTGATCGCGCACGGCAAGTTCCGCGCCGCCTGCGACGTGATCACCAGGGACAACCCGCTGCCCGCGGTGTGCGGACGCGTCTGCTCCCACCCCTGCGAGTCCAAGTGCCGGGCCGGGGAGAGCGGAGAGCCGATCGCCATCCGCGGGCTCAAACGCTTTGCAGCTGATTACGCCTTTGAAGAAAAATACCGGCCCATGCGGCCGGTGCCGGAAGCCCGGCCGGAGAAAGTGGCGATCATCGGCTCGGGCCCCGCGGGACTGGCCGCGGCCTGGGCGCTGGCGCTCAAGGGATACCAGGTAACCATTTTTGAGGCGCTGGCAATTGCCGGGGGAATGCTCGCAACGGCCATCCCGTCCTACCGGCTGCCCAAAGACGTGCTCTCGTTTGAAATCGATTCGATCAGGCGGCTGGGGGTGAAAATCAAGACCAACACCCGGCTGGGAAAAGACGTCACCATCGATAAGCTGAAAGCCGACGGCTTCAACGCGGTCTTCATCGCCATTGGCGCGCACAAGAGCCGAAAATTGAACGTCCCCGGAGAATCCGCCAAGGGCGTGCTCGATGCCCTGGAGTTCCTCCAAGCCGTCAACCTCGGCAAAAAGGTTTCGGTCGGAAAACGAGTCGGAGTCATCGGCGGCGGCAACGCCGCGGTGGACGCGGCGCGCGCTGCGCTCCGGCTGGGCGGGGAGGTCGCCATTTTCTACCGCCGCACCCGGGCGGAAATGCCGGCCATGAAGGAAGAGATCGAAGCCGCGCTGGAAGAAGGGGTCAAAATCGAGTTCTTGGCCGCGCCTAGCAAGATCGTGACCAGGAACAACCGGGTCTCCGGGTTTGAGTTCACCCGGATGGAGCTCGGAGAGTTTGACCAGGATGGCCGCAGAAAACCCCTGCCCATCCCCGGCTCGGAAACAACCGCGCCGCTCGATACCTTGATCGTCGCGGTCGGCGAAGAAGTCGATACCTCATTCCTCGAGAACGGCCTGGAAAAAATATTGTCTCCCGGCAAGACCATCCAGGCCGACCCCGAGACCATGGCCACGGCCGAGCCGGGAGTCTTCGCCGGGGGCGACGCGGTCACCGGCCCCAAAACCGTGATCGATGCCATGGCCGCGGGTAAAATCGCGGCCCAGTCCATTGACCAGTATTTGCAGGGCAAGCCGGTGGCGCGTTCTTATGCTTTCACCCGGCCGTCGCAATACGTTGACGCGGTGGAGCTTGACGAGGAAGAGATGCTGACCGTGACCCGGGTAAAGATGCGGGAGCTCCCGGTCAAAGACCGGCGGCATAATTTCAAGGAAGTTGAACAGACCATGACCCAGAACTCCGCGGTCCGGGAAGCGCGCCGCTGCCTGCGCTGCGAGCTCGAGCTGATAAGCAAACAAGAAGACCAGCCCAAGTCCGGCGCCGGGCAAATAATCAAACAGTAAAGGCGGGACAATGTTGAACCTGAAAATAAACGGCATTCCGGTCCAGGTGGAAAAAGGGACGACCCTGCTCGAAGCCGCGCGCTTTTACGGGATCGAAATCCCCACCCTCTGCCACCACGAAGGGCTGAGCCCTTACGGCGCCTGCCGGTTGTGCCTGGTGGAAATCGGCGAGCCGCCCCGGTCCCGGCTGGTGGCCTCCTGCACCTACCCTGCGGAAGAAAACCTTTTGGTCAGGACTCATTCCCGCCGGGTGATAAGCGCGCGCAAAATGGTGATCGAGTTGCTCCTGGCAAGCTGCCCGCAGTCCAAAGTCATCCAGGACCTGGCCTCCAAATGGGGCGTGTCCAAGGTGCGCTTCAAGCAGGAGCATGAGGACTGCATCCTGTGCGGGCTGTGCGTGCGCATGTGCGAGGAGCAGATGATGGCCAAGGCCATCGGGTTCACGGGCCGCGGCAACAAGCGCCGGATCACCACGCCCTTTGACGCGAAATCCGAGGATTGCCGCGCCTGCGGCGGGTGCATCTACATCTGCCCGGCCTGCCAGCTCCGCTGCACCTTCACCGAGCCGGAAAAAGCGGTCTGCAACGCCTGCGCCAACCTGAGTCCGCCCTGCGTGGAAAAGGAGCGCTTCCAGGACATGATGTGTTACCTGGACCCGTGCGTGGCCTGTGAAATAAAAAAGGACTAGAAAGGAGAAAAATATGTCGCTTTCCAAAGTCAACGCTACCGCGGCTACCCTGACCAAAAACCGGACCGAAGGATCGGTCGTCCCGACCTCGGGCATGTGCGTCACCTGCGTGGACGGCTGCATCGGCATGTGCGAGATCGGCAAGTCCGCGTACCGCGGGCACGAGGTGATCTACCCCCAGCCTTTCGGCGTGATCACCACCGCCGCGGAAAAACATTTTCCGGTCGACTACTCCCATTTCAACATCATGGGCGGGGTGGTCGGGGCCCAGGGCATGGAGGCCGACAGCGACAAGGCGATCTTCCCGGCCGTGAACCTGGAAGTCGTGATCGGGCATGACCAGGGGATCAAGTTCCGGTATCCCTGGATCATCCCGGGCATAGGCTCCACCGACATCGCCAAGAACAACTGGGAAGGGCTGGCCATCGGCTCGGCCCTGGCCGGCACCGGGCTGACCATCGGCGAGAACGTGGTGGGCATGGACCCGGGCTCCGCGCTCAAGAACGGCAAGGTGGTCAACACCGCGGACTTGAAGCGCCGGGTAAAGCTCTACCAGGACCACCAGCGCGACGGCTACGGCGCGATCATTGTCCAGGCCAACGTTGAGGACACCCGTCTCGGCGCGCAGGAGTACGCCATTGACAAGCTGGGAGTGAAGTGCGTGGAGCTCAAATGGGGTCAGGGCGCCAAGAACATCGGCGGCGAGGTCAAAATCCGGGACTTGAAAAAGGCCCAGATGCTCCACGAGCGCGGGTATATCGTGCTTCCCAACCCGACCAGCCCGGACGTGATCAAGGCCTTTGAGAAAGGGGCGTTCAAGGAATTCGAGCGCCACTCCCGGGTGGGCATGGTCAGCGAGGAATCGTTCGCCAAACGCATCGAGGAGCTGCGCAAGGCCGGCGCCAAATATATATTCCTCAAGACCGGCTGCTACCGGCCCGCGGCCCTGGCCCTGGCCATCAAGTTCGCGTCCAAGTACAAGCTCGATATGCTCACGGTTGACGGCGCCGGCGGGGGCACCGGCATGAGCCCCTGGCGGATGATGAATGAATGGGGCGTGCCCCCGGTGGAGCTCCATTCCCTGCTCTACCAGTACGCGAAGAAGCTTGCGGACAAAGGGGAGCATCTCCCGGCCATCACCGTGGCCGGAGGCTTTGCCTTTGAAGACCAGATTTTCAAGGGACTGGCCATGGGCGCGCCTTTTGTCAAGATGGTGGGCATGGCGCGCGGACCGATCGCCGCGGCCATGGTGGGCAAGACCATCGGACGCGCCATTGAACAGAACCAGCTGCCGGTTTACGTGGAAAGGTTCGGCTCGACCAGGGACGAAATCTTCGTGACCGCGAGTTCGCTCCGGAAGGAAATGGGCGACGCGGAGTTTGAGCGGCTGCCGGCCGGAGCGCTCGGACTGTTCACCTATTACGAGCGGCTGGCCCAGGGACTGCGCCAGTTCATGGCCGGATGCCGCAAGTTCGCGCTCTCGTTCGTCTCGCGCGATGACATCGCCGCGCTCACCCGCGAAGCCGAGGAAATCAGCGGCATCCCCTGGATCATGGACGTGGACAAGGGCAAGGCCGAAAAAATCCTGGAGGGATGAAGCCGAAGAGCGCAAAGAAAATTGGGGCGCAACAACTCTTGGCGGCGAATAAATCCTTAATTGATTCGGGGCTAAAGCCCCTCGCACATTTAAGAGGATTGTTGATTCTCTGTGTTCTCTGTGTCTCTGTGGTGAGACTATAGCAATTCGGCGAGCTCAACTGTCCGCTTTTCCGCCGCGGAGCGGTACGCGGCCTCAACCGTGGCGTGAGCGATCAGGCCGTCCTCAAACCCGGGTGAGGCCTTTTGCCCGGCTCGGATTGAATTGAAAAACGCCCGGCTGGCAAGCTCGTTCCAGAAAAAGGGACGGGTGCGAAGGCCCAGCAAGTCAAGCTCCTCTTTCAAGAGCGCATCCAGCGCAATTAGCTGCGCGGGCTCGCCGCTCTTCTGCAGACGAAATTTGTTTTCCTCGCCGTCCACCAGCACCCCCCAGGTGATCTCCACGATCCCCTTTTCAAAAAATACTTCCAAGCGGCATTCCTCCCGGCCCTCAACCCCGCCGTAGATCGTCATCAGCGTGCCGATCACCCCGGACTCATGCTCAAGCGACACCGCGGCCGCGTCCTCCACGTCAAACCCGAACACGCTCCGGGTCGAAGCGGACACCCGCCGAGGCCGGCCGAACATCCACGCCGCCAAATCAAAGGAATGGATGGAATGCTCGATCAGCGGACCGCCTCCGGAGAATTTGCGCTGCGAGCGCCAGTCCGTGGAATAGGACATGTACGCGGTGGTCGGCCAGCACTCGTCGTTGCGAATAAGGTAGCAGACCGGCCGGCCCAGTTCCCCGGTCTCAACCAGCCGCTTCACCTTGGCGTGCATGGCGTTCCAGCGCATCTGGAAACCGACCTGCGAGATCACCGGCGACCCCGCAACCGCCCGGCAAATCTCCTTCACGGTTTTAAACGAGGGCGCAAGTGGCTTCTCCTGGTAAAGGTTCTTATTCGCGGAAAGCGCGGCAAAAACCAAATCGCGGTGGGTGGGGGTGGGAGTGCAGATGAAAACCGCATCGACCTCCGGGCTGGAGAAAACCTCTTTCGCGTCCGCAACCAGCCGCTCAAACGGCCAGTCCGCGGCAACGTTCTCCCGGTTCTCCGCCACCGGGTCGACGGCCATCACCGGCCGGATCAAAACCCCGTCCGCGGCCAGGTGTGCAAAAGTCGTGGCGTGAATCTGGCCGATGTTGCCGCAGCCGATCAAGGCCACTCCTATGGGTTTTTCCGGCATGTCTATGCTTCTCCATGCGAAGTATATCCAAGCGAAATTGGGGTGTCAATCAGGACCGGCCGGTTTGGCGGGCTCGCTTTTTCCGAGAGGCGCTATGGGGGCATTGGCAGCCTTTAAAGCCAATCTGCGGACCATGAACGCTAGCACGGAGGGCTCGGCCTAAATGACCTGAAATAACGATTTGACAGCATTATTCATAAGTGGTAAAAGTTGCTGTAGTTGTTAAGAACCCAAAAGCAGTTGGATGGGATGCGGTTGCCTTTTTGTTTGGAGGGGCTGAAGTGGCTTGAAATAAATTTTCGATTTAATGAACGAATCTGATATTGGCTTAGCCGAAAAGGTTGGCAGGGCTTGATAAGGAGGTTAAGGTAAATGTCTCCCAGAATGCTTTGCTTGATTTCCACCCGCAAGTATTGTCAAAGCACACCACCAAGCGAAAGGGGCAAATAATGTCCAGCATCATCGGGGATTTTATGGTCACTTTACAAGATATTTTTCTCTACAATAAATTGAGGGACAATAAAATTTTCGCGCATGTGCCTCAGGGGCGCGCCGGAATATTCATTGCGGGAAAAGACTTCAACGAAAGATACTTCATTGAGAAGACAGCTCGCTGGGCCAGAGGAAGAGAGATTCTTTTCGTTCGGGACCGCCGGGAGCAAATGAGGCCAAAAGTAATCAAGGTCATATTTTTAAATGAAGAAGAAGCTTTAAACGAGGCGGCATTCAATGAACTGGATGTAATGCTAAAAACCGCGCGCGGGTCAGCTTTCACTTGCAGTGTCTTTGAAGTTGGCAAGCAGATGATTGATGAGACCGCTTATTATTACATGGTTCTCCCTTTCTGTGAGGCCGGAGACCTCCGCTCCTTGATTAATAAACATAAAGTCCTTGGAAATCGTCCCCCCTTGCGTTACCTTTTTGAAATAGCATGGGCTTTGACTTTTATGAATCAAAAATTTCCGGGGTTCATCCATCTAGACCTTAAACCTGAAAATATCCTCCTTAGCCGATATGTCGAGACCGAAACGGGAATTTCATGGGTGCTCAATTCCCCACGAGCCATTCTGGCGGATTTTGGCTTGGCAGAAATCACCGGCAGGCAAAAGAAGACCCCGCGCGGCACAACCTTGCCTTATGCCAGCCCCGAATATTTCCTGAAGAAGGAAGTGGATGCCCGCTCGGACATGTTTTCATTAGGCACGACGATGTACGAATATATTTGCGGCACTAATCCATTCTTGGCAAATACTCACGAAGAAAACGAGGTCATTAAAAATATTTGTGATCCGGCTTTTAATCCCCCGACCATAGATAATTTGGTGGCTGGATTGCCTCAATCAATAATTTCCGCCACTACCACCTGCTTGCAAAAAGATCCAGATAAAAGATATAAGTCTTTTCAAGAATTGATGGAAGAATTAAGCAAGGGGTTCTCGTTTGTTTGCGAAAAAAGACGGGGGCATTTTACAAAAATCGGGCAAAAACAATGTAGACCCGATGAAAATGCTGGCGTTAATATACCTTATCATGATGACGGGCTCAAAGAAATACAGAAGGCGATGAGAATAGACGCCTTTCACGCAGCGCCAGGATATTACGAAGTCAGATCCACCTTGTTGTTCTCAGAATACGGGGTTGATAAGCATGATCGTTTTAAATCAAGCCGGCAATTTACGGAGTCTGCTAAGATCAAGAAAACTGCCCAGGTTACGGTTAAAGGATTCAGCCTCGGTGATATCGATCCTTACTACATGGGCACAAAAATTGAAAAAGAATATTCTTCGCTTCTGGCCGCAGGGGCGAACCTGAAGGTAATCAATCTCATTCTCGATTACTTCGGGACCCCCGAGGACCGGAATTCGCTCCGCAATAAATTGTACGCTGCGCCAACCCTTGGCCCTATTTTATATTCAAATTGTTATGGTATTCTGGACAAAGGGCTTTCAGCACTTCTCCTCGTGTTCCAGGAGCAAACAGTAGATAACCATGCTAAATACATAGACTTCCTTAGTACGGCCATAAAATACTTCAATCTTTGCTTGCCTTTTATTGACGTTACAGATGAATATCAATTTGACGACATTATTACTTGTAGACCCGCCTACGAGAGAGATTATCTGTTCACGACCAGGCTTATATTCAACTTGGCTTCAACCTCGCTAAAATTCGCGACCCTGACCACAATATTGGCTGCATGTCATGCAGTGAAAGACATGTCGCCTGTTACAATGTGGTCATGCTGGACTTTTCCAGCGGTAAAAGTCGCCGAAAAATGCATCAAGACCATAAAAGAAAAAGATTTCATAGTAGGTGATAAAGGGGACATGCTCGATGCGCTGGAATCTTCAAAAAAATTGTATGATGCTTACTACAACGGGAAAATGAAGGAATTACTGGGAAGGAATAAACAGGAGGATGATTGATGGGTTTATCTTCCAATTCTTCTGATGCTGAAAATCAAAACTGCATTATTTTGTTCATGGACCTTGTTGGATACTCGCGTTTGCCTGCTCCGGTTCAATTGAAAGCCGCTAGTATATTGAAGAATTCGGTGAAAAATGCGCTAACTTTTCAGAACTTATCCTTATCTTCATGCATTATACTTCCCACTGGAGACGGCATGATTGTAGCCTTGAAACAGAATCTAATTATTCAAGCCTTGGAAATAGCATCCATGATCCAAAAAGAATTGCCCGGGGCATGTAGTGCCGATCAAATACCATTGCTAGGTTTGAGAATCGGCCTGCATATTGGCGAGGTCTATTTTTTTAAAGATATCAATGGTCTGCCCAACTTGGTCGGTCATGCCATAAATCAAGGACAAAGAATTATGGATTTTGGAGACGCCGGGCATATCCTTTGCTCCACTATTTTTGGTCAAGAGGTAAGCTCGATACTCCCTGAACTCAAGACCGCCATTATCCCGGTAGGAACGCATTATGACAAACATGGCTTTGCTTATGAGGTATCTAATATCATTTGGCATGATGCTGGAAATCCTGTAATCCCAACCAGAGGCCAGCATACCGCCGAGTTAGAAAAAAACCATCAAGATCTTGTGAAGACCATTACAAGCCTAGCAGGCTGTTGAAAATTGGCCGTGATTGACCATTTTCGTTTTTTTGCCTCTCGTAATTAAATTTTCAGAAGAGTTCTCGGGATATTTCAGCCCCAATCTCCGTTGCTCGCTGCCTTTTGCAGCGCCAA
>Ga0315274_10004998_pt1 | contig 19437 bp, 11 predicted proteins | sample YL17G02_20_MG_FD_203700 | JGI IMG/M metagenome (GOLD analysis project Ga0315274, IMG submission 203700) | Sediment microbial communities from Yellowstone Lake, YNP, Wyoming, USA - YL17G02_20 | ecosystem: Environmental > Aquatic > Freshwater > Lake > Sediment | place: USA: Wyoming | collected... | reverse complement strand
CCGCGGGTATTCGCACCGCGGCCTTCGCGCTCGAGCTCGTACGCGCGGGGGCCACGAGGATCGGCACGAGCGCGAGCGTGGCCATCATGGAGGAGTTGAAAGGGTCGACGTGAACGCGTACGAGATCATTCGGAGGAAACGGGAGGGCGCCGCTATCGGGGAGGCGGATATCCGCTTTCTCGTCGGAGGCTACCTGAGGGGCGACGTGAGCGATTACCAGATGGCCGCGTTTCTCATGGCGACCGCCATCAGAGGCATGACGCTCCGGGAAACGGTCGACCTGACGAAGGTTATGATGGAGAGCGGACGCGTGTTTGCTTTTCACGATTGCGGCGGCCCCGTGATCGACAAGCACAGCACGGGCGGCGTCGGTGACAAGATCTCGATACCTCTCGTTCCCATCGCCGTCGAATGTGGTCTGCGGGTTCCGATGATATCGGGGCGCTCGCTCGGGGCCACGGGGGGCACCCTCGACAAGCTCGAATCGATTCCCGGAATGCGGACCGATCTCGAACCGGATCGCTTCGTGCGGCAGGTCATCGAGCTGGGCGGCTGCTTCGGCGCGCAAACGGAGACAATCGTTCCGGCCGATCGGTCGCTCTATGCGCTGCGGGACGCGACGGCGACCGTCGAGAGTGTGCCGCTCATCGTCTCGAGCATCCTGAGCAAGAAATTCGCGGAAGGGATCAGCGGCGTCGTGATCGATGTCAAATGCGGCGCGGGCGCCTTCATGCGGACGCGTGCCGCAGCGGGCGAGCTCGCCTCCGCGCTCGAGGAGGCCGGCGGCGCGATGGGCGTTCCGGTTAAAACCGTCGTCACCGCGATGGACGAGCCGCTCGGGATCGCCGTCGGCAACGCGCTCGAAGTGGAAGAGGCGATCCGTATCCTCGAAGGCCGGGGTCCTTTCGACACGACGGCGCTGACGCTCCGGCTCACCGCGGAGATGCTCCTCATGGCGGGACTCGTTTCGGACATCGGCGATGGGGAAACGCTCGCGCGCCGCGCCGTGAGCTCGGGACGCGCGCTCGAGCGGTTCGAGAGAATCGTTTCCGCCCAGGGAGGCAGGCTCGCCTCGGAATCGGCCGCGTACGGACTTCCCCGGGCTAAGACCATCCGGCCTTTTGCGGTCCCGTCCGGCGGATTCGTTTCGCGGATCGATGCCAGGATCGTCGGGGAGGTGGTGCGGGGGCTGGGTGGGGGCAGGTTCAGGAAGGATGAGACAATCGATCCTTCGGCCGGCATCGTTCTTCTCAAGAAGCGCGGGGACGAAGCAGCCCCGGGGGAGCCCCTTCTCGAGATTCATGCCGCAAGCGATGAGGCGGCGCGGGCTGCCGCGCACAGACTCGAGGAAGCGGTCGGCATCTCGGCCGGGCCGGTTCCGCGCGCGCCTCTCTTTCTCATGGATGGTTGATTGGGGGCGGCGTCGCGCCGGAGAGATGCGCCTCAGCGCGGCACGACCTTGTCCCTCGATGCTTCCTTGTCGAGCTCCCGGAAATCCTTTTCCTTGTCGAGAAGGTCATACCGGCTCACCCGGTGCACGTCGCACGGGCGGGTGGGCTCGTTTCCCTCGATGAAAATCTCCCGGACGACCCTCGCGCAGTACGGCGTGCTGAGGAGTCCCGATTCCTGACAAATGAGCTCCTCGATGATATTGGGCGGCCTTTTGAATGCGGGGCCGCGGTTCGTCGGATACGCCGCTTTCATCGTCTCGACCCAGATCGGAAGCGCCGCTCGCGCGCCCGTCATGCCGCGCGCCATCGTCCTGCGCTCGTCGAAACCGGTCCAGACTCCCATGACGATCTCGGGAGAGTATCCGATGAACCAGCCGTCCGTATAGTCGTCGGTCGTCCCGGTCTTCCCGGCGACCGGAACGTCGAGCCCGTACTTCCGCACGTCGCCGCCGGTGCCCTGCACCTCGTCGATCACGCTCGTGAGCATGTCCGTGATCACGTACGCGACGTCGCTCTGGAGCACCTCTTCATGGAACTGGCGGTATTCCTCGAGAACATTGCCGTTGCGGTCCTCGATCCGCGTGATCGCCATGGGTTCGGCCCACATCCCCTCGGCGGCGAGCACGCCATAGGCGGAGGTGAGCTCGAGGAGCGTCACTTCGTTCGTCCCGAGCGCGAGCGAAAGGACGTTCTGTAAGGGGCTCTTGATGCCGAGGCGCTTCGCGACGTTGATGACGGAGGGGGTTCCGACCGCCTGGATGAGCTTGATCGAGGGAATGTTGATCGAGCGGGAGAGCGCCTCCCGGAGGGACACGGCGCCGTGGAATTTCTCGTCATAGTTGCGCGGCTTCCAGACGTCGCCGTTCGGAAGCTCGACGACGAGCGGCGTGTCGATGAGAATATCGGACGGGTTGTATCCGTTTTCCAGCGCGGCGATATAGAGGAACGGTTTGAACGCCGAGCCCGGCTGCCGCGGCGCCTGCATCGCGCGGTTGTACTGCGTCTCGCGGAAATTTCTCCCGCCGACGAGCGCGAGGATGTGGCCGCTCAGCGGGTCGATCGCGACGAGCGCCGACTGGAGGTAATCAGGATTCATCTTCTCTCCGCGCGCGGTCGCCGCCTGGTACGTGGCTCGCGTGAGCTTGAAGCCGATCTCCTTCTCGAGCTGTGTGTCGTGCGCTTCGAGATTCCGCTCCGCCGCCTGCTGAAGCTTCGCGTCGATAGTCGTATAGACCGTGTAGCCGTCGCGGTAGATCGAGCGCGATCCGTACTTGGCCTCGAGAATCTGGCGGATATACTCGCAGAAGTATCCCGCGAAATCCTGGTTCTCCGAGACCGACTTTACGAGATCGAGCGAGCACTCGCGCAGGGAATCACGCTGCTCCTTCGTGATCACGTGGAACTCCTCCATCGCATTGAGCACGAGGTTCACGCGCTTGGTGGCACGCTCGGGGTTCGCGAAGGGACTGTAGCCGCCGGGGTTTTTCGGGAGCCCCGCCAAGAGCGCGATCTGGTTGAGCCCGAGGTCCTTGACCGGTTTTCCGAAGTACTTTCTCGCGGCGGCCTCGATGCCGTACGTTCCCTCGCCGAAGTAGATCTGGTTGAGGTAGATTTCGAGGATCTCGTCCTTCGAGTAGGTGCGTTCGATCTTGAAGGCGAGAAGCGCTTCCCTGATCTTGCGCGGAAATGTCTGCTCCCTCTTGTTGAGGAAGAGGTCCGTTGAGATCTGCTGCGTAATGGTGCTCGCACCCTGCGCGCGGCTCCAGTGAACGAGGTCTCTCCATACGGTCACGAAGATGCGCTGGAGGTCGATGCCGCTGTGTTCATAAAAGCGGCGGTCCTCGACGGCGAGGAATGTTCTCTGCACGGTCGACGGGATCTGATCGAATGGAAGGAAGATGCGATTCTCTTCGTAGAATTCCTTAATGATCGTCGAGTCGCGCGCGAGTATCCGTGTCTTGAGGGCCGGCTCGATCATCTCGAGCCGCTCCATCGAAGGAAGATCGCGAGAGAACCACTTGATCGCTGCGGTCCCCATGCCGAAGATGCACACGAGCGCGAGCCCCATTCCCCAGAGGAATATCTTTTCGCCTCGCGTCAAGGGCCGAAATCCCATGGCTTCGAACCGTCCTCCCGATGCCTCGAAGGCCGCGAACTCTTTTCTGCTCCCGCAAGAATGTAAGTCCCCGGTGCCCCATTTTCCAATCATTTTATGCGTTGCGCCGGGCTCCATGGGAAAGGAGCACATAAACCGCGTGCCATCCGAAAAAAATGTTTGACAAGCTCGCGCGCATTGCATATATACACAGGGCGCTAATGTAAGGACCGATAGGAAGTTACGGCGCCTCCAAGAATTCTTGAAGAATCCCTACATAGGGGTTGACAAGAAATCCCAGTTGCGATATATTGGGTAGCTGGAGAAATTTCCATATAGGGAAATCTGTTCTTTGAAATTGAAATAGCGTGCGAGAGCCCTTGCCAGATAATTCGGACCCTGATCCTTGTGATCAAGGTTGGAATGTCAAAGTTGAGCATTGCGTTCACGCAATGTCTCTTCGTGTTTTTTTACAACGGAGAGTTCGATCCTGGCTCAGAATGAACGCTGGCGGCGTGGATCAGGCATGCAAGTCGAACGAGAATGTGATCTTCGGATTGCTAGTACAGTGGCGAACGGGTGAGTAACGCGTGGGAAACCTGCCCTCGAGTGGGGAATAACAACCCTAACGGGTTGCTAATACCGCATAATATTGCGGACCGCATGGTCCGCAATCAAAGGCGGCCTCTACTTGTAAGCTGTCGCTTGAGGATGGTCCCGCGTCCCATTAGCTAGTTGGTAGGGTAACGGCCTACCAAGGCGACGATGGGTAGCCGGCCTGAGAGGGTGGTCGGCCACACTGGAACTGAGACACGGTCCAGACTCCTACGGGAGGCAGCAGTCGAGAGGCTTCGGCAATGGGGGAAACCCTGACCGAGCGACGCCGCGTGGGTGATGAAGTCCTTCGGGATGTAAAACCCTGTCATACGGGATGAAAGATTGATCGGTTAATAGCCTTTCAATTTGACAGTACTGTAAGAGGAAGCTCCGGCCAACTCCGTGCCAGCAGCCGCGGTAATACGGGGGGAGCGAGCGTTATTCGGATTCACTGGGCGTAAAGGGTTCGTAGGCGGTCAAGTAAGTCAGGGGTGAAATCTAACGGCTCAACCGTTAAACTGCCCTTGAAACCGCTTGACTTGAGGACATGAGAGGAAAGCGGAATTCTCGGTGTAGCGGTGAAATGCGTGGATATCGAGAGGAACACCAGTGGCGTAGGCGGCTTTCTGGCATGTTACTGACGCTGAGGAACGAAAGTCAGGGGAGCGAACGGGATTAGATACCCCGGTAGTCCTGACTGTAAACGATGGGCACTAGGTGTGGGAGGTATCGACCCCTTCCGTGCCGCAGCTAACGCATTAAGTGCCCCGCCTGGGGAGTACGGCCGCAAGGTTGAAACTCAAAGGAATTGACGGGGGCCCGCACAAGCGGTGGAGCATGTGGTTTAATTCGACGATACGCGAAGAACCTTACCGGGGTTTGACATGCAGATGACCGCCATTGAAAGATGGTTTCCCCTTCGGGGGCATCTGCACAGGTGCTGCATGGCTGTCGTCAGCTCGTGTCGTGAGATGTTGGGTTAAGTCCCGCAACGAGCGCAACCCTTATCCCGAGTTGCCATCAGGTAATGCTGGGAACTCTCGGGAGACTGCCGGTGATAAACCGGAGGAAGGTGGGGATGACGTCAAGTCCTCATGGCCCTTACATCCCGGGCTACACACGTGCTACAATGGCGAGTACAGAGGGCTGCGAAGCCGCGAGGTGGAGCGAATCCCAGAAAACTCGTCTCAGTCCGGATTGCAGTCTGCAACTCGACTGCATGAAGGCGGAATCGCTAGTAACCGCGAATCAGCAGGTCGCGGTGAATACGTTCCCGGGCCTTGTACACACCGCCCGTCAAGCGATGGAAGCCGGGGGTACCCGAAGTCGGTATCCTAACCGCAAGGGAGGAGCCGCCTAAGGTAAAATCGGTGACTGGCGCTAAGTCGTAACAAGGTAGCCGTACCGGAAGGTGCGGCTGGATCACCTCCTTTCTTAAGGAGCGTTTCCGCGCCTTGGTCAGCGATGATCGAAGCGCGGGGATCTCCAGGTCGACGGGTTATCAGCAAGACTTGCACGCTATTTCTTTTATATTCGGGGCCTATAGCTCAGTTGGTTAGAGCGCGCGCCTGATAAGCGCGAGGTCGGTGGTTCAACTCCACTTAGGCCCACCATTGAGTGGCTTCGAGCAAGAACTCAATTGGGGATGTAGCTCAGCTGGGAGAGCACCTGCTTTGCAAGCAGGGGGTCGCCGGTTCGAACCCGGTCATCTCCACGAATAGCAATTCTGGACTTTCCAGTACGCTCTTTGACAACAAAAACAGGGTGAAATAAACAGGCATCTTCGTGAGATTTCTGGTTAAGCTACTAAGGGCGAATGGCGGATGCCTTGGCGCCGATAGGCGATGAAGGACGTGGCAAGCTGCGATAAGCTCCGGGGAGCTGCACACAAGCTTTGATCCGGGGATTTCCGAATGGGGCAACCCGATGCGGCAAAACCGCATCATCCCGGGAATGAATACATAGTTTCCGGGAAGCTAACGGGGAGAACTGAAACATCTCAGTAACCCCAGGAACAGAAAGAAACCTCGATTTCCTCAGTAGCGGCGAGCGAACGGGAAACAGCCTAAACCGAGCCGCATTCACAAGCATGCACGCGTTGTGCGGCCGGTGTCGTGGGGTCTGATCTGACCCGGGTGCATAGAGGGTCGGAGAGTCAAAAAACTGCACTCTAGCTGAACCACCTGGAAACGGTGGACCATAGACGGCGATCGTCCGGTAGGCGAAAGAGGGCAGTCTCTCTCGGTCGGATACCCGAGTACCACGGGACACGAGAAATCTTGTGGGAACTCAGGAGGACCACCTCCTAAGGCTAAATACTCATCGGCGACCGATAGTGAACTAGTACCGTGAGGGAAAGGTGAAAAGAACCCCTGGCGGGGAGTGAAATAGTACCTGAAACCATTTGCCTACAAGCAGTGGGAGGATTTCTTCGGGCCTTCGGGCCTGAGGCGATCTAACCGCGTGCCTTTTGCATAATGATCCGGCGAGTTACTCTGTGTAGCAAGGTTAAGTGGATGACACCACGGAGCCGTAGTGAAAGCGAGTCCTAAATGGGCGTTAAGTTGCGCGGAGTAGACCCGAAACCATGTGATCTATCCACGGCCAGGATGAAGCGCGTGTAACAGCGCGTGAAGGTCCGAACTGGTGAAGGATGAAAACTTCTCGGATGAGCTGTGGATAGGGGTGAAAGGCCAATCAAACTTGGAAATAGCTGGTTCTCCCCGAAATAGTTTTAGGACTAGCCTCGCACGTTGAATGACGGAGGTAGAGCACTAACTGGACTAGGGGGCCTACAAGCCTGCCAAACCCAATTAAACTCCGAATTCCGTTTATTTTAGTGCGGGAGTCAGGCAGCGGGGGATAAGCTTCGTTGCCGAGAGGGAAAGAACCCTGACCATCAGCTAAGGTCCCTAAATACAGGCTAAGTGACTAAGGATGTGGACTTGCTCAGACAACTGGGATGTTGGCTTGGAAGCAGCCATCATTTAAAGAAAGCGTAACAGCTCACCAGTCAAGTGAATCCGCGCCGATAATTACCGGGACTAAGCCTGATACCGAAGCTATGGATTCATTCTTCCTTCGGGAAGGATGTCTGGTAGGGGAGCGTTCCATGATAGGTCGAAGGTATGCCGCGAGGCATGCTGGACGAAATGGAAGTGAGTATGCCGGAATGAGTAGCGATAAAACAGGCGAGAAACCTGTTCACCGTAAGCCTAAGGTTTCCTGAGGAAGGCTAATCCGCTCAGGGTAAGTCGGCCCCTAAGCTGAGGCCGAAAGGCGTAAGTGATTGGGAATCCGGTTAAAATTCCGGAACCACTGCAAACACGATAAAGACGCTAAGGGGGGACGCAGGAGTGAAAGGTCAGCCGGCGGATGGAAGTGCCGGTCTAAGCGTGTAGGAGGATCGTCTAGGCAAATCCGGACGGTCATAACTCCGAGGCGTGATGGGGAGTCCCTTTGGGACACAAACTGGCCCTAATCAGACTGCCGAGAAAATCCTCTATGCGAGTGTTTGGGGTGACCGTACCGCAAACCGACACAGGTGGGCGAGGAGAGTATCCTTAGGTGCTCGAGAGAACGCTTGTTAAGGAACTAGGCAAAATTACCCCGTAACTTCGGAAGAAGGGGTGCCCTTTTCGGCCAAGTCCTTCGCGGATGGACGCTGGAAGGGGCCGCAGAGAATCGGCCTGGGCGACTGTTTACTAAAAACACATGTCTCTGCTAAGTCGTAAAGACGACGTATAGGGACTGACACCTGCCCGGTGCTGGAAAGTTAAGGGGATGTGTCAGGCTCCTTCGGGGGCCAAAGCACTGAACTGAAGCTCCAGTAAACGGCGGCCGTAACTATAACGGTCCTAAGGTAGCGAAATTCCTTGTCGGGTAAGTTCCGACCTGCACGAATGGTGTAACGATTTGGGCGCTGTCTCAACAAGCGACTCGGTGAAATTGAATTATCGGTGAAGATGCCGATTACCCGTATCAAGACGGAAAGACCCCGTGCACCTTTACTATAGCTTGGCATTGGGTTTTGGCTGGTCACGTGTAGGATAGGTGGGAGGCTTTGAAGCGGGGACGCTAGTCCCCGTGGAGCCAACCTTGAAATACCACCCTTGTTCAGTAGAAATCCTAACCTGCGCCGTAAGCCGGCGCAGGGACAGTGCTTAGTGGGTAGTTTGACTGGGGCGGTCGCCTCCCAAAATGTAACGGAGGCGCTCAAAGGTTCCCTCAGCGCGGTCGGCAATCGCGCGAAGAGTGTAAAGGCATAAGGGAGCTTAACTGTGAGACAGACATGTCGAGCAGATGCGAAAGCAGGACTTAGTGATCCGGCGGTTCTGCGTGGAAGGGCCGTCGCTCAACGGATAAAAGGTACGCCGGGGATAACAGGCTGATCTCCCCCAAGAGTCCACATCGACGGGGAGGTTTGGCACCTCGATGTCGGCTCATCGCATCCTGGGGCTGAAGGAGGTCCCAAGGGTTTGGCTGTTCGCCAATTAAAGCGGTACGTGAGCTGGGTTTAGAACGTCGTGAGACAGTTCGGTCCCTATCTGATACGGGCGCAGGAGATTTGAGGGAAGTCGCTCCTCGTACGAGAGGACCGGAGTGAACGAACCTCTAGTGCACCAGTTGTCTCGCCAGAGGCATAGCTGGGTAGCTATGTTCGGCAGGGATAACCGCTGAAAGCATCTAAGCGGGAAGCCCCTCCCAAGATTAGATCTCCCGTAACGTAAGTTACCTGAAGGCTCCTTGGAGACTACGAGGTTGATAGGCCGGAGGTGTAAGCGCAGCAATGTGTTGAGCCGACCGGTACTAATAAGCCGTGCGGCTTAACCAGATATTAGTATATCTCGCGTAGACCTGTTATTTTGCCCTGTTTTTGTTGTATAGATTTCCGTGCGGGCTTGATTGGGACTGCGGTAAGCGAACGTTGAGTCCGCAATGTGATTTACGGTGGCGATAGCGGGGGGGAAACACCCGTTCCCATTCCGAACACGGAAGTTAAGCCCTCATGCGCCGATGGTACTGAGCGGGCGACCGTTCGGGAGAGTAGGTCGCCGCCGGTAACTTGAAAAGAGCCGCTCCACGGAGCGGCTCTTTTTTGTTCTCGTGAAGCGGGCTTCTTCTCTCCGTCGGCCGAGTGAAGGCGGACTCTCGAACGCGCATCGGCCGGCGAGTGAACGATCGCTCAGGTACGTTTGCTCTCCTCTTCGGCCTTCATCTTTTCGATCGCCCGTATCGCTTCATCACGGCTCGTGTAAATGTTATGAGGCATTTTCGATTTCATGGCGGTCGTCCGCAGCGTCATCCGCGCTATGCTGTCATTCCCCCAGCGGGCGAGCCCGAGCAGCCGCTCGGTCGTTGCCTTTCGCGCCACTTCGCCGTAGTACTCTGCGATTTCGGCGTGAATGACCAGGGCGTCGATATGCGCGACCATCCAGAATTTTTCGTGGATTGAGTCGATGTGCCGCGTGTACGCGGCGAAGAAGTCGTCGACGTCCTGCTTCGTCCTGATGTCCCAGTGGTCCTCGACGAATAGAATCTTGGATGAGCGGTCGTATTCGAAGATGACGTTGTTATCCATTGGAAAGCTCCCGTGGCTTGAAGGTTCCCTCGGCCGTTTCGATTCTCACTCTGACAGGGTAGCATACGCGAGTATTCGATACAATCAAGGGATATTGGGGGAGGTGCGGTCGTGGGCGTCGATGTGACGGTCGGTCGATATCCATTGACACGATTCGTCAGCGGGTATAATAAGGACGCGAGCGGTACCGCAGCGAATCATCCGGACGTCGGGGAGGATGCCGCCTTGCTCAAAAAGGGTGAGAGCGTCAGATACGATTATGTCGTCGACAGGGATATCATGCAGCATTTCGGGGAGACGTTCGACGATTTTACCCTGCTGCATTACGACGATGACTACGCGCGGAAGGTCGGATTCGAACGCACCCCGGTCCAGGGAGCCCTCGTCTCGGCCATTATTGTCAAGTCGATCGTGCGCGCCTTCGGCGATTCCGCCATCTTGCGGGTGCACAACCTCGAGTTCTTCAAGCCGATCTATCCGGGAAGCGAGATCACGGTGGAGCTCTTCGTTCTCGTCAATCTCAGGAATATGCTCGTCACGCTGAGATCAAGGGTCTATATCGGGGAGACGCTCCACTATCAAGGCATGACGAAGGTCAGGGTGTTCGAGAACATTTGAGCGATTGAAACGCCGTACACTTGGGGTGCCGGCGGCGCTTCAACGGAAATGAAAAGGGCCGCTCAACCGAGCGGCCCTTTTTTCCGTTCAGAGCTCCGCGGCGTGAAGCACCGCGAACGCTCCGCATGGAGCCCCAGGTCCTACTTCATGATCTTGAACTCGACTCTCCGGTTCTTGGCCCGTCCCTCTTTGGTGTCGTTCGAGGCGACCGGCTTGCTCTCGCCGTAGCCCTTCGAGGTGAGGTTGTCGGGCTTTATCTGCGGGAAGTTCTTCTCTAGATAGTCATGGACCGCTTTCGCCCGGGCCTCCGAAAGAGTCACGTTGGTGGCGTCCGATCCCGTCGCGTCGGTGTGGCCGCCGATCTCGACCATCAGATCGGTCGCCTGGATGAGGATGTTGCCGATCTTGTCGAGCTCGGTCTTGGATTCGCTCTTCAGCGTCGCCTTGTTGAGATCAAAGAGGATCGCCGTCGTCGAGATCAGACCGGTGTCGATGAACTTCTGCACCTCGACGGGGCAGCCTGTCTCGTCGACCTTCGTGCCGGCGGGCGTATTCGGGCACTTGTCGATGCCGTCATAGACGCCGTCATTGTCGGAATCCATGGGGCAGCCCTTCGCGTCGACCTTGGCGCCGGCGGGAGTGTTCGGGCACTGATCGATGCCGTCATAGACGCCGTCGTTGTCGGCGTCGCTCGGGCAGCCCTTCGCGTCGACCCTGGCGCCGCGGGGAGTGCCGGGGCACTCATCCGTGCCGTCGTACACGCCGTCGCCGTCGCTGTCCACGGGCGCGGGAGGCGGCGGCGCAGGCGGCGGAGCGGGTGCGCACGCGCACTTCCAGGGCCACGGCATAAGGACGAAGCAAACGGCCTTGCTGTCGGGTCGATCGGTCATCGTCGCGCGGAACTTGACCCACTGGTCCTTGTAGCCCGCGAAGGCCGGTACGACCGCGATCACGAGGACCATGGCGACGATCAGGAGAATCGCCGAGAATAGCTTCATAATCCCTCCTTCAGTAGAAATGCCTGATTCGTGAACTCTTCTTTAGCGCCCCGATCTCGAGATTCAGGTTGTACCTTTTTCATTATTTTTTTGCAAGACTTTTTTTCGCGGGTCTAAGAACTAGTAAATAAATGAGGTAGATAACAATCACCAATAGAACCGTTCCTACTTGACGACCGGATGCGTCTCGAGGTTGTTTCCGTCATCCCGCCGGTCGGTCCGGCGGCGCCGTTGACAACATAATGGTCAGGTAGAGTCGCGCCGAATCTGTCCGAGCATGTACGCGCCCCGGGGGGTTTCTCCCGGGGCGTTTTTCACGTTCGGCGTTGACACAGGCGCGAGCCGCCAGGCACAATGCCATCGGTTGCCGCAGGACGGTTCGTTTCGGGAAGTCGGAGGATGCGTGATGTCTTTCTTGAAACCCCCGTACGTCGAGAAGATCGATGAGCGCGGGAACTTCAAGATCTGGATTGTCGACGGCGCGTACGTCCGCGGCCATATCGACGAGGAGTTCACGAACTTCGGGCAGCATTACCGGTACCCGTATATTCCGGACGACGAATTCTGGATAGACCACGAGGCGGAGCACGACGAGCACGCGTTCTTCATCGACCACCTCCTCGTGGAGCACCGCCTCATGGCAAAGGGCGTGCCCTACGGGGCGGCGCTCGAGGCGGGAGACCGGGTCGAGCGAAAGGAGCGCCGAAGGGCCGGGGACGTGCGAGGGATGACGGCGAAGGGGCAGAAGCTCCCCGACGGGCACGACGTCCATGAGCGGCTGTGGAAGCGCCTCGAGAACGGGATCGCCGTGTGGATCGTGAACGGCCGCCTCGTGCGCAGCGTTTTCGACGTCGACTACACGGCGGGAGGCCACGACTACGTGTACGAGTTCGTCCCGCAGAACGAGGTCTGGATCGACGACGCGATCGAGGAGCAGGAACGAGCGTACGTGCTTCTTCACGAGCTGCACGAACGGAACCGCATGGCCGGCGGATGGCCTTACAGCAGGGCGCACGCCGAATCGAGCCGGCTCGAATACCGCTCGCGGCATCATCCGGACGAGCTTCACGACGCCCTCTCCATGGAGGGGTGGGCGTAGGATGTACGGCGGGGAGCCCCGCCGTGCTCGATTCCGAGGATCGCGGCGGCTACTCCGCTTTGAGAACGAATAGCTTTCCCGAGAGAAAATCGGTGATCCAGAATCTTCCGTCGGCGCCCGCTTTTCCGTTCGTGATGGAGAAGACGGCGTCCCCGAACTGTCCCCGGATATAGAACGAGACGTTGCCGGAGTCGAAGCGCGTGTCGCCGTATGGGTACTCGTGGCGGAGCACCAGAGTGAACTTCTCCGTCGCGGGATCGAACTGAACGATATTGAGCGCCTTCGCGCCGTGAGAGGTGATGATGATGGTGCCGCTCCACGCGAAGATGTTGTCGGGAAGACCCTCGAAGGGAATGCGGTAGATCTTCCCGCTTGCCGAGAGCCTCTGGAGGCTCGCTGCAGCGTGATTGATGACGTAGACGTCGCCGCCGAGCGTGCAGAGCTTGAGCGGCTCGGACTCCGTCGCGACCTCGCTCACGGCAAAGGTCGCCTTGTCGATCACGGAGACGCTCTTCGAATCGAAATTGGCGACGTAGATGCTGTTCGCGTCGAACGCGAGGTCGGTCGCCGTGCGCCCCACGCGTATCCGCCGGACGCCGCTCTTCGTCCGGGGATCGATGATATGGAGGACGCTCGGATCATCGTCCTTCTCGGCGACGCGGACGAGGTACAGCCAGTTCGTACCGGGGTCGAAGCTCAGGATCCGCTGGCTGATTTCCCGCTCGATCGTGTCCGGGACGCTGATCCGGGTGCCGATCTCGAAGAGCCGCACCTCGTCGGGGAGCGTGCCGAGCATCTGCTCCTCCTTGCCCCAGATGTTCTGCGTGAAATAGAGCGTGCCCGCGGCGTCGAATGCCATTGTGTGGGCCTGGCGCGGAATCCGGCGGTCGTAGAAGCCGAGGTCCTTCGCGGCGATGCCGAGGATGCCGTTCTTCGCCCCCCAGATGTAGACCACGGGCCAGTACGATTGGTGGGGACCGTAGGAGAGGTACACGTTTCCTTCGGGGTCGAGCACCGATTCGACCGGATAGTCGAAGGGAAGGCGGTGTGTTTCGAAGCTTCCGTTCTCGCGCACCTCGGCGAATTCGTCCTCCGAATTGAAGACGAGGAAGCTCGCGCGCGAGGGCACCTCGACGAGGTCGATCGGCGCCCAGCCGGTATAGATCTTCTTCGTTTTCTCCGTGACGGGATCGAGGGAGGTGACGGCGGCGCCGAAGGCGCCGTTGACCGCGGTCGCGCCCTTGGGGAAGTAGACGAGGTTGTTGTTCGGATTGTAGACAATCGCGAACATGTGCGGGATGATCCCGAGCCCTGTGATCCGTTTCACGAGTTTCCGGTCGGCGAGATCGACCACGTCAAGCTCTCCCTGCGCCCAGCTCCCGATGTAGAGGATGCCGTTCTTCACGTCGACCGCGCTCGCGTCGTTCCCGTACGCGGGAATCTTGATCTCGGTGATTTTCCCGTCCTCCTTGAAATCGACCACGTGGACGGACGGATGGTTGTCGTAGGGGATGTACACCTCATCGCGCGCCGGGTTGTAGATGATGCCGACTCCCTCGGTGAATTGTGGGAGCGCGACGACCGTGCCCTCGCCGGTGAGAACGTCGATCTTCGCCGCCTCGATTACCCTGCGGTCGTTCGTCTCGACGACGAGGTAGAGATGATGGGTCGTCTCGTCGTAGCCCGCAAGGTGCCATCGTCCCCCGCTCGTGAGCTTGAGCGGCCGCGAGTTGACGCTCTTCCCGTTGCGGGCGTCGAACAGGAAAAAGGCCGACGTGTAGCCGTCGACGCCGATGATCCACCCGAGCTCGGGGGCGGCGACGACCTTGCGGATCGGGGGAGGCGGGGTTGCGTTGAGATTGATCAGGTCTTCGCGCGTCGCGAGCCACGGCAGCATGGCGAATTTCCCCGAGCGAGCCGCGTAGAAGCCGAGCTCCTTGCTCTCGCGGCCGGCGATGAAGGCGTTTCCCGTCTCCTCGTCGACGGCGATCGATTCGAACTGAACGCCGGTCGGGATCGTTTTCGAGGTCCTCGCGTCCGGGGACGTGATGGAGAAGCAGCGCGCGCCGATGAGATAGACCTCGCCAGTCTTCCTGCGGAACGCGAGCGCCTCCGCCTTGAGATGTTGGAGAGCGCGCCCCTCGAGAGGAATATTCTCCACGGAATGGTTTCCGCAATTGATGATCGAGACGGAGGAGCTGAGCGTGTTCGCCACGATGAGCCGGTTCCGGAACGCGTCCATCTTCACGAGGAGCGGTCCCGCACCGTTGATCGAGAGATTCGCTGCCTTGAGAAAATCGATCGCGGTGACCGATACCGGGGATGCATCGTGGCTTGAAGCTCGGGAAGGCGCGGCCGCCAGTGAGAGACGGCTCGTGGCTGCCGATATGAGCATCGCTGCTGCGACGACGAGAAACTTTTTGCTCATGGAACGGGTCTCCTTTCAGGATATCCGGGAACTGCCCACCGGGCTCGGGGTTTCCATTATAGTCTTGAAACGGTCCGTCCGCGAACAAAAAACACGTACGACGCACAATTCACGGGTACGGGAGGTTCTGATGCGCGCCGTCTGGATCTTGACTCTTCTTGCCGCCCATCCCGCCGCCCTGATCGAGCTCTTTTCCCGCTGAAAACGTGCTATAATTGTCTTTACAAAACCTGCGCGGCCGATGAGAATCGACCGGTATCGCGGAATACGCACAAGGAGGCATCCGTATGAAATACCGGTTGTTCGCGCTTGCGCTCGTGTGCTTGGTCGTGCCTGTTGTGACGATCGCGCAGGACGCGGCGGGCGTGAAGGTCGAAGAGATGGTCTTTTGCACGGCGGTGCAGGATCGCGCTCCCGCGGGCATCGATACGGCGTTCGCATCGACCGTGGAGAACGTCTGCTGTTTCGTCAGAGTGACGGGCGTCGCCGACACGGCGTCGATCACGCACGTGTGGTACTACATGGACCGGGAAATGGCGCGCGTTGAGCTCGCCGTAAGGGCCCGGAGCTGGCGCACCTGGAGCTCGAAAAAGATCGCTCCCGAATGGCAGGGAACGTGGCGCGTCGATGTTCTCGGTCCGTCGGGGGACGTGCTCAAGAGCGGCACGTTCGCCATCAAGCCCTGATGGGGGAAACGGCCGCACCGCGGTTCCCGCGCCACAGGAAAGAGGAGACGGTGATGGCAACACGATTTGCAGCGAAGGTTTCTTGTCTCCTTCTGTTTTGTGCCGCACTTTCGGTTTGGGTCCCTCCCGCCGCCTCCCGCGCGGCATCGCTCGAACGGAACGGCTCACCGGCGACCGCACATGCCGCGCCCGCGGCCGATACGCTCCGGTACGTCATTCACGTGAGCGTCGACGGTCTTCGCGCGGACGCGGTTCAAAGGCTCGGGGCCGCCGGAGCGCCGCATTTCTACCGCCTCCGGGTCGAAGGCGCATATACCGAGAACGCCCGCACCGATTACGACTACACGGTCACCTTGCCGAACCATGCATGCGAGCTCACGAGCCGCCCCGTCCTCGGCCCCGACGGCCATGGTCTCTCTTTCAACAATGACGACGGCCGGACGCTCGAGCAGATCCACGGTTCGTACGTCCCCGGCGTCTTCGACGTCGTGCACGACAACGGGTTCACGACGGGTCTGTACGCGAGCAAGAGCAAATTCGCGCTGTTCGACCGGAGCTGGAACGGGACGAATGGAGCGATCGACACAACGGGCGTCGATAACGGCCGGGATAAGATAGACACGTACGCGTACGATCCGGACACCGGCGCGCTTGTCGGCACGTTTATCTCGAATATGAACGTGACGCCGCACCGCTACGGCTTCATCCATCTCGGCGATCCCGACGGGGCAGGTCATTCCTATGGCTGGGAGAGCGGGAATTACTTCGCCTCTATCATGAAGGTCGACGCTCTTCTCGGGAGGATACTCGACCTCGTCGACGGCGACGCGCGGTTTGCACACAAGACGTATATCGTCGTCGTCGCCGACCACGGCGGGTTCGAGACGGACCACAGCGATGCGGCCAATCCTGCGGACTATACGATTCCCCTGTACGTGTGGGGTCCGGGGGTTCCGGCGGGAGCGGATCTCTACTGGCTGAACGCGTCGACGCGCGAGAACCCCGGCGGCGGACGGCCTGCCTATGCGGCGACGCCGCAGCCGATCAGGAACGGCGAAGCGGCGAACCTTTCCCTCGATCTCCTCGGCCTTCCCCGCGTGAGCGGCTCCTCGATCGACGCGGCCCTGGACTGCGACGCGATCCTTCCAGGGGGGGCCGCCGCGCTTCCATCGGTCTCCATCACGAGCCCGGCTCCGGGAACGAGTCTCGTGTATCCTTCGGGCGTCGTAATCGAGGCGGTGGCCGATCCGGGAACCGGCGGCATCGCGCGCGTCGAGTTTTTCGAGAACTACGTTCAGCTCGGGGCGGATTCGACGGGCCCCTATGCCTATGCGTGGGATGAGATCCCGTTCGGCGCGTACCGCCTCACCGCGCGAGCCGTTCGTGACGACGGTGTCGCCGCGGCGGCGAGCGTCGATTTCGAGATCACTTCTGCCGCGGGCGCGGACGGTGGGCATTCGATGCCGCCGGCGCCGCCGCGCATCTATCCGAATCCCGTCGACCGTCTCTCGACGATAGCATTTTCCCTTTCATCCGGGGACGGCGTGGAGATCGCGGTCTACGATTGTCTCGGGCGCCGCGTCGAGACGGTGTTCAACGGGGAGCTCAAGCGCGGCGTTCACGAGCTGAGCTTCGACGCGGCGGGTTATTCTCCCGGCGTCTATTTTGTGCGACTCCGCTCCGGCGACGGCGTTCGGACGGGGAAGCTCATGGTCGTGCGATAGCGTCCGGGCGGGATGAGGCGCTTTTCCGGAAATGATGAATGAACCGAGCGGCCCGTTCACCATCGCGCTCATCGCCGTTACGGTGCTCTTTTCTGCCGGCGGCTTCACCTCGCCGCCGTTCACGGAGAAGTACCTCTTCGAGCCCGAGATGATCATCCGGTACCGGCAGTACTACCGGCTCATCACGAGCGGCTTCCTCCACGCGAACTGGGCGCACCTCGGCATCAACATGTTCAGCTTCTACTCGTTCGGCGGGTACATCGAGAGCGTTATCGGCACCCCGACCCTGATCATTATCTATTTCTCGAGCATACTCGGCGGCAATCTGCTCTCGCTCCTCTTCCATCGCAATCACGCCTACCGGGCGCTCGGCGCCTCGGGGGGCGTATGCGGCGTTGTGTTCGCCTCGATCTTCCTCATCCCAGGGACCTCCGTGTATATGTTCCCCGTTCCCGTGCCGGTCCCGTCGTCGATCTTCGCTATTGTTTTCATCGCGATCTCGTTTTTCGGCATCCGGAGCAGGCGGGGAAACATCGGTCACGACGCGCACCTCGGGGGCGCGATCATCGGCCTCGTCGTGACGACGCTGCTTCATCCCCGCATCGTTGCGGAGAGCTTCATCCTGTGGATAGCCGTCATGGGGATTTCCGTCGCGCTTTGTGCGTACCTGTACACGAGTCCGCGTTTCCGGTACGGAAAGCTTCGCCTCGTGCGCGGACAGAACGATGAAAGGGAGGGACGGCCACGAAATTGAAATCGATGAATCCCGCCACGCACGAGGTGATCGCGGCTTACGATGAGCTCGCACCAGAAACCGCCGAGCGCGTGATCGACCGGAGCGACGCCGCGTTCGGGCGCTGGAGGGAGACCTCGCTCGCGGAGCGCTCGGCCCTCATGAAGAAGGCGGCGGCGATCCTCAGGAACCGCAGCGGCGAATTCGCGACCCTCATGGCGCTCGAGATGGGAAAACCGGTGCGGCAGGGCAGGGGCGAGGTCGAGAAGTGCGCGTGGGTCTGCGAGTATTATGCGGAGAATGCGGGGAGCTTTCTCGAGCCCGAGGTCGTCGCGACGGACGCGCGGAAGAGCTTCGTTGCGTTTCGGCCGCTCGGTGTCATCCTCGCCGTGATGCCGTGGAATTTTCCCTTCTGGCAGGTGTTCCGTTTCGCGGCGCCGGCGCTCATGGCGGGCAACGCCGGCGTCCTCAAGCACGCCTCGAACGTCTGCGGATGCGCGCTTGCGATCGAGGACGTCTTCGCGAAGGCTGGATTTCCCGACGGCGTTTTCACGACGCTGCTCGTCGGAAGCGGCGCCCTGGAGGCGATCATCGCGCACCCCGCCGTGAAGGCGGTGACACTCACGGGAAGCGCTCCCGCGGGGAGAGCGGTTGCGCGCGCAGCGGGGGGGCTGCTCAAGAAGACGCTTCTCGAGCTCGGCGGGAGCGATCCGTACGTCATTCTCGAAGATGCGGATCTCGAGAAAGCCGCCGCAATCTGCGCGGAGAGCAGGCTCATCAACGCGGGGCAAAGCTGCATCGCGGCGAAGCGGTTCATCGTGAGCGCGTCGAAGGCACGGGAATTCACCGGAATTCTCATCGAGAAAATGCTCGCCACAAAGATGGGCGACCCGCTCGATGAGGCGACCGATATGGGCCCGCTTGCGCGCCTCGACCTGCGGGAGGAACTGCACCGGCAGGTGACGGACTCGATCGCCAAAGGCGCGGTATGCCTCGCCGGCGGCGCTATTCCGAAGGGCCGCGGCGCCTTCTACCCGCCGACAGTTCTCGCCGGCATTCGAAAGGGCATGCGAGCGTACGGAGAAGAGCTTTTCGGTCCGGTCGCCGCCGTCATCGCGGTGCGTGACGAAGAAGAGGCGATCCGCGTCGCCAACGATACGAGCTTCGGCCTCGGCGCGGCTCTCTTCACCGGCGACCTCGCGCGCGGGGAGCGCCTCGCCGCCGATCGGATCGAGGCGGGCTCGTGCTTCGTCAATGCGTTCGTGAAATCGGACCCGCGTCTTCCCTTCGGCGGTATCCGGGAGAGCGGATACGGCAGAGAGCTCTCGCATTTCGGGATACGGGAGTTCGTCAACATCAAGACGGTCTATATAGCCTGAGCCGGTCGATCGGTTCGATTGCGTGCGGCGAGCGAACCCGGGCGGCGC
>Ga0315274_10004994_pt1 | contig 19442 bp, 17 predicted proteins | sample YL17G02_20_MG_FD_203700 | JGI IMG/M metagenome (GOLD analysis project Ga0315274, IMG submission 203700) | Sediment microbial communities from Yellowstone Lake, YNP, Wyoming, USA - YL17G02_20 | ecosystem: Environmental > Aquatic > Freshwater > Lake > Sediment | place: USA: Wyoming | collected... | reverse complement strand
AAAGTTGAAGTTGTAGGATCTCGCATCATGCTCGATGGGAAGCCAGCCATCATCGCATCCGAAGTCGGAAAAGGTGACGAACTTCTGAAACTGCGCGATGAAAACGGATTCCCAGTTTGGGCCGGCTGGCGAAAGGGCACACGATGAACATTTCGTTCGTGGGCTTGAGGGCTCACGAATCCAACAGAATATAACCAGACTAAATCTATGGCAAAGAAAGCATCGAACATGAAGTCCCCGCAAAACGCGGGCAGCAACCGCAAACAAACCTTCAGCATCACCGCCCCGGCGGCCATGAGTGTGATGCTGGTGGGTGACTTCACACAGTGGCAGGAGAAACCCATCAGTCTGACCAAGAAGGAAGGCGGCGTGTGGAGTGTCACCGTCGAACTGCCTCCGGGCACGCACCATTACCGCTTCCTTGTGGACGGCCAGTGGCGTGACGACCCCGAATGCACCCTGCGTGTGCCCAAGCCTTACGGCAGCGAAAACTCGGCGCGCGAGGTGCGCTGAGTCTCCTGGGCAGACGAAGCTCCGTGCCTCCTGCGGACAGCCCGGAAACGATTATGGCCGCGAGTCCCTTCGACACACCGCAGAGCGCGAATGCGCCGTTGCTTGAAGCGCCTCGGGTTGCTCGGTCCGACCACTCCACCCGGCGCCGCCGCTGGTGGAGTGGCCTCACCGCCATCGTAGCCATCCGAAACCCATGAAATGGTCATTCAAACTGGGCACCTATGCCGGGATCGGCGTCTATCTGCACTGGACGTTCGCGCTGTTGATCGGCTGGATCTTCATCGCGCATCTGGGGGCCGGCAAAACGCCGGCCCAAGCTCTGACCGGTGTCGGCTTCATCCTGGCGCTGTTTGGCTGCGTGGTGCTGCATGAATTCGGTCACGCACTGACAGCCAAACGCTATGGCGTCCGCACCCGCGACATCACGCTGCTCCCCATTGGGGGTGTCGCCCGGCTGGAGCGCATACCGGAGAACCCCACCCAGGAGTTCTGGGTGGCGATCGCCGGCCCGGCGGTGAATGTCGTGATTGCCGCGGTGCTCTTCGTCGTGCTCGCGGGCTTGAGCAGCGTCGGCCAGATGTTCCAGGTCGAGTTGCTGCGCGGGCAGTTCCTCGCCCGTCTCATCTGGGTGAACTTGTTCCTCGTCGGATTCAATCTGCTGCCGGCCTTCCCGATGGATGGCGGGCGGGTGCTGCGCGCGTTGCTGGCCACGCGCCTGGGACGCCGCCGGGCCACGGCCATCGCGGCCAACATCGGCCAGGCTATGGCCATTCTGTTCGGCATCTTCGGCTTCTTCTACAACCCGTTCCTGATCTTCATTGCCATCTTCGTATATCTGGGCGCGCAAGGCGAAGCCGCCCACGTGGAGACACAGTCGGCGCTGGAAGGCTTGCGCGCGCGCGACGGGATGATGACGCGCTTCCGCACCCTGTCCGCCGGCGACTCACTCAGCAAGGCCGTGGCGGAATTGCTGGCGGGATCGCAGCAGGGACTTCCCCGTGGTGGAAAGCGGACGGGTGGTGGGCATCCTGCGCCGGAATGACCTCGTCAGAGCCCTCGCGGAAGGCCACCGGGACGCGCCCATCAGCGGAGCAATGTGCCGCGACTGCACGGCGGTGAAGGACACTGACAGCCTGACGCAAACCCTGGAAACCATGCGCCAGCGCGACTGCGCCAGCGTGCCGGTAGTGGCGGACGGACCAATCATCGGCCTGCTGACGTTGGAAAACGTCAGCGAAGTCCTCATGGTGAATGCCGCCTTGTCACACGGACACAGCCAATGGAACGACCCACGCCCTTGAACCGAACCAGCCTATGAACAATCACACCGCTCAGACCCCAAGAAAATCGCGGACTGGGCACGGATCCCAGCCAACGTGGTCTCCACGACTGTCGCCATGACGTTCAGTTTTGTGGTGAACTTGCTCTGGGTGTTCAACCTGGAGCGACGGCTGGTGCCACGGCGGGCCTGGCGGTTTCTGCTCATGACCGCGTGCGCCCTCTACGGCGTGCAAAACGCGATCATCGGGCTGGCCAGTGACCTGTGGCCCGCGCCAGTCAACGAGGTTGCGAGGTTTTGCGCGCGTTTGTTGTCGGCGCCTGGCCAGGAAGAGTTGTTCGCTCGAAACCTCGTCACACTGGCCGCCACCGCTGCCAGCATGACGTGGAACTACTTCTGGTATCGTTCTTATGTCTTCCGCGACAGATAAGCCTGGCCCGCAGGTTTTCGCCATTGCTGGCAGTGCCCTTTCCTACAAGACTCAACCGTCATGAAAACAACCACCGACTCGTTCGCCCATCCATCTGTTCTGCGCGTCTTTCACACCAAGGACCAGACGCGGGCTTTCTACAACAAGCTCAGCCATGTCTATGACCTGCTTTCCGAGCGCAGCGAAGCGCCCGTGCGCAAGGCGGGCTTGGATTTGCTGAAGGTCAGAGCCGGCGAAAGCGTTCTGGAAATCGGTTTCGGCACTGGGCATAGCCTGGTAACGCTGGCCAAGGCGGTCGGCCCGAAGGGCACGGTGTTCGGCCTCGATCTGTCCGACAAGATGGTCAAGCTGGGGCAAGAGAATCTGGCCAAGGCGGGGCTGCTCGGACGCGGCAAACTTCGCTGTGGCGACGCGGCGCAACTGCCTTACGCCGCCGCCAGCCTCGACGCCGTGTTCATGAGCTTTACGCTGGAACTCTTCGACACACCGGAGATTCCTCAAGTGTTGCGCGAGTGCCGCCGCGTGCTCGGACCGGGCGGGCGCATCGTCGTGGTCGGCATGTCGAAGGAGGGGTCCGGCGAGCCGCTGATTTCGGTCTTCGAGTGGGGTCATAAACATTTCCCAAACTTCCTGGATTGCCGTCCCATTTTCGTGCGCGAGGCGCTGGAACAAGCGGGGTTCAAAATCCAAAAGGCGCTCAAGAAGCACCTGTGGATTCCAGTGGAGATTGTTCTCGGGGTCAAAAGGCCACTCGCATGAACTCTGATCAAACCATCGCCTACTTCTCCATGGAAATCGCGCTGGACCCGGCGATGCCGACCTACAGCGGCGGTCTCGGAATGTTGGCGGGCGATACCATCCGCTCCGCCGCCGACCTCAAAGTGCCGATGGTCGCGGTGACGCTGCTTCACCGCCAGGGTTACTTCACCCAGAAACTCGACGCCAGCGGCTGGCAAACAGAGACCCCGGTGGATTGGCCGGTGGACAAATTCTGCCGCGAGTTGCCCGCCCGCGCGCAGGTCAGCATTGAAGGCCGCGTCGTTCATCTGCGCGCGTGGCAATACTCGGTCAAGGGATTCAGCGACCACGAAGTGCCCATGTTTCTCCTCGACACCGACTTGCCGGAGAATTCCGAATGGGACCGCGCGCTCACGCATCATCTCTACGGCGGGGATGCTCATTACCGGCTTTGCCAGGAAATCATCCTCGGCATTGGCGGTGTGCGAATGCTGCGCGCGCTGAGCTATCACGAGGTGCGCCGCTTCCACATGAACGAAGGCCATGCCGCGTTACTTGGACTGGAGTTGCTCCATGAACGCGCCCGCTGGTTCCACCGTGACCGGTTCAACCGTGAGGACGTTGAAGCCATCCGTCCCCAATGCGTCTTCACCACCCACACGCCCGTGCCTGCGGGGCATGACAAGTTCCCGCTGGACATGGTCACGCGCGCGCTTGGCCGGTCGGATGTTGGCGCACACCACGACGTGTTCTGCTGTGAGGGCGAGATCAACATGACCTACCTTGCGCTCAACCTGAGCCACTACATCAACGGCGTGGCCAAGAAGCACGGTGAAGTTTTGCAAAAGATGCTCCAGCCCAGGGACGGTTTCCACCACTACCAGATTGACCACATCACCAACGGCGTGCATCTGGCCACCTGGGTCTCGCCGCCGTTCGCGGAATTGTTCGACCGCCACGTCCCCGGCTGGCGGGAAGACAACGCCAGTCTGCGCGGCGCGCTCAACATTCCCAAGGATGATGTCTGGCAGGCGCACACTGCGGCGAAAGCGCAGTTGATCGAGGAGATCAATCGTCGCGTGAACGCAGGCTTCGACACAGAAACGCTCACGGTCGGGTTTGCCCGACGTGCGGCCGCCTACAAACGCCCCCACCTCCTGTTGACCGATCCACGCCATCTGAAACGCATCGCCGCCAAAGCGGGGCGGCTGCAGATTGTCTATGCGGGCAAGGCTCATCCTCACGACGAGCAGGGCAAGCAACTCATCCAGCAAATCGTTCAAGCCGAAGACTCGCTCCTGCCCGAGGTCAAAGTCGTTTACCTCGAAAACTACGACTGGGAACTGGCGCGCCTGCTGGTCTCCGGTGTGGACGTGTGGCTCAACACGCCGCAACCGCCGATGGAAGCGTCGGGCACGAGCGGCATGAAGGCCGCGCTCAACGGCGTGCCCAGTCTGAGCGTTCTGGACGGCTGGTGGCTCGAAGGCTGCATCGAGCACGTCACCGGCTGGGCCATCGGCGAAACCTGCCCCGTGGACGCCAGCCCGGCGGATCGGGCCAATTGCGATGTCGCTTCGCTTTACCAGACGTTGGAGAAGGTCGTTATCCCAACTTTTTACGAGCAGCGTGACGACTGGCTGCGCATCATGCGCCACGCCATCGCGCTCAATGCCTCGCATTTCAACACACAGCGGATGGTGCTGGAATATGTCTTGAAAGCCTATTTCGAATCACAGCCATCCCATAGGCTGACGGGGTTTTCGACGAAAAAGGCGTTGGCTTCTGTCTGGCTCCGTGCCACAAGGCACGGTTATGAAAACCAAAAGCCAAAAACAAAAGCCAACGAAGAGTAAAGTCTCTATCCTGCGTCAGATTTGCAACTTCATCCCCAATCATCTGGTTCCTCAACTGGCCCGGGAAACGGGCGTGGAGGATGACGCGCGCACTTACACGCCTTGGAGTCACGTGCTCACGCTGCTCTTCGCGCAATTGACCCATAGTCTGGGACTCAACGACGTTTGCGACGCGCTGGCGCTGCACTCTGGACCCCTCTCGACGATTCGCGGAGCTATTGCGCCCAAGCGCAACACGCTTTCCAATGCCAATCGGAAGCGTGACCCCATTATGGCTGAGAAACTGTTTTGGCAGACTCTGGAGCACTTGCAGAATCTCTGTCCGGGTTTTGGTCGTGGGCGGCGTCCCCGGTTTGCCTTCCGCTTCAAACGGATGATCCATCTGGTTGATTCGACCACCCTGCAATTGGTGGCCAACTGTATGGACTGGGCCAAGCATCGGCGGCGCAAGGCGGCGGCCCAATGTCATCTGCGGCTCAACCTGCAGAGTTTTCTGCCCCGGTTTGCCATCGTGGACCCCGCGCGGCACAGCGACGCCAAGAAGGCTTGGGAAGTGTGCGCGGGCCTGCTGGCCGGGGAGATCGTGATTTTCGACAAGGCCTACCTGGATCTGCTTCACCTCTTCGAGTTGTTCAAGCGTGGGGTGTGCTGGGTGACGCGCGTCAAGGAAGGCATGCCGTTCCGCGTGGTCCGGCGCTATCAGCGTGGACGCATCGGCAATATCCGGCGAGACGATCTGGTGCAGATGAAATCCTCGGCTTCGCGGCGGCTCTATCCGGCGTGGTTGCGTCGGGTTGTGGCGATGGTGGAGGTGGACGGGAAATGGCGGGAGATGGAGTTTTTGTCGGACAATCTGGAATGGAGCGCGCAAACCATCGTCGATCTGTATCGGTGCCGGTGGGAAATCGAAGTATTCTTCAAAGCGATCAAGCAGACGCTGCAACTGGCCGACTTCTTGGGACACAATGCCAACGCGGTGCGCTGGCAGGTGTGGACGGCGCTTCTGACCTATGGGCTGTTGCGGTTCTGCGCCTGGATAAGCCGCTGGGGCCCTAGCTTTACTCGACTCTTTACCTTGTTGCGCTCCGCTTTGTGGTTGAAATTGGACCTGCGTAGCTTTTGGGAGTCCTATGGGACAGCCGGAGGTAGTTTCCGGTTTCTCGGAACGCCAGAACAAGCCTACTTGCCTGGATTCCCCTGATGCTATGGGACAGCCGAAAGCCAAAATGGAACCAAACGCACGCTAAAAACCTCAACATCGTTTTCTGCATCTCCCCTGTTTTCTTTAGGAAAATGACGGGTTCAGGGGCGCTTGGTGCCCGCTACCGTGACGCCACTGACCACGATTGATGTCAAACAGAACGCTCCAGAGTCCACCCAGCAGCACCGGACCGCTCATCGCCGTGGTGGATGACGACGTGTCCTTTCTCAGGTCCGTCGGCCGCCTGCTCCGCTCCGCCGGCTATACGGTGGAGACGTTTGACTCGGCGCGGGAGTTTCTGGCCTCGCTTGATTCGTCTTCGCCACAGTGTCTTGTGCTGGACGTGCACATGCCGGGGATGACCGGCCTGGAGTTGCAGGATTGGCTCGCGGCACAGGGCTGCCGCCTGCCCATCATTTTTGTGACGGCCTATGACACGCCTCAGACGCAGGCGCACGCCCACCGGGCGGGGAGCTTCGGCTTGCTGTTGAAGCCCTTCCACAAGACAGCGCTCCTGAACGCCATCGGTGAAGCCGTGGGCGCCAGCCCGCGTGACGTCAAGTTCGGCACGGGACAAAGCCCAACCGCAAAAGCATCGTAGTTGCGCTGGTGCGCCGCCCGCCGCCGTGGAACCGCGCATCGCGACTGCTCCCAGGCCTATACCACTGGAGGCCGGTGCTGTCCCACCGGAGATTCGTGCAACTTTGGCTCGTGACACCGTGTTTTCCCAGTAAGATGGCTCTGAACCGGTCTAGGGCACGAGATGACAGACCCGCAACAGTTCGAGGTATTTGTGAAGTCGTATCAGAACATGGTGTTCAGCACGGCGGTGCGTCTGCTGGGGAACCCGACCGAGGCTGAGGACATTGCTCAGGAAGTCTTTCTGAAGGCCTTCGAGCGATTCGCAGAATTGTCCGTCAGCCCCACCGTCGGCGGCTGGCTCAAAACCGTGACTCGCAACCTCTGCCTGAACCACCTCTCCCGTTACCGCGCGCGCTGGCGGTTCTTCTCCGAAATGAACCCGGACAACGAAGGCGACCAGCGGGAAGTCGAGTGGGCCGCGCCCGAAACCCATCAAGACGAGATGGCGACGGCGGACCATCGACGCCTGCTGGAAGAAGCCCTCCACAAACTGCCGGAAGCCCAGCGCGTCCCGCTGGTGCTGTACCACTTTGATGACTTGGGTTACGAGGAGATCGCGGCGAAACTCCGGGTCTCCCTCGCCAAGGTGAAGACGGACATCCACCGCGGACGCGAGGCCCTGCGGCGGAAACTCAAACTGGATCTGGAAGGCGAACTGGCCGGAACCGTCGGCGCCACCGCGGCGCACTGGGCGGCGCCGGGCACGGCGGCGACCTGAGCGGGAACTAGGGAAACGTTATGCAGAACGAACGCGAAGAGAAACTGGCGAGTCGCATCCAGCGGGAGCTGGATCGCCTGCCGCTGATCGAAGCGCCGGCCAGCCTGCTGCCACGGGTCATGGCCGCCGTGGAGGCCCACGCACGTCAACCGTGGTGGAAACGCTCCTGGCTGAGCTGGCCAAGGAGTTGCCGTGTGCTTTTCCTGTTGGTGTCGGTCGTCCTGGCGGCAGGATGCGCTTACGGGTTCAACCTGCTCGGCGAAGGCATTGCGGTTAATTCGCTGGGTGGATCGCTGGCGGGCGGCTTTGGCTTCCTGCGACCGGTCTGGGAGGTGGCCTTGGCGCTGGGCAATGCGCTCGTCCTCCTGGTTCGATCAGGCGGATCACTCCTGATCTGGGCGATCTGCCTGACTGTGGCGGTGATCTACCTCACTTCGGTCGGCCTGGGCACGCTCTGCTACCGCGTGGCGGTAAACAAACTTTAAGAGAACGAACATGAAAACGCTGAACTCATTCCGCCTGCTGACGGCCTTGACGCTCCTCCTGTCGTTGACCCTTCTGCCCCCTCCATTTGCCCTGACCGCGCAAGACGCGCAGCCGGAGGATCCCCCCGTCGTGGCGGTCCAGGCCGACGAGCCGGCCGCCAGCACCGAGACTCCCGGACCCATGGATGAAGGGAAGCGCGAAGGAAGACATGTGGGGCCGAAAGTGGCCGTGGGAACCGACGTGACCTTGAAAACGGGCGAGATCGCAGAGGAAGTCGTGGTTGTCCAGGGCTCGGCGACCATCGAAGGCGATGTCGAGGGCGACGTGGTCGTCATTCTCGGCAAGGCCAGGGTGAATGGAAAGGTGGACGGTGAGTTGGTGTCGGTCATGTCCGACATTGAGCTCGGTCCTCAGGCGGAGGTAGGTGGCCAGGCGGTGGCGGTGGGCGGGACGTTCAAGAAAGACCCGGCAGCCCAGTTGCACGGACCGCCCGAGGTTGTCGTCGCACAATTCCTCCCCGGCTATGACTGGCTGGAGCGGAATATCCTCAAGGGTGTGCTTCTGCGCCCTTTGCCGCCGGGCCTCGGCTGGGTGTGGGTGATCGGCCTGATCTTCGTGGGGATGCATTTCCTCGTGCTCGTCCTCCTGCCGAAGCCGGTGCAGGCCTGCGCGGAGACTTTGGGCGAGCGACCGATCCGCTGTTTCTTCGTGGGGGTGCTGGTTTACATCCTCTTCCTGCCTTTGCTCGTTCTGCTGAGCTGGACGGTGATTGCGGTGCCGATCCTGATCTGTGCCTTGATCGCGGCCGCCCTGATCGGGCGGGTGGTGGTCTATCGCGTGGCGGGCGGCCAGGTGTTCCGGCAGCTCGGGCTGGCCCATCTGGACCAACCTCTGATCGGCTGGCTGCTGGGCACGGCCATTTTCTATCTGCTCTACATGGTGCCCATCCTCGGATGGTTCGTGTGGTTCACGGTGGCACCGTTGGGAGTCGGAACCGCCGTGGCGACCGCCTTCCGTATGTTCCGGCGTGAAGGGACCCAGGGCCAACCGCCCGCTGCCTTGCCAACGTTCGTGCCGGCGGGACAGGGGCTGGGGGTATGCGCAGCGTCAGCGACCATGCCTCCTCCACCGGATGGCCTGCCGACGGCATTCCAGCAAGCCCCGGTTCCCCCGGTGCAGGCCCTGCCCCTTCCACCCCTGACGGGTTCAGCCCCGGCAGCGGCTCTCAGTTCGGTGGAGTGGGCCTCGTTCCCTCGCGTAGGGTTCTGGCCCCGTCTGGGTGCCAGCGTGTTGGATCTGCTGATGATCGCGATCGTCAATGCCTTGACGGTGGGCCGGGGTAATTTCTTCCTCTTCCTTCTGTTAGCGTATCATTTGGGGATGTGGACTTGGAAGGGGACCACGTTGGGTGGGGCCGTGTTCGGTCTCAAGTGTATCCGGTTGGATGGGCGGCCGCTCGAGTGGTCGGTGGCCCTGGTCCGAGGCTTGGCGTGCTTTGTCTCGCTCGCTCCGGCGGGTCTGGGTTTCTTCTGGGCAAGTTGGACCCGCGACCGGCAATCCTGGCACGACATCATTGCCGGGACGACCATCGTGAGATGCCCAAGACCGATTGCCTTGATCTGAGTGAATCGGCAGTCGGGCCACGGTCCAATCTTTGGCGGACTTCCTGGGCAGAGCTGCCGAGCGGACTCCATCACTGAGGAGGAAGCCCCGGTTTCAGATCTGAGAGAACGCTGGCGGCCTGTGGAATCAGGCCGCCAGGCTACAACTCAATAGTCGAAGGGCGAAGGACTGCCGATCCAACGCAAGGGGGAGGTTAGGGTAGGACTGTTTGCCTTCACCTTGATGACGAAGGCGGCATGCGATACCAAACTTCGCGAGGCGAAATTCAGCACGGTTTCCATGCTTGTGTGTCAAGCAATGACTATACCAGTAGCGCTACTTGAGATTGTAACCTCTTGATGGAGTCCTGCTCCTCGAGGCACCTCGCCCCTGCTCAGGGCGGGGTCGGTGCAAATCGCGGACAGGGCCACCGACTGATCAAGGCTTGTCCTTGTCTCGGACTCTGGCAAGGTTGCCTAGTTCCTGGAGCCACCCCGCACAGGCGACCTCTTTCCGATAGGCGCAAGAAGAGTTCCGACTCGTTTCCTGGGAGACGAACACGGGCGGCGTGCCCGATGGCGTCGATCTGCGGCTTAACCAGCAGTGGGTCTGGCACTTCTGCTGCTCGTTCGGATTCTGTGAAGAAGTCGTGTCATTGGTGGAGTGGTTGGCTGATTCGGGGCTGGTTCGAGTGGCTGGTAGCGATGGTCAGTTGCGCGATCTTTCTGCTGCTCGAAGGCGGCCTTCTCTACTCCTACTATCAGTTTCTGAAGAACGGGCAGTGGTGAGCGCTGCGGGGCTCCTGCCAGCCTGCATCGCCCTTGATCTTCAGCGTTGGCACCGTGCAAGGTCAGGCGGGGGCGGTGATGGTGCCTCCGGTTTTCTTCTCTCCTCAAACCCTCAGATGCTTCTCTCGATTTCCAGGGCGACCCTGGCCCGCTCGTATTCATCCCGAAGCAGGCGCAAGAGGCTGGCGGCCTCCTGGACGGCACCCGCGTGAGCGCGTTCCTCAATCTCAGCGCACAGACGGGCGAGCCCGTCTGCGCCCAGCGTGCTGGCGCAACCTCTGAGCCGATGCGCGGCAACGGCCAAAACCGGGGCTTCGTAGCGAACCGCCGCGGTCTGCATTTCCTCAAGTCGTTCAGGAGCTTCGCTCAAGAACATATCGATCAACTCTCTTACCGGATCGGCCTGGCCCGGCTGGCGCAGGGTGCGGAGCGTCTCCAATGCTGAAGGTGTGAGAGGCGGCGATTCCGACGCGGCCGGAGCGATGGACGGGACCGCACGACTCACCGTGCGTTGCAGGGCCTCCGTCAGGGCGTCGAAGTGGACCGGCTTGCTGATGTAGTCGTCCATGCCGGCTGCCAGACATTGTTCCCGAGCACCACGCATGGCATAGGCGGTCATGGCGATGATGTGGACGCGCTTCGCCTCTGCGTCACCCGGCGTCTTCCACCGGTTCTCCCGCTGCCGGATTGCCCGCGTGGTTTCGAAACCATCGAGCTCCGGCAGTTGGCAATCCATGAGCACCACGTCGTAAGAGACGGTTTCGAGGGCGTTGAGGACTTCTCTGCCGGTGGCGACCGCTTGGGCCTGGCATCCAAGTTTCTCGAGCAGGGCGACGGCAACGCGTTGGTTGATGGGGTTATCCTCGGCAACGAGCACATGGAGCGGCTTGTCAGTCTCGACCCGCTTGAGGAGAGAGGGCCGCTTGTTCGGAGTCTTCCGGTCCAGCCAAAACCGGGTTTCATGTTGGGCGGTCTTGCTCAGGGCGGCGCTCAGACAATCCACCAGGGACTGGCGGCGAATCGGCTTGACCAGGAACGCCCGGATGCCGGCGGCCCGCAGGATTGCCGTATTGCCGCGTGGGCCGCGTAGCGTCATCAACACGATTCGCGTGGACTCGATGGCGGGATCGGACTTGATGGTTTTGGCCAGGGCGAGCCCGTCCAGATCCGGCATTTGCATGTCCAGAATGGCGAGGGCAAAGGGGTGTCCAGCGCTCGCGGCTTCCCGCAGTGTGCGGAGGCTTTCCTGGGCGGTGGCGACCGCGGAGGTTGGCATCCCCAAAGCCGTGGCGTGTTGGACCAGAAGGGCTCGGTTGGTTTCGTTGTCGTCCACGACGAGAACGCGTTGACCCGACAGGCAGGCGGGAGGCGCAACCGCCTCCGTGGCAGCCGGAGACTGCCGTTCCAGGCGCACAGTGAACCAGAACGTCGAACCCTTACCCGGCGCGCTCTCCACGCCGAGCTGGCCTCCCAGGCGCTCCACAATCTGCTTGGAAATGGCGAGCCCGAGGCCCGTCCCCCCATGGCGGCGCGTCGTGGAGCCATCCACTTGCGAGAAGGCCTGGAACAAGGAAGGCAAGGCCTCAGCGGGAATGCCAATGCCGGTGTCGCTGACTGCGAAGTACAGCTCCACGTGAGTCGGCGTTTCACTCTCGATCATGACCCGCAGCACCACCTCGCCTTCCTCGGTGAACTTGATCGCGTTGACGACGAGGTTGGTGATGACTTGGCGGAGACGGCCGGGGTCGCCACGGAAGGCGTTGGGCACGTCGCCGGTGATCAGCGACACCAGCTCAATGTGTTTGTGAAGGGCGCGATCCGCCAGCAATTCGATCGTGCTTTCCACCGTGGCGCGCAGGTCGAAGTCCAGCGTTTCGAAGTGCAGCTTGCCGGCCTCCATCTTGGAGAAGTCGAGGATGTCGTTGATGATCGCCAGCAAGGTTTCGGAGCTGCCTTTGATCGTCTCCACATACTCCTGCTGGTCCTCGGCCAGCTTGGTGTCGTGCAGGAGCACGGTCATGCCCACGATGCCGTTCAAGGGGGTGCGGACTTCGTGGCTGATGTTGGCCAGGAACTCGGACTTGACGCGCGCAGACTCCAGCGCCTCGTCGCGCGCTTTGGCCAGCTCCTTCTCGAAGCGTTTGCGCTCGGTGATATCCATCATGGCGCCGAGCATCCGGATCGGCTTGCCCGTGGCGTCGTGGATGACATAGGCGCGGTCGTATACGTCGGCGTAGAATCCATCCGCCCGGCGGTAGCGGTACTCCCCGGACCAGAAATGGCCGCCGCTGTGAATGACCTCATTCATCCCCGTCAGGACGCGCTCTCGGTCCTCCGGGTGGATGTGCTGGTCCCACCAGGCGCCATCCCCGTCGATATCCTCCGGGGAATAGCCGAATACGGTTCGGATGCCTTCATTCCACCAGACCCGGTTGCTCAGCAGGTCCCAATCCCAGATCGTGTCGTTGGTCGCGCGGGCGATGAGCTGGAAGCGTTCTTCGCTCTTCCGCAGAGCCTCCTCCACCCGCTTGCGTTCCGTGATGTCGTGGATGAGGCTCAGGATGCAGGGCTGGCCTTTCAACTCGATCAGCTCAGCCGCCGCCAGGCATTGGCGGACTTCCCCGGAGCGGGTGCGGACCTCGCTCTCGATGTGGCGGAGGGCCTTCGCCTGAACGAGTTGTTCCACGGCCTTCTCGCGGTCGGAGGAGGAGAGCCAAATGCCCAGTTGCAACGCGGTGCTCCCAATCAACTCTTCCCGCTGATACCCCACCAACTGGAGGAAGCTGTCGTTGACGTCGATGAACCGTCCCTCCTTGAGCGTCGCCAGGGTGATGGCGACCGGGCTGGTGTGAAACACTTTGGAGAACCGTTCCTCGCTCGCGCGTAGCGCTTCCTCTGCCCGTTTGCGCTCCGTGATGTCCCGGAAGAACACCGCCATGCAGTTGGGGTTGGTTTGCACAGCGGCGACCTCGAAGCTTCCCGAGATCGTTCGATCCTCGTAGTTGACCAGATCGGTCTCGAAGGGCGTGCCATCGCGGGCGACCTTGCGGTAGGTTTCGGGAATCTGCGTGCCGGCGAGCGCCGGGAACGCCTTCTCGATGGTCTTCCCCACGAACTGGCGGTGGTCCACGCCAAGGATGCGGTCGGCCGCGCGGTTGGCCCCGGTGAAGACAAAGGTGCCGTCAGCGTGGAGTTCGTATTGGTGGGCTCCGTACGGGGCGGAATCGATCAGCTTGCGCAGGGCGGATTCCGAGCGCGCCAGGGCTTCCTCGGCCTGCTTGCGCTGGGTGATGTCACGCGCGAAGGAGCAGTTGAACTCCCGGCCTCCAAACGCCACCCAGTTGACGCGGACCTCCACCGGGAAGAGCCGCCCGTCTTTGGCCCTATGGCGGGATTCGATCGTGAAGGTCTTCCGTTCCTGGATCTCGTGCCAGAGGTCGGTCCAGACGGCGGGAGGGAAGGCCGGGTCCACATCGTGCATCGACTTGGCCAACAGCTCCTCGCGCGAATAGCCGAGCGCCCGGCAGGCTGCGTCGTTGACGTAGATGAAGCGGGCGTCCGGCCCCATCCAGTAGGCGGCGTCCGCGCTGTGATCGATGGCGATCTGGGTGAATCTCAATGCGTCTTCCGCCCGCTTCCGCTCGGTGATGTCCTCCACGATGCTCAAGGCATATTGGGGTTTGCCTTCGGGATTGGAGAGCAGGGAGGTGGTGATCTTGGCCCAGATGATCTCCTGGGTGCGGGTGAGGAAACGATGCTCGATCTGGTAGCGCGAGATTTCGCCGCTGAAGAGCTTCCGGGCCTGCTCTAGATAGCGCTCGGCGTCCGCCGAGTGGGCGATGTCCACGATCCCCAGCCCGAGCAACTCCTCCTCGGAATAGCCCAGCATCTGGCACAGCGCCCGGTTAGCCCGCAACACGCGCGAATCCGGACTCGCCAGGATCACCCCCACCGGCCCCTCCTCGAACGCCCGACGGAAGCGTTCCTCACTCTGACGCAGCGCCTCCTGCGAGCGCCGCAGGCTGTCGGCCAACTGGGTCAGTTCCAGAGCGTGGCGCGTCGCCGTGCGGTGGCTCAACCACAGGTAGGAGGAGAGGGCAATCAAGCCCAGCAAGCCGGCACCGACCACAAGGGTGCGATACGGCGGAATCAGGGAGAAACGGAAATCGCCGGGCTCGCGCGGAACCAGTCGGTAGCCACTGTTGAAGGGCGGTTCGTTGTCCTCCTGGCTCGCGATCCCGACGATTCGAACCATGCCGCCGCGCACCAAGCGGGCGGCAAACGAGGCGTCGCTGAAGAAACGATCCGGGAGGAACACCGTGATCTCTCCCGAACGATCGCGCAGGCGCAGGCCGCTCCTGCGCCGGAGCAGGTCCGAAGGCACCATCAATTCCCCGGCCACGCGCACCAATTGACCCGAGTAGTGCTCGCTGTTCAGATCGGCCGCCAGGACCGCCAGCGGCTCGGGCAACGGAGCCGGCCCTCGCGCTTCCAGGGCCTTGACTTCGAGTTGTTCGGCGCCTTGGTACTGGGACAACACCCCCGTGGCGCGAACCTTCTCGCCTCGTCGCAGTCCGGGCGGGAAGAGTGACGCGTCCCGCGCAGACAGCACGATCCCTCCGGTGGCATCCTGGAGATTGACGAGCCAGGCCGCGTCGCGTCCGCGGGAAGAGAACAACAGGGGATCGGAAGTGAGCACGCCTTCCACGACGAAGGTCTGCCCCAGGGAATCCGGCATCTGGTCGTTGTTGGCATCGCGCAGAACGACCGCGAGGTGGGTGGGTGGCTCGCCGGGGTCGGACGGCACGACGGGCGCCGCCCGGCCGCCCACGCCCAGCAAGGCGATCACCGCGAGGGAGGCCGCCGATGCGAGGCGCGCCCTCGGAGACGGGCCCAAGGCGGGCAACCACTCTTGCCGCCGCGGTTGGGCGTGCACACGGTTGACAACCTGGCCCCTCATCCAGTTTCCGCAATCAGGAATCACCGGGTTTCGTCGCGGCCTGCGGTTGACCGGGCGGGCGCAGTACGCCTCCGGGAGGATACCGCATCAGGTCCGGCCAGACCACGCAGGTCCAAGCATCACGTGTTACTTACTGGTATCCGGAGGCGAAGTCACTTCATTTTTCCGTGACTCACCGTGGGGCTTGTGGTCTAGTCAACCCACAGTTCGTGTTGGTGAGTCCACGGCTTTGGGTTACGGGAACTGGGTGAGTACTAGGTACTAGGCTTGGCTCGTTGCGGCGGAAGGGGAACAGGGCAGGAAGTATGGACCAGTTCGCAGACACATGAGCATCCGACTGAAAGTTCACGGGGACACGTTGTGCGTTGACGGCGTCAAGGAATTGAGCGCCGCCAATGCCAACGCATTTCGGGACCAGATTCGCGCCGCGCTGACGAGTTCCCTGCGCAACATCGAGATCGATCTTTCGGCGGCCGGCTTTCTGGACAGTTGCGGGTTGGGGGCCCTCATCTCCCTGCACAAGACAGCCTGCGGCCGGAGCGGCCTGGTGCGCCTGGTCAACCCGGCGGCGCCGGTGCAACAAATTCTTGAGCTGACCCGCATGCACCGGATTTTCGAGATCGTGCGGGTTTGAGCCCAATGTCGGAGTCGCCCGTCCATCCGACCCGAGGCTCCTCTCTGCGGCTGTCCGTGGCGTGTGAACTCGGGGAAGTCCGGCCGGTGCTCTCGGTCGTGCGCGCTTTCCTCACCGACCAGGGCGTAAACGAACGTGAGGCGGCGCAATGCCAACTCGCCCTCGCCGAAGCCTGCAACAACGCGATTCAGTACGCCCGCCCGGCCGCGCGGCATCAGCCCGTCGGCGTCGTCGTGACCTGCGAGGATACGCAGATCGAGTTGCGGGTCGAGGATCACACACCGGGTTTCAAGTGGCGGGATTCCGTGGCGTTGCCTCCCCCCGATTCCGAGGGGGGACGGGGACTGTTCCTGATTCGCTCCCTGATGGCGGAGGCGACCTACTTGCGAGGGCCATCGGGGAACTGGTTGATCATGCGCAGGCGACGCGAACCCGCGCCCGTGAGCCCACCGCCCGAGCGCGCGGGAGCCGTTGAGGAACTCAAGCGCCGGCTGGAGGAGGAACGGCACATCGTCACTGCCATGGCGGAGGAACTCAGTTCCTGCTACGAGAGCCTCTCGGCGATCTTTCGCTACGGAACGGAATCCGAGCGCAGCGTCAACTTCTCCGAATTCCCGCGCCGTTTGTTGGATGACTTGTTGCGTATCACCGGGGCCGAATGGTACGTCATGCGCCTGCTGCCGGAGAGGGAGTCGCGGCTTAGCGTCTTCGCCGCGTCGGAGCCCGACCTGTTTCTGGAGCCGTTGGTGATGCCTGAGTCAGGGGGGCCGGCAAGTCCGCTGGAGGTCAGTGCGGCCGTCCGCCGGCAGGATGCCTGGTTCGATCCTCCCGGCTCGCTGTCTCCTCAAGACCCTTTGGCCCTGGCCCGGCCGGGATCGATCGGTTTGGTGCATCCGGTCTTCTTCGGGGAAACCCTGGTCGGCACGCTCTCCGTGGGCGGTTCGCCCGGGAAGACGAGCCTGACAGCGGCGAAGGTGAGCGTGATCCACATGTTCGCGGACTTCCTGGCGATTCAGCTTGTCAACGCCCGCTACCAGCAGGAACGGCTCAATGGCCTGTTGGTCGCCCGTGAACTCGAGATCGCGCGGCACATCCAACGATCCCTCCTCATCAAAACCCTGCCGCAGCTGCCTGGGGTAAGCCTGGCCGGTTACTGCGAGAGCGCGCGGCAGGTGGGCGGTGACTTCTACGACGTCATCAAGTTGTCGGACACCTCCGCCCTGCTGATGATCAGCGACGTGATGGGAAAGGGCATTCCGGCCGCGATGTTTGCTGTCATCCTGCGGAGCTTGGTCCGCGCGCTGCGCGGGCAGGCGCGTCGTCCCGCGCGGCTTTTGGCCCAGGTCAACCAGTTGCTCTTCGACGAACTCTCCGAGGTGGAGATGTTCATCACCGCGCAACTGGCCTTCGTGGACTTGGCGAGCCGCCGGATGGTCGTGGCCAGCGCCGGCCACTGCCCGTTGCTGATTACTACCGCCGGCGGTACCAGCCACCGGGCGATCTCGCCCGAGGGCATGCCGCTGGGCGTCTTGGTGGACGCTGAGTACAAAGAAGAAATGGTGCCTTTGGAGCGTGACGCCCGGGTGTTGCTCTACACGGACGGCATCACGGACGCCGAGAACGCCAATGGCGAGGTCATCGGTCAGGAACTGCTGATGGAGTGGCTCAAGCAGGGCAGCCTTGGCGGCCGGAGCGCGGAGCAGATGCGGGAGGACCTGGCCGCCGAACTGCGCCAGTGCCAGGGCACTCAAGCCTTGAATGACGACCAGACCTTCCTGATACTCGCCGGGTAGCGGACCCGTCCTGTGCCTATGCCGCAGAAAGTGCTAGTGGTGGACGACGAGCCATTCATGCTGCGCATGATCCAGCTTGTCCTGGAGCGCGACGGGTACGTGTTCCTCAAAGCCACCCACGGCGGCGAAGCCGTCGAGGTCGCCGCGCGGGAACGGCCCAGCGTGGTGATCATGGATGCAATGATGCCCAAAATGGACGGCCTGACCGCCCTTCGGCATCTGAAACAGGACGAGGCCACGCGGGAGATCCCGGTTATCATCCTTACGGCCAACCCCCACAAGTTCAGCCGCCAGGAAGCGGAAACCATCGGGGCCACCGTGTTCCTCACGAAGCCGTTCAGTCCGACCCAACTCCTCGCCGAGATCCGCCGGCTGACGGGTGGCACCGAACCCAAGGGAACTGCACGGCCGTGAGGTTGGTATCCTTGGATTGGAAACCCGGGCGTGGGGGGAACCGAGCGGGCGCCAGGAAAGTTCCCGCCGGCCCAGCAGTTCTCATTTCGAGAACGGGCGAGGGAGGGCGGGCGTGAGGATAGACGGCCCGGAGGGGCCGGGGCCTGCGGCGTCTGCCTAGCCTCGTTCGCGCCGACCAGACGATGGACAACCCGACTGCCATCCGCCTCAAACGGACGCTGGCGGAGGAGGTCCGCAACCAGCTTGCACTCGGGGCCCCCAGCGATGCCGATGAAGCCGGCCTTCGCCGCCTCGCGGCGCAACTCAAGTCCGGCAAGCTGGCGGTGAAGCTATTCCTGCGGCATACGCTTCACGCCAAACTCTAAGCCTCTGCTTCCGCGACGACTTCAACAACCCCCGCGTCGGCTATCCGCCTCCTGCACCTGCCGCGCTACGGTCTGGCGAACTACGTCCACCCCACGCTCGACCAGCCGCCCACACAGGGCGAAGCCGAGGTTCTCCGCAACCTCTCCCGCGCCGGCAAGCGCCTCATCGGCTTCTGTCGAACGAACCTTCTCAAGCGGCCCGAGAGCAGCGGCTCCGCTTTCCGGCAATCCATCCAGCGCCACATCGTCCGCAATTTCATCTACCTCCATGCTATCGAGACCGGTAAGCCGCTGCCCATCGGCACGCAGAACGCCGCGCTGTTCGACACGCGCGACGATGATTCCGATGGCGACGCGACCACGACGCCCGTCGATTTCTTCGACGGCGAGGCCAACCAGACCAACCACCCGCTGAACCTCGGCGCCTGTCGCACGCTTAATGACCTCCGGCAGCAGGCCGTCGCCGGCTACGACTTCCTCGCGCAGCACTACCGCACGCGGTGCGAGTGCAGCAGTTCTCATTTTGGGAGTGGTTGGCTGCCGGTTGGGGCAGCGATGCGAGTTTGGCCGGATGAGTGGCTGAGGGGGCACGAAGGTTTTTTCATTCGGTACCGGACTCACCGCACCTTGGGTTGTATCTGAGTGCCGGATGCCGACCGAACCGATCATCCAGGGCCGTCGACTGAGCGCCGCCGATCTGGCACAGATCCAGACGCTTTTGGCTGAAAATCCCTCGTGGCATCGGACGCGACTGGCGCGCGAACTCTGCGCTCAGTGGGGGTGGTACAACGGGACGGGCCGTCTCAACGACATGGCCTGTCGGACGTTGTTGCTCAAACTCCCGACCCGGGGTTGGATCCAACTGCCACCCCGCCAAGGCCCTTCGGTCAATGACCGGCGCAACCAGCAGTTCTTCCAAATAACTTCTATGCGGCCTCTTGGGCCTCAACGAGTTCGAACCCCAGCTTTTGGGCTTCCCGCGTCAAGTAACGAAGCCGATGAGCTTGGGCGTTGGCGGCGTACTTG
>Ga0315274_10004990_pt1 | contig 19454 bp, 14 predicted proteins | sample YL17G02_20_MG_FD_203700 | JGI IMG/M metagenome (GOLD analysis project Ga0315274, IMG submission 203700) | Sediment microbial communities from Yellowstone Lake, YNP, Wyoming, USA - YL17G02_20 | ecosystem: Environmental > Aquatic > Freshwater > Lake > Sediment | place: USA: Wyoming | collected... | reverse complement strand
CGGCAGCCGATCACTCCGCTGAAACCACTGTTACCCTCGTCAATATCCCCAATGACGAAATCAAGGGACGCATCATCGGGCGCGAAGGGCGCAACATCCGCGCATTTGAAGCCGCCACCGGTGTGGAAGTCATCATTGACGACACTCCTGAAGCTGTCACCCTTTCCGGCTTTGATCCGTTCCGCCGCGAGGCAGCCCGGATTGCCCTGGAAAAACTGATTGCCGACGGTAGAATCCATCCCGCGCGGATTGAGGAGGTGGTCAAGAAATCCGAGCAGGAGCTGGAGGAGCGGGTTGCTCAACTCGGTGAGGAAGCCGCTGATGAAGCCGGCGTATCCGGGATTCATACCGAACTAATCCGCCAACTTGGCAGACTTCACTATCGCACCAGCTACGGGCAGAACGTTCTGAAGCATTCCGTGGAAGTCGCCCGCCTGGCTGCGCTGATGGCGGTGGAACTCGGTCTGGACGCCAAACTCGCTGCCCGCGCCGGGCTGCTGCACGACATCGGCAAGGCAATAGACCGCAACACCGAGGGAACCCACACCGAATTGGGCGTAGAACTGGCGCAACGCTACCGCGAATCCAAAATTGTCTTGAACGCCATCGCTTCGCATCATAACGACGTGGAATCTTCGTCGCTTATCGGCTGCCTGGTGCAAGCCGCCGACGCCATTTCCGGCGCGCGTCCCGGCGCCCGCCGCGACAGCATTGAAGGTTACGTCAAGCGACTGGAAAAACTGGAGCAAGTCGCCAATTCTTTTGCCGGAGTATCCAAAACTTTCGCCCTGCAAGCCGGTCGGGAAATCCGGGTTATGGTGGAGAACGACAAGGTCTCCGACGCCCACGCCGAGCAGCTCGCCCGCGACATCGCCGAAAAAGTCCAGTCCGAATTGGAATACCCCGGTCAAATCCGGGTCACCGTTATCCGCGAATTCCGCGCCGTGGAATATGCCCGCTGATACCTCGCGACCGGTGCGCATCCTGTTCATCGCTGACGTTTACGGCAAGCCGGGGCTGGACATCCTTGCCGCTTTACTGCCGGGTTTAGTCCATGACCGGCAAGTCAACTTCGTTATCGCCAACGGCGAAAACGGCGACGAAGGACGGGGGCTTACGGTAGAACTCATCAACGCCTACGCTGCGTTGGGCGTGGACGTCATTACCGGCGGCAATCACATCTGGGACAAGCAACCGTTGCGCAAGGAGATGAAGCGTTTCTCCCAACTCTTGCGCCCTCTCAATTATCCCCACGGCGCCGGTGGTCAAGGCTCCTGCGTCTTCCCGGCGCGCAATGGTGAAAAGGTCGCGGTTATGAACCTGCAGGGGCGCACCTATATGACCCCGATTGACTGTCCCTTCCGCACCGCCGACCGCGACCTGCCGCGCCTCGAGGAACAGACGAAAATCATCATCATAGACATGCACGCTGAAGCCACCGCCGAAAAACAGGCGCTCGCCTGGTATTTAGACGGCAAAGTCTCCGCCATCATCGGCACTCACACTCATGTTCAGACGGCCGACGAGCGCATACTCCCCGACGGGACAGGCTTCATCACCGACGCGGGAATGACCGGTCCGCACGACTCGGTCATCGGCAACGCCATCAAACCGTCCATCAATCGCTTCATCTTCGGCACTCCCCAAGCCAACCAGGTTGCCATCGGCAACCTGCGTCTGAACGGCGTCTTGCTGGATATTGACGCGGCATCCGGCAAATGCCTCCATATAGAGCGGGTGAATCTCCCCTGATGACAACATCCGGCGAAACCCTGCTTCTCACCGGCGCGCGCGTCTTCGGCGGCTCCGGCTGGAATCCCCCCGATTGGTCGGAAGCGGTCGCCATTCAGGGTGGCTTAATCGCCGCAGTCGGAACCAGCGCCGATTTAAAATCCAGATTCCCATCCGGCCGGGAAATTGACCTTGGCGGTGCGCTGTTGTTGCCCGGACTATGCGACGCTCATATCCACCTTGCAACCGGCGGACGCTCGCTCACGACCGTTGACCTCGTAGGCCTTGACCGGGATGGGATTGCGGAAAAGTTATCCCGGACTTCAATTCGTTCCGGCAGCCCCGGCTGGCTGGAAGCGTGCAACTGGGAAGCCTGGCGCGCCCCGTTAGACGCAGCTTTTTTGGATGCCATCTTCCCAAACTTTCCCGTAGTCGTTTATGGCCGAGACCTGCACAGTGTCTGCTGCAACAGCGCCGCCCTCGCCACCACCGGCATAACCAGCGAAACGGCTGTTTCTGAGGGTGGCGTGATTGAACACGATGATGACGGCGTCCCCACTGGCATTCTGCGCGACGAAGCGATGAACCTGATTATACGCTTCATACCCCAACCCGAGCGCGCCGCAGTGACCGAACACATTCTGTCGGCTCAAGAACATCTACTAAGGCTCGGCGTCACCGCCGTCAGCGAGATCCTTGACTCGGGCGCCGAAGGAATCTATCGTGAACTGGATGCTGATGGTCGGTTACAATTGATGGTTGACGCTTGGCGCCGCCTGGATAACGGTGGAATAGATTCGCCCCCCCCGCAACCGGGTCGCCGCTTTCAGGTCAACACCGTCAAAGCCTTTCTGGACGGCTCCTTCGGCTCCCGCACCGCCGCGCTGGACGCGCCATTTTCCGACGACCCAGGCAATACTGGCTTGCTGATCTATTCCGATGGCGAAATATTCTCGCAACTATCGCGGGTAGTTGGTCTGGGCTGGCGTGTAGCCCTGCATGCCATCGGCGACCGCGCCTTCGCTCAAGCCTGCCGGGTCTTAGCCCAACTACCCCGTGTCCCAGCCGGTCCACACCGCATAGAACACTTACAGCTACTGCCGATAAACGGGGTGAAACTGATGCAACAGTGTTTTGCCGTAGCCTCAGTGCAACCAGTGCATTTCTTGGATGACACTCCCTGGCTGGCGACCCACATCGGCGCTGAGCGTTGCCGTCGCACTTTTATCTGGCGGTCGTTGCTGGAGACCGGCGTCCCGCTTGCCATCGGCTCTGATTGGCCGGTCGCCTCCGCTGACCCGCGCCTGAATTTACATGCTGCCATAAACCGTTGCGGCTTCAAGGGCGGTAAATTTGATGAGTATGACCCTGCCGAAGCGCTGCCGCCGCACCTTGCCGTCCGCGCAGCTACTCACGGTTGGGCGGTTGCGGCCGGTCTGGCGCATCGCCGCGGCGCTATCACTCCCGGATTGACCGCCGACCTTACCATCATCACAGACCTGCCCGCCGGTCTTCGCGACTGGTCCCGCGCCCAAATCAGGTTTACTATTTGCGCGGGGGAAATCGCGTTTAGGTAATCCGCCGCGGCGGATCAAGTATCAAGGAAGGTGATGCTCGGTATCGCAATCTTGACACTTGCAACTTGATACTTGACACTTGATACTTGAAACTTAACCTCCGTCTTCATTTCATTGCCCGCATCCCATAAAAACGCTATATTTTGAGTATGAGCAAGAACCAACCCATCATAGGCATTTCCGTCAACATCAGCCTCCCCGATGACGAGAAGCGCTCCTTCTCCCAGGGAGTGACTGTTTACTATCTGCAGGAACATTACGGCCGCTTTGTTGAAGCTGGCGGCGGCGTCCCATTGCTGCTGACACCCTTGGAGGATTTGGAGCTCATACCTTCACTCGTCGCCCGAATGGACGGCGTTCTCCTTACCGGCGGTGTGGATGTTGACCCATCGCTCTATAATGAGTCAAACACCCACTCGCTGGGCTGCAACCTCCAGCGCGACCGGTTTGAGATCGCTCTGGTTAATGCCGCACGCTGTCAAGACCGCATCCTGCTCGGCATCTGTCGCGGTATTCAGATTATGAACGTCGCTTACGGTGGCAGCCTTATTCAGGATATTCCCACTGCCATCCCGGATTCATTGAAGCACCACCGCTGGGAAGACGGCAAGGAGTCGTTCCATACCATAGTGCTGACAGCCGAATCACCGTTGAGCAGCCTGTTTCCGGCGGGTGAAGTCCGCGTCAACAGCAGCCACCACCAATCGCTTCAAAAGCCCGGCAAAGACCTACAGGTAGTCGCCACCGCTCCTGATGGAGTGGTGGACGCGGTCATTTCAACTGCCGACCGGTGCGCAGTCGGTATTCAGTGGCACCCTGAACGTATGATTGACGACCCGTTGCAAGTTTCATTGGCGAAGTGGTTTGTATCTCATTGTCACAATTATTAATCAGTGCAGGTTCTTTTACACTCCCCCCCCGCTTGCGGGGGGGACGAAGGGGGGGGGTGAAAAACCGCCTCGGTATTGAATTCGGCACCCCTCTTCAATTCCCCCCGCAAGCGGGGGGAATCCGCCGTGGCGGATAACCTTGTAACCTTATAACCTTGTAACCACTAATTTGACCTTCTCTGCATTCCAAAAAGAATTCGCAGCCGGCAAACTCCACCCTGCTTACTTATTCACAGGCAAGGAGGACTACTTCGCTGAAACCGGCGTCCACAGTCTGCTTGACCGCCTCCTCCCGCCTGACCAGCGGACGCTGAACCTGACGACAGTTTATGGTCGGGAAGCGGCTATTTTGCCGGATGCGCTGGTCACCCCACCCATCTTCGGACGAGTGCGGGTAGTGCTCGTGAAACAGGCGCAAGATCTGGCTGGCAGAGCGATGGATGCCGTTCTGCAGTTTCTTAAGAATCCTTCTCCAGACACATACCTCATCATGGTCGCGGGCGATGTTGACCGTCGGCGCAAGAGCGAAGCTGACAAGGGACAATCTGATGATTCGGAGCAATCCATAACCAGCAAATTGGACCGTCGCAGCCAGTTCTTTAAACTAGTCGGCGAACATTTGGACGCGATAAAATGTGAGACCCCCAAATCCCGCGAACTCGCACCCTGGATGGAGGACTACCTCGCCAAATTCGGGAAAAGGCTTGATCAGGAAGCCCTGGATGGCTTGCTGAGTGTCAATTGGCCCAATCTTAGAGAATTGACTGGAGAACTTGAGCGGTTAATGCTAATGGTTGGTAATCAATCGGTTATTCGGATGCCGGATGTAGAGGAGTTGGGCGGGGGATCCTACGCTTTTGAAATCTACCGGTTGTCCGACGCCATACTCAAAGGGAACCCATCGGGGGCGCTGGCTATGCTAAATAATTTGAGACAATGGACAACGAAGGCAAACCGATTGACGGGTCAGATTATCGCCACACTATCCTACACTTATCAACGACTTCTGTCGTTTAATTGGCATGCAACCCACAACAAACTGGACGAATTGAAACAGGGTCTTAGTATCGGAAAGGACAGCAAGAAGAACTACGGTTTCAATATCAATGTCGCCAATGCCCGCCGGTTGGGACGCCGCCGAATTGAAGACGCGCTTCTCCGCATCCAGGAAGCCGACCTGAACATCAAAACAGGGATCCGCGATGATGAGATTGAAATCAGCCTGCTTATCACTGAACTTGCCCGCGCTGCAGCTGGATCCGCTGTCTGAAGGAGCCCTGTGACCGACCCCCACCCCACCGACGAAGAACTCATCCGCCACTTTCAGGAAGGCGACAAGTCTTCCTATGACGAGCTTGTCAGCCGCTTCAAAGGACCTCTTTTTAGCTTTATCTACCGCATCCTCGGCGATCGCGCTTTCGCCGAAGATTTACTGCAGGAAACCTTCCTCCGTCTCTGGGTCAACCGCGACAGCTACCGTGAAGTCGCCCGTTTCTCAACCTGGATCTACACCGTCGCAGGCAACCTCGCCAAAACCGAGCTTCGCCGCCAGAAAATCCGTCGCTGGTTCCCCATCAGCAGCGGAAGCGGCGCCGGTGAAAACGAAATCACAATAGAAATCTCCGACCCCGACGCCGACCCCCATCGCGACCTGGAACGCGCCACCATTCTGCGCCGCGTGGACGAGGAAATCCGCCGCCTGCCGCTTGTTTTTCGCGAAGTTATTATTCTGCGGGATGTCCGGGAACTTACCTACGACGAGATTAGTAAAATACTTAGAATCCCGATAGGCACAGTCAAGTCACGCGTCAACCGCGGTCGTCTGCGCCTTCAAAAACGGCTGCAAGATTTGCTTTAATGGGAACTTTACGACTTTGTAATCCGCCGCGGCGGATAACTTTCTACCTTTTCAGTTTTCAGGTGTCAGCTATCAGCTTTCAGCGCTGACAGCTTCCTTTAAGGAGTCCGATGCTCACATGTGAAGATTTTGAGCGCCACTACCTGGATTTTTCCGCGGGACGCCCGATTTCGGTTTCACCCGATGAGATACGCCAACACCGGGCGTCTTGCCGGTATTGCGCTCGTTTAACCACCGGGACCGCGCAGCTTCATACACTGCTCACCGGTTTACCGGCTTTGGAACCGCGCGCCGGTTTTGAGCTTCGCCTTCAGCACCGCATTGCCACTCAATCGGACGTTGTGCGGGCTCCTCAACGCGCATTTCCCCGCTGGGCGGCGCTTGGCGCAGGTCTGGCTACCGGTTTGGCATTGGCGGTTTTTGTAATTCTGCCCAAATTCACAGGCGACGAAACCGCTCCTGCCGGTCCCGTCGTCGGGCCTGGCAGCATCGCCGTGGAAGCTGCCGACAACATCCCCGACACTTCGGCGCGCGACCGGGATAGCACACGCGACTCCATTTCCAATTACGACGCCGGCCGCCATTCCCGGTTGGTATCCGCCCCTCACTAATATCGCGCAGATATGGACCGACGATTGCCAATCTATCGTCGCAATATAAAGTTAAACCGCCTTTCGGGGCGGTTTTTTATTGCTCTGACGCTGCTTTTTGCGTATCTTTATAAGGTTGTGGGGTGTTTCACTCAAACCGTTCGGTAAAGTCCACCAACCGCATTAATTCGTATGCTTTACCAACTGTTTTCTTTGTGACCTTGTAACCGCTTGCTTATAACTCACAACCTAAAATTTTTAACATTTGGATCTTTTATGGCAAAAACCAAAACCTTCGCCGAAAAGATGCTTAAATCCATGAAGCCCGCGGTTGACTTTGACATCTACAAAGTCATCACCGCCAAGCCCGGACCCAAAGGGGCGATGCGCTACAATGCCCGCGTGGTAAAGATCAAGAAGGACGCCGACGAAAAAGCCGCGCTCGGTTTGTGACCCGATGCCCGCTCGCCGCCGGTTGGTTGCCGCGACTAACAATCGCGACAAGTTGCGCGAAATTCGCTGCATCCTGAATGGCTGCGGCTGGGAACTGCTTGATTTGAGCCGATTCCCATCCTATCCCGAACCGTCTGAAAGCGGTTTGACATTAACCGAAAACGCACTCTTTAAAGCCCGCGTCGGTTTCATCCGCACCGGCGAAATAACGCTCGCCGACGACACGGGCTTGGAAGTGGACGCTTTGAATGGTGAACCGGGCGTCATCTCCGCACGCTACGCCGGTGAAAACGTTACTTACCGCGACAATGTTGCCCTGCTCCTGCGCGAACTGCGCAACGTCCCCGAATCCCGTCGCGCCGCCCGATTCCGCTGTGTTATGGCGCTGGTCGGACCAGGTATGGAACAGATATGGGAAGGGGTCGCTGAAGGGACCATCTTATCCGAGCCACGCGGCGAAAACGGCTTCGGTTATGACCCCGTCTTCTGGTCGCCGGAGCTGCAAAAAACGTTTGCGGAAGCCGACCCCGAGGAGAAAAACCAGGTCAGCCATCGCGCCCGCGCCCTCGCGTCGCTTAAGGGCGTGCTTCTCAGATTGAAATGATAGATGAAAAACCGTCTTGAATTTCTGCACCAGATGGAATCCATCACCCCACCTCATCGCCACTCATTATTCAATCACTGCCAATAAAGCAACAGATGGTTGGCGATGATCCTTGTAACCTTATAATCCGTCAGCCGACGGATAATTTTGTAATCCGCCGCGGCGGATAACTTTGTAACTTTATCACTTTTTCACTTTCTCACTTGCGTGAAGAACCGCATCTACCTTGACCATAGCGCGACCACGCCGGTGGACGAGAGAGTTGTAGTCGCGATGAACGAATATATGCTGGAGAAGTTTGGCAATCCGTCCAGCATCCACTCCTTCGGACGCGAAGCGAAAGCCGCCCTGGAACAGGCGCATGACTCGGTCGCTGCCCTATTGAACTGCTCGCCCGACGATGTATTCTTCACCAGCGGCGGCACGGAAGCTGACAACCTCGCCCTCGTTGGCGGCGCGGAAGCCAACCGACACCGTGGTGACCACGTCATCGTCAGTAACGTGGAGCACCCCGCCGTCCGCAACGCTGCCGATGAACTGGAGCGCCGCGGCTTTCGCATTACTCGCGTATCGGCTGACCGCTGGGGAGAAGTCCACCCCGAAGCCATCGCCGCCGCCTTCACCGACCACACCATTCTGGTTTCGGTTATGCACGTTAACAACGAAGTCGGCACGATTAACGACATCGTCGCCATCGGCAAACTGACCCGGGAGCGCGGCGTCCTGCTCCACTCCGACGCAGTTCAATCGTTCGGAAAGATCCCGCTTGACGTCCAGGCTATGAATTTGGATCTGGCTTCGCTTTCAGGGCATAAAATCTACGGTCCCAAGGGTATAGGTGCGCTTTATGTCCGTCACGGCGTCAGACTAAATCCGCGCTTTTTCGGTGGTCATCAGGAGCACCGCATCCGTCCCGGAACCGAGAACCTGCCCGGTATCGTGGGGCTCGGCGTCGCCGCTGATCTTTGTCGTAAGGAGATGGACGCGGAAGCCGCCCGATTGTCACAACTCCGCGACCGTCTCTACCGACATCTATGCGACGAGTTGGAAGACATCACGCTTAACGGGCATCCCACCAAGCGGCTTCCCGGCAACCTCAATATCTCATTTCGCGGTGTGGAAGGAGAAGCGCTGCTGATGGCGTTGGACTTGGAAGGAATCGCCGTCTCCACCGGCTCCGCCTGTTCCTCGGGCAGCACCCAGCCTTCGCCGGTGCTGCTCGCCATGGGTCTTCCCCCCGAAGACGCGCAATCTTCCATCCGGCTTACATTGGGCCGCGCCAACACGGAAGAGGAAATTGACCGCACCGCGCAGGTCATCATTGCTGCCGTCCGCCGGCTGCGCGCAATGTCCGACCGGCTGCCCGAAAACTCAAAACTCATAACTCAAAACTCATAACTCAAAACTCCCTTGGTCGCAGTCGCAATGAGCGGCGGCGTTGATTCCTCTGTCGCCGCCGCCCTTTTAGTTGAGCGCGGTTATCGTGTCGTAGGCTTCACGCTGAAGCTGTGGGATGCTGAAGATGACGACCACGCCCGCAAAGTCTGTTGCACTGCCGTTATGGCGCGCGACGCCGGACGGGTCTGCGCCATCCTCGGCATCCCTCACTACACAATTGACCTCCGCGACCGCTTTCGCGACGAAGTGATAGAACCATTTGCCAGTGAATATCTCGCCGGACACACTCCAAATCCTTGCGTCCATTGCAACTCCCGTCTGAAGTGGGGAGCGATGTGGGACAAGGCGCGCACCCTCGGTCTGCAGCGCATCGCCACCGGTCACTACGCCCGCATCCAAGCCGCCGACGACGGTTCGCCAAGACTCTTGTGCGCGCTTGACAACATCAAAGATCAGTCCTATTTTCTTTGGGAGATACCAGCGGAACTTCTGGCAGTCACTATTTTCCCTCTCGGCGAACTGACCAAATCCGAAGTCCGCAAACACGCCCGCCGGTTGGGGCTTCCGGTCGCTGACAAGGAAGAGAGTCAGGAGGTTTGCTTCATCCCGCGCGATGATTATCGCACCTGGCTGCTGAACCGCAACCAGGCACTGGCAGACGGACAGTTGGCGGGCGAAATGGTGGACCGCGAAGGAAGGGTTATCGGCCGACATAACGGTTATCCGCTTTTTACCATCGGGCAGCGCAAAGGATTGGGGCTCGGCGGCGGCACACCGCGCCTCTTCGTTACCCGTATAGAACCCGAAACACATCGCATCCATCTCGGTGAAAAGAAAGATTTGGATTGTGGTGAATTCCGGGTCGGGAGTATCAACCGCCTGCGGAACGCCCCATTTGACGGTCGCAACGGTTATACCGTGAAGATTCGCTACCGCGACCCGGGCATCGTTGCGCGTGTTACTGAAAATGGCAACGGCTTATACATCAGCACTGACGACCCCGCCCGCGCCGTCACACCGGGTCAGTCAGCCGTCATATATTGCGGCGACGAAGTGGTGGCGGGGGGGATAATACAATGAAAAATGAAAAAAGAAAGATGAAAAAGTAATATATTACTCCGGTCACTTTATAGTTGACTTTCCCCCCGCAAGCGGGGGGGAGAGTAAAAGAACCTGCCTTGAATAATAACTGGACGACTACCCTCCGACATTATCACGTTGTCACTTTTTTACTTTATAACTTTGTAACCTTTTCACCTTTTCACTTGCTAATTTGATCACTTGCTTACTTGATCACCTGATCACTAAAACCTGAACCAGATGAACAAAACTCCATTACATTCCCATCCCCCGAGCACCGTGAGTGCGATAGCGGCGATGAAAGCGCGCAGCGAAAAAATCGTCGCCCTCACCGCCTACGACGCCACTTTCGCACGGCTGGAAGATGAAGCCGGCGTGGACATCATTCTCACCGGCGACTCGCTCGGGATGGTCATCCAGGGCTATGAAACGACCCTGCCGGTCACTCTGGACGAAGTCATCTACCACACCCGCGCTTGCTCGCGCGGCGTCAAACACGCCCTGTTGGTCAGCGATATGCCGTTCTTATCATATCAAGCTTCTGTTGAACAGGCGGTGATTAGTTGCGGTCGTTGCTTGAAGGAAGGGGGCGCGCATGCGGTAAAATTGGAGGGTGGCGCATGGCTTGCAGACACCATTCGCCGACTCGTTGAAATCGGCATCCCGGTGATGGGGCACGTCGGTATGCAGCCGCAAATGGTGCGCGAGTATGGCGGTTACGCTTTGCAGGGCAGGTCGGAAGCCGATGCCGAGCGCATACTGCAGGACGCCGTTGCGGTGGAACAAGCCGGCGCGTTCAGCATCGTGCTGGAAAAAATCCCGCGCAGTCTGGCGGCGCGCATCACCAAAACACTGCGCATCCCGACCATCGGCATCGCTGCCGGTCCCGACTGCGACGGGCAAATACTGGTCAACTACGACCTGTTGGGACTCGCCGACCAGTTCAAATTCAAATTCGTCCGTCGCTACCTTGAATTGGGCAAGGAGATACGTGAAGCCGTGGAACGATATGGAGAGGACATTCGCAGCGGTCGCTTCCCCAATGACAAGGAGTCGTTTGAATAAACAACGTCGGTTGCGTTGGTAGTTCATCCTGAAGTTTCGGGATGCGTTCGTAGTTCATTCCTCACCGCACCCCTTGTGAACATCACCTTAAAATGTTATCTTACCAATGCAAACTAAAGTTTGAACTACAAACTTTGTGTGAAATGAGAGGTCACCGATGAATCGCTCATCCTGCCTGATTGTGACACTAACTTCGCTCGCCGGTGCACTTATCGCTGCACCGATACCAAACCCCTTTCGCGCACCTGATACCGCCTCTCCGGTTACTGTTTCCACCCACGAATCTCCATCGTGCATCAGCATCAGCATCAGCATCCCCAAACAGGCGCTTGATCTCGCGTCCGGCATTGCCGGAGAAGGAATGACCGGCAAACCCGGCTACCCCCAACTCCCCGCCATCGGACGGTGGGTGCGCATCCCCGACCACGGCGATATCCAGGTCATTTGCCGACCGTCCAATGTCCGGCATATCCCCGCTGACCCGCCCGAAATTTGTAGAGAAGGTGAAGATGGCTTAATCGCCGAACCCGCCGCCCTCTCCGGCATCTATCCCCCCGAACCATACACCGTCAGCCGCCCGATGGTGATGCGCGGCGTCCGAATGGTGAGCATCGCCTGCTATCCCGTCCGCTGGGACGCCGACAACAACGAATACCTGACTACGGATAACTTCACCATAGACATCCAAACAGTCCCCGGCTCCGGCGAGAACGAAGTTCCCCTCCTTAACCGCTCCCCGTCGCAAGGTTTGGATAAAATACTGGACGCTCTGCTCCTCAACCCACCGCGCCGCGACCTGGATGAGCCATATTACCCCGGCGGCTATCTGGTAGTTGCCGACGACCCGCCACCTGAGGGAACCGAGGAGTTCCTCACCGCCAAACGCCGCGCCGGTCATCCCGTTGAACTGCTTACCTTTGATCCCGATGTCACCGACAAAGCCGAATTGCGCGCTTTGATTCGCGACCGATACGACGAAACGTCCTTTGAATTCCTCGTCCTGATGGGCAATGAAGACGCCGATCCGCCGCTGAAGATTCCCTATGACAATGAATTCTACGACGTCTATTACGCTCAACTGGAAGGAGAAGACCTCCTCCCCGACGTCGCGGTCGGGACTTTTAACTGTTTGGATGAAGACAATTTCACCTGCGCCATCCGACGTTCGCTCTCATATCAATACGACCCATACTTTGACGACACCGACTGGTTCACCCGCGCTGGAGTCGCTGCAGGAGCCTGCTCGGTTCCCAATGATCTCTCCCCATCTTATACCTGTAAATGGATTGCCGAAGTCTTGGAACGCCGCGGCTTCGCCGACATCCAGACCAGTTATTACTCCGACAACCAGACCAATGACCCATCTCCCCTCGTGGAAGACCTTTACAATCAAGGCGCGAATTTTATTTTCGTCCGCGCTCACGAATGGGATTTGGACGTGGATAACATTGAAGCTACTGGCGTATATCCCTTTCATTTCCTGGTCAGTTCCGGAACCATCACCCCACCGGATAATGGCGCTTTCAACTGGGCGTTCCAGCTCGGGACTCCCGACGATATGCGGGGGCCCTCAGCCGGATTCGGGCACTACTCCAGCCCCCGCACCAACATCGCCAACGCCCTCGCCGGTGGGCTAATTTGGGGGATGTTTTTCCAGGACCTTGGCTCCTACGGCTGGGCGCGCAACTATGCCGTCGCCAATCTCGCGCTCGTGATGCCCGCTGATGGTGTTGACCTGATGCCTTACTATTACTCCCATTGGCGTTACTACGGCGACCCGGGACAGGGGGTGTGGGTAGGGGTGCCGAGGGAGATAGTAGTTGAGCATCCGGAGTCCATTGACACTGACGCAACCCACCTACAAGTGCGAGTGTTGTCCGCCGCAGACAACGAACCGGTTAGCGATGCAACGGTCTGCTTCGTCCAGCCGGAAGGGATTCAACTGGTGACATTGACGGATGAAGATGGTTATGCTCAATTCACGTGGGGAAATGGCGACCCAAGTCAGGATGAGATATGGATTACAGTAACTGGTGAAGGAATACTTCCCACAACAACGACGTTGCCTGTGGAAGAATTCGGTATCGCACTGACTGTAGTGAGCTTTGAATTCGTAGAAACCGGCGATTCGGATGGTGATGGTACATTTAACCCGGGTGAATCATTTGAAATCAACGCCGAAATCGTGAATACCGGGGATGAAGATATGATAGAGATCTGGCAGCTTGGCTGGGAAGGTCATTCCCCATGGTTTGATGGAGATATGGAAACACTCTTGATGGATCTGCTGGAACCCGGTGATCAGATCCAGATCGTGTTGAGACCCGATGAGAATGACGCTGCACGAATACGAACTGGGTGTCCTGACGGTGCATTGCTGCTATCATCACTTCAATTCGCATTTGAAGGTCAGGTTCAAGAAGGCGGATTGATCCTGTCAGTAACAGCACCTGCGCTAAGAATCGCCGGAATTCAGAGCAATTTGGAACCGGGACAAGAAGCGGAGGTTCTTATCACCTTACTAAATTCCGGACACAAGGATAGTGGCGAACTTGACGCCACCCTGGAAGCCGTCTCCCCCTTCGTAGTTATTCTCCGCGGTGACGCCCAATTCCCCGCCATCGCGGTTGGGGAAGAGGTTGAAATGGAAGGCGACCCGTTCTCCGTTATGGTTTCCGATAGCGTTGTCCCCGGAATGGAAGCCCGGTTCCGCCTCATTCTCTCCAGCAACCCCAGCGTTCAGGACACACTCTATTTTACCACTCCCATTGGCGAAGCTGCTGAAGGCGACCCGCTCGGTCCCGACAGTTATGGCTATATTGCCCTGAATGACGGTGACGAGGATACCGACTGGGCGGATGCTCCCGAATACGACTGGATTGAAATCTGCCCCTGGCGCGACGACCGGGACTTTGATGGGGAATCGTTGCCGATAGAAATGGGGGCTGAAGCGGATTCCACCGTCCTTATTGAACTCCCGTTCACTTTCTATTACTATGGGCAGGAGTTTGACACCATTTCGGTTTGTTCCAACGGCTGGATAGCGGTCGGCGACCAGACCAATCTTGAGAACCAACAGAACTGGGTGATGCCGTGGTCAAACGGCGCGTTCGGGATGCTGGCGGTCTTCTGGGACCGGTTGCACTATGAGAGCCGGTCGGACGGGCTGTTGGGATACTACGACCAGGATGGTGGGCGGTACATTGTGGAATGGCTTACAGCCGTCTGGAATGAAGACGCCGGACGCCTATACGACAACGCCTTTGAAGCAATCATCTACGACCCGGAGCTTCACGAGTCCGCTACCGGCGACTCCCCCATCCTTTTCCAGTACCAGAGGGTGAACAACGTGCAGGACGAGTGGGAAGCCAACGCGCACGCTACCGTTGGCATCTCATCTCCCGACGGGATGGACGGCTTAACCTACACTTACTGGAACGACTATCCTCCCGCCGCCGCGCCATTGCAAGATGAGCGGGCGATACTGTGGACGACTACCAATTGGGGTGAGCACGACTCTGCGCGTGTTTATGGCAAGGTTGTGAGATATATTGACAGCACCGCCGTTGCCGGATTGGAAGTGCGGACGAACGACGGTTTCGTCGCGGTCACGAACGATACCGGTTACTACCAGATGGAATTGCCGCTTGGTGATTACACTCTAACCGCTGGCGGAAGTGGTGGATATGGCGAAGCCGGGCAGGACGCGTTGTTGGACGAAGTGAACGAAGAGGTGGAGGCGAATTTTGTGCTGCCACACGGGTGGTTGGAGTGCGAGTCGGATACAATCTGGCTCGAGATGCAACCCGATGATCCTTGGGGGCCGCTGGGCTATCATTCATTCACGAATCTCGGGAACGATACCGCAGAAATTGAATTTATCTTCTTCTCCCCTGATCCGTCCTATTGGCATGACGGCATCGGGATAGTGAGTCTTAATGACGTATATCCCTGGCTTATAGCACCCAACTCTTCCGGTGTGATTTTGTTCAACTTGACTACATTCCGCGTTCCGACTGGTGTATATTATGGGCGCTTCATACTTGACAACAATACCCCGGTTAATCCACTGGAGATCACACTCGTCGTCCAGGTTGAATTGGGTGTGAAAGAGGGAGCAGAGTCAATCCCGGTGGACTTTGAACTCTCTCAAGTCTATCCCAATCCCTTCAACCAGAGAGCGCGCGTGCGCTTCGGAGTTCCTGCGCAATCGGCTCTTGGAATATCGCTATACAATATCTCCGGGCAGGAAATTAAAAGATTATTCCTAGGTGGCTCTCCACCCGGCTGGCATCAAGTCACCTTTGACGCTTCCGGCCTCCCCGCCGGGCTGTATCTCATCCGAATGGAGGCTGGTTCGTTCCACGCAGTCAGGCGAGCGGTCCTGTTGAAGTAGACGCGACAGTCCTGTCGCGTTATGGGATGCAGTATCATTGCCTATTCAACGGGGCAAAACTGCCCCGTCTACCGACAAAGCCGTAGACGCGACAGTCCTGTCGCGTTATTGGATGCAGTATCATTCCTTATTCAACGGGGCAAGACTGCCCCATCTACTTTCGTTTTCACCCGGGGCAAAACTGCCCCATCTACTTTCGTTTCCACCCGGGGCAAAACTGCCCCATCTACTTTCGTTTCCACACGGGGCAAGACTGCCCCATCTACTTTGGAACTTTGGAACTTATTATTTTAGGCACTGCCTGTAAATCCTCAAATGTTGCCTTGCTGTTGACCGGATGTCCAACCGCCTGCGAGCGTATTCCCGGCAACGGTTTGACCACTGTTCCCAATCCCGAATAATCTCGGAAACGATGGCATAATCTTCCGGACGTTGCGGGTCGGCGACGAATCCCAGCCGGTGTTTCAAAATAATTTTCAGCGGCAGTCCGGTCATACTACAGTCAGCAAGGATGGGGATTCCCGCCGCCAGGTATTCGGCAATCTTCACCGACCAGATGGAATGGACATTGACAACGCGCATAATCAACCCCAGCGTCGCGCCCGGCATTGCCGCCGGCATCTCCTCCGGTCGCCTCGCTTCGTGCCGAACCTTGCTGATATCCACGCCTTGCGCTTCCAGCGTCGGCGTTATCCGGTCAAATTTGGCGTTGGTGAGCAGCCGCAGCCGCGCGTCAGGAAAGACACTACTCAACATCGCAAACTGCCTTCCCACCACTTCGGGACTGTTCCAAACCGAGACCATCTCCCCAGTGAACAGCAACTCCGGTGCTTCCTCCCGCGCCCGATACCGCGCGCTTTCCCGATACTCGCGCGCCGCTGCTGCGAACCGCTCCGTTTCCGCCCGGTTGGGGATAAAGACCGCTTGTCGCGCTCCTCTCGCCTGGAATTCATCGCGAAATTCGGGAGTCACGCCTATGACTGCCGCCGCCCGCCGAATCAGCAAGTTCTCCCAACACCGCCATACCCGGTGTGTGAAGCTTCCATCCTTCCAAATCCCGTTCATTACCATTTCATCGGGATACGGTCCCCGCGGATCAAAGATGAACGGCACTCCCAGCAGTTTTCCAGCCATCATCGCCAGCATCCCCGCCGCATATCCGCGCGGATGAAACACCGTGCACCTCCGCATCACCGCCACCCACATCACTGGCATCACCCATAGCAGGAACGCTAACGCCCACGGCATCTTCCACCGCCCCGGAATCAGCATCGGCGCCGTTATCAGTCGGATACCCTTCTCTCGCAGCCGCACTTTCAAATCCACCAACCGGTGTCGCTCCGTCCACATCTGTTGCGGCGAGAGAAAGCTGAGCAGCATGATATCCCCGGCTCGGCCCAGTTCCGCCATCCGCTCCAGCATCTGCACTACCTGGGTATGCAGAATCCCGCTGACAGTGATGCTCTCCTGGTAGGTCAGATATAGCAACCGAACCGCCTCGCTCTTCGGTCTGTCTGCAACGCCCGCCGCTTTATATTCCAAGTTCCTTCTAACCTTGTAACCTTACAACCTTGTGACTCTGAATGCTACCAGGCCTGGTTCAACCCCAGATGTCTCCAGACCTGGGCCAACACCTCGCCCCGCTTATCCAGGAAACAGTAGTGCCCGGCTCCTGGCACCACCACCAGCCTGGCATTGGGGATCAACCTCGCCATCCGCCGCCCCAAAATTGGCGGCGTGTCCCGGTCATCTTCCCCCCATATCAGCAGTGTCGGCGCCTTTATCAAACGGCACTCTCTTGACAAGTCTTCCCGCAGAACGCGGCTCAACGTCCCACGCATTACCGGCGACGCAGCCTGCCAATCCGCCGACCCCAGCAATCTCTTGCGTTCAGACAGCCACTCCGCTGCTTTGCCTCCCAACAATCCCGCCATTCTATTCATAGCCTTTGCCGCCGCGATTTTCACCCGCGTCTTCAACCGGCGTGGTGGTTTTAACCCCGCACTGCCGATAAGAACCAACCGATTCACCAACTCCGGATGCCGCGCTGCCAACCCCACCGCTATTCGCCCACCAAAGCTGTGGGCTATAATGTCGGTTCCCGCGGGCGCTTCAGCCTCCAACCATCGCCTCACTAAAGCTACATAATCCCAGGTTCCCCACGACGACTCCGGTTCCGGCGAACCTCCGAACCCAGGCAGCGATAGCGCAATCACGCGCCTTTGCTGAGTTAGCGGCGTCGCCAGCCCTGAAAGCGTATCCAAGTCGCCTCCCCACCCGTGCAACAATGCCACAGGCGATTCGCCCACACCGCCTGACCTCTGTTCAAGCGCAGTCAGCGGATACTGCTCACCATCAACCGGCAACTTCTACTCCCCCTGCCAGAATTCACGCACCTCTTCCTCCCAATTCTCATCCGCTGTCTTCATCACTTGCTGCCATTCCGCAGGCAGCAGCCCGTAATAAGGCTCCTGCAGAAACCGGTCATCCAACAGCAGAATCACCCCTTTGTCATCCTCACACCTGATCAACCGTCCTCCCGCCTGCACCGCCCGCCGCATTCCCGGATAAACGAACGCCACTCCATAACCGTCTTCCTCACGCTCCGACCAGTATTGACGCAATGCTTCCCGAAGCGGCTCCGGCGGCGGCAGGCAAGGACCGACCACCACTACCCCAACGCACGCATCTCCGGGATAATCCGCCGCTTCGGTGAACTGTCCCCCCGCGACAACCAGAGCCACTGTCGTTCGTCGTTTCCGTCCCAGCTTACGTCGTAGCGCCGCCCGACTTGCGGCATCCATAGCGGGCTGCTGAACTAATATATCAATTCCCTCCCCCTTCAGAAAAGGCAGGACCATATTCAAAAACTGGAACGATGGAAAAACCGCCAGGTATCCGCCGCTCTTTAAGCGAACCAACCGGTGAATTACCTCCGCTACCGCTTCCGCCTGCCTGGGGCGCGACCGCCACCGGCTGTCCACAGCCGGCATCGCCAGCACCAGCCTCCGACTGTTGTGGAATGGGTCGGCTGCATCCAGCACCGCTGTGGGACGCCCACCGAATCCCAACGCCCGTTTGTGGAAATCCAGTGGCGCCAGCGTCCCCGAAAAGGCGACCACATTTTCAAACCGCGCGAACATCTCCCGGCAGACACCGCTGGGGTCAAGACACTCTACACCGAATGATTCATTTGTCGCGTTTCCATAAGTCTGAAATACCTCTCTATCCTGACCAGCCAGGATTGCCATCCTGTCCAGCGTCCGACACACATCCCAGACCGCGAATGCAGTCTCACGATCCATCCTCTCCCCACCGGTCGCCATCAACCGTCCCGCCGCCAGACCGACTTCCTCAGCCAGCCTTGCCCACTGCGTCGCGTTCAATTCCAAATTACCGACACCCGCCTCCTGCTGCAAATCTTCTCCCACTTTATCCAGTGCCTCCCCCAATGTCGCCAGTGCACCGTCCATTGCCACAGCCGCCCTGCGCCAGCGCCACAAATCGTCGGTTATAATCTCCATCAATCCGCGGATTATCGGCAAATCAACTTGCGCCGAGTTTGCAGTCCGCACACGGTCAAACAGGTTGTGGGCTTCATCAATTAGCAGTATCCAGTCTTTCAGCGCCGGTTCCTGAAACACCAGCAAACGCGCCCATTGATCAAAGACATAGTTGTAATCCCCGACCACCAAATCGGCGCTGCTCATTACCTCCCGCGCCAAAGCCACCGGGCAGCAGTGATACTGAGTTGCCAACCCGTTCAGTTCTTTTGCTGTCAATAAAGGCTTTTGCCATACGTCAACAATCGG
>Ga0315274_10004986_pt1 | contig 19461 bp, 11 predicted proteins | sample YL17G02_20_MG_FD_203700 | JGI IMG/M metagenome (GOLD analysis project Ga0315274, IMG submission 203700) | Sediment microbial communities from Yellowstone Lake, YNP, Wyoming, USA - YL17G02_20 | ecosystem: Environmental > Aquatic > Freshwater > Lake > Sediment | place: USA: Wyoming | collected... | reverse complement strand
AGCCTCTTGAGAAATACAGAACAGATCTCTCTCCCGTGCTTGTGAATCTGATACAGCGCGCATTGGAGAAGAGTCCGGGTGACAGGTACCAGTCGGCCGAGGAGATGGTCATTGAGCTGAAACGGCTGCAGAAGAAGACGACGAAGGTCGTGCGCGCACCTTCTCAGGTCATTCCACAGCCTCGCGCCTCTGAAGGCGCTCCGCCAACTGGAGAAGAGACAACCACAAAACCTCTACGTTTCTTTCAGAACAAGTCGGTCGTGCTAGGAGCTGCAGTTGTCGCGGTCATCATTGTCATCGCTGCGGTCTATCAGTTCATACTCAAGAAAGAATCAGTCAGGCAAGGGATATTCTCGATTCAATCGATGAAGATTACGCGGCTTACTTCGGATGGGAAGGCTCGATGGGCTGCAATCTCTCCTGATGGGAAATACGTGGTCTATTCCACCGAGGAGTCCGGAAAACAAAGTCTATGGGTACGGCAGGTCGCAACGAACAGCAACGTGCAGATCATTCCATTTTCAGAAGTCACCTATAATGGCCTCACATTTTCGCGGGATGGTAACTACATCTTTTATGTAATGATGCAGCACAGCACCGGCCGGTCAGCTCTGTATCATCTTCCGGTACTTGGTGGAGCACCGCGAAAAATCCTGGACAATGTAGAATACGCCATCACACTTTCTCCTGACAACGAGCAGTTTGCTTTCGTGAGATTCTATCCAACAACAGGAGAATTCTCTCTCATGGTTGCGAAGACTGATGGTTCGGAAGAGAAGAAGCTCGCATCTCATAAGGCAAGTCTCTGGTTCTACGGACAGCCTGCATGGTCGCCCGACGGCAAAGTGATTGCCTGTGCTCTTGGATCATATGAAGGGGGTCTGCACTACTCGGTTGTCACGGTGGCTCTTGATGGAGCCGTCGAGCGACAAATTACGAAGAAACGCTGGGACGATGTTTCTCAACTCGAATGGCTTCCAGATGGCAGCGGCCTGCTCGTGAAAGCCCGGGAGAGAGGTTCCATGGCGTCACAGGTTTTTCGACTTTCGTACCCCGACGGCGAGGCAACCCGAACAACGAATGATTTGCTCGACTACTCAAGCCTTAGTCTTACGAACGATGCTCAAACGCTGTGTGCGGTGCAGGGGGACTTTCGGGGGAATATTTGGATTCTCCCGCAGGGGAGCACCGCCCGTGCCCAACGAGTGACGAACGGAAAGGACGAAGGCCTTGTCGGTCTTGCGTGGGCACCCGACGGACGAATTGTTTATGTCTCATCCGTAAGCGGGAACTCTGATCTGTGGATCATGGACCGTGACGGGAAGAACCAGAAACAGCTTACGACTGACGCAGCGATGGAATTTGGCCCGGTTGTATCTCCGGATGGCAAATTCATCCTTTACACTACAGACCGCTCGGGTCTCAACAGCATCTGGAGGATCGAACTTGACGGATCGAGACCGCGTCAACTTACCAGTTTGGAAGACAGCTACTGGCCTAGCATTTCCCCTGATGGCTCATGGTTCGCTTTCAACTCCTGGGCCAAAGGTCCCCTCCTCGTCATGAAACAGCCGACGGCGGGTGGAGAGCCGGTCCAACTGTCGGAAACGAATGGCGGCTCTCCGGCGATTTCGCCAGACGGGAAACTCATTGCGTACATCTACCTCGATGAGCAGACGACAAACAGGCGCATCGAAGTGATACAATCAGACGGAGGCAAACCGATCAAGGAGTTCGAGCTGCCTCACACAGCGGATTGGATACTTCGGTGGAGTCATGACGGTCTTGCCATCCAGTTCATGGTCAGAGCTCGTGGTGCATCGAACATTTGGAGTCAGCCGCTCAGTGGCGGCCCGCCGAAACAGATTACAGACTTCAAGTCGGACTATATGACTGGGTTCGATTGGTCGCCAGACGGGAAATTCCTCGTTGTCTGTCGGTACACATTTTCGAGCGATGTGCTGTTGATGAGCAATGCGAAGTAGGTGAAATGAATGAAACATCCGGTGATCGAGCCATCGGGTCATCGGGAGATCGGATCACTAAACTTGGAACCTTAAACTCAAAACCAGTAGCTCGAAACTCATATGATTGGCCAAATCATTTCTCACTACAAAATCCTCGAGAAACTCGGCGAGGGTGGAATGGGTGTCGTGTACAGAGCCGAGGACACCAAGCTCAAACGCACCGTTGCCCTGAAGTTCCTCCCCCGCGGTCTCGAAGCCCAGGAGCCCGAACGGGCCCGCTTTCTTCAGGAAGCTCAAGCCGCAGCTGCCCTGAACCATCCCAACATCTGTACCATCTACGATATCGCCGAAAGCGAAGGTCCCGCCTCCGCTGACGCTTCGGCGGGCAGGCAGCAGTTCATCGTGATGGAATATGTGGATGGTCAAACGCTGAGCAGGAAAGCTGTAGGGGCGGATCACCGATCCGCCCTGAAGGTGAATGAAGCCATCACCTATGCAATCCAAATCGGCGAAGCCTTACAAGAAGCGCACAGCAAAGGCATCGTGCATCGGGACATCAAGACCGACAACATCATGGTCAATGCGAAGAACCAGATCAAGGTGATGGACTTCGGGTTGGCCAAGTTGAAGGGTTCTCTCAAGTTGACCAAGACCTCGAGCACGGTGGGAACGCTCGCCTACATGGCACCTGAGCAGATTCAGGGTGAACAGGTCGATGCACGGTCCGACATTTTCTCGTTCGGTGTTGTGCTGTATGAGATGCTGACGGGTCATCTGCCGTTCCGTGGAGAGCACGAGGCGGCGATGATGTATTCGATTCTGAACGAAGAGCCCGAGTCGTTGCAGAACTATTTGCCGGATGCGCCGTCGGAGTTGCTGCACGTGTTGAATCGTGCGCTGGAGAAGGATGCGGAGGAGCGGTATCAAACCGTGCATGAGATGTTGATTGATCTGCGGCGGTTGAAGAAGGAGACAACGAGGGTTGTGCGGCCGGCGGTGGCTATGGAACCTTCCGAAGGTCTGTTCGAAAAGCTGAGGAAACCTTCGGAAGGTCTCCTCCGAAAAAAGTGGATGCGCCCATCTGCAATTGCGGGGGGAGCTTTGGTTGTCCTTGCGTTGGCTTACTTCTTGATTTGGCCTTTGATGGACAAGCTGCTCTTCCGCAGCGAACGCATTCCCATTGCCATCATTACGTTTGAGAATCAGACAGGCGATCCACAGTTCGATTACCTCCGCACTGCCATCCCCAATCTCTTGACCACGAGCCTTGAGCAATCGACGGCATTGCGCGTTACTACGTGGGAACGGATGCGGGATTTGCTGAAGCAAATGGGGAAAGCGGACGTTCAGGTGATAAACACAGATCTGGGCTTTGAGCTGTGCCGCAAGGATAGCGTCAGAGCGTTAGTGACGGGGAGCTTTGTGAAAATGGGCGACATGTTCGCAACGGACGTCAAGGTGCTGGACGTGGAAAGCAAGGCACTCTTGAAGAGTGCAAGCTCAAAGGGCGAAGGAGTTGGCAGCATACTCAAAGTTCAAATAGATGAGCTTGGTAGAGAGATCGCGAAGGGAATCGGTCTGCCGGAGGCAAGAATAGCCTCTGAGCAGAAAGTGATGACCGAAGTGACCACCACATCGTTGGAGGCCTACAGTTTGTATCTCAGAGGTGTGCAGGACTGCGAAAAGTTCTATTTCGCTGAGGCAGAACGGTACCTGCAGAAAGCCATCGACCTTGATTCCACGTTTGGCATGGCTCACTACTGGTTGGCTCAAACGTATTCCGCGCTCGGGAACCCACAAAAGCGCCGCGTTGAGCTGGAAAGAGCTCTCAAATTCTCGAACAAGGCTTCGCGGAAGGAAAGATTATTCATCGAAGCAGCTTGCGCTGGCGTGCTTGATACTGTACAAGGCAAACGGTACCGGCTGTTGAAGCAAATTGAATTGGAGTTCCCGAATGAGAAAGGCGTTCATTATCTGCTTTCGTTCTTCAGACAAGACGACAAGATCGCTCGCCTTAGGCGGGCAATCGAACTCGACCCTTCTTACGGGTCTGCCTTAAATGAACTTGCGTATGAATACGCGAGAAGGGAAGACTATGAACAATCTCTTGAGTATTTCCGACGATACGCAACGGTTTCGCCGGGCGATGCCAATCCATATGATTCTATGGCAGAAGTGTATTTTTGGAAGGGAAAGCTTGATGAGTCGCTTCACAACTACAAGCAGGCCGAAGAGATGAAACCGGGCTTTTGCCCACTTAAGATCTCGTATCTCTATGCTTTCAAGGAAGAGTACGACGAAGCAAAGAGATGGATAGAGAAACACCCAGTCGAAGACCGACCGTTACGCACGGGGTTTGAGATAGCCATTTGGCGCTCCTTCTATGAGTTTTGGCTTGGCAGCAATACAAGAGCTCTCCGGATTGCGTCGACTGCTATGCAGTTTGCCAAGAAGCTTCAAAATCCCAGCTGGCAGGGATTCGCTGCAGATATGGCGGCGATGGTGTATGTTGACCTAGGATCATACAAACGCGCAGGAATTCTCCTGGATAGTATATGGGCGCTCTCGAAACCGGCAACCTCCTCCTCATCTTCGCTCTACATCGATGCTATGGTAACACTCCTTCATGCGAGGATTCAGCTCAAGCAAGGCAACGCTGCGGGAGTCGAAGGAGCGCTTGCTAACGCATCGCAAGCGATTCAAGGGCTAACCGGCGATTACAAAGAATTCCTGACTTTTCTCCACTATCAAGTGGCCGGTGAATTACTTGCATCACAGGAGAAAACTGATGAGGCGATTCGGCATTTCAGGAATCCGCCTAAGTGGCCGAAGGCATACTTCTCATTCACGGGACTATTTGAGTGGTACAATCTGATCTTTCCCCGTAATCTTTTGGCGAAGGCTTATCTTCAGAAAGGCGACGTTGATTCCGCAATCGCCGAATATGAGCGTATCACAAGTTTCAATCCTGCAAGTCAGGAAAGGGGATTGATCCATCCGTTGCATCGCTACGAGCTGGCAAAGCTCTACGAGAAGAAGGGACTGAAAGACAAGGCGATTGCGCAGTACGAGAGATTCCTCACACTGTGGAAGAACGCCGATGCTGATCGTCCCGAGCCAAAAGACGCACGAGCGCGGCTGGCAAGGATGAGGGAAAGAAGACTGCGGTAGCCGCAATCCTTCGGACTGAGCCGTTCGACTAGGTTCACGGCGAAGTCCTCAGGACGAAGTCTTCAGATTGCGTCAGATTGCGACGATGCCCAAATGGATGCTCCGCTCGCAGACTGAAGTCTGCGGCTACCGAGAGCTTCTTGGTGGCTGCAGTCCATCAGGCTGCGCAGACTACTGAGGATAGCCGCAACGAATACCTGCAGACTACAACCCATCTCAAGAAAAAGTCTGAACTGTCATTCTGAGCGAAGCTGAGCCAGAGGCTCATCCGTCTTCGGCGGAGAAGAATCTGCTCTTCGAATTGACCTTAGTCGGGTTTTTGAGATGACTTCTACCATCTCTGGCACCAAATCACACTTTGCCGCACAATGAAGCACCAGGTCTGCTCTCGACACGGCCAGCTCTTGTCCAAGACACTCGGCTTCTGCGTCTCCTGTCTCCGCGAACGACCGTCGGAATTCCGACATCAGGTCGAAGCAGTTCACGCCCAGTCACGCGCGGCGTTCAATCTGCCCCCGAGGCCACCGGGAGATCGTTCCGGCATCCGCTGTACGCTGTGCAGTAACAATTGCATCATTGGGCAAAACCAGCGAGGATTCTGCGGATTGCGGACCGTCCAGAACGGTAAGCTGAGACATCTTGCCGGCACACCAGAACACGGGCTCCTCCATTGGTATCGGGACCCTTTGCCCACGAATTGCGTGGCTGATTGGGTTTGCGCAGGGAGTGGGCATCCGGGCTACCATAACCTGGCAGTTTTCTATGGAAGCTGCACAGCAAATTGTCTCTTCTGCCAGAACTGGCATTATCGTGAGATGTCGCCGAAGACAGGCGAAACTCTTAGTGCACATGAACTGGCGTCAGTGGCAAATCCACGCACCTTCTGCGTCTGCTATTTCGGTGGTGATCCTGCGTCGCAGATGCCACATGCGCTTGCGGCATCCAAACCTCTTGCGCGTCGCGGAGTTCGTATCTGTTGGGAGACAAACGGGACGATGCATCCGAAATTCCTGGATGCGGCCGTGCAGTATTCTCTCAATACCGGCGGCTGCATCAAATTCGATTTGAAAGCATTCGATGAGGAGCTGCACCGAGCATTGGCTGGCATTTCCAACCAGAGGACGTTGGAGAACTTTGCGCGAGCCGCGCGGCGGATTACAGAGCGCCCGGAGCTACCGCTCGTCGTCGCGAGCACACTCCTTGTGCCAGGGTACGTGGATGCTGAAGAGGTAGGTAAGATTGCGCGATTCATCGCGGGTTTTAGTCCGAACATTCCCTATTCGCTTCTCGGCTTTGCACCTCAATTCTTCATGTCGGACTTGCCATGCACGTCAGTCCAACACGCTGAGCGGGCGGAAGCGGTCGCGCGCGCGGCTGGACTCCTCAACGTGCGGATCGGCAATCGGCACCTGTTGGGAAGGGATGGATACGGCCCATGAACAAGGAGATCCTTCTGGTACCAGTTGGTGAGGTGTCGCCTGAAGTCTGCAAGTGGCTTGAAGGTGCGTTGCTTCGCGTCTTCGATTGCGCGTGCCGTGTGGCACCTCCCGCGCCACATCCTGACTTCGCTTGGAACAAGCGGCGAAAGCAATACCGCGCAGAGTCGATTCTGGAGCGAGTCCAAGTCGAGGATGCGGCGTGCGCATTGGCCATCGCGGACCTCGACTTGTATGTTCCTGACCTGAATTTTGTCTTTGGCATCGCACAAGGGGTGATGGCGCGGGCAATCATTGCCGTGCCGCGGTTGCGGCAGAGTTACTACGGATTGCCGGAAGATGCCGATGTATTCCGTCAGCGTGTGGTGAAGGAGGCTGTTCACGAGCTTGGGCATGTCCTTGGGCTGGAGCATTGCCACGATCGACGGTGCGTGATGGCGTTCTCAAACTCGCTGGAAGATACAGACTACAAGGGATGGCAGTTTTGCCCGGAGTGTCGGGGGAGCCTTCCGTCTTGAGTCAAGTAAGAAATTCAAGTTGACCGGTTGCAGAAAGGGGTTGAAACCCCTCTAAGTTTTGTGTCGAAATTCATCGCCACGCCCTACCAGCCCGCCATGCGGTCTGGCGGGAAGGACGTGGCTGGAGCCCCGACCTTCAGGTCGGGGGCGCCAAAAAAAGACAAATCCCGAAGAAGGGCTTCAGCCCTTTCTCAAAAGGCGGTCAACTAGTGTGACAGAGATGGAAACCCAGTTCATTCGGGATTCGCTCCTGCAGGAGAGAGTAGGTGATAGAATCCGGTGCAACACCTGCGAACGGCGGTGCCTGATTGTCTCCGGCGGTCGAGGGTGGTGCCGCACTCGGCAGAATCGAGACGGAAGGCTCATGACATTGATTTACGGCGCGGTCTCGTCCCTCGCGGCCAATCCAATTGAGAAAAAGCCGTTCTACCACTTCCATCCCGGTACCTCTGCGTTCACTGTTGGCAGTTGGTCGTGTAACTTCGGCTGCCCATGGTGCCAGAACTGGGACATCAGCAAGTCAGCGCCTCCGGCTAGACCCGAATATGTCTCGCCGGAGCTGTTCATCGAATTGACGGAGAACTCTGGATCTCAGGGAACCTCCATCTCGTTCAATGAGCCCACGCTCTCGCTGGAGTGGTCCCTCGATGTTCTTCGCCTTGCCCGAAAGCGCAATCTCTACAATACCTTTGTGACGAATGGTTATATGACGCCGGAGGCGTTGTCGCTCTTGATCGACGCAGGACTCGATGCGATGAATGTGGATATGAAGGGTGATGCCGTGGCTGTGAAAAAGTTCTGCAAAGGGATTGATGTGGAGAAAGTCTGGGCGACGTGCAGGCTTGGTAGATCACGTGGTGTGCACGTCGAAATCACGACACTCGTGATTCCGACTGTCAATAGCGCGGACACATCACTGAGGTCGATTGCCCAGCGCATCGTCAACGAAGTCGGCCAAGATGTGCCGTGGCATGTCAGTGCCTATTACCCTGCCTACCGCTTCGACACGCCGCCGACCCCGAGGGAGATGCTGGAACGTGCCTGGAGAATTGGGAGAGAAGCCGGACTGCACTTCGTCTACGTCGGCAATGTCCCCGGACACCGCTATGACAACACCTATTGCCCCGGATGCGGCACGCTCCTCATTCGTCGGCGCGGCTATGATATTGCGGCGAACCTTGTTCGGAATGGGCAATGCCCCTATTGCGGACACGGTGTGGCAGGGGTCTGGAAATGACCGATGCAGGAGAGCCCTATCCCGGGGCGAGGATCGACGAGTGAATCTGCAACCGAGTATTCCAAACAATTGCTGATCATCATTACGGAGGCACATGCCATGCGCTGCACACTCATCAAAGCATCAGCGAGCGTTCTTCTGGGAGGTCTTCTCTGTATCAGCATGGCGCTGTCGCAGCAGCGTACCATCAAGCTGGAAACCCTCCTCAGTGCTCCATTTCCATCTTCGCTTCAAGCGGCTCCGACCGCTGGAAGGATCGCCTGGGTGCAGAGCGCGCAGGGCGTTCGCAACATCTGGGTCGCCGAAGCCCCCGACTATCGCGGCCGCCAACTCACAAGCTTCACCGCGGATGATGGGCAGGAGCTGAGCAGCCTATCCTGGACGCCTGATGGTAAGACGATCATCTTTGTGCGCGGCAGCGCGGAGAGTCGTCAGGGCGAAATCCCGAATCCCACGAGCAATCCTGCTGGCGTCGAACAGGCGCTCTGGCGCATCTCCGTTGACGGCGGAGACCCGAAGCGCATCACCGCCGGAAGCGGTCCCGAGGTTTCTCCACGCGGCACCAACGTCGCGTTCCTGAAACGCGGCCAGGTCTGCTTGGCGAGACTCGACACAACGGGAGAGGTCGTGCAGCAGATTCACGCCCGCGGCACCGTGAGCTCGCTGCAATGGTCGCCCGACGGATCCAAGCTGGCCTTCGTCAGTACTCGCAGTGATCACGCCTTCATCGCTGTGTATGATGTCGAAGCGAAGACGCTTCGCTATCTGGATCCGAGTGTGGACCGGGATGGCAATCCCGTTTGGTCTCCCGACGGATCACGGATCGCTTTCCTGCGGTTTCCATCCTCCGCCGAGCCCCGTCTGTTCAGACCGGAACGATCTGCCCCGCCGTGGTCGATCATGATCGCGGATGTTGCTGCGCAACGAGCCTTGAAGCTGTGGCAGGCGGATGAAGGGAGGGGAAGTGCTTTTCAAAATATCGTGGCAGAAAACCAGATACTCTGGACTGCTGAGGACCGGATCGTGTTTCCGTGGGAGAAGGAGGGATGGACACATCTGTATGCGATTTCAGTGAGCGGAGGGAAGCCGTCGCTCCTCACACCCGGGGAGTTCGAGGTGGAGCACGTATCCATCTCCGCTGATCGCAGGCAGATTTTCTTTGACTCCAATCAGGGAGACATCGATCGGCGGCATATCTGGCGAATTGACTTCAAAAATAACCGACCCGTTCAGGTCACCCGAGGAACGGGAATCGAATGGTCACCGGTCGTTACAGGCGATGGCCAGACGCTCGCCTTCTTCCGCTCTGACGCACGCACACCGGCTCATGCAGCAGTCATTGTTGGATCGGGTCAGGCAAAGGAACTTGCTCCAGGGACAATCCCTGCCGACTTCCCAGTCCGGATGCTCGTTGAACCTCAGGCTGTTACGTTTGATGCCGCGGACGGAATGACGATTCCCGCACAACTCTTTCTTCCCACAAACATTGGCAACGGTGAGCGGCGTGCTGCGGTGGTGTTCTTCCACGGAGGTTCCCGACGACAAATGCTGCTCGGCTGGCACTGCAGCAGCTACTACCACAATTCCTATGCGCTCAATCAGTATCTGGCGAGCAAGGGATTCATTGTGCTCTCGGTGAATTTCCGCAGCGGAACTGGCTATGGGATGGAATTCCGTGAAGCACTCAACTATGGCGCGGCTGGCGCAAGTGAATTCAACGACGTCCTCGGTGCAGGTCTGTACCTTCGCAGTCGCCCCGATGTCGACCCGAGTCGGATCGGTCTCTGGGGCGGCTCGTACGGTGGCTATCTCACTGCTCTTGGGCTCGCAAAGGCATCGGATCTCTATGCTGCAGGAGTGGATATCCACGGGGTGCATGAGTGGAATCTTGGGATCCAGATGTTCCTTCCAACATACAATCCCAAGGAGTACGAGGAGGCGGCGAGGGTCGCGCATCAATCGTCTCCCATCGCCTACGTGGATGGGTGGCGGTCACCGGTGCTCGTCATCCACGGCGATGATGACCGAAACGTTTCATTCACTCAGACGGTCATGCTGATTGAGCAATTGCGCAAGAGGAACGTCGAGGTTGAACAGCTGGTGTTCCCAGACGAGGTCCACGGTTTCCTCTTGCACGCGCACTGGGTGCAGGCGCTCCAGGCGGCAGCGGAGTTCTTCGAGCGAAGGTTGGGAAAGAAGCCCTAGCCTGCTCATTTCGCCGCATCGTAGATGTCCGTCTTCTACCCTGTCTTAACTATGCAAGAAGACGGACATCTTCCCGCCGTTGATTCTTCCTAATAAATCCAATACTATTGTGCGTTACGAACCCTCAGCCTCCTTGCCTCAAAAAAGGTAACCGTCCGTGCAGCTCACCCTCATCGACTGGCTCATCATCATTGCCTACTTCGCGTTCAACCTCGCGATCGGTTTCTACTACCGAAAGAAAGCCACGGGAAGCGTCAGCGATTATTTTGTTTCGGGCAGAAACGTCACCTGGTGGCTGGCTGGAACCTCAATGGTGGCGACGACATTCGCAGCCGATACTCCGCTTGCTGTCACGGGACTAACAGCCAGGAACGGCATTGCGGGGAACTGGATCTGGTGGAGCATGGTCTTCAGCGGCATGCTCACGGTCTTCTTCTACGCCAAGCTCTGGCGACGGGCGGGCGTGCTCACTGACGTGGAGTTCGCTGAGTTCCGTTACTCCGGAAAGCCGGCCGCCTTCCTCAGAGGGTTTCGCGCTCTTTATCTTGGGCTTCCAATCAACTTGATCATCATGGGTTGGGTCAATCTCGCAATGATCAAAATCCTCTCGCTCATCCTGGGGGTCGATAAGATCTACGCGGTGTACATATGTATCGGGATCATGGTCCTGACAGCATCGATCTCCACGCTCTCCGGCCTCTGGGGTGTGTTGGTGATGGACCTTTTCCAGTTTGTGTTGAAAATGGGGATGGTCATAGCTCTTGCGGTTTTTGCCGTCGATGCGATCGGTGGCATGTCGAGCCTCAAGGAAGGCCTGGCGCAATTAGACCAAGCGAGGAACGCCGGGACGGGGGCAACGGGATCGGTGACATCGTTCACTCCTGACCTGAACTCTCTCTGGATGCCGATGATCACGTTTTTCGTCTACATTGCGGTCAACTGGTGGGCAACATGGTACCCGGGCGCCGAGCCGGGAGGCGGTGGCTACATCGCGCAACGCATCTTTTCAGCGAAGAACGAAAAGCATTCGATCCTCGCCACGCTCTGGTTCAACATCGCTCACTATGCGATACGCCCTTGGCCATGGATTCTGGTTGCGCTTGTCGCGATGGTTGAATTCCGTAACGATCCGGCGTTTGCGCAGGACCCAGAGTCCGGGTACATCCGCATCATGATGCTTCATCTCCCCGTTTCCCTGCGCGGTCTGATGATTGCTGCCTTCGCTGCGGCGTATATGTCGACCATCGGAACGTCCCTGAACTGGGCTGCATCGTATCTGGTCAACGATGTGTACAGGCGCTTTCTCAAAAAGAGCGAGACGGAAAAGCACTATGTCACCACCTCGCAGATCACGACAGTCTTTCTGATGGTCTGCTCAGCTGTGGTGTCGTTTTACATGGAGTCGATCGCTGATGCGTGGAAGTTTCTGATGGCGATCGGAGCCGGGACGGGCCTGGTGTACATTCTCCGCTGGTTCTGGTGGCGGATCAATGCCTGGAGCGAAGTCTCTGCAATGATGGCAGCCTTCATCGTCTCGCTGGTCATGCAGTTTGAGTTTCATCTCAGCAGCGAGAACGCTTACGATTTCGCCTACCTGGTCATGATCACGACCGCAATAACGACCGTCATCTGGCTCACCGTCACGTTCCTCACCAAACCGGAACCCGATTCGATCCTGATACCATTCTACCGCAGGGTGCGGCCTTCCGCGACATTCTGGGGTCCTATTGCTGCAAAAGTCCCAGACATCGTTCCTCAAAAGGAGGGCCTCTTCAATCTCACAAACTGGCTCTTCGGCTGCCTTTTGATCTACATGACGCTCTTCGGATTTGGGAAGATCATCTTCGGCGAGCTTCTATTGGGGACGGTCTTCCTTCTGATCGCTGTCGTCTCGTTCACGGTTATCTATCGAAGTCTCTCAAAACGTGGCTGGGAATCGCTCAGCCAATAGCCATTGATGCTGGGAGAAGGAAGGAGTGGGAAGGATGTAGGAAGTAAGAAGTGCGCAGTATGCGAGAGCAGTGGGGAGTAGGGAATGAACCGCAAACTCAGGAATGCGACACTGGGACCTGAAGTTCGTAACTTGAAACCGGATGCGTTATCTTACTGCAGCGGAATCGTCACCGCAACCTTGTTGCCCACCCCGAGGAACTCAACATTCAGGGATGCCATAGCAATCGCGATGCCGCGGCCGTGATTGTCGAAGATCCGCGCCTCATCAAACTTCGTCCAGCGTTGATGATCGAAACCGGATCCGTGGTCTTCAATCTCAATCAGGAGCTTCTGCGGCTCCTTTTTCATTCTGACGTGGACGTACTTCTGGGCGTTCTCTGGCAGCGCAAGTCTGCGATCCACCTCCTTCTCCCACGTATTCTGGTCCACCAATCTCGTTTTCTCTTCGTAACCGATGCCGAGATTGCCGTGCTCGACCGCGTTGGTCAGGAGCTCCCCGATGACCACCGAGTGGTCGGGATCGGGCGTCGCGCTGGCGATCCTCGCCGCAAGCAGATCTGCATCAGCGAGGGTGCGGAATCTGAACGTACCTTCCTGGAGAAAGGCCAGCGGATTCTCGCACTCCCTTAACTTTTGCATCAGCCTCCGCCGGCAATGGGTATCGGAGACGGCAGCCCGGACGATCGAACGAAGGAGCGGACGCTGGAAGGGCTTGGTGAGATAGTAGAACGCACCGGCTTCGATGCCCTCTCGGATGCGTGACGGTTGGTCCATTGCCGTGAGCATGATGACAGGGATGTGTTCGATCTGCGGTTGGTCCTTCATCCAGCGAAGGAGTTCAATGCCTGTCATTCTCGGCATCATCCAGTCGAGCACGACTGTGCTCAGCACGTCTTGCTTTGACTGAATGATCTCCTGGGCCTCAAGTCCGTCGCTTGCAGTATGGCAGCCGTAGCCATCATCGAGAAGCATGCGTTGCAGCACCTTCTGCATCGGCAGATCATCGTCGACCACAAGGACGGTTTCGAGTGGAATTCCTGATATCATGGTTCCTTATCTCCTGACCTGAGTGTTGGCAAGCCTCGGCAGCCAGAGTCATTCAGAGCACCTGACCGTTGAGCTGGACTCCCTGCTCGCTCCCTTTTTCATCGTGCCTGCGCAATATCAGCAAGGAACAGCACCGAGTCAAGCCTGCCACCGTGCGTTGCTGGCGCAATTCTGAGAATGATGAGACAAGATACACTTGATTTCCTCCTAAATCCCCCCGTACTTTTCCCGTCCGACTGTAGGCTGTTGCCTATTCACCAGTCCAACCTTCGGCCCCTAGCGATGAACGCGCCTCATTCTGTTCTCAAATCGCTCTGTTCAGTTTCGACCGTGCCCCAGCTATCGTACTGTCACGCAGACTCCCTGGGCCGCTTTCCGAGTATCGCGCCAAAGGGAAGAGGCTTTCTCCGCGCGCCGTTGCTGGTTCAAGGGCTGAGTCGAAGGTTGAACCTCAAACGCGGAACTCCGGACCCGGACCTTCGACCTCTAACCTGAAGATCAGGACTTGGAACTTGGAACCTGAGACTGAAAACTCCCTGCAACGCCGTTCACTCCTCTTGATCGGAGCTTCGTTCACCGCGGCGATCGGCGGCTTCCTGTTCGGATTTGACACGGCGGTCATTTCCGGGACAATCTCGTTCGTCAAAAGCCAGTTCGCTCTCAACACGATCGAAGAGGGTTGGTACGTCAGCTCTGCACTTGTCGGCTGCATTGCAGGTGTCTCTTTTGCCGGTACGTTGAGCGACCGGTTTGGCAGAAAAACCGTCTTACTCCTTTCCTCATTGTTGTTTCTCATCTCAACTGTCGGCTGCGCCGTCGCACCGACCAACCTCGTGCTTGTGTTGTCCCGTCTGGTTGCCGGCACGGGGATCGGTGTCGCTTCAATGCTGTCGCCGCTCTATATCGCTGAGATCGCCCCCGCCGCGTACCGTGGCCGACTCGTTGCACTCTATCAACTTGCGATCACGATCGGCATTCTGTGCGCCTACTTCTCGAACGCGTCGGTGTTGAGCATCTCGGAAGGGTCATCCTTCTCGTCGGGTCTCTTCAAATGGATCTACGCAGACGAAATCTGGAGGGGAATGTTTGCCAACATGCTGATCCCTAACCTCATGTTCTTGGTCTTGCTGCTGCTGATCCCCGAGAGTCCTCGGTGGCTGATATCGAAGGGTTTCACCGACAAAGCACGATCCATTCTGGCGAGAATTCAGAACAGAATCACCAGTGACGACGACTACCATGAGTTGGTCGCCACTATTCAGCAGGAGCAGGGTTCGCTCTCGCAGCTCTTTCGGCCCGGCTTGAGGACAGCGCTGCTCATTGGCGTCTTCCTGCCCATTTTTTCACAGATTAGCGGCATCAATGTGATCATCTACTACGGTCCGAGAATACTCCACGAAGCGGGATTCTCTATCAGCGGCGCGCTCGGCGGTCAGGTGACCATCGGCATTGTCAATGTTCTCTTTACCTTGTTGGCGATCTGGCAGGTGGATAGGCTGGGACGCAAGCCCTTGTTGCTGTTCGGCATCGCGGGTGTCGTCGTCTCGCTGATTGCCGTCGGGTTGTTCTTTTACAGTCAGGTGTCGCAGGGCATCGTGTTGATCATCTTCATCCTGTTCTTTATTGCGTGCTTCGCGTTCTCGCTCGGTCCCGGTACGTGGATCGTTATCTCGGAAATCTTCCCCACGCACATACGCGGCAGGGCGATGTCGATCGGGACGTTCGCGTTGTGGTCGGCGAACGCTGTCGTAGGGCAACTCTTCCCGTGGATGCTGGAGAACATCGGTCCGGCAGGGACATTCTGGACATTCGCGGCGATTTGTCTTCCGGCTTTTTTCTTCGTCCGGAAGGTGTTGCCCGAAACGAAGGGAAAGACCCTTGAAGAAATTGAACGATTCCTGCAGCGGAAAGGCGCTCAACAATGACAAGCAGAGAACGAGTCGTAACGACACTTCATCACCGGCAGCCGGATGCGATCCCCGTCGATTTTGGCGGGACAGCAGTTACGGGCATGCATGTCAGCTGTGTCGCCGCGCTGAGGGATCACTATGGACTTGAGAAACGGCCCGTCAAGGTGCATGAGCCATATCAAATGCTGGGATTCATTGAGGAGGATCTCAAGCAAGTCCTCGGGATCGACGTAGAAGGGGTGTATGCGGCCGAGACATTGTTTGGCTTCCGCAACGAGAATTGGAAGCCGTGGAGAATGGACAACGGCCTGGAGGTTCTCGTCTCCAAGCACTTCAAGACAACCAAGGACGAAAAGGGCGACACGCTGGTTTATCCCAAAGGGGACCTCTCCGCGCCACCGTCAGGACGCATGCCCAAGAATGGGTTTTTCTTTGATTCGATCATCCGGCAGGAGCGAATTGATGAAGAGAAGCTCAATCCGGAGGACAATCTCGAGGAGTTTGGGCTAATTTCCGATCGCGACCTGGACTATTTCGAGCAGGCCTCGAAAGAAATGGCGCAAACCGATAGAGCTGTAATCGCGACGTTCGGCGGCACGGCGTTTGGTGACATCGCCCTCGTCCCCGCTCCATTCCTCAAGTATCCAAAGGGCATCCGTGACATTGAGGAATGGTACGTCTCCACCTTGACGCGGCAGCCGTACGTTCGTGCGGTTTTTGAAAAGCAATGCGAGATCGCGATTGAGAATCTCATCAAGATTCACAAGCGCGTGGGAAATCTCGTTGACGCGGTGTTCATCTGCGGAACTGACTTTGGGACACAGTGGTCCACGTTCTGTTCCGTGGAGACCTTCCGCTCGCTGTGGATGCCGTACTACAAACGGATCAACGACTGGATTCACATCCACACATCCTGGAAAACTTTCAAGCATTCGTGTGGTGCTGTAGAAACCCTCATCCCCTCATTCATCGAAAGTGGATTTGATATTCTCAATCCCGTGCAATGCTCAGCCGAAGGCATGGCGGCTGAACACTTAAAGAAAGAGTACGGATCGGAAATCGTATTCTGGGGCGGGGGCGTTGACACGCAAAAGACGCTCATGTTCGGCACGCCGAAAGAAGTGCGTGAGGAAGTGCTCCGCCGTTGTGAGATCTTCGGAAAGGGGGGAGGGTTCGTGTTCAACACGGTGCACAACATTCAGGGCAATGTTCCCGTCAAGAATGTGGTCGCGATGTTTGATGCACTGAGGGAGTTTAATGGAAAGACATAAATGCAGGTCGGGCGCTCACGAGCCGCACGTCTCATTTCGGAGGAACGGGTTAATACTTAGGGTTCATTCGCCTCTCGTTCAGCTACAACTCGAAACACCTCGCGATTGTTCTCTGTAGTCTACCACATCGTGAGTATCTTGTAGCCACCAACTCGGCAATACTCAAATCCTTTCTCTCTGTCATCAACATCAAGAACGATTACTATCCGCTCGAAATACCCCACTTGAATCTTCATCCAGAGTTTGCTACACTATTTGCGGGGGCCAAATGGCCCTCGTTTGTTTTGCACACTCAGCGCAGCCAGAAGCCGATGCGTGGAGGTCGGACGCTCGACTCCTGGACTGCGCTCACCCTTGGAGGAAGAGTTATTTTCTCGTCAACGGGATTGCGTCATCTTTCAGCAATAGCGTATAAAAACGAAGTATTTCGTTTTTGCGGGAGCTATGTGCAATAGCCCCTTCTAACGAAAGAAGAATTTTGTTGAGGAATTTCCTATATTTCGACCGAAGCTATTTGCCAACACCCAATAAACGACTGGAAAATGAATGCGAAAAGTTGCTATCGACCTAATTTTTGAAATTTGCAAGGAACCGAATGCCTTTGATAAACTTGAAAAACATCTTGAGGGAACGACACGAAAGAAGCTCAGTGAGAACATTATCGAGTGTGGCATCCTGCCCGAAATGTTTGATCACGATTCATCTGAGGAGAAATTGTGGGCAAAGTATTCCGACATAATGCTCGCTCTATCACTCACTTACATCGGGATTCCATCGAAAGTTATCCGAACACGGGGAGATTCTGCTGACGTAATGGGCCAAACAAAAGGATATTCAATCGTTGGAGATGCTAAGACCTTTCGCCTTAGCCGGACTGCAAAGAACCAGAAGGATTTCAAGGTCAAGGCGCTGGACGATTGGCGTCGTCAGAATGACTATGCGGTTCTCGTTTGTCCGCTAGCTCAGTATCCAAATCGGCGTAGCCAAATATATTTCCAAGCTGTAGAGCGAAATGTCACGCTGCTCTCATATACGCATCTGAGCTTTCTTTTGGATCATCAGTCGAAACAAAGTTTGGCTCCCCTTTGGGAAGCTGGCAAGTATCTCAAGAAGTCTCTCAAGCCGTCAGAATTCTATAACTCACAATCTTACTGGCAAGCTATTGATGACACCGTCTGTAGAATTCTTGGAGAGTCTGAGAGAACGCTTAAGGAATACAAGAAAGCGGAAATCGACAAGACCCGAGAAATCGGAAACGAGGGAATCCGGTTTTGGGAAAATCGTATCAAGCAATATCAGTCTCTGACCAAAGACCAAGCCGTGAAGAAGCTCATCAAAGCCGAGAAGATTGAAGCAAAAATTGACACCATAAGAAAGGCTATAAGCCAAGAGTTTGAACTATGAACTCTCAGTACATAAACCAAATCACTCACGGAGATTGTTTCCAATTCCTACCAAAGCTGGAGGCCGAGTCTATCGATCTCTTTCTCTCCGATATTCCCTATGGAATAGGCATCGATGACTGGGATGTCTTACACAACAATACTAATTCAGCATTGCTTGGACAATCCCCCGCGCAGATCGGCAAGAAGGCATTTCAGCGTCGAGGCAAACCAATTAACGGCTGGAGTTCAGCTGACAGGAACATCGGCAAGGAATATCAAGAATGGTGTTACAGTTGGACTCAGCTTTTGTTTCCAGTTATGAAGGAAGGTGCTTCCCTTTTTGTCTTCGGAGCCCGTCGCACTCTTCATAGAGCTATCAACGCATTCGAGGATTCCGGATTTCTGCTTCGAGACATCTTGGCTTGGAAGAAACCGAGTGCCCATCATCGAGCGCAACGTTTAACCATCGTTCTAGAGCGACGGGGTTTAGAGAAGGAAGCAAAGCAGTGGGAAGGTTGGCGTCTTGGCAATCTAGCACCTATCTATGAACCGATTGCTTGGTTTTTCAAGCCATACAAAATAACTATCACAGACAACATCCTAAAAAACAAAGTCGGCGCAATAAACATTGAAGAGTGCAGAATTAACGGTTCCAGTCCAACCAACCTTCTCGAGTTTGGTTTTTCCGAGAGCGAGGCACGAGTTCACGAAGCCCAAAAACCGATTTCTCTATTTGAGTTTCTGATAAAACTCACTACGCTGGAAGGCCAAGTCATACTCGATCCGTTTATGGGCAGCGGCACAATGGCCCTTGCAGCAAAACGTCTAGCCCGTCAGTTCATCGGCTTTGAAATTGACAAAGGGTATTGCCGACAAGCACAAGAGCGACTTGTACAAACTCAGTCTGGCTACCACAGCAAGCGAAGCCCGACTAATCTCAGCCTGTTCGATAGTGCTGATACCAAATCGAAGGGCAAACCAAAAAAGAAATCGGTCAAGTACCCCTTAACAAGAAAGCATCCTAAGAACGGAAAACCCAAGAAGGGGCTACTGCACATAACAGGCAGCTAAAAGTCGCTCACTCTGTTATATGATTTAGTTGAGTTCGCTACATTAGTTTTGTTGCGATTTGGTTGCCCACCTTCGGTGGGCATTTTTCTTAGCAACAAAACTAACGTCTTTTAGCTGCCACACGTTATGCGCCATGTCCGCCCGCCGCATCAAGGAGCAACCGATGCAGATGAAATCGAAGTCGTCGAATCTTAGTCCAAAGCCAATCTTCCGCATTGTGCCGTGATTGACAGAGTACAAATTCCAATAGACATTGCGAGCGAAGTACTATTTGCATCTGATCGCGTTTG
>Ga0315274_10004984_pt1 | contig 19463 bp, 24 predicted proteins | sample YL17G02_20_MG_FD_203700 | JGI IMG/M metagenome (GOLD analysis project Ga0315274, IMG submission 203700) | Sediment microbial communities from Yellowstone Lake, YNP, Wyoming, USA - YL17G02_20 | ecosystem: Environmental > Aquatic > Freshwater > Lake > Sediment | place: USA: Wyoming | collected... | reverse complement strand
TGTTTTTAACATTGAAGAAAATGACCATATGGATGCCTTGCGCGAATACCTTGGTAATAGGGGTCTTGATGAAGAATCCATTAGAGAGTTTTCCAATAGAGTGTTGGAAGGTAAGTATCCAGAACGCCAGGCCTATAATGCAAAGGGAATTCTTGTAACCTTCCCAACTCCTGAATATAAGGCTAATGCTATTAAGGCTGGCACACATTTTGAAAAAGACCCAACCAAGGGCGCATCGAATCTTTTCCAAGAACCAGTTATAAAAAATCCAACTCCACCACCAGAAGATAAAGAAAAGCCGGATTCGCCGCCAAAAGATAAATCTTCTGAACCAAAAACAAATTTACCAGTATCTCAAGCAGCGCCACCGGCATCTGATGATACGCCGTCGGAACCTGTTCAAGCTCAGACAACCGCTGCTCCACAACAGACTCCTATGGCACCAGGAGCACCACCAGAAGCGGTAGAACCAACCGAATTACCACCCGCACCAATAAAGTCTCCCGCAGAAAGAGAAGCAAATAAAAATGCTATCAAGACGATGTTGAAGGGTGATGATTATATGTTGGAGGAAGTTGTACAATGGCTTATTCACCACGCCCCGCCACATCTGCTTGAGAGTATAAAACGAAAACTATGAATGAGAAGAGACAGTTGCTCTGCACGTTTGCGGATATAAACTCTTTCAAAACAGCAATAGAAGAAATCAAAAAATCTTACACGGTTTACAATAATCGGTTTTTTGTTTTTTCTAACGTGAATGTTCCCAAAGAGGTATTCATCACTTACAACATAATAAGTGAAGGGAAGGAATTTCCAAAATTCCCGAATACTATTTCCATCCATAGAAAGAAACAGACGAACACACTTTACACTTTAAACGCTATGAATCAAATTATTAAAGATGAAAACAATGGCGTGTTTGACAAAACATTTTCAGTAAATTGGGGGTTATACAATAACTCTTTAATAATAACTGGAATACCTTCAATTAAGATTCTATCCATCAAAATTCTGGAAGTGGTAAATTAGAAAAACGCAAAAAAATAAAAACTTTTTTGACTTTTTTTAAGTTGATTTCTGGACGGTTTGTGTCTATCTTTCATACTTATTAGCAGCAAAACAAGATTCAACCAAGATAGGTTGATGATTAATAAAAGCTACTTAAATTAATTAACAGAAAGATATAATTATGGCACTTAACCAAGATAAAGTCCGCGCTAAATTGGCGTCTTTTGACAAGACGAAAAAGGGCGGCAAAAAACTCACCCCAGAACAGCAAGAACGAGTAGATCGTATCAAGCAATATATTTGGAAGCCTGAACCAGGTAAACAAGTAGTTCGCATCGTTCCTAATCAATACCAGACCGATTTTCCTATTATAGAATTGCGCTGGCACTATGATTTTAACGGTGATAAGATTAGCTATCTTAGCCCATCAAGTATTAACCAACCTGACCCAATCGTTGAGTTGGCAAACAGACTTGAGAAGGTAAAGGAAAGCTGGCTCAAGGGTAGAAAGATGCAACCAAAGATTAGAACCTACGTTCCTATCATTGTTCGTGGTAAAGAAGAAGAAGGTGTAAAATTCTGGGGATTCGGCGCTCGTGTGTGTGAGCAGTTGATGACGGTCATGAACCAGCCAGAAGATTACGGCGATATCACCGACCTTACAAACGGTTGTGATATTCAGGTGGATTTCAAAACCGCAGAGGAATTGAAAGCAGATTTTCCTGATACGAAGATTCTGATTAAGCCAAAACCCCGTCCGGTGATTGACCCTGCCCATCCAAAGGCAAAGGAAATCATGGACTTAATCACAAAGAAGCAGCCAAAGATATTTGATATCTATACTCCTGCTACTTATGAGGAATTGGCCGCAGCTCTTGAAGTCAAATTGGAAAATGAACGTAGCGGCCAAGCCGCAGCTTCACAACCAAGAGGCGCAGAGAGAACAGCTTCGGCTCCTGCTGAAGACGACAATGTAGTTCTTCCAACAGAAGAGCAAATCGAAGCAGCCAGTGCTCCCGTCCCAGTGGCGGAAGTAAAGGCAGAGCCAGTTTCACCGTCGGCCGAAAAGGCAAAGAAAGTCAGTGTTGAAGATTTCGATGCTGCTTTTGCAAACATATTCCCTGAAAAGAAGTAAGGTGAATTAAAACAAAGAAAATGCTTGAAATGCTACGCAGAAATGCGTAGCATTTCTTTTTAATAGGAGAAATATAATTTATGCCAAAAGGAAAATCTGTACATGTAGATGGTGAAGTTGACGCAGTTCAAAAAGTAGAAAGAAGTGAACTTGCTGAGTTAGTGTGTAAAGCACTGAATAAATCACAAACCGATGGTGCTAAAGTAGCATTCTTCCTTGATGAAGAAGAAGACCCGTCAATGGTATCCGATTGGATTTCCACCGGTAATTCATTGCTAGATTTAGCTATTTCAAATAGAAAAAATGGTGGTCTTCCTGTAGGAAGAATTGTTAGTTTGGAAGGCCAAGAGTCATCAGGTAAATCATTGGTAGCTGCCCACATTTTAGCAAATACGCAAAAAATGGGTGGGTATGGTGCTTTGATTGACACGGAAAATTCTGCCGCTCCCGAATTTTGGAAAGCTGTCGGTGTGGACATTAGAAGCCTTGGATACGTTCAGTTATTTACAGTTGAGGAAATCTTTTCTAAAATGGAAGAGATTATTGGCGTAGCTAGAAAGTTTGATGAAAAGCAGTTGGTAACGATTGTTGTTGACTCACTAACACAGGCTTCGTGTGAAACTGAAATGGAATCTGCACACGGTAAGGATGGTTACAATACTTCAAAAGCCATCATCGTTTCAAAAGCTTGCAGAAAGATTACAGGTCTTATCGGAAGACAGAGGATTCTTGTGGTATTCACCAATCAGCTTCGTATGAATATGAAAGCTGTAGCGTTCGGCGACCAGTGGGTGGTTCCAGGTGGAAAGGCTATGGCCTACACAGCATCTGTTCGTATTCGTCTTAATAACGTCGGCCAGCTAAAGAAGGGAAATAGGATTATCGGTAATAAGTGTAAAGCAGTTGTTACCAAGAATCGTATGGGTCCACCAAAGAGAAATGCTTTGTTCGAAATACATTATGATTCAGGTGTTCAAAATCTAAGTAGTTGGTTGGACTTTTTGAAAGATAACAATTTCGCCAAGAAAGACGGCGATAAATACAAAATCAAGTTAGCTACTGACACGGCTACTTTTAGTGTGCCTGAATTTGTTGGAAAAATAAATTCCGACCAGGCTTTCAAAGATGAAGTGTATGACATAATTGCTTCTCAATATATTATGAAGTATCGTGACCCAAATAGTCAGATTATTGAAGATATTGAAGTAGAAGATGTAGAGGATGATGATTAATATGAGAGTAACAGAAAGACAGCCAGATAAATTGGGTGCCTACAGTAATTCTGTTGGTGGTGGAGCAACTTTTTATTTCAAAAAGTCAGAGTGGGACCATGTATTCTCAGAAATACAAGAATATATAAACGGAATAATTAATAGAAATAATGGTCATGTTTTGAACATGGATTTCAATTTCTATACTAACGGAGCAACCTTTTATTGGTGGAGAAAACTTACCAACGATGAAAAGGCTAAAGTGAAAGAATTAAACAAGATAGAAAATTCTTCCAGAAGGAAGAAAGAAAAAGCTATAGCAATTAAACTTGCTAAAAAATACAAGTTGATTAAATAATATGCATGGAAGATTAACAGACCTACAGGACATTACATCAAAAGAATTGACTCCTGAGGATTATATTCTTGTGTCTGATGTTTGGGATAAGGAAGCAAAGGGAAGTGTCTCAAAAAGAATGCAAGTAGATGAACTGATGAAATACATCAGAGAACATTTCTTTGATTATGGCGGTTAATGCAAATGACGTATTCTCCATTTGGGAAAATATCAAAGCGGAGAAAAAATTAGCAATGGAAAAGGGCATCTGCGGCGCATTGAAAAAAGAGGTCCTAATCGTTGATGGTTACAACACGTTCATTCGTTGTTTTGCGGCAATACCTACGCTTAATGAGGATGGACTACATACTGGGGGTATGTCCGGCTTTCTAAAGAGTGTTGGATATGCCCTCAAAATGTATAAACCCGATAGGTGTGTGATTGTTTTTGATGGTGTGGGTGGTTCATTTAAACGACGAAAAATCTACTCTGAATACAAAGCCCATAAAAGAACAAAAGTCCGTCTTAATAGAATTTACGAAGATACATCTTTGGGTGATGAAGAGGTATCGTTAAAGAAACAACTTCAACGATTGGTGGTCTATTTGACTCTTTTGCCTGTAAGTGTAATTTCCTTGGATAACGTAGAAGCCGACGACACTATGGCTTATTTGGCTTTAGACCACTTCAAAGATTGGAACTCCACAATAATGTCGGCAGACAAGGATTTCCTACAGATTGTGAGCGATAATGTAAAGGTCTGGAGTCCGACAAAGAAAAGGCTCTATGGGCCTCAAGACGTAATAAATGAGTATGGAATCAGTCCTCAGAACTTCGTCTATTATCGGGCGCTAGATGGAGACGTGTCAGACAACGTGCCGGGCGTGCGTGGGTGCGGCCTAAAGACCATTTTTAAGGCTTTCCCTATGTTGGCTGGGGCCAGAATAGAACTCAATGCCATAAAGGAACACTCAATACTAAACGATGGTAAATTGAAGGTCTATGAGACGATTATTGCTAACTGGCAAGACGTAGAGCGCAATTACGCACTTATGCAGTTAACCGACACGGCATTAACCACTGTGGCTCAATTACACGTAAAAGAGGTTCTTGATAATCCCATACCTAAACTCAATAGATTTGAGTTGGCTAGGTTGATTGGAGAAGACAAACTAACGAACAGCATACAAAATTTTCCTCTTTGGTTGAATGAATGTTTTAACAAATTAAATAGTTTCGTAAGGGATTGATATGAATAATAAAAAACTCACAAAAATAAATAAGTCATGTCCAAAATGGTTAGATGAATGGAAAGATAAAGTCAATTCAAAAATAAAGTTGGAGATACCCGAATCCATATGGAAAAAGACCCCCAAAAAGAAAAGCCCACCAAAGAAGAAGAATACGAAGACGCGATAATGGTTGCGTATCAGAAAAAAGGTAGCGGAGAGTGGGAACGCGTAGAAATTCCGTATAAGAAAAAGAAAAAACGATAAAAGAAAGAGGGCGCCGGGTTCTATCCCAGTCGCCCTCTTTTATGCGCCGTCTTTCTTAACCTACCCAGCCTTTGGGTGGTTGCGCGTATTTGTCAGGAAAACTCTGAGGGAGATTTGATGAAAGTGCAGTATAAATTGGCACTCCCATAGCAATCAAAGCTTCTCGACTTGCGTAATATATATCAATAGAGCAGGCCAAAACACCCTTATCAAATGGAATGGTTTTTACTCTACTTCGTTCTTTTCGACCCCATTCTGTTCCCATGTCGAATTCGGCCTTTGGTTGTTCTCTTTCCATTTCTGCATAACCAAATCTGCCTTCTCCATAAAGACCACCAGCAGATGCTACTGCGATGTTGTCAGAAGAATATTGTGCAGATTGACCACCAGCACGAGAACGGACTTTACCACTTAATTTACGTGATGTGTCTCCACCTTTCGTTCCAGAACATTTTGTGTAACTTGGACTGATGGGACCAGCATCACCATCACGTACGGGTATGTAATTGTCCTCAATCATATCTTGTAGATTGAAGTTGTTACAATTGTAAGTTACGTTACTTTGATAACCGCCTGTACCGTGGAATGTAGGACCAGCACTCCACGATGCTGATACAGTGCAAGTTGTGAATGGTGGATTACTTACCCAGGGTGGTGCCACCGTAGGGCTTGGTGTTGGAGCCAACCACTGAGGGGTAACATTCCACTGAACAGATGGTGTCGAACTGTAAATAACTACAGGTTCCTTTTCATAGAAGAATTTCATTCCTATGATACCACAATTCTTTTCAGAACCGTCTTCTTTAGATTGGGCGTAGGTATTCCCATAGAACTTGTACCCGAATCTGAACATTGCCCATTCTTCATCAGAGAATCGAAATCCTTTGATTTTTTCTGCCGCGTAGGCATCAACGATATAACCGGAGTCATTTACCGTTGCTGTTTTTCCTGTGAGAACATTTAGGCTGTCCACAGAACCAACTGCAAGAACTCTCTTGTAGTGATTGTTTTTTATTTCGATAACGTATTCTGAGCCATTTTTGGCTTCAATGAATGTCTTACCTTGGTGGTAGTATTGTTTGCAACGATTACCGTTGCAGAGGATATTGAGATCAAAACTCATATTTCTTATCTTTCTTTTAGTTGTTTTAGACTACTAAACTCAAGCGGCTCATACAGCCGATTTCGTATGGTCATATATAGAAAGAAATATGAAAAACGCTTAATTTTATTTGATATCGTGAAATTTAAGATTTGCTATTTTGTCTGCTCTCAGAGAAGAGACAACATCCCTTCCATAATCTTTCCAATTTTTAATACCTTTTTTCCTTGCTCTCTCAGTAGCTTTTTTGATTTTGTTACAATCGTTACAAAACAATGTTTGTCTTCCTCTTTCATTTTTTTCAGCAGGAACTTTTTTACATCTAAGACAAAAACCTTTGTTCAATGCAGTAAGTCTTAATATTTGAAGTTCATCTGTACAATCTTTACAAAGTTTTTTTCCCGGCATTGGTGGATTTGGACATCGTGTGCAAGAACCACGTTTTTGTGCCAATTTTTCTCTAGCGGCTCTAAATTGAGAAAGATGATTTTTACAGTAGGGGCCAGGTGTTCCATCTTCTTTTTTTGGTGGTGGTTCACATTTAAGTCCACCAGAAATACACTGTCCTTTTGCTCTTCTTGATTGCTTAATTTTTTTTAAGGCAAAATTCATTCTTTGTTTATGGTCCATGTTCTTTAGAGCAGAAATTTCTTCCGGGGTAAGGTCGTATTCATCGCTAGTTCGATACGGGTCACCGTAAATCCTAGCTTCTTCCACAGATTGTGCAATGAGCTGTTTTAATTTGATGTTTGCCATGTCTATAAATATACTTAGTCCGGTGGACAAATTAAAAAAGACCAGGCTTGGTATAATATGTTTACTCCTGAGGCCTGTAGTGTAAGATACCCCTCAAATCATATGGAAGAAATTGACAATCTGAAAAAATACGGTCCTGAATTCCAATCAAAGTGTGTTGCTTCGGTAATCATGGACCAAGTGTTCTTGGAGAGAATACTCGACATTTTAACACCTGACTATTTTGAGTCAGACGCAAACAAGTGGATAATCCAACAAGTCATGGATTACTTCGTAAAATATAAGGCAGCCCCGACGTTTCACGTTTTATTGCTTAAGACGGTGGAGATTAAGGGCGATATGTTAAAGTCTGCTATTCACGAACAGCTTAAACATGCAGCTAACCACCTTCAATCAACCGACTTAACATTCATAAAAGAACAGTTTTTGGAATTTTGTAAAAATCAAAAAATGAAGAATGCTATCGTAGCATCCACAGACTATCTTAAATTGGGCGAATATGACCAGATTAGAAAAGTTGTTGATGAAGCATTAAAGGCCGGTGCTGAAAGGAATTTGGGACATGAATATCTTGTAGATGTTGAAAAACGTATGTCTGAAATGTGTAGGAGTGTTGTTAAAACCAATTGGAAAGTCGTTGATGACCTTTTGGATGGCGGTTTGGCCAAAGGTGAACTAGCATTCGTTGTCGCACCAGCAGGTTCGGGTAAAACTTGGCTTTTGATAAAAATAGCAGCAGAAGCAATGAGAAATGGTATGAACGTAGCTCATATCACGTTGGAGTTGAATGAAAACTATGTAGGTCTAAGATACGATAGTTGCTTTACCGGAATTAATTTCCAAGACATTCGTAAAAATCTTGATGTAGTCAAAAAGAAGATTGATGCTATTTCGGGTAAATTGTTTATCAAATATTTCCCAATCAAAACCATTGCCTCACATGCAATCAAGTCGCATGTCGAACGTATTCAAATGTTAACCGGTAACAAGATTGACCTTATTGTGGTTGATTATGCTGACCTTCTAAGACCTGCGGTGGCAGAGAGAAACTCAAATTCTTACAGTGAAGCCGGTTCTGTGTATGAAGAACTTAGAGCAGTAGCAGGTGAACTTCAAGTGCCTGTATGGTCGGCGTCACAGTCTCATAGAAGTGCTCATGAAGCTGATACTATTCAGGCACAGAATGTTGCTGACTCCTATCGTAAAATTATGACAGGAGACTTCGTTATCAGTCTTTCGAGAAAGATGGAAGATAAACAAGCAGGCAGCGCACGTATTCACGTTATAAAAAACCGTTTTGGTGCCGACGGTATGACGTTCCCAACTTATTTTGATGCAAGTTGTGGGGATATTAGAATTCTTGACCCCAATTCAGAAGAAGGTCATTTGCTTGATGAAAAGATGAAAGCTGACGGAGACAGAATGAACAATATAGTTCAAAACAACTGGGACCAGATTAAGAAAAATAGAAAAAACTTGATGGACGAAGAGTAATCAGACATCGCTATTTTCTGGTATATAAAAAAAGTTTCAAACGCAAAAAAATAGTTTTGTTTTGCACACCATTTTAGAAAAAACAAATCCTAATTATCCCTTTGTAAAAGCAAAAGAGAAATTTTAGGATATATGAACGAAGAAGATATGGCAAAAAAGACGGACTTCAATAAGATTACAACAAGATTCGAAGATGTAAAAAAGCAAACCACAGAAGAGTATTTTAATGGAAATCAATTTTCAATTGATGCCTTCAATAAAAAATATTCGGCAGTAGAAGGTGAGACGTATGTTCAAGCCGTTAGGCGTGTGGTTGATTATATCGCTTCTGTGGAGAAAACAGAAGAACTCCGAAAGTATTGGAGCGAACGATGGTTCGATGAAATCTACAACGATTGGTGGCACCCAGCGGGGTCAATCATGCAAGGTGCTGGGACGTATCGAAAGATTTCGATGGCTAACTGCACAACGATTTCTCTAGGTGTATTGCGAGAAGATGAAGAATGGGACAGTCTTGAAGCAATCATTAAAAATTGTTCTTACACTGTGGCAAAATGTGCAGCATACCGTCAAGGTCTTGGTGTAGATTTTAGTCGCCTTCGTCCTAACGGTACAAAGGTTCTGAATAGTGCTAACAAATCCACCGGTGCTGTTCATTGGATGAAACACGTTGATGGTATTGGTTATTCTGTTGGTCAGAAGGGCCGTATTCCAGCAATGTTATTTTCACTTAGTATTAATCACCCTGATATAGAAGAATTCATTACAGTAAAAAGTGATTATACCAAAATCCAGAACGCAAACATATCGGTTCAACTTACAGAGAAATTTTACAAAGCTGTAGAAGATGATAAGGATTGGGAATTATCTTTTGAGGTTCCAGGCATTAAAAGGGGAGATAAGGTTTATATTGATGTTCATAGCATTGATATGAACACGGTGCGTGAAAAAGAAACAGGCAAATTTTATAAGATTGCTACACATGATAAAAAGAAGGAAGTATTTTCTAAAGTAGTCAAGGCCAGAAAGTTATTGGAATTGATTGCGAAGAACATGCATCAAAATGCTGAACCAGGTATTCAGAATATTGATATTGCTAGAAAGTATTCTAATTCAGATTACATGTATGACCCGGTTGATGAATATGACAGTCGTATTATTGGAACCAATGCTTGCTCTGAACAGTATCTAAGCCGTGAGTCTCTTTGTGTTCTGTCATCACTGAATGTAGGAAAATTTTCTACTAATCCAGCAATTTACGTCAAACAGCTTGAGAGAATTGGTGTTTCTATGAATCGGTTTTTGGATAACGTCAATGAATGTGAGTTGGTATATGAAACGTATGCTACTCCACATCAAAGATTGGCTATTGAGAAACTTCGTAGAACGGGTGCTGGTGTAACTAACATTGTAGAATGGTTGTTTAAGAAAAAGATGGCCTATGCTACAAAAGAGGCTAATGAAGCTTTTGAAGAATTTATGAAACTGTTCAACTATTGGCTATATTATAGTTCTGAACAGAGTGGTAAGGAAAAAGGTAATTTCGGATTATTCAATAAAGAGAAATGGAAATCTTCTCCGTTTGTTAAACGTATTCTTGATGAATCGGTTAAACTTCATGAGAAGTATGGCACGCCTATTCTTACAGGTAACTACGCTAGAAACGTAACCAATAGTTCCATAGCTCCTGTAGGAACATTGACACTGATGTTCAGATACATGTTGATGAGCTATGGAATTGAAGCTGCCTTCTTTTTGTATTTCTGGAAAAGGACCAGAATGGAAGGTGCTTACAAGTATTATTTCATCGTGCCAAAGGCTATAAGAGACGCATTTGAAGAAGCTGGGTTTCCTATTCCAATGAAATCTGATACCATTGCTGATGATTGGGATGGGCGACATGGAAGACCTATTGCTGAGTATATTGATAAACATTTAGATAAGGTTGGTATCAAATTTAAATCATCTACCGATATTGACCCAATGGATAAACTTGAGTTTATGTCTCAAGTAATGAAATGGGTTGATTCGTCTATTTCTACAACTTATCTTCTTCCTGTCGGTTCTGATTGGAAGTCGGTGTATAAGTTCATTCTTGCTTCTCACGAAAAGGAAGTTAAGTCTATTGCTGCTTTTCCTGATAAGAAGATGTATGGTATTGTGTCCAACGTTGCTTTTAGAGATTTGGCATTCAAGTTAAAAGATGAAGGTATCGGAATACATCACCAGAACTTTTCTGATGAAGAATTGAAAGAACTGAATTTATCACGGCAAACAATAAGCAAGGGGTGTGTAGATGCTCCCACAAGACTTCCTGTTTTGGATGCGGACATACACGTTGTAAATGTTAAGGGAGAGAAATTCTGTATTGTTGTAGGTATTCAGAATGGGCAACCGTATGAAATTTTTGGTGGACATTTAAATGGTCTTGGTCTAAAATCAAATTTCAAGAAAGGTAAGATTTCAAAAGTTAAACATAGACAATATGCTCTTGAAATGGGAGATATTGTAATTGATGATTTTAGCAAACAATTTACCCCAACAGAACAAATCATGTTTAGGTTAGCATCTACGAGCCTTCGTCACGGTGTTCCTATTCATTTTATTGTTGACCAATTACAGAAAGCTTCTGAGGATATTACTTCTTTGGGTGCTGCTGCCGCTAGGGTGTTAAAGAAATATATTAAAGATGGTGAAGTTATAAAGGGTCAATCCTGTCCAAGTTGCGGTAATGGGTTAGTATATCTTGAAGGATGTGTTTCATGTACAACTTGTGGTTGGAGTAAGTGTTCATAATAATATCTTTTCGGAAACGTTTTTATATTTATAAATGATACCTAGTTATAATAGGAGATTATATGGACAAACAAGAATCCGAAAAATATATGGATAATACAAACGCGACACATCTTGAACCGAGGGTAGCAAGACTTGAAACCGGTCTTGAGACGTTGACACGAAATGTAAGTGAAATGGCAGTATCTATTAGAGAGAACGCCACTAATACCAACCAGAAGATTGATAGTCTTATTGTTGCTGTTACCCAAGCCCAAGCCCCAAAGAAAACTGACTGGGGACTGTTCATATCTGCCATAGGCCTTATCCTTGCCCTTGGAGCAGCCGTTCTTATTCCTCTCAACAATGCTACCAACGACAACAAAAGCCGAATCGAGGCATACCACGAATCAATGGTTGAACATCAAAAGATGGACATGCATCCTGTAGGTTGGGCCAAGGTTCAGGCATTGGACCAGAAGTATGACCGAGCACAGCTTGACATGGTGGAACGAGATAAGTCGCTTGATATTAAGATACAGAAAGAGTATCAACTAATGAACGAGACGGTCAAGGCAGAAATTGTGGCTCTTGACCTTCGGCTCCAACGTGAGTTTATGCTCGTCAATGACCGCAATGGAGCACGACTGGATAAGATTGAGTCACGCAATAAAAATAGAGACGACCTTGACCAAGAAGAACTAAGGTCTTGGAGAAGCAAGGCAAATGGATTAAGCACTCCGGCCTCCGTGGTTCCACTTATTCCCACACAGCTTCCCGTTGTGCCAGCATTGAAGTAAGTTGTTGACAACTACATCAAAATGAGTTATATTTGTTCCTTATGCCGGAAAATTATTTTGATGCCAGTAGGGTTGTAATAAGGAAGATTGAAAAATCCCTAGCAGAAGATATGATTGTGAAATATCACTATTCTCACAAGTGGTCTTTATGCCAAGTAGCTTATGGCGTTTTCTATAGAAGCGATAAACAATCTAAATTCATTGACGCAACCGAAGAAAAATTGATTGGTTGTATTGTGTTTGGTCAGCCTGTTGGTAGAGGCGCTGCCGAATCAATTTCCAAACTGATAAGCGTTTATGAAGTATTTGAACTGACCCGCCTTTTTATTCACGATGGTTATGGAAGAAATATTGAGAGTTATTCTATTTCAAAAGCATTAGAATTTCTAAGACGGGATTTTCCTACCATAAAGGCCATCATTTCCTATGCGGATGGTGAACAAGGTCATAAAGGAACCATCTATCAGGCGTGTAATTTCTATTACCAAGGCAATTCCTCTCTGGCTTTGATGCCTAACTATTCGGTTTCGTTGGTAGGACCACCGTATCAATGGATTCACTCAAGAACCATTTCATCAACATATGGTTCACATAATGTAGAACATTTGAAGAAAAAAATCGGTCATACGTTCTGGAGAAAAAAGGAATCTTCAAAACACAGATATGTTTATCTTTTAGGCAATAAAACAGAAAGAAAACTCATTTTAAGGAACCTAAAGCATCCTTTTGATTCTGTGTATCCAAAAGATACTACACACAAAGATGAAATTGAACAGGTTGTTGTAGATAATCCAATAGAAAATCGTTTCTTTGGATGAACTTCCGATATTTATAAGTATGATGGATAGTGGCTATTTGATTATTGATATGGAATCAGACGGTGGGACCAGAAATATACAGATGTTATCGTTTGATGGAAGTTTCAATCAGAAAATAGAAAAGTTTAATCAGGAGTTTCCTGAATTTGGTGGTAGAATTGTTAAATTTATAGATAGGGATACAGGTGAAGTAAAAAATGGTCCTAGACAAAACACTACTCAAAAATTAGGAAATGATGACATTACACGTAAAATGGTGGATTATATAAAGTTAATTGTGAAACCAAAAATGAATGAAATTTCGGCGGGCGAAGAGTTAAGTGCCAACATTATAATTGATAGGCAGACCGTGGGTGGTTATAGAACAGTAAATTCTATTTACATCAATGGTGGTTTTGAAAAGGGTATAGATAAATTTAAGAGAGATTTGCCTTTAATTTACAAAGATGTAGTACAATTTGTTGACCCAGAAACAGGAGAGACAGTAAAAGGTCCGATGTATGATACAACTACGCAACAAGTTAAAGGGTATCAAGTTCAGAATAAACTACATTCAGGAATTAAGCAACAACCACCATTAGAAGACACACAACACGAACCAAGAGACAGAATGGAGAATCCAAATATGAGCGAAGCAACCAAATTTAGAAACATAGTAAAAGAGTGTATCTCTGAAATAAAAAGAGAGCGCAATCCAAGAATCCGTCTCAAGGAATCATTGCGAAATGTAGTTAAGACCGTTCTAAAAGAAATGGCTACCACCACAGGACTTCCAAAGCCAGATGAAACTGAAAAGACCAAAATTCAGAAGGGATACAACAAGGATGGTAATGAAAGATTGGACAAGGACAATGAAAAGTTGCTTGCTGAACTTGAAACTATTATTCATGGTATTGATTCTAAATGGGAAGTTTATTGGGATGATCATGGCCAACTAATTGTTCGTGCTCAAAATCTTCTTTATGTTCGTATTTGCCCACAATTTGAAAATAATTACAACGTTGATGCTATGGTTAAGTTGGTTGATAGAGTTCGTGCTATTGCTCTTACGTGGGACCAAGTTAAAGCATTCGTTAAAGCAAACTTCTCTGCTTTGAAGCCAGAAACCAAGGCTGATGGTCTTAAACAGAAAGCAATGGACCATCTTAAAGACAGGGAAGTTATCAAGAAGGATGCTGGTCCAGAGAGCCAGAAAGTCAAGGTAAGATACCAAGACCCATCAGAACCATCCGTTAAAAGTACAAAGAAAGATGATGGAAATTACAACGAGCCTCAAACCAAGAGGGATGAAGATATGCCAGACCAACCAATGAAACAGGTCACAGACCCAGGCAAAGACCCTGAAAGCAAGAATAAAAATATTAAGAAGACGGATAAAGTAAAACCGCCTAAGCACAAACTTGATAAGAAGTTGAGAATTCCTGACAAGAAAACTTCTAAATTTACTCTTAAACAGGTAAGTTAATGAAACCATTAAAGTTAAAATATATCATAACAGAGGCAATTCTTCAAACTTTAAATGAAGAGAGTGGTCATTTATATGAAGAGGACCACAAATATAGTTACGAAAGTGGAATAAAGTGGGGTCGCAAATTTAAAATGGAAGGCAAAACACTAGAACAGTTATTGGAAAATTTTCCTAATTTACCTCGCGCCTTTATAAAGGGGTTTAAAGTTGGGTATGGAGATTCTACTTGGATGAAGTTCAATGATAAACTTACCAATTGGCTTGCTCGTTTGGGTAGTAGTAGGTTGCGTTAATAAATTTTAAGCTTTTATCAATTCATCAAAAATCCGCACTTCGGTGCGGATTTTATTTTTGGGCTTGACTTTTTATAGGGGTATGATAGAGTTTTGATATGGAGAAATGCCACAACACAAAATTTTTACGGGATGAATTCTCGACTAAAATAATGTTGACAACTTCCGGGTCTATAGTATGATGCTCAACTGTAGGCTCTAATAAATCAAGAGCAACACACACAAGAGGTATTATTATATGAGTATAAGAAAAACACAACGTAAGAACAAAACAAAGCAAGTCATTATTTGGCCATCAAACGATGATTACTTTACCGTCAAAAGCTTAGTAACATTGAATCCACATATGCTTACTTCTGCTCCCAAACCATCAGACATAACTCTCAGGGTTCGTTTGAACAAAGCAATTAACGAAGAAAATCTGGTATCTGTCATAGGTCACAAGAATTGTGGTAAGGGAAGACCTGAACTAGTCTTTGCTATGAAACCTGTAAAACAGACCGCCATTGACAAAGCGAAGGCTGATAATATCATGATTGATATGCCAAGACTCATTCCTGTTATGGATATTTCTTCCCAACCAAAGGTCAACATAACTCCCGTAACTATTATAGCTAAACAGGCAGTCAATGCCTAATAACAAAGGCAAAAGTGCCATGCATATGAAAAAAAAGAGAAACACCACAAAGAAGAACGCTAAGATTCTCAAAATTCATATGTATGGTATTTTTGATACCAAAAAAGAAACGGTAGTTAAGATAAGCATGGACCGACTAGAAATAGATATGGACATAGCTTTAATGGGCGGTCTTGGTGATAGTTTAACGCAATGTGAATTTGACATTGCGTTGGTCATTTAAGTTTTAGAGCCTGCTTCTACCTGCCAAAGTTTAAAGGAACCTTTGAATGAAAGATCTTCCTTATAAACAAATATTTGCTTGTCCTTGCTTATCTGATTTTTTATCATCTGAATTTTTTGGTTGCTTCCATACATAAGTGGTTTGTCGAATTCACCACCAAAAATTACAGACAGTACATTACTTAATTTGAAATGATGAAAGAAAATGGTATCATCATTATCATCTATATAATTATACCTCAATGGTGCTTTCATACGTTTTCCCTCACCTTTAATGTCTATGGTTTTATCAGGGCCTTTGTAAAAAAATCCACTAGCATGTATTTTATAGTAATAAATGATAGCTTCCGGTGGAAGTTTAAATGTTTTTATAATGGACAGGGAACCTACAATTAGAGGCATATCCATTTTTATATCAAACAAAACATATGAACTATTGCTCAGTTTAAAACAATGATAATAAATGGGGTTTTTTATAGTTTCTTTGTTGTTGACTTTTTGAATAGGCATAATACACTATAACTATGAGTGCGTCACCATTTTATGAAATCGAATCTGTATCAGAGGAAATTAAAAAAAAGGCAGAGGAAGATTCTAAAAACAAAATTACCCCCAGACGAAAAGTATATGCTGTTGATTCCGTACTCGATTCTTTCACTGAGGGAATGAAGTTTGATATTGATGCCGAAAGAAAGAGTTTCGTTGATGACCTTGAAAAACTGACGCATATGAGTGTAGAAGAATTTACCTTCTATAAGAAGTTTGAAGAAATTAAGGCCATAGGGGATTACATCAAAGATTATGAAACAAAGGCTAAACCTAAAATTTGGTCGCCTACCGATATTTACAATGAAGAACTTACCACCAAGGAAATCAACGCACTTCAACCAAGAATGGTATTGACTACAGATGAACTATCAGAACGATTGTGGACAACACTTAGAATTTATTGTAGTAGTGCTGAGTATAATCAAGCACCTGGTAGATTTCTGAAATTCTTTTTGATGGATGATACATCAGGTAAAGTGTTGGGTATTTGTTCCGTAGCTAGTGATGTAATTTCTATTTCTGATAGAGACAAATTTATTGGGTGGACTTCGGATGATAAGTTGGTCCATAAAATGTTAAAGTATTCTGCCATTGGAACTACCATCGTTCCAACACAACCATTTGGTAGTAATTTTCTCGGAGGTAAGCTTACAGCAGTAATGGTAACTTCAAAGGTTGTTAGGGATGCTTGGGAACAACAAAACTATGGTGAAGCTATAGCTTGTAAATTAGTCGGTATGACTACTACCAGTTTGTATGGTCGCCCCTCTATGTATGATGGATTGAAGTGGTGGAAGGGTGTTGGTCTATCTAAAGGTAAGATTCCTGTAAAGCCATTTGAGAGGGCATATAAAGGATGGCACGATTGGTTGAAACAACATCGAGCAAAAGAGTATGATAAGGCTATGACTCAGAAGGAAGATGTTAAGGGTCCTGTCACAGGCGCAAAAATGAGGGTCTTATCAATGATATTCAAGGAATGTAGGATAAGTCAATCTGACTATGTTCATGGATTTGAACGGGGTGTATATTACTCGTGTTTCTATGAGAATACAAAAGAATTTCTCTGTAGGAAAATTACAGAGGATAAATTGGTGATGAAGCCACTATTTAAAGATGACGCCAAAGCCATTTTGGATTGGTGGAAACCTAAAGCAATAGAAAGGTATAAGAAATTAAAAGCTGATGGAAGATTAAATCCTGAAAAGCTTTTTTATAGTAAAATAAGTGACCCAGACGTGAAATACGAAGACGCAAAGAAATTGTATTTCAATGCTGTGGGTCGTTAATAATTATAGTATATATGGGGAAAACAATTAGACGCAATGATAGATGGAAGAAAGATCGAAGAGATCAAAACTTCAAAAAAAGTAAAAAGTTCAAAGAGTTCAAGAAGGGTGGATTTACACCGCTCAAAACTAATCTACCATCGGTAGATGAAGAACCAACCGAAATAACAGATGATAGTATTTCTAACAATCCTTAAAGCTGTATGCTTTGTTTTACTTGTCCTCATAATCAACTGGGAACTGCGCAGAGTTGACGGATTAGAAAAACAAATAAAGAAACTGAATGCGGATATAAATTCTTTACATCAAAACCAACGAGTGTTAGTATCCAATCTTAAAGTAATACAGAATGATTTAAGGAAGCATGACAAGCGAAAGCTCAAACTCAGATTCGGTGGTGAAAAAACGTGGACGGAAGAAGGTAGTCAAGGAAGAAATGACGGCGAAACCGGTGGGTCTGTTTGACCACGTAAAACACGTTCGCAGTATTCAGAATCCGAATTATTACAAAAATCTAAGTGAGTTAGACAGAAAGACGTTTAACCCATTTATGATACTCAAGGCGTTGAGTATGAATCCAACGCTTGTAGATGATATATCTACCCTGTTCAGGTATTTTGATAAGGTTCCACATGCGCAATTTTATCAACTTCTGATAGGTTTAATCCCATCAGATAAAAGATTCTATCCTTGGGTCAAAACAAAGAAAAAGCCATTCGGTAAAAGGCTTCTTGAGTTGATTGCTGAGTATTTTGAAATTTCCGAAAAAGAAGCAGCAGAGTATGCTACTTTATTGTTCCCAACCGATAAAGGCAAAAAGGAATTGGAAGAACTTTGTAGAAATTTTGGATTAAACGATAAAGAGGTTGACTCTATTATGAAAGGTAGTGATAAAGATGACGAATGATAAACCGATTGTTATAGGCGTGGGCGGCTTCGCTCGCAGTGGCAAAGATACCTTTGTCAAGATAGCAAGAAAAATTCTCAAGGAACATGGTTATAGTTCGATTAAGTTAGCATTCGCTGACACTCTCAAAGATGAAATTGATGGATTTCTAAAATCTAATTACAACATCAGTGCGTGGACAAATGATGACGACGAAAAGATGATTATACGCCCATTCTTAGTAGCTCATGGGTGTGGTAAGAGGGGTATATCGAATGGTAAGTATTGGATTGATAAAATAGACCAACTTATAGAAGGTATTCACTTTAATGAGGATGTAATTTTCATCAGTGATTGTAGATTTCCAAATGAGGTTGATTGGGTTCATCAAAAGTGGAATGGGTGGTTTGTTCATGTTAAAAAATATCTTATTAAGAAATATGATAAAAGTTCATTTGAGTGGAGTGAAAAAGAATATAAAGTATATGACGCATCACCTAATGATGAAGAAACTACAAATGACCCTATTTGTGAAGGAAAGGCTGATTATCGTTTGGAAATGGAAAATGCCATTGAGAAAGCACTAAGAGAAACAGGAGTTAAAATTACTCCAGAGTCATTGGTGGACAATAGTTATCTCAATGGAGAAATACTAACATGTCTGAAAAAATGTCCTTTATTGACGTTGGAATAAAAACCGATTCCTCTGTGTATTTGGTGGAGTGTGTTGCGCCAGACCAGAATAAAATTTTCAGAGATACTATTGATAAGTTTCATAGTTACGTGAAGTATAAAGATTCTCCCACCAGAAATATTCGTTGGTTGGTCTATGAAACTATAACAGGGAATCAAATCGGAGCGATTGGGCTGTCATCTGCCACAATCGCCGTTTCTGTTAGAGACAATTATATTGGATGGGACAATGAAACCAAAATGAAGAACTTATGTTGTTTGGCAAATAACTCAAGATTCTGTTTGGCCCAAACACGTATTACCATCAAGAACGCAGCATCATCAACTCTAAGACAGATGCGGTTATCAGGAGCAAAAAGATGGAAAGAAAAATACGGAGACGACTTGATTCTGTTGGAAACGTTTGTTCAACCAGAAAGGGATGAAGAATATAATAATCACAAGTTGAGGGCTGGTTCTTGTTACTTAGCAGACAATTGGATATATATTGG
>Ga0315274_10004983_pt1 | contig 19464 bp, 16 predicted proteins | sample YL17G02_20_MG_FD_203700 | JGI IMG/M metagenome (GOLD analysis project Ga0315274, IMG submission 203700) | Sediment microbial communities from Yellowstone Lake, YNP, Wyoming, USA - YL17G02_20 | ecosystem: Environmental > Aquatic > Freshwater > Lake > Sediment | place: USA: Wyoming | collected... | reverse complement strand
ACTGTCCGATCGAATGCCTCTCGATCTGCTCCCGTCTGCGCAAGGAACTTGTCTACCAGCGTCTTCTCGTAGCTGCCTTTCAGAAGTGATTTGGCCGTGTAGCGTATGTCCAGCTCGTTGCACCCGGCGAGTGTCGTCAGCACGATGCAGTTTCGTGGCGGCTTGTCAATCCGGCTGACGTACTGACAGCCTGTGCACGCCAACGCAACAGCCACCAGGACAGCCATTCGCAATGTGGTGCCAGTCATCTCAACTGTCCCTCCTTTCTCAAGTGTGCACGTCTTGTATACAACCGCCCGACATGATACGACCAGGGGCCAGCTCTGACAAGACCCGAAGCCCAGACGACTGTCACATCAGGCAAGCCAGTTTCGCGGCAGTTCCTGGGGGGGGCGTCTGTAGAAAGGCCCTGGTGCCTATCCATAAGCACCGTCAACCCGCAACTGGTCCTTCACGCCGTTTGCAGAGATGAGCGGAGGCAAAGACAAACCATGACAGCCCGGCAAGACGATTCGTGCAGTGCCAGCGTCGTCCCTGTATGCTGCCTTGTGCCACGTTGTCGCAGCTAACTGATGGCAAAAAAGGGGGCCGTGGTTCGCACCGGTCCTCTTTTTCTGAGCTGGCTCAATTTCCCCTGTCGTCGTCTGTGGAGCTATGTTGCCCGTCCAGCAGGCGATATTCTGACCACGGGAGTTGCCGGTGACGATCCTGGGTGGGTGGCAGCAGGTTCGCCGCTTTGAGCACGTCCAACACAGCCTCCGCTCCAGGTTCTGACCGAGCATGGAGGCGGTAGATGAGGTAAGCCACAATCAGAGGCGCCACAACCCCTGCTGCCAATGCCAGAACCCGTAGAGCCGATGATGTTCTGCGGGTAATCTCCGCCTCTTGCCTCGCCTCCCTCGCCATCTCCACAGCTTCCCGGGTGGTTCTCATAAGCTCGGCGTTTGGATCATTTGCCCGGAATACATGACTACCTATCCCTACTCGAACGGGTGCGACCGGGCGAAGTCGGGCTGGTATGCCTCGGCGCTCCCCAGCTCCTGCGTCCAGCCGCGCTCGAAGCCCAGGCGCTCGAGTTCCTCCAGCACCTCCTCGTATTCTTCTGGCCGCAAACGGCGCCCCAGCTCCAGATGCCCGGCCACGGCGGGCGTCGGCGCGTACTGGGCCATCAGCGAGACGTGGACCGACGGGGAAAGCTCCTCGGCTATGAACCGGAGGCAGCGCTTGCTGTCCGCCACCTGGCCCGGCAGCACAAGGTGCCGCACAATCAGCCCCGACTCGATGTATCCGTCCTCGCCCACGCGGATGTCCGGCCCTTTCTGCCTGTACATCTCCTTGAGGGCCCGCGTGGCCGCCTCGACATAGTCGGGCGCATCGGACCAGCGCGCGGCAAGCTCCGCATCCATGTATTTCAGGTCTGGCAGGTAAACGTCCACCACTCTTTCAAGCGACCTGAGAGTCTCGACCCTGTCGTAGGCGTTGGTGTTCATGACAAAGGCCGGTCTCCTGCCGCGCTGCGGCAGCGCGCCGATGATGGCCACCATCTGTGGGATGCAGTGGGAGGGCGAGACGAAGCCCACGCATCTGACCCCGCACTCCAGGGCCCGCTCAACCCTCTGGATGACCTCGCCCAATCCGAGTCGATACTCGACGATGGGAGCGTTGTTGAGGCTGATTTGGTAGTTCTGGCAATAAAGACACTGCATGTTGCAGCGCGTGAAGAATATGTTGCAGATGCCGTGCGGGCCGCTTATGACGGGCTCCTCGCCCCGGTGCACGCAGATGGAGCCCACGCTGAAGCCCGCCGCCGTGCGGCAGTAGCCGAGGGCTCCCTTCTGGCGTCTTGCGCGGCAGTTGCGGGGGCACCATGTGCAGTCCATCAGGTCAAGAAGCGGCTCGGGGATGTAGGTTCCGTCCAACATGGCTTCAGGCGGCTGCATGGTGCTTTGCCCGGTTTCACGTTTGGGCCGTCCATGATAACATGTGTGGCAGGACATGTGCGAGGCCAGGCGCGAGTGCCGTGCTTGGTGAGTCCCTTTGCGAACGTAAACGGCTCGCCAGTCTCATCAACGTCGGCGGGCCTGGTATGCTCGTATCCGTTTTGCCCCGCCCCAGGGGCATACTGTGTGGGTTCCGGGCGCAGCCACATCGACGGCACAAGAGCGATCGCCGAGGGCGATATCTCCGAGCGGGCCCGTCACCGCGCAGAAGAACTGGCCAATGATGCTGACCTGCGCGTCTGGCTGTTTAACTGATAGCAAAAAGGGGGGCCGGGTTCGCGCAGGCCCTCCTTTTCTGAGTTGGATCAGTTTCCCTTATCATCATCCGGGCAGTTATCGTCCAGGAGGCGGTATTCTGACCACGGGAGTTGCCGGTGACGGTCCTGTGTGGGTGGCAGCAGGTTCTCGCTCTTGAATACGTCCAACAGGTCCTCCGCTCCAGTTTCTGCTCGAGCATGCAGTCTGAAGACCAGGTAGACCACAATCAGAGGCGCCACAACCCCTGCCGCCAATGCGAGAACCCTTAGAGCCGATGATGTTCTCCTAGTGATCTCTGCCTCTTCCCTCGCCTCCTCTATTGCCTCCCGTGTTGTTCTCATAAGTTCGACGTTAGGATCACCAGCCCGAAATACATAACTAAGCATCCAAAGCATAGCAAGCGAACCAGCCACACCGACGATTATGTACGCCAAGATCCTGTCCCTCGGTGCTCTATCTGTTAGCATGTCCCTGATAACCTCCTTTCCACCGATTTGAGCAACCTCCCGAGCAACCTCCTAACCGGGCGAAAATCAATGGCCAGCCCCGACACCGCCCAAATTGCCACCAAAACCGAGACAGTGAGCATGAGTGGAATGAGGATGCCGAGGTAGTGAAGTAAGAACACCACCCCGGCCAACGCCAAAATCGTGAATCTGCGTCTCTTATTCCGCTTTTCCATTGGCAGACCTCCCTTGGATCCGTCTCAGGAATGAAGCCAACGCCCTCCTACTTCGTCTTTCATGGAGAAGAAGGCCGACCAGAAGGAATATCCCGATTACGCAGGAAAAGGCAATTACAGCGGCTATCATCAAATCATTCTCAGCCGCTTCCCTTGCCTGACGTTCCTCTGTTGCCCTCTCTCGTTCGTCCTGGGTGCGTTCTTGCTCCATGGCAAGACTATCCCTGACCTCGCCCAACATAGCCTGCGTTGTCTTAACCTGGTCCTTGAGCGATTCCTTCTCAGGATCCTCACCGCAACTCAGAATTCCCAGGATGACAGCAAGGAGGGCGAAGGCAAGGGTGGGTAGTATCAGGGCCTTAGGTTTTGCCTTCATTTGCACGCTCCTCCCGCACCTTCCAGAAAGCCCATCCGTTGGCGAGTCCCTTACGTCCGAGCCCCTGCCGTTTTCGCTGGGATTCGGTCGCCACAAACATCGCCCCTGACATTGAGTGCGAGACCTGACCAGCGGCATTGCCAGTCAAGATTCTCAGGGCCTTGCCGCTTTTGTATTGAGGGGCGGGTATGACCTCTGCCTCATAATGCGTCCCTTCGTAGTCTGCCTCCAGAATGGCGCCTGTTTCGGGCCAATGTCTTTCCAGGTGCCTGCGTTTGCGCTTCTTGTGGGGGCTGGCTTCTTGAGAAGCCGCTTGTGGTTGTGTAGCCGTTGCATGTGTAGCCATTACATGTGTGGCCGGAGCAGGGATCATGCGGTGATCCTGGAGGTACCGGAAATCTTCAGCGGTCAGCGATGCTGCTGTTTGTGCGAGCTTGCTGTCTTCTGCGTTCATTGGGGTGTCTCCTAAGGAAAAGGACGCCACCAGGAAGTTACCCGGTGACGCCCATGGGAATCGGTGTGGTGTGGCATCTTCTGCCGGCAAGACGCACCAATAAGTGTTGATGTATGGCTGTTTGCGAGGTACACTGCCTGATCGGCGGGTCGGTATTGACCGACAGGGGTCAGAAGCAGATAAGCAGGCGATAGAGACTGGGGAAGCGGAGGAGAGAAGCATGACTCGGATGTTGCGCGTGGCGGCTGTAGCGTTTGTATTGTTCAGCTTGATTGGTGTTGCGCCTGGCTTGGCCAAGCAGGACTATCGCCGCGGTATTAACAGCATCACCAGTCACTTTGACCTCATGGAGAAGGCGGGCATGGGTTGGGCCCGGCTATGGGACCCGGCGGTTTTCACCCACAGCAACATCGAGCGCGAGCCCGGCCAGTTCGACTGGTCGGAGCAAGACAAGATCGTTGACGCCGCCACCGCCCATGGTGTGAGAATCCTGCCTGTCCTCTGGCAGGGCGTCTGGCCAAATGGCGCGGACAACGCTCCTGCCACGGACGAGGAGCGGGCCAGTTTCGCCCGCTTTACCTATGAGGCGGCGAAGCATTTCAAGGGCAAGATTGACGTCTGGGAGGTCTGGAACGAGCCGAATATCGGCTACTTTTGGAGGCCTGATCGCAACCCGCGCGATTATGCCCTTCTGCTCAAGGCCGTCTATCCTGCGATCAAGGAGGCCAACTCAGATGCGCTGGTAATCGGCGGGTCAACCGCGGACATGGTAGATACAATTGATCCTGACTTCGTGCGCGAGATCTGCCGGTACGGGGCGGCCGACTACATGGATATCCTTTCGATTCATCCTTACCGGTACGGCGAGAATCCCGAGATCAAGTTCGCTGAGCCGATTCAGGAAATGCGAGACATCCTCGGCGGGTACGGCAAGCCCGACATACCCATCTGGGTCACGGAGGTCGGCTGGCACACTCCGGGCAGAGGACAGTCTCAGGCCGACCAGGCGGATATCTACGTCCGCTCATACCTGACCTCCCTGGGGTCGGGCGTCGAGGCATACATGTGGTATTACTTCTCCGGCAACATAGAAAACTTCTCGATGGTATTTGGTGATGGTAAGGAGATGGTTGAGAAGGCGGTGATCCGCGCCAGCGGCGCCTGCGCCGACGTTATCGCGGACGGCGAGTTGGTAGGGGTGATGCCATGGAAAGATCCGCTCTATGGCGTGATTTTCCGGCGCGAGAATGATGTTGTAGTGGCTGCCTGGCGGCGCTATGGCTCGGAGCCGGCCCCGTTGCCCCTCGCCACACAGGTGATTGACCAGTATGGCCGCCCCGGCGCGGAGCCCGTGCTGACGACGCAGGTGCACTACTTCATCCTGCCATCCGACTCGCCGGTGGTGAGCCAGGCCCTTCCCCGCTTCGTGGAAACGCAGATGGGCGGCTCGCCCCCGCCGGTCAAGTGGACTCATCACGTCGAATGGACCTATGAGAACAGGGATGGGTGGTATTCCTCGCCGGCGATAGGGGACGTGAATGGGGACGGAAAGCAGGAGGTGCTTATTGCCTCGGCAGATGAGCGCGCGTTGATCTGCTTCTCGGCGGGGGGCAACGAACTCTGGCGGATCAAGAGCGAGAACTCGATCTCCTCCTCGCCCGTCCTGGCTGACCTCAATGGCGACGGCAAACCCGAAGTTCTGATCGGGACCAACGACAAGACGCTGTGGGCGGCAAGCGGAGCGGGGGATACCCTCTGGAAGGCCCCCCTCGAGGACACGGTTGAGGACAGTGCCGCGACTGCTGCGGATCTCGATGGCGACGGAGTGCCCGAGGTCGTCATCGGCGCGGGGAGCATCGTCTATTGCTTCGACGCGCAGGGCCAGGAGCGCTGGCGCTATACGATAACGAATTTGCGCGGCTTGAAGGAGGCGCCCAAGTGCCTGGCGCCGGTGGCTGTGGGCGACGTGGACGGCGACGGCAAGCCCAACGTGATCGTTGCGGTGACCGACGGCTCAGTGCGTTGCCTCGAAGGTAATGGCCATGAGATATGGCGGGTGATGGAGACGGACGAGCCCTGTCGGAGCGGGCCGGTGATCGGGGACTTAAATGGCGACGGGCAGGCTGAGATCCTGGTGGTGTTGGATGCCCGCTCGCTCTATTGCCTGGAGGGAGTGGATGGCCGGGAGTTGTGGCGAGTTCCTCTGAAAGGTCCCGTCTACACCGCCATCTCCCTGGGGGACATCAACGGCGACGGCAAACCCGAGATAGTCTGTGGAGACTATATGGAGCGCCTTTACTGTTTCTCGACCGATGGCAAACTGCTCTGGCAATGGAATGCCTTCGGCAAGATAAAGAGTGCGCCGGTGCTGGCGGACGTGGATGGAGACGGGAAGGTCGAGGTTTTGGTCGGGGACCGGGAGGGTTGGTTCTCCTGCCTCGATCATGGCGGACGGCTCAAGTGGCGTTTCACCACGGCAAACGACGAGGAGATCCAGGAATCGGCTGCGGTAGCAGACTTGGATGGGGACGGAAGACTGGAGCTCGTATTCGGGTGCAAGCAGGGCGATGTGGAATGCCTGAGCCTGGGGGGCGCGCCCAACCCGAAGCTAATGCCGTGGCCCTCGCGGAGGCAAGACCCGGCCGGCCGGGCAATGCTCCAGGAATAACCCAAGAAGGCGATCGAGAGGTTCGCATCCAGCGGTTCTGATCTCCCTGGTGTGCGCGCCCCAGCATGTTGCACAAAAAGTGCACCTGCCGTAGATCATAAGGGGAATACGTGCAGAGTGTTCCTCTGAGCCAGCGGACATCCGCCGCTGTCAGGCTTGCTGACGCCTTGGCGAGTTCCCTTTCGTGTGCTTCCATTTTCCGTCTCCTTCCTTTGAGAAGCAGAAAGGGCGCCGCATGGAGTCTTCTCAGGTGACGCCCATGGGGACCTGTGCGGTATGCTATCTCCTGCTTGAAAGCACCGAGCAAAGCTGTCCGAGGAAACCCCTGGGCAGATCCTGGAGATGACTGATAACTGCATGGCGGGGAAAGATCGCCTGCACGCACTGCTCCAGGATGCCTACCCCTATGGTCTCCACCCCGGCTGCCGTAAGGCTCTTCACCGCCTGGCATGCATGATCAAACGTGCTCTGCTCATTCCAGGCCCCAACGACAGGTTTCCCGTCGGTTAGGCAGAAGAGGACCTTTCTCTTCTCGGGTCTCTGGGTTAGCCTCCTGCCTGCGAAGAGCAGGGATTCCCCGAGTGGAGTGAGCGACATCGTCGTCACGTTCCCACACCTGCCCGCTGCCTTCCGCCAGGGCTCCTCGAATGTCTTGAAGATCGCGTGGTAGAGAGGTACGAACCGGCTGAACCGCTTGGCGAGTTCGTCGATATCTACACCGGTTTCCTGTGCGACCTCAGTGCGCAGATCCCGGTCCACAGTGGAAAACCCGATGACCTCGCTGGGAAAGCAAAGCTTGTCTAGGGTCTCAGCGAACACCAGGGCGAACTGCTTGCACAACTCCATCTGGGCTCCGCTCATCGAGCTTGAGAGATCCAAAAGCAGCGTGCAGGCAGTGGTTCCCCCGTCAGTCGAGGTACGCTGGCGGAAGATCCTTGCGGAACGTCCCGTGGTTAGGCGATGAAGGGCTCGGGGATCCAAACGACCTCGGGTTTTGTCTCCCAGCCATCTGGTCTCCCGTTGGCCCATGAGGGTTTGCAGGAGTCTGTGGCGAAGGCCAGCTATGTGGGGCCGCAAAGCTTCCATCTCCCTCCGGTAGTCAAAGCCCTTGTCCGGCGCTGGGACCTCGACCATGTCGAACTCGGTCGTGTAGACCCGATACGGGCCGGATTCGCCAGCGTACTGCTCACGGATAGCACTCTGGATCAGGCTACCGAGGTGTCCCATGGGGTTGAAGCCGTTCTGGTTGTCGCTGGCGGATACTCCAGAAGGACGCGGCTCTTCTTGTGGGGCAGGCTGGCCGCCTTGAGGCTCCTTGCCGTCGGGGCTTGTGGGAGTCCGAGGGTTGTGTGCAGGTGGTCCCGGCTGCTGAGACTCCGAAGACCCCCCTGTCTCTTCCGGGAACCGCTCTGTTATCTTGTCCCAGATTCGGACAGCGAGTCTGGCTACCTGTGAGGTGCTTCGACAGGACGGGAGCTCGGAAAGCTCCGGACTGCATTCCTCCACATGCTCGTACGCACGGGAAGCGATCCAGGTCTGATCCGGTCTGCCTGATGCTCGCGTATAGAGAGCCGAGGCGAACTGCTCGAAGGGGTCGCGCAACGGCTTCTCGGCCATGCTATCAGCGACAAACCTGAAGCCGTCTTCGAGATTGAGTCTGGCCCCCGGGTACCTGCAACCCATCAGCCGTTCCACCCTGGCGTCTTCGAGAACGTTCAAGATGGCAAAGGCCTTTCGACCGTGCTTCTTTTGGAAATCCGGCCCGGCCTTGGTCTGGGTATGGGCTATGTGTGCGACCTCGTGATCCGCCCAGCCTCTGATAGCGCCAAGCAGTTCATCAGGCACCTCACCGGGCAACGAAGGCAGGTAGATCACCTTGCCGTTGGTCTTGCACGAATCGCCCTGAAAGATGAGCTTCAGGCCATAGTGTTCTGTGATGACCCGGCTGACCTTTTCGAGGGCCGTTTCAAGATTTCTGGCTTTCATCAGTGTTCACCTCCTTCTGTCCGAGCATGTCTCCTCCCATGTGCCGTTGACAGACCTCGAAGACCACCTGCCGATCCTCGCTCTGAAGCCTGTTCAATACGGCCAGCTCCAGGGCTATCGAAAGATCGCCCAGCTGAGCATGCTTCCGGGCAAGCTCGATGAGTCGCCTGGTGCTCAACGTGCAGTAGACCTCGTCGTTCTCTCTTGCCTTTCGCACGTCGGTGGCTGCCCTGACAAACTTCTGTGCAAGCGACTTTTTGCATTCAGGCACACGGGAGCGGATGACTTCGACTTCCAGCTCGGGGGGCATGTAGCTCATCCTGAACACCGCCGCGAACCTGTCAAGGAACGCAGCATTAAGGACCCGAGTGCCCGTGTATAGGCCGGACTCGTCGCCTTGGCCGATCGTGTTGCTCGTGGTCACCAGGCGGAAGTTCTCGTGAGGCTCGATCACCTCGCCTCCGTTCTGGAGCAGGACGAGCTTCCCTTGGTCCTCCATGAGCTGGTGAATGGCGAATGCCACCGATGGCTCCATACCGTCGATCTCATCGATCAGGCAGACGGCACCCATTCTCATGGCCCTCGGGAGGAAGCCGTAGTTGAAGACGGTCTGGCCCTCTCTGACGGTCCATTCCCCAAGAAGGTCGCTCTCCGTAAGGCCGCCGGAAGCGGCGACCCTCACAACAGGCCAGTTCAGCCTTGCAGCGAGCTGCTCAACGAGCGTGGACTTCCCGCAACCCGTGGGGCCGACGAGGAGGATCTTCTCGTTGTCTCTGAGGGAGATGAGCACCTGCCGGGCAAGGTCTTCTTGGAAGACGTAGGCTTCATCGACCTGAGGCACAAGGTGCCCTGGGAGGATGTCCGTGACGAACTCGACGCCGAAGAGCTGGACCTGCTTCTTGACGCCGTCCTCAGTCGCCACAAGCCGGGTATCTCGGATCTAGGCGGCCATGTCTTCGCTTATCAGCGGTGCATCCTTGCAGCGTTCCCTGTACCTGTCAGGGGTCATTTCATGCACATCCCGAAGGTGAGAGAAAAGCTGATGTTCCTTCTGTCCGCACAATGCGCAGTAGATCTGCATGGAATACCTCTTCCTGGAAAAAAGGAAAGGGGCCCGGATAAGCGGACCCCTGTGTTCAGATTGCAGCGTGGCAGCGATTACGGATCCTGGACCGGCTCTATCTGGAGTGCCTTCTCCTCCAGTGCGGTAGGGGTGACCTCCAGAAGCGTGTTGACCTGCTCCCACAGCTCTTTGATCTGAGAGCTGCTGGTTGCGAGCCAGACCGTGTCGAGGAGGTTGTCCTTCTCTTCCCGGAGCGCCAAAACCTGTTTGCCGAGGTCCGATTCGGCCAGTATGTCGGCCTCAAGGGCCTTGGCACGAGCCTTCACCGCATTGTCAACGTCGCTGTCATAGCGGTAATAGCCGCCGCGTTCGAGCTCCTGCTCGACTGTAGTCCCGTTGATGACGGCCCGCTGCTCGGCTATCAGACGCCGCTCCCGCCTCTCGATCTCTTCCTTCTCTTTCTGGATGGCCTCAAGCTCTTGCTGCTGGGCCTGAATGCCCAGGCTCTCGTAGGCTTTGTGTCGTGCTTCCTCTGATACACGCTGAAGGAGAACCGGGTCCTGCCTGGCAACCAACGTCTCGATACGGCGATCGATCCGCGCTGCAATCCTGTCCCTCCAATGGGTCTTTTCGGCGACTGAGATGGCAATTGCCTCGTGCACCGCAGAGCCGAATAGCAGCCCCGATGGACAGAACTCCGCCGGCAGCCCAAGGCGGTAGTGCAGATGGTATTTCCTCGGACATCGCGTGAACTCCGAGATCTGGCTGTGCGAGAGGTGGAGCTCTTTCTTGGTTTCGGTTCCCATGGCTCTCACTCCTGCCCGTTGTTCTTCAGGGCGTCGATTAGGGTTGATGCCTGGCCGATTGACAGGGCCGACGACTTCTCGACCCCATACCCAGAGAGCAGTTCCTTCATCCTCTCATCCGTGTAACCCCGCTCCTTAAGCTGGCAAAAAAGAAAGGGCCGGCCCGATACACATGCACCAGACCGGCCTAGGGATTAGCTTATTTGCGGGCGTTATTGTGGAGTGGGATTATGGGGATAGGGAACGACAAAGAAGGAGAAGCAGGAGAGACGTTTGGGAAGGCATTTGGGCGGGGACAAGGGGATTATCCTCGCCTTTGTGCCATTGGAGAGCTTCTACAGGGCCAAGAAACGACCCTGGAGTGCTTCATGAATGTCAAAAAGGCTGCCTCCATATTACTATAACCGATAATAAGGGATAATTAAGCTGCCACCCAACGAAAGTGCGGACGACTGGTACACCATGGTCCCCTTGATGCATTCCCGGCGATTCACTATCTGCCTTCTGGACACGTTATACCTCACGTGCACGACGAAACGCGGCGACGGGCAAACGACCCTATCATCCCTCAACAGCCCGCCACGAAGCTCTCAGGGCTTGTCAGCAAGGAATAAGGCATTCTCGGCGGGTGAGAGACTACCCCTCCCTCTCCGCCAGATACGATCAGGCCCGAGAGCGGCCTGTGCAGGATGACGAGCATCAGGCCATCCTGTTGTCCCTAGATGGGTAAGTCTTTCGGTGTCAGGCGTTGCAAGCGCTTCACTTGGCTGTCTGGCCGGCCGGCGTGCTGCATTGATGCGGGTTCTGTCTGATGGGTGGGGGTAATTCGTGACCCACGGTTCACCACCCGCTCCGAGATTCGCGGAACGGTCCGGATTCCTGCCGAACCAATCGCCTTCTCCCTTCATTGATCGGCGTCTTTGCCCGGCTCATGCAACTCGGGCATCAGGTTCTCCAGGCCCTTCACCTCCTCGCGCTTCTTCTGTGTCACTTCTTCGTCGGCGGCGCGTTCTCTCAAGACGGTGGGTGTGATGAACGCAATCAACTCTTCCGTGGTGACAACCTTGTCTCTCTTGCTGAACAGCAGATTGAGCACCGGGATGTAGCCGAGGATGGGCACCCTGTGGACGATCTCCAACTCGTCCTGCCGCAGTATCCCGCCGGCTACCACTGTCTGCCCGCTTTCGACTGCGAGTTCGGTCTTGTAGTAGCGGCGATCCATGACCTCGGCCCCGAACACAACTTCGCCCGGACGCCTCTGCGAGGCCGTGATTTCAACAGACGTGACCACTTTGTCCCGTTTGTTAACGTGAGGCTTTATTACGAGCTTCGTGCCGACTTCCTTGTAGTCGTACGTGTCGCTCCGTGCCGTGGTTCCAGGCTCGCTTATGCTTTGCTTTATGAAAGGGACATCCGAGCCAACGAATATCTCAGCACTCTGATTGTTGTTCACCACGAGCGAGGGCTGAGACAGGACGCGCGCATCATAGTTGCGCTGGAGAAGCTGGATCAAGAGGGCGAGATTGACATCGGCGCTCAGAACCGTGTCAGTGGTCACTTGCTCCCAGGTGAATCCGAGAGCGCCCAACAACATCTGGTTGAAGTCGCTGCTCTGGAAAAGGGTGCTGTCGGAAGAGAGCCGAGTGCCGATTCGACTCTCCCGTGTGCGGGTGATCTCCACGAGTTGGACCTCGATCATCACCTTCGGTGACTCCACATCCAGTTTCTCTATGAGCTCGCGGAGCACCCCGAAGTTCTGGACGGACGTGGTGATGATAAGCGCGTTGATGCGCGTGTCCGGGACGACCCGCACCTGCCCGATCAGATTGCTTATGGGCCGCTCTTCTTCCTTCGTCGATCCGAAGAGCCAGCTCATGTAGGATCGTGCCCGTTCCTCCTCGGTTTCCTCGGCCGGTCTGGCAGAGCCGGGGGGAGCGAACAGCTGGTTGAGCTGATTCGCCACATCGGCGGCGTCCGCGTTCTCCAACTCGTATACCAGGGTGTTTGCGTACTCGGAGGTCGATATGTCAAGCCTCTTAATCAGCTCCTCGATGATCGGGAAGTTCTCTTTGTTGTTGGTGATCACGACGATCGAATTTGTGCCAGGCTCGTGGACGAACCGCACCTTCCCGTAGAGCCTGCCTACCTCGGTCTCCGTCACGTTATAGCGGCTGTACCACGGGTAGCCCCCCGTTCCGGTGTCTTCCTCCACGCCGAAGACGTCGTTCAGGACCTCTGTCAACTCCTTGGCGTCGATGTTCTGGATGTGATAGATGCGGGGGGAGACTTCAGCTTGACTGATCGGTTGGTCCAACTGCTCAATCAGCTTCTCGATCTGTTCGAACTCGACAGGCGCCGCTACTACGATCAGGGTGTTGGTTCGTCGCTCCGCAACGAAACGCGCCGTAGTGCTGTAGTCACGGCTGCGATAGGTTCCCCAGGGGGACGACGATTCGTACAATCGAGAGTACAGGTCATTCAGCTGTTCGGCAGCATCCTCCGCGTCGGCATACTTGAGCGGATAGCTGCGCGTCTCACGTTGACGTGCCTCCTCCGTGTCCAGTGTAGCCACGATCTTCTTGACAAGCTCGAAGTTGGACGGAGAGGACAGAATAATCAAAGCGTTGGAGCGCTCGTCGGCAGCTATCTCCACTGTGTCACTGATGGCCTTCTCGCGCGGTCTTCTTCGGAACAGGTCCGTCAGCTGGGGGGCCAGGTCCCTTGCCTGGGCATGCGTAAGCAGGATTACCTGAAGCTCGAGTTCCGGCGGCTTCTCCTTGTCAAGCTGCTTTATGAGCTGTTCGGCAGCATCCAGCTTCTCCCGCGTGGCCCTGACGACAATCCAGTTGGCAGCCTTGTAAGGCACGACCGTGACCTCTTCTCCCCCGGCACCGGAGGGTGGCCCTCCTGGCTGCTTGGGGCCTTCGGTTGGTCCGGCCGCCCCTCCGGGCGTGTTCGCCAGGATTGCCTGGAGGATGGGGGCAACCTCCGCCGCAACCGCGTGCTCGAGCCGGAAGATGCGCACCTGGGTTTCCCTTATCTCCACAACGTCAATCTGCTCAATGACCTTCTCCAGGTTGACGAGCACCTCAGCGGGGGCGGTGATGATGATTCTCCCTGAACGCGGGTCAGCCACCAACTTGCTGCCCTCGGGGAGAAGCGGTGTCAGCATCTTCGCGATCTCCGCGACATCTGCGACTTGGGGCTGGATAACCTTCTGCACAAGCCCCCCGGCGGGCGCTTTCACCGTCGGCTCAATCACCAGGATGCGCATCTTGCCGACGTCCTTCTCCGGCACAAGATATATCACGCCGTCCCGGTCCACTACGGCCACCCCTTCCAGCCGCAGGGCATCGCAGATCAGCTCGACCGCCCTCTGCGGGGTAACCGGCTCGGGGCAGGAGACTGTGATGTTCGGCTTGACATCCTTGCTCTTGAAAACCACCTTGCCGGTGTTCTTGGTCAAGAAGTTGACAATCTGATCTATGGGGGCGTCTTTCAGGTTAAGCGGGATCTTCTCAGGCTCTGCCGGTTTCGTCTCCGCCGCAGGCGCCACGGCCGCGGACTCGGCCTTCGGCGCCGCCGGCTCTGAAGCCTTGGCCTCCGCCGACGCAGGCTGGTCGGACTCAGACTTCTCCTGGGGGTAGGTCGGCGTGCACAGGGCAAACAAGCCCAGCGTGCCCAACATGACAATCGCGGCCAAATGCCGGCTCGGGTTCCTATGCTCTTTCACGTTTCGCTCTCCTGTTCATTGGGGTCCGGGGGCAGCCTCCGATGCGGACTTTCGCGCCGCCTCCTTCGCTGCGCGCTCGAGTTCTCTTGCGCGCTCTTCCGCTGCGCGCTTGCGCTCTTCGAGTTCTCTTGACCGTTCTGTTTCCGTTTGAGGGCCGGTTTTCTGCTGGTCGGACGGTTTCTCTTTATCAACCCCCGGTGTCCCATGCTGAGTGGCGGCCCCTGCCTCGGGCGGCGTTTCAGCGGGCTTCTGGTCGGGGGAGGGTTGCGGCTGGGGCGGCCCGGGGGGTGACTCCGCCTTTGTGCCAAGCTCAGGGAAAAGGACAATCGTCTGCTTCTTCCCGTCCTTTTCTATCACCACGGAGGCAAGAAGTATTTCGACAAGCTTTGAGCCGTCCGGCAATCCTGCGCCCACCTCGTAGGGTTTGGCGTCGTCCGGTGAATTGCCCATAAGCGCGAGCTTGCCGAGAATCCCGTAGAGCTCGGGCGGGTTCAGCTCCTTCTTCTTGCCGAAAAGCCCTTGTTCGAGGAGTGGCTTGTATTCCTCTGGGCCTTTCACGTTCGAGCGCCCCGGCGAGGCCCGCTCCCACTGCGATGCCTTAACAATCTCTTCTCCGAGCGTGCCCGCCCATGCATAGCGCACGAGTTGGACAATCAGAAGGATGAGAATGGCGCCTGCAACAGCCGCCAACCAGAAGTTCAGGCCGAGCCTTCGCAGTCTTTTGATCATCTCAGCCAACGTCAGCCTCCGTAAACCTTGTCTGCGGGCGCATAGGCGACAATCTCCATCGTCAGATTCAATGCGCCGGGCTTCTTGACATCCTGATGAATCTTCAGGGTGTCTATGCGAATGAAACGGTTGCCCTTTTCCAAGGCGTGCAGCATCTTCACCAGAGAGTCGGTATTACCCTCGGCCTCAACTCGCAGCGCGGTCATCTTGAAGTACTTGAGCGCCTCGGGCGGACGCGGTGGTTGCTTCGCCGAAATCAGGTTGATCTTCGCACCTGACTGGCCGATGGTCTTTGCCAGTTCAGCCTCGAAGCTGCGCAGGTCTTTCTTGGGCGTCTGTGCTGTCGCAGTCGGAGGAGTTGCGGGAGGGGCCACAGGAGCTGTGGGAGGGGCCACAGGAGCTGCGGGAGGCGCCGGAGGAGTTGCAGGAGGCGCCGCAGGAGTTGCAGGAAGCGCCGGAGGAGTTGCAGGAGTCCCCGGAGGAGTTGCAGGAAGCACCGGAGGAGTTGCAGGAGGCCCCGGAGGAACTGAGGGAGGCGCCGGAGGGGTATTGGCATCCTTCTTCTGGGGAACCTCGGACTGCGCTGAGTCCAGGAGGGAACCGATTTGCCGGCTCAGCTCGTACTGACGCGCCTGCAGGACGGCGTGCCGCTCGGCACGCGACCGGACCGTTTCCAGGAGCGCGAGTCTCGGCGCGAGCTGCCGTCCAAGCTCCGCCCACTTACGGCTCAGCGGAGCGATGATCCAATTGACGAGGATCACCAACGCCACGATGATGGCTCCGCCGACCAGCATACGTTTCTCGCGTTGCGACAGCTTCATTTGCTCCCTATTCTCCCTTCGTGCGTACAGCGCAGGTGATGCGAAACATGATGTCATCGTTTTCCTTCGACGCTCGTTGCAGTTTCGCGTCGGCAAACTGCTCCGAGTTCGATAATGCCTCCGCAGTCGTCGAGGCAACCTCGAAGGAAGGGGCTTTGCCAACGATGGTGACATTGCCGTCGGAGCCAATGCTCAGGTCGCCCACGAGTATCCCATCGGGCAGCGTCTGTGCGAGAGCCAGCAGGAGGTCGATGGCAGGCCTTTGACGCTGGCTCTCCGCGTGGAGGATCTTGACTTCCTCTTCGAGCACCTCGATGTCCGCCAATGCGGACTGCGCCTGCTCCAGGGCGCGATTCGCGGCACGAAGTTTCGCGCCGCGCACGCCGAAGCTCGCGACGACAAGGGCTATGATCAGGAACAAACTCGCTGCCGCCAGGCCGAGCCGTTTGTGGGCAGCCGCTCCGGCGAAACGTGTCCTTGGAAGGCGAAGGGGAGGGGCGACGGGCTCCTCGCCGCGCATGCGGCGATGGGCTGCAAGCAGGGCGCCGACGCACGAGGCGAAGCGGCCCAATAGCTCCTTTGGTGCGCCCGCCCCATCCGGAACGCGCAGCCAGTCGGGCGGCTCGGGCGCCTCCGCCGTCAGCCCCGAAATCCGCTCGAATGCCTCTGCGACGCAGGCGATTGCGTCCCGTTCACCGGCCAGGAGCACCTTCTTCGGTGCGGAGGCTCCTTTGCTGAAGACGTAGTGTTCCAGGGATTGGTGCATTTCGCTCGCCAAGCGGCGTGCCTCGGCGTCAGTCAGAGTCGGGCTGCGGGGCTCAGCGGCGCCACGCGATATGTATCGCGCATAAGTCAGCTTGCCGTTGTGCGCCACGACCAGCATGACGCCCGCCGTCTCGATCTCGGCAATTGCCGCCGTCTGTTGCCCCGGGGCCACGGCTGCGGCCACCTGCGCCAGGGCCGCCTCCCAGGACTCGACAACATGGCATGCGTGCCCTGATGCCTCGAGTTCCTGTTGCTGTGCCACGACATCGGCCGTCGGCACTGCGATGAACAGCACCCTGGCAGTTCCTTGCTGCTCGGTGTCATCCCCACGGTGGTGAACCCAAGTGGCCTCGGACGATGAATACGGAAGCTCCGTCTCCAGGCGAAGTGCGAGCATGCTACGTATCTCATCGTCGCTGGCAATGGGCAGATCCACCTCCCTGCAGATGGCACCCCGAGAGCGAACGACTAGGATTCCCTCGCCCGCCAGACGCGAAATGCCTCCACTGAGAGGGGATTGCGAGGTGGATTCGAACGGAAGCACATGCGCCCCTGTCAAACGGGGCCTGTCGCCGCCGATCTCGCCTTCGAGCACCTTCCACCCGCCGGCGGCCCGTTCCCACACGACTACCCTTCGCGGGCGTCGCGCACGCCCATGCCTGAAACGTGAGACCAACCGCCTGGCAGCCACCGCAGCGGGTGAGGTTGCGAGGAAGTCTTCTACCCTTTTTCGCTTTTCGTCCGTCTTACCCATTTGCTTCCCATTCACCGGTTCAGGGGAGTTCGCGCCAGGAGCTCAGCCTGATTTTGTCGTCGGTTCGGTCAATCACAGCGACAACGCAGCAATACGTGCCCCCGCTTGGTTCACCGGCTGGCTGGAGCACGCCGAATGAGCGCACACTGAAAACGTCCGATCTGACACTCACGAGGTTGCAGATGCCCTTGAACTTGTCGACTGACATTCCTTGCACGTCCAGCAGCTCTGCAGTGCTTTCGAACTTGTGTCGCAAGCGGTGATCACAGATCGCGGAGGCGAGGGCTTCGTCCACGCCGGGGAGGCAGGCAAGCACCTTCGCTGAGGCCGTATTGACGTTGATGACGCCCTGGAGCACCTTCTCCTCGCTCACAGTAACGTAGTCCGCGATCGCCTTGAATCCCGCTGCGTCGAATGCCTTCTTGTCGGTCGTCGTGGTCTCTGATTTCCCTGCTTCCTTCGCTGGCTTCTCTGTGGGTTTCTGCTCCCCTGACTCGGCCCCTGTTGGGCGTGCGGGCTCCCGCGTGCCGGACTCGTCTCCCTTTCCGTCACCTTCTTTCTTTTCCGCGGGCTTCTGTCCGGTCGCCTTCTCCACGAGCAGTACGTCCAGCAGATCAGCGACGCTCTGCAAGGCTTGTTTGCCTCGATGTTCAACGATCGACTGGGCTTGCTGTTGCGATATTCCTTGCACGCCTGATGCTATCTGCTCCGCGCTGGCCTGCGCGATGTTCACGCGCTGTTTGCCGTCCGACGCCACGTTCCGCGCGGCCGAGCAGCAGGTCAGGTAAGCGGCCAGTCCCCGCTCAAGCACCCCGTCCCCGTTGTCCGCAGGCCAGCTTTCGTCCCCATCGTCCTCGTTTGCGTCGAGGAGGCCGTTCTGGTTCTGGTCCTCGCCGTACAGCACAAATGGATCGATCCTCTTGATAGCCAGGAGGTCGCTGACATCGAGAATCGCCTTGTTCTCGCTTCGCAGCGCGATTATGTCGGCGGCCAGGTCTGCATTTATCCCCGGAACCCGCGACAGCATCGCCGCATCGGCGGTGTTCAGGTTGACCTTCGCCGCCTCGTCCGATATGCCATATTCAGGTTCCGCGCCGCTGCTGTCAGCCGGCTCCGCCAGCAGGGTATAGGCGCCCTCGCCCAGCTCGACATTGTGGTAGATGCGTTTGGCATCCTCTCGCAGGTCCTCCAGTGCTTGGGCGGTGTCTTTCCCCGCTTTCAGCTCAGCGACTGCCCTCTCTACCCCGCTTCTCGCCAGAGAGAGCGACCGGACGCCGTCGCCGGTGTTGCGCGTAGCCTGAAGCCTCAGCCGAGAGAACAGGGCCAGCTCAAGCGCGACGGCAGACAGAACCGTCAGCAGCCACAGGACCAGTATCAGAGCCACCCCTCTGCGCATGGTGTAACCAGTCGGCCTCATCGCCATTCCTACGCCTTACCGAGTCGGGATCGCAACAGTAGTCTCGAAGTAGTAGGGAGTCTCAATCTCGGCGGGATCCGTCACAAGGATGCCGATACGGACGGCGCGCGGAAATTGTTTCTGATCATTCCATCCCGACACCCATTCAAACCCATCGTAGAACTCCAGGTTGAGTTCCGAGACGTACGGGCCTGCAAGGGTGAGTATCCCGCCTTCAAGCACGTCGTCGTCAATCGTGCTGTCCTCCCTGCGCACAAGCCACCGGGCTTCCGTATCCGGGTCGTTGTCTATGTAATAGCCAATCTCGCATCGCCCCGTGGCGCCGGGCTCCTCTTGTCCATGTCGCCTGAGCGGTGCGATGAAGTCAATGGTGTCCGCGTCCATCCCTTCGTACTGCACATCGAGCGAAGTCAACCTGGTACCCTGGTGCTCGACCGCTTCCCGGATGTCCCGGCACATGAGCATCAAGGCACGTTGACCATTGGCAGCCATAGTGCTGACGCACCTGGCCTTCTGCGACGACCGCGCGCCCGCGGAAAGCACCACGTAACCCGTGGAAGCAAGGATCGCCAACATGCTGCTGGCCAGGAGCAACTCCACCAGGGTGAATCCACTTCGATTCTTCATCTGCTAACGTTCCGCAGCAAGCGTCGTCAGCTCAAACGCCCGTTCCTGCTCGTGTTCTCGCCACTCTACTGTCACGTGCAATTCATAGAGTCCGGCCGTGTCGGTCGCCGTGATCTCGCGCGTCCACGTGCCGTCCGGCAGATCACCCTCAGACTCTCCACTCTCTTCGTCGGCCGTCAGGTCTTCCTCGGCCAGCGCTTCCTCCATCAGTCCCTGGGCCAGGAAGACGGCGCGGCTGTAGTTGACGGACGTGGCAGTCGAGCGGAGACATACTGTGAACACCTCTATCATTGCCACGACCGCTACGCTGAATATGAAGACGGCA
>Ga0315274_10004982_pt1 | contig 19467 bp, 22 predicted proteins | sample YL17G02_20_MG_FD_203700 | JGI IMG/M metagenome (GOLD analysis project Ga0315274, IMG submission 203700) | Sediment microbial communities from Yellowstone Lake, YNP, Wyoming, USA - YL17G02_20 | ecosystem: Environmental > Aquatic > Freshwater > Lake > Sediment | place: USA: Wyoming | collected... | reverse complement strand
GCGGTCTTTAATTTCTCAAGAGCACCACTATGACGAAGTGCTTTAAAAACGATATTTTCAACACTAAATTCTCCACCCTCAGACATACCTGCGTTCCTGTAATTTCTTATAGATACCATCAACGCTTTAAGTTTTTCAATATCTTCTGATTGTATGAGGTTAGTTATGCGGTCCTTGAGTTCGTGATATTTTTTACGAATCTTATCCGCATCTATTTTAATGTTTTGAGGATTCGGTTCCACCACCCACTTATCATCAAAAATTGAATAAATGGCTGCTCCAGGTCTAGCCAATTCTGCTGTAGCGTTTGGTTCTCTAACATCTTGTAGGTAAACTTCCACTGGATGTTGTTTAACTGTGATTTCGTGGTCCGTATTCCATTTCGCTGCGAGGCCGTCCATGAATTTTCTAGCATATTCTTCATTGATTTTTTCTTCCGCAATATCAATAACGACATGTAAATCTATGTCACTTGAATCTGTCCAATTATAGTTAGCGGAAGAACCCAAAAATAGTATGTTATGAATATCACTCTTTAAATCTGTACTATTGTAAAAATCTTCGGCAATTTTCAACAAAGATTCCTTAACATCTGGATTGAGAATTTTATTTTCATCCCAGATTTTAGGGTCTAAGGTCTTGTTGTAGATGCGAAGTTTCACTTATTTAGACGTAGCGGCATTTTTTACCATTTGATTGTATGTATCCCAAGCATCTTTTTCATCGTTGGTATAATACGTCTTATTTTCATCACGTTTGCCATTGGTCATCCACTTTACCACCCATTCGCCCGTTTCAACCTTCTTTACAGGTTTGGAAATTACATGTTTTTTATTAGTGGTGACACCACTATTAGCCAATTGTCTTAAATATTCTACTATGGCGTCATACGCACTCAATCCCTTTGTTTTTGATATATCTGTAATCTTCTTGACTTCGGCGGCCGGCAACGATTTTACAAGTTTAGCCAAATCGTCATACGTATTTAATATCTCATTAATCGCGGATACTTCCACCGATTCTTTGTGACTTTTATATCCTTTATTTTTCATCCAATGAGATAACGCCCAGGGATTATCAACATCCTTGTGTTTCTTCATGGCCTTGACCGTTCCTTCCCAACCAGCAGGAGCTTCTTCGCTGATTTCTTCAATAGCCTCACGAATGATAGTTTTTAATAATTTTTTGTTCATATAAATTTTCTTTCTTAAAGTCCAAAATCCGACTGGCTATCTTTTTCTGGCTGTCTCACATTTAATCCAGGATTGTTTAACCTCCCTGCTTCCGCCGCACGAAGCCTTCCATAAGCGTGTTTATATCCCTGTATCCATCTTGCGGATAAACCTACGGGATTTTTCTTATAAGGAATTTTATTCTTGAAATCGTCTATAGCCTTCTGCTTGCCTATTTCAAATTCATCTACAGCTTCTTTTTTCATTCCCTCCTGTTGTTCCCATCCAACCCACATTTCATTAACAAGTTCTTTAATGACTTCTTTGAGTTCGCCTTTGCTTACGTTTTGTCCACCCTGAATAGGCATAGAACCTGGTGTTTTTTCCATTTTCGGTGAGTTATCAACAAAATATCTAGTCATTCCCTGTTGAATAATAGAACCAGCTAAAGCCTCTACTTGACTTTCCTTTGTTAAAGCTTGTTTATTCTTTTTGTGGTCTTCTGTATCAATAACAAACTCCGCTTGTGATGTGTTAAATCCCCAACCACGACGGGACACTTTTATCATAGGCCCCATATTTCCGCGTTTTGTAAAGAAAAGAAAACTACCACCACTCATAATTAGTTTCACCAACTCCATAGGATTTGTAGGGGTGGTTCCATTACTATTATAATTTTCATTCATAATCCCTTCACCACCTTCATCTTCAATCATTTCTTTGGCAGTATCGTGGGCTATTTCAACCGCTCCATTAAAATCGCCTCTTGTAAGAGCATCTTCAATCATATCTAATCCATCAGCAAATATTGAAGTGTCTGCCAAATCGTTGGAAGTTAATCCCATTAAATGCTTAACTAATACAGCATCTACCAACTTAACGGCAGCATGTCTTGTTCCTCTTGCCTTCATTATTCTTTCAATGGCAGCAATTATTTCTGGCGTCAATGGTTCCACGCTTTCGTTTATAGGAGATTTTTCTGTGTTGCCGTGTTTTTTCAAATCACTAGCACTTTGAAACTTAATTCTCCATCTTTCCATTTTACCTGTTTTTGGGTCGTCAATGTGTTTCGGATCCTTTTTAATATCTTTGGTAGTTCCCCAACCAGCACCCTCTTCCATATGTTTCTTGTGTTTAGTAACATAAGTTCTGTATTTTAACACCTTAGTTATAATATCTATAATTTTTCTTTGTTCTGGTGTTGACCTAAGAAACTCTATTTCCAAAATTTTGTTCTCTGGATGTGAACGCAACCTTACCCACCCCTCACGAAACATTGCATCGAAAGCTCCGTTGCCAAGTTCCGGATGCATATATCTTACGGCAAATTCAGCATGACTCACACCAACTTGATATGTTTTTGCGTTTGGAGAAAGCCAAAATCCCTGACTTTTACCTGGTTGAATTTTTGTGGGGTCAATATCCATTGGAAGGGTTTCTTTCTTTCTATCCCTCTGTTCTGAATCATACCATTCACCATCTTCTTTCATCAATCTGCCTGTATCGAAATCTGAATGATACTCCCAAGCATCTTTACCTGTTGTATGGCCGCCGCCAAATTCTCTGTTGAATATTTGTTTGAATGCTTCTAATTCAGCGGGGTCTTTTATTCTTTTAATGATAGCATTTTTTATTGCCATTACGGTATTATATTTTGGATCTGAGGATGTTGTTACATAATCCATCAAAAAGAAATACAATTTAAGACCCACATCACTTTTTATATTAGAATCTGGGTCGGAAGACACTTCACTAATAACTTCCCTTATCATATCCGTTAATTCTGATAACTTTATTGATTCGTTTGTTCCACTAATATCATACTTCTTTAAAAGTTTTTGTTTTAATGCTTCATTCCATTCATTCATTAGTTCTTTTTGATCATGTATGTCATGAATACTTGATCTTGATGATGCGGTCATATCTATTCTTTGACCTGGTTCATACATAAAATCCTCCAATTTCGGTCCTATATAAACAACAGAATATTCATAAAATCGAAAATTATCATTAGCCCATTTTTTAGAATTTGTGTAAAACGGGGGTTTAGTCATATCAAAATCTTTCTTAAAAAAACCTTTATCAATTACTGTAGGACCTACTATTTTTGGTCTTTTAACTCCCACGAGGGTTGGATTTTGTGGTGCCTTTTTTCTAAACTGTAAAGTCAGTTGTTTAGATCGTGGGCCGCGTGGCGTTTCCGATGGTGTATTTCTTTTTGTTCGTTTTGAAAGTTTAAATGACGATGGAGATATTGGTAACTCCAGTTGTTTTGACTTAACATTACCCATCTCACCCCTGTCTTGTGATATTTTACCCCATAGACTTTTAATGAAGTTTTTTAGTTTACCTTTTCGTATTATTTCCGCAATTAACATTTTTTCATCGTTCATACGTATTGCCTTAATTTAGCTATGGTTTCGGCAGCCGTTCTGTGAAGGATTCCAATTCCACCTTTACTGTTCCATTCCTGAATGACCACCAAGTTATCATCAATAATTATATCACCGGGCTTGCATTCGTGCTTTTTCCTATGCTTGTTTTGAACCAAAAGTATATCATCTGCCTGTAATGTTGGTATATTATGGCGTAACCATGCAAGTTTTCCTTGTGTTGTTTGCTTATCAATCTTGTCCGACTTACCTAATGCACTGAGAATTTTGACTTTCAAGAAATTCTCCGTAACGAATTTCCACAACTCTTGACCACCAGGCATCCATGGCAATTCGCTGAAGAACTTAGCTTTTCCATGAGCATCTATTGCCGCCCATAGTTCTTGGTCCTGAACTTTATCCGATGTTCTTCCTGTAATTTCTTGAAATGACCGGTCAAAGTCTGCTATGACGCCATCCATGTCAACGTAAACGGTTCTATTGTAATCTTCTTGTCTATTATCCATATTAGTGTATAAATATAAATTTTTGATTAAAACAACTTGCCAATAGGGTAAATTGTGATATTTTCTGTACTGCTTTCCTGGTGTACATTGTGTAATTGATTACCTAAGTAATTTATAAATGTACATTATAAAAAAAGCACCAGGGACAGTGTACCTAGAAGGAAATTTTAGGCAACAATTTTAATCGGGTGGCGGATAATCTTTGAAGCAACTTCTAAAACGTAATCGGGATATTCTTTTGAATCTAATTCAGTCCAAGCGTGTGACGAAGATTCTGGTTGACCGTAATCAGGACCGGCTAACACATGCTCCAAATTTTCATCATCGTAAGGTATGAAATTTGGAGGGTCATCATCTGAGTTTTCGTCTTTCATAACTCACAGGTATAAATAGTTTTCCTGTGACCGATATGTTGATTTTATTGCGTCAAACTCACGTCTTTATTCCAATCGCCTTCGTCTTTTGAATCATCCCATTTTCCATTTATATCTTCATCCCAATAAGAAATATCTACGATGTTATAATATTCAAAAAACGAATGGGTTTCTATATACTCTCTCGTTTCAGGTTGTCTATACCATTTCGTGTGCCTTGCAGCATCTGTTACATAGACTGCACAATCACGTCCACGAATCAAGATTAACACGGGTAACATATCATTCATTACAGGACTTATATGTTTCATTGCTTCATAATGTAGCGCTCTATCTCTATTCCAAGTGTAAATATCTTTATCTAATAAAACCGCGCCCACTTCATCACGGTTGCTACTTCTAGACGATTTTATTTCAATAGGAGAAGGATTTTTAAATATCTCTACATGATTTGAATGACCAACTCTAGCAGCAGTAAATGCTTTAAAGAAGGATTCTGGAATTAGAGATTTCAGTTTAATCATACATGTATAAATATAGCAAAAAAGCTTCAACCATTACGATTGAAGCTTTTTCGTTGTGTCCAGTTTAAACGTGCGTCTCAGTTTAGGCGCCAGGGAAACTAGCTCCTGTTGCCAGGATGTTGAAGTCCAAGACAATGAATTCAGCGGTCTTGACAGGCTTCAAATAAATCTGACCATATAGGATGTTTTGGTCAATGATATCAGGAGTATTGTTCGTTTCATCCATCTTCACATAGAAAGCGTATAGACCGCTTCTCTGTTGAACAGACTCCAAGTAAGGAGTAACGATACTCAAGAACTTATTGCGTGTTGCTGCGACGTTCTGCTCGAACACCAAGTATTTTGCAGTTGAAGCAAAGAACTTCTTGATGTTGATTAGAAGACGACGAACATTAACACGGTCAAGTGCTGAGTGAGCGTTTTGTAGAGTCTTCTGACCCCAAACAACAATACCCGTGCCTGGGAACGCTGCGATTGGGTTGACTTTACCTTCGTATAGAGTATCACGTTCTGCGTGTGTAGTTCTGTCAGTCACCTGAACGGCGATTGGGATTCCACCACGATTTAGACCGGCTGGAGCATACCATTCGGCAGCCACCTTATCGTTGGAGGCGTAAACCGCTGGTAGAATTACAGACGGAGGTACCGTAATAATCTTGTTATTGTATGTATCAAGGATTTTAACCCAAGGATAATACGCTGCTGCGTAATTCGTATCGTATTCAGCAGCATAGGAAACAACCTGGTCAATCTGACCGCTGGTTGGGTTTCCATCGTCTGAATACAAATCCATGATGAAGAAACAATCTCCACGTGCCTCACACATATCCACAACCAAATTGGTAATGTATGGGTGATGCTCGTGTAGAATACCTGGAACCACGATTAGGTTGATATCAAACTCATCGGAATTACCGAGTGCGGCTACACATTGAGCATATGCTATTGAACCTGCTGAGGTTACGTTTGTGCAATCCAATCCCTGTGTATTACCCGGAGTGATATTTCCACCAACATTGATTGGAATTGCTGGGCTTTGACCATCAAATCCACCTTGGAATCCAAGAACGAACTTTCTCATTTTGATGTAAGTCGGTTCATTTACAGCATCCCAAACAGTAGGAATTGCGTTTGTACCATCATCGAGGTATGAGCCTGTGCTGACGCCATATAGTTGATAATCTTCATCCAAAGCAAACACGGGATTTCTTCCGATGCTTGCGTAACTTCCACCAGCCGTATTGAATGATGGGAGTGGAGCAAAATACTGTTTGTTGTCACCAGATGCGCCAACACCGATTGCGGATTCTGGATATAAACTGAACAATTCAGTATCGGCTCCCGTTGGAGCGTCATCAAATGTGATACCTGATGGATATTTGCCAGGACTCAATCCATAGACTGATGCCTTGCTGTATTTCATCGTAGGAGTCCAATATGCCATAGCACCGTTTGTCGGTGTGGTGAACGCTTCAAATCCATATGGAATTGCTGTCACCGGGTAATTGTTTTGAGTCATTTCGATTCTAATGTTTTGACTATTATTAGTGTAATCACCAAACTCAATAATTTTACCCTTGTAATCAATGTATCTGTATCTATCACCAATTCTACGAGCAATAAAGTTCGAAGAGTCTGGGTCAAGGTTAAGATTGTTGTATTGTTCGAGAATTACAGGACGTTTATCAGTATCGCTGTATTTACGGACTGTGAGAGTGAATGTACCCCAATCACTGCCTGCGACGTGTCCTGCCAATTTTACATTTTCGATTTGAACCTTGAACAACTTGTTAGTATAGGTTCCATCAGCTAACGTAAGAACTCTGAACAATGGGAATCTGTGTGCATCCACCGAACCACTTTGCCAAGGAGCAATCTTTTGTGAAAGAATCCAAGGAGTAGCTGCGTTTGTGATTGAGAAGGCGCTATCACCATTAGCCAAATCACGGGAATAAACATCCGTAAAGTTCATTGGCTCGCCGGCCCATGAAGCTGTTGGGAGTGGTTTACCGTAAATGTACCAAGCATCCTTATCAGAAACTACTTCGGAAATAGCATTTTCATAAATCTTATACAAATATGCTGCTTCAATCTTCTGACCGGAGACCTGTTTGGCAGGGTCGCCTGCTTTCGGGTCTGTGCCAAATACATTCGTGATGTAATTCTGTGTAGCACTATCCAATGAGAATCCATAATATCCATAAGGTGTATCACTAGTGCTGTTCTTCAAAACCAAAGTGAAGTCCAAAGGAATATCAGTTACACCTATAGATGGATTGATTGGGGATGTTAGATTCAAAGTTGAACCGTAGAACCCAGGAGCAACTAAGTCTTGAATTCCACCAGCTTGTGTATCAGCCAATACAGCCAAGAGTCTAATATCTTGTGCGGCTGATGAAGACCAAGCACCGTTAGGTAGAACACATGGGTCAAATGTCGGGTCACCGAACGAATTGAATCCGGTATATTTACCAAATGCGCCTGTAACAACACCGCTGATGTTGATTATTGGGAATCCACAAGAACCGGTATTAACGAACATAGCACCACTTACAATTGTTATTGATTTAAATGGAGCGGTACCATCCGGGAACACAACAGGTGTTGGGCCTTGAATTGATGCTGAGAATGTTGCGTTTGCGATTGACGCTGAGAATTGAGATTGTGAAACGTTTGCTAAAGCATTTACTAATGTAGCAAACCCGAGTGTAATTGTTTGTCCTGAATATAGGAGAGAACCACTATCTGAACCAGGGTCTAGCGGGAAATCATCTGCCGGACTTTCACGGAATGTAATAGTAATAGACGCATTACTAATTGCCATTGATTTACTGGTTGCGTGGGTCCAAGTGACGCTTTCGCTGTATTGGTTAGCAGAACTACCAGAAAAATAGAAATACGAACTTCCACTGCTTAAAGCACCATACGATGAACTTCTGATATATTCACCTTTTGTTGCCCAAATAGCAAATGGATACTTTTGTTCATATCCTGTCAGACCACCAACACGACAAACAGTTACCAATCCCTTTTCCGTCAGATACTCAGCAGCCGTGTATGGGCCGTAGTAGGTACCGTCTGGTAGGCCGAACTGGTTTTGGAGAATATTTACGTCTCTAAACAAGGTCGGCGAAAAGGCTGGGCCTTTTGCGAATGGGGCTATAACAACACCACCGATATCAGCAACACCTGCTGCTACACCGGATAGGTCGTTTTCTCGGGTGAATACACCTGGACTTACGATGCGTCTATCTGGACTGAATTGACCGCCTTCTTGAATTGGCATATCTATTTTCCTTTAAATGGTTCATTGAATGACTAACTATAAATATCTTGAACTTTTTAGAAACATATGTTATTTTTAATTTCGCTTTTGTATCTTTAAAAGAATATTTATATAAGGTTGGGAAACCAACTGAATTGGTTACATGGCGCGGAGATGCGTGGTCGGAATATGACAATGTTCATTGTTTTTGACTACCACCACCGTCTCTTAAAGAGAAACGCCTTTGCAGACCGGTTCTGTGAGGGCGTTTTTCATGTACATCGGTGAACTTTCCATCCTTCATAAAGGTCTTTATCTATGATAACCATTTTATCATGTTCTAGTTCTTCCAACAATTTACGCGTCAAACTTATAGAAGAACCACTGATACTTAATTCATTAACTCTTTTTGGATAAAATGGAAGTTGAACAAGTATCTGTTCTTTTCTATTATTGCGTTGACGGCTCTTTTCAGCAATCTTTACTGATTTTCCGTGTAAAGCATCATGACACTTCCCACATAAGCATTCCAATTTTTCAAGAATCAAATGTTCTTCGCCGTGGTGTTTGTTACCTTCTTCACCATGATGAACTTGAAGATTTTCCCGACATCCACAAGAGCATCGCCAATTTGCTTGCCGTTTAACTTCAACAGAAATTATCTGCCAGTAGGACGTTTTGAGAAAATAGAAATATCGTAATTTTAGAATGCAAGATTTTACTTTTTCCCATTCTATGTCTTTGATTAAAGAAATCATCTTCTCATACGACCCTGCTCCTGTGTCTTGGTCTGCTTTGAGATACTCAAAAATGAATTCATCTGGGGTCATAGGGTATCCCCATTTTGTATTATGAAGCGGGTTTTTTCTCTGGAATAAATGCTCCTGCGTTTAAATCAAGGGCACCTTCACCATACTTCTTCAAAAGTTTATCCATCAATTCGTTTTCCATCTTTTGAAGAGGAACCCATTCCTGGTCAACAATGTTTCTCGAAGTTGATTCGATTTGTAGCTTTTGAAGATATAATCTGCCCAACTCAAAAATTTTCTGTTGGAATTTGTCTTGTAGCATTCGAACTTCTGCGAGTTCGCCGTCTGTCATTTTGATTGTGTCTGCCATAACTGTATCCTTTTCTTTAAGTATGATTTTGGTTTGTGTTAAAGTTTTTTATAATCCGAATCGGTTTTTTCTTGATTGATAATTTTCAAGCAATTCAGAATTTGATAATATTCTGTTATAAAACATTACAGAACTTATATCGCCCCAGAATTGTGAAGCAAGCGTTAGATTCGATTGATTCGCCTCATTATATGCACCTATTGAACAAATCCCACGATTGGCGGGCCATCCGTTTCTTGAATCGGTAAGTTGACCGCTAGTTACGTTTGGAGTGTCGTTAATAGTAAGTAAATAATAGGGGGATGCTGGTTGGTATATCCACACCATCATATTCCATCTACCTGTATTGTATCCTGGAAGACTCTGTTGACTGTATCCAGAATTCTGATATCCGATTGCATTATCATTGTTATACATACCAATAGTCCAACCGCTACAATCACCAATGACCCAGTGGTTTGCACTACTACTCAATCCACGAAATAAAGTTCTACAAGTACTGAAAAGCATCATCCGTGTCCAAATAATAGCCGTAACAGTAGCGGTTGTAGTTGAAGGAATGAAATCGGTTGATGTAAATTTTGCACACCCAAAAGACCCATTAAAATCCATATATTTAGGTCCGGTGCTATTGAATGCGGTAGCAAGTACGGAACAATGATTTCCCCTTCCACTTATATCATACCACGTCGTTCCCGTTTTAGGATATGAATACCAATTACTAGCGTCTAAATGTAAAACCAAACCATCCCTTGAAATGGAAGAGTCATCTACCGAACTTATAAAGGCTGGGTCCGTGAAATTAAAGTTAGGCATAACATTAATATTGAACAGAAAATGCTGCAACAATCGGTGTACCACCATAATTTCTTAAACTTAATACAGCAGACCTACTCGATGATAACGAACTTGGCATATATCCCATAAATACCCACGTAGAAGGAAACGCTAATGAACAAGTAGCACCAGCCGTATTATTAATGTATAATGTTGTGTAGGACATTGTGCCTGCAACTGCTACATTACTACAAGTAAAGTTATACAATGATGACGTAGTTATAGCGACATATTGTTCCACGTTACTAAAACTTGCCGTAATCCATTTAGCTGAACCAGTGTCTATCGTAGTATATGATGAAGAGTTTGTTACCGAACCTCCGCCTCCACCGCCACCATTTAGAGCAAAACTAGCAGTTATAGCAATACTAGCTGTATTAGCACGACTTGCACTATCAGCATAACTAGCAGAAAAACTATTTGATGAAAATAAAATAGTAACCGAAGCAGTTTGTGCCCAACTACACGTTATGAATAATCCGGATGCGGAAACTCCTTGAGCTGATGATGCGGAATCAAAATAGAAAACCGTGTTGGGGTTGGTAGCAATGGTCAACTGTTCATACAGAGGATTGAATGAATCCCTGTATCCTAACTGTGCACCCTTTGGATAGTAGATAATTGCCATAATAATAAGTATTAGTTCAATCCGTATCTTCCCTTCATAGCATTGTAATTTCTAAGAAGTTCCGCTGCTGTCAAACATCGGTTATATGCTATGATAAATCCGACTTCACAATTGGAAGTTTCACCATACGGGTCATTATCTACACACAAATTAGCAGGTCCCTGACTACCATTAGCATTTGATACATAAAAGGCACCATTTACATAAAGTGTATAAATATCTGCAATAGTATCTATAATTCCCCCGTATATTCTCCAATTATTATCATTAGGTCCATCTTGAACTACCCATCCCTCAGAATACCATTTTACACACCCACTAGCATGATGACCAAATAACCAATTATTACCTGTAGCAGTAATTACTCTTCCGTGTGTACCGGCAGTATATCTTGATGCTGCAAATAATGTACATCTACCACTAGCCAAATTTAAAGATGTGTTGATACGATTGGTAGTATTGAATTGAAATATCCCCCCATTAGAACTACTCCATATAGGAGACGTAAAAGTTCCATGTTTTCCATTTCCACTTAAATCAACTATGTTTGTTCCGTAACCAGGATAACTTCTTTTATTTCCTGCATCTAAATACATAGCCAATCCACTTGTTACTATGGCGGACTCGTCCACAGATTTTATGTATGCTATATCATTTAAATCGAAACCACTCATATGTTAATATTGAACTGCAAAAGCAGCTACCATTTTTGTCCCGCCATAATTTTTCAAACTTAATACTGCCGCTCTACTAGACGATAAAGACAAGGGAGTATTACCCATAAACACCCAATCGGAAGGAAACGCTAACGAACACGTAACTGTTGCTATATTATTAATGAACAATGATAAATTAGAAGCGGTATTTGCCGATGGAATATTACTACACGTAAAATTATATACCGCTCCAGAATTTATCGTAATATATTGGTCTGAATTAAGAAAACTTGCCGTAATCCAATTTCCTGAACTTGAAACGATTGTTGTATATACCACAGCACTTGCTGTCGAACTTCCACCACCAGTCCCACCAGCCGCAGCATTTAGAGAAAAGCTAGACGTAACAGCATAACTTGAAGATTTAGAAGAATCAGCACGACTTGAACTTTCGGCCCAACTAGAAGACAAACTATTCGACGCATAAAATATTGTCACAGAAGCCGTTTCTGCCCAGCTAGCAGTTATATATAAGAGTGATGCAGAGGCAGCAGTAATGGCAGATGCGGTATCAAAATACAACACCATATTGGGATTACAAGCAATTGTAAGTTCTTGGTATGTCGAATCCCAAGCGTTTCTTAGTCCTAGATTTGATGATTTTGGAAAATAGAGTAGTGCCATATGTTATACATATCCTCCACCTAGATTTGTTCTCAGTGTTTGAACCAAATTATACAACGCCTGTCCTTGTGCAGCGTCCAATCCATCATGATAAGCAGCAAATGAAAATCGTTTTGTAGAATAATATGATGGTGTACCTGTTAATCCATACTGTAAATGGACATATAAATTGTTTGCTGATGGAGTTCCGATACCACTCTGACCAGTTCCACCAACAAGTAAAGCAAATGGCGTAACCGAATTTGCTTTATAAACACTACTTGCTACAGAAGATGTTCGATTAGCAGTATAGAAACCAGCAAATGCTGAATTTCCCGTGGTAACACGACCACCGGATGTGTTCCAACAATCAAAATAGGTGCCTGCGCTCCATCCAGTATAAATTGAAAATCCACCATTATCACCCATTTCAGTTTCTTGGTTATTATTTGCCGTAGATTGATACAAACTTAATCCACCATTTCCAGCAGAAAATCCACAGGTAGTTCCAACAACCCCACTATCAAAATATTTGTTAGCACCACCTATAAGTCCATTCACTGTTAAGTCCGATGCTACAAACCCGGTGCTTCCAAGATTATTCCAAATAGGATAACCATAAGTTCTTATCAGAGGTGTACTGGCTGCTAACAAATTATCAGGAACATAACAGTTGAGTGTTTTCATTTTAGACGTTAAACCAGCGGCATCAGAACCACTCATAAAAGTATTTAGAGCGTTAACTGTATTTTGTGATGCTTGACCGGCGACACGCATTAACCAATCATTAACATAAGGATGGTTGTCTCTGTTAATATTTGAAACACCAGCCAATGTTAATGCTTGCACTTCACTTTCATTAAGAGCACGATTGTAAATACGAATATCATCTAATAATCCATAAAAGGTACGTCCTGTTCCACCTATACACTCACCAAACATTAATCTTTTTGCTGTATATGCTACGTTAGCGTTTCCTGCTGCTCCAGGTCTCCAACAAGCCGAACCGTTTTTATAACCAATCAATGATGTTCCACTTTTAACGTAAGCAATCATTTGCCATACGTTAGAAGTGTATTGTAATCCTGATGTGGCGCTGTATTGTCCGAAGGGTTGAAATGCGCCAGCACCATCCCACCACGTAAGATAATAGAGTTTAGTTGTATTAGCAGCTTCACTTTGTATAACCCAATTTTGATATGGTGAAGTAGCGTGGTCATGTTCTATTGGTGTTACTAAAGCTTTAGTTTGGTCGTATGGATAAACCCAAAAAGCTACAGTAAAATTTTGATTTTGATACTTATTTGTAACCGGGGTGTAAGCATAACCAGTGTTGTTTAATCTAATAGCATTGCTTGTTATTCCTGGTACAAATGTTATTCCGCTTACAATAAATGAAGAATCAATTCCATTACCACTATAATCTTTAACGGAACTTCCTGTTGCTTCGTTCATGCTCCAGTATCCTACTAACCCATTAGATATTACATATGGATTTTGAACTGATGAAGCAATAAGTGATGGATTACTTACATTCATGTTAGTATTGACTTCCCCACGCAGCAATAACTTGATTTCCTAATGCTTTCAAACTTAAAATAGCTGATTTGCTGGCAGTCATATATGTGGGTACTATCCCTATGAATACCCAATTAGAAGGAAATGTCAAAGAACTTGTTACTGTTCCAATGTTGGAAATATACAATGACAGATTAGAAGCCGTATTTGCTGACGGCATATTACTACAAGTAAAACTATATACAGCACCAGAGTTCACCGTTATAGATTGTTCAGCATATTGAAAACTGGCAGTAATCCAATTTGTAGAACTTGATACTACCGTTAAATATGGAAATAAACTTCCTGTCGAACTTAAACTACTTCCACCTGCGGTGCCTGCGTTTAAAGCAAAACTTGCTGTATCAGACCTACTTGATGTACTAGCATAACTAGAAGACAAACTATTCGACGCAAACAAAATAGTCACAGAAGCGGTTAAAGCCCAACTTGAAGTAAGATACAATAATGACGAAGAAATAGCATTGGCATTAGATGCGGTATCAAAATACAGAAACATATCTGGGTTAGTAGCAAGAGTAAGTTGTTCATACATCGGATTTGATGCGTCTCTTCTTGCTAATATTTGGTCTTTTGGATAAAATAGAACGGCCATAAATTAATATATTTTCGAAAATCCTAATCCATATATTCTCACAGCCCCAGCTTGAAGACTGAGTTCAATCGTAACCGAATCTATGGCACCATAAGTTTCAACATTTGATGACCCCCAACTGGCTATCGTTGAGTTTCTAGTTATAGGTTTTATCATTGTTCCTGTTTTTAACCACATTCTTAAATCATCCATATCATAATCAATTTCATAGTCGCCGGCATATGAAGTTAAATTCCAAGTAGATGTACTTTTATTAAATCGAAATCCTACAAATCCCCGTCTAGGATAGTAACTGGCTCCACTAAATGAGCCGGTGGATACTGGAATAAATCCTCCAAGAGTACCAAATCCCCCTCCTGTATAACCCCCGTTTACAAATCTTCCACCCCCAGCATTTGTTGTTGTAAGATAAGCTACATCACCAAGGGATGTATATGAAAAACTATTGCCCATATACAAATAGTAGATTGTTCCAGCTCCACCAAAAGGAGAAAAACTATTTAACTCAAGTTGAAGATATCCTGAATCTGTGGATCCTCTAGGAATACTTACCAGCATACCGACCCTACTCGATGTCCAATTATTACTAATAGATAGTTGTCTGCAATATTTGGTACCGGCAGCTAACTCTAAAAAGTATCGTTGTGTTGGCATAACCAAGGACGCTGTTTCTATCAAAATATTTGCAGTAGAACCACTAATATTTCCTGACCCGCTTATGAAAGACCCACTCCACCCAAATGTTGATGCGTCATTATTAAGCGCTCTTCCAAGTGATGACCCTGTTGCTAATCCATCAAACGTTTGTATAGCAATTATATTAGCATCATTAGAAACTAAGTTTACAGCAGGAGAATAAGATGATGATTGAGAATAAGACGACGAAATTGCATAAGATGCGGTATTAGAGAATGATGATGTGTCAGCATTACTAGACGACAGTGTAGTTGCCAATGCATAACTAGCCGTGATTGGATACGTTGATGATGTATCCATTGCTTGAAGAAAAACGATGACAGATGATGTATTCGGAAACGAACCAGTCAACACAAAAATTGTATCAGGTTGAGTGTCAATATGTAATTCTGACATATTGGTTGTTCCCACAACCCTTGTATAAATCGCTGTTCCTGTTGGATAGTATATAGTTGCCATAATTAAGTTGTGTAAAATACACCTGGATATCTAACCTGAAAATAAGTATCAAAAAGTGATGTAATTTGAACCCCTGTTAATGCAGCTCTCCACACACACAATTCAGCCATTCCTCCTGTCATAGTTCCTCCAATTCCGCTTGTTCCTATTTGATTGTGTGTACTTGGAAAATTAGCATATCCGGTTGTTGAACCCCTGGTATATTTATTTTCATACCACAACATATTACCTGATGAGTCGTGAACCCACCAACAAATAACTGCCTGATTGGCTGTACTAGTAAATGTATTTGATTGTACATCACTGCCTCCTGTATAAATACTTATGTTGTTGGTACCTGACCTGAATTTTCTTACTTGAAGATTTTGACCTGCTACACCCACTATTTCACTATCTACAGAAGCATGACAGACACAAGCAATTGTCCAATTTCCGCCAGTACTTGCATCTGTAAGATTAAGATACGGAGAACCAAGATTAAAATATGCACTACCAGGAAACGTAACGGTAGGTTTACCAGCAATATCTGCTGTTGCATATGTAGGACTATTAACACTAGTAGCAACAATACTGTTCACTACGCTAATCCATGTAACCACAGTTGCACCACCAGCTAATCCCAAATCATCAGCTCTCCACCATCCCAAAAGATTATAATTACCAGGTGCGTCTCCACGAGTGGGTGATGTAGCACTATAATCATTTATACTGTATCGTCTGCCGGTTTTTGATAATGTATGTACAGGCATATTATGTAATTCTATTAACAAAGCCATCAATTACTACTGAACTACTATTCGATGCGTAAGCTTTTATTTGCAATCCATTTTGTAGTAATTTTCCATCAACTATCAGTATTCTTCCTGATTGGGGTGTTATTGTTATTCTATTCACATCGGCTGGTTCGGTGGTTCCACCCCACAAAATACTACACGACATATTGGTAGCTGCTTCATTATACGCATATATCCAGACTTCATCCAAAGCATCCGTTCCAGCAATGGCTGTATGTATAGGTGTAGCAGAAGCGGATGTAGTTCCACTTATCAAAATCTGTTTTCCTGTAACAGACCCACTTAGAGGTAGTTTTGTATAATTTGCCATATTGTGTATAAATAGTATATTAAGAGAAAACTTGTGTTTGTAGAACGCTTGCTCCACCACCTAAACTAAAACTGGAAGTACCTGAATTATCCGAATAACTTGCAGAAATAAGATATGTTCTGGCATAACTAGCTGTGATAAAATCAACAGCCGCAGTTCCAGGCGTCGAACCAGAAAGAACAATTATCTGGTCAGAAGCAACATCAACATATTGTTCCACCATCTGTCCTCCTGAAACAGCTCTAACGTATGTCTGCGCACTAACTGGATAGTATATGATTGCCATAAAGTTTAAAATTCCGTTACTCTTCTTCTTGTGATTATAAGTCCAACGTCTCTGTCTTCTACAGGAGTTTCTTTTTCCCAAATATCAAATTCACCATTAGAACTCATGTTAACTACAGGAGTTTGGCCATCTTTCCACACTTCAAAGTCATTTAAATTAGCATTGGTGTCTGGCATAATTAAATTGTTACTATGTGGTCAAATAAAGCTGGTGTCTCATAAGTGACATAATTATTGTTCCACAATTCTACCCATACCACATCTGTTCCTGTTGATGTAAATGAAACAGGACCTATTGATATCCAATTATTACCATCAGCAGCACTACCTGATATGTCGTTTTGTAAACCTACATTTAGATTACTTTTTACAATTAAACTGGGTCTGTTTACTGAACCTGTGGAGTTTTGTTTAGCTAATACATAAATTGACCTAGCTCCTGTTTTTACTACCCAACGAAATCTCCACATTCCAGGAACGTTTATACTCAAACAAGGTGTTGAAGGACTTCCTTCATTCATACTTTTAGAAATTTGTGACTGAAATCCTTTACCTAATGATGCGTCTCCTGTATAACTTGTCAAAGCCATACCCATTTGAATACCTTTTACTGTTCCTATACTTCCATAAGAGGACATTCTATCCTTGACGGCCGCAGGTGTAAAAAACCTACCCGAAGAATTTCCTCTTACAAATGAACCACTGGTATTAATGTTAGGCATATTAATTGGTCAATAGAGTATTACTTGTTTCTATTACATACACAGCGCTATTTGGTGTAGTTTTTAAAACTAGAAAAGTTTTTCCACCAAAATCCAAAGAACCCGATAAAACTTGTTGGTCAGAGAAATTAGCAATTGGATGTAAACATTGATAAAATCCACGCAACTGACCCCTAATAGTTGAAGTACCATTCTCTACCACCCACACAGGACTGATATACAGTGCGTAGTCAGAAGCGTTTGGAAATGGAACACTTCCGAGATATGTTGTTGTACTTCCTTTAACACCATCACCGTGTTTACCTGTGGTTATACTACCAGCGGCTGCTGTATAAGCTCTGGGCATAAAATTCCCAACAGTAGCAGTATTCAACGCAGATAATAAATCAAATCCATCATTGGCCGCTGCACCCGTGTTTTCTGCGTTTCTTCCAATAATAATACATCTATAGGCATCGTTAGATGCTGTTACAAAGGAATAAATGTCACCAAAAGCGAATCCATAATATGCGTTGGCTATATCACCAGCACCAATGAATAAATAAAAGGAACTAGAATCCGATGCTACTATCCAAGCCCTTGGCGTAGTCGAATCATTTGTGGTACTTTTTCTAATTACAACGTGACCGGTGGTTAGTAACTGTGCCGCTGTCGGAAATTGGCCTGAACCACTGCCTACAGGACTATACAAACTATACATATTTTCCCATCCTGTTGCCCAAGCCTCTTTATACAACGCAGTTCCGCTGGGCGCTTTATCATTGATATACAGAGTGCATCCAGCCGACCCTGTTCCTGACGACCCTGTAGGTTGTTGATAACACGCCCAACTACCACTCGGAGAAGTTACAGCACTTCCTGAATTAGGAAATGGTTTTAACCATCCTGACCCACTATATAAACAGTGGTCTAGAACACCAATAAGACTGCCTGTGCTTCCGTATAATACGGGAGCACCAGCATCGGTTGACCTGAATATTCTGAATTGTGCCATAAAATTAATTTGTATCTACTGTTGCCGACGTTTCCATTGCCCAAAATCCCAAATTAGACCCCTGTTTGATTATTTGAAAAGACCTTCCAGCATATTCTCCTGACCCTTGAAAAATTTGTCCATCAGAGAAATTTGTTGCTGCGTGACATACGTGATACCATCCTCTCCAATGACCACGAATCCAAGGACCAACTTGATTACCAGCCGTATCTTGAACCTCATTTACAAAGACAGGTGATAGATAAATAGAGTTATCACCTGGGTTTGGATAGGTAAGTATTCCACTCATAGGATAAACGCCAGCATTGTGATAATCTGATAATTTGGTTAAATCTCCACCTTTTCCTATTTTAATACTGGAACCGCCGTTGAAACCTTGCCATGACCTGGCCATAAAGTGACCTGGGTAAACACACATATAACTATAATTTCCTACAAAACTTCCTCCAAAATTTCCATTACTAAAAGCATCTAGATATTCTGCTCCCGCATTATCTCCTGTTCTGCCAGCAATTTGACAACGAAATATGTCATTATTAGAGTAAGCAAAAATATCACCAAACATCCCACAATAGTAAGTTTGAAGTGTATCATATGTTGCCATAAATACGTAAACGGTATAACCATCAGCAAATATTTTCCACGGTCTAGGAGTCATATTAGCAGCATTACTTTTTCTCCAAACAACTCTTCCTGTTGTTAATAGTTGTGCTGGTGTAGGGAATTGTCCTCTACCACCACCAACCGAAGATGATACATTAGTTGGATAAGTTCCCGCAATAGACCCTGTAGGATTAAGAATAACTTCCCATCCTGTGACCGATGTTTCAAACGCTACACCACCCAAAGCACCATCATTTACAAACATAGTAAATCCTGAACCTGACGGCATAGTAA
>Ga0315274_10004981_pt1 | contig 19467 bp, 15 predicted proteins | sample YL17G02_20_MG_FD_203700 | JGI IMG/M metagenome (GOLD analysis project Ga0315274, IMG submission 203700) | Sediment microbial communities from Yellowstone Lake, YNP, Wyoming, USA - YL17G02_20 | ecosystem: Environmental > Aquatic > Freshwater > Lake > Sediment | place: USA: Wyoming | collected... | reverse complement strand
GATTCCGAACGGATTGCCTGATTCAATAGCCCGGCGCTTATGGTCATCAACTGAATAAGTTGACAGATATTCGATTTTTCGATAGCCCGGCGCTTCGCCGATTCCGAACGGATTGCCTGATTCAATAGCCCGGCGCTTATGGTCATCAACTGAATAAGTTGACAGATATTCGATTTTTCGATAGCCCGGCGCTTCAGCGCCGGGGGACCGGGGCACGCCCGTTCCTGCTTCGGCCCGCGCCCGGGCGCGGGCCGAAGCAGAGATATTGGCGACCACCCTACCCGGCCATAAATGGCCGGGCTATCGAAGACGAATTTCAAATTCGCAGGACAAGGCTTGAATGGCCGGGCTATCGAAATCCCGGACCTACCCTGTCCATCTAAATAGCTGATGACCATAAATGGCCGGGCTAATTCCAACACCGAAGGGCAATTCACAAATAACCAGACTATCTAAACCGAATTCCAACGCCGGAAAAGCGCGGATCATTGTCCGGTTGTCGTGATTTGGTCCTGCCAAATGGTCCTACTCCGAACACAGGCGGAAAATCTCTTAATTTTCTCCCGGACAGTATTGACTTGAAATCACTCGAGCTTGACTCTAAACTAATCAGGGCGGTTGAGAGAGTCTTTAATGAAGGGATGCCTTAAGTCCATACTTGTGGTCATACTGTTCCTGCTGCTGGTCGCGGTGGTCGGCGGCATCTACGCCTTGTTCTGGGCCAACAGCCATCTCTACGTTGACCAGCCCATGGAACTGCAAACACCGGAACTCGACCCGGGCCAGAGAGCCCGGCTGCTCAAACTGTTTCCCGCGCGCAATCTTTTCACCGCCCCTGGCAGCCCCAAGACCGTGGAGCTCAAGCTCAACCAGCAGGAAACCAACTGGGCGGCCAATTATATGCTGTCCCTAAATGCGACCCCGGCCAAGGTCTCTCTCAATCTTGGAGAGGACAGGTTGCGTCTGAAATATTCCCGGAAAAGCGGCTTGAAATATTTGAACGTGATGATGGACGCGGGTCTGGCGGTGGAAAAGGAAAACGTGAGGGTGAACGTGGAAAGGATCCAGGTTGGAGATTACCTCGTGCCCACCTCTTTCCTGGGAGAGCTTAACTACCTGGCCGAGCTTTACCTGGAAAGCGGCATCCGGCTCTCCGGCGACGGAACCGTCATGTTGGACGAACTCAAGATCAATGACAACTCGCTTTTGCTGAGCCTGCGCAAATAATTCAGTTGCGGGCCCCATTGGCGGCCTGGCCGCGGACGAGTTCGAGGTCGGCGTCAACCATCATGTTGACCAGTTCCGAAAAGCTGCATTCGGGCTTCCAGCCCAGGACCTTGCGGGCCTTGGATGCGTCTCCGACCAGGTGCTCCACTTCCGCGGGCCGGAAGAGCAGCGGGTCAATCGTGACGAAATCCTTGTAGTCCAGTCCGAGCCGCGCGAATGACAGTTCCACGAACTCGCGCACCGAGTGGCTTTCCCCGGTTGCGATCACGTAATCATCGGGCTTGTCCTGCTTCAGCATCAGCCACATGGCCTTGACGTAGTCGCCGGCAAAGCCCCAGTCGCGCTTGGCGTCCAGGTTTCCGAGCTTCAACTCCCGGGACAGGCCGAGCTTGATGGAGGCGGCGCCGCGGGTTATTTTGCGGCTGACGAACTCGAGCCCGCGTCGGGGGGACTCGTGGTTGAAGAGTATGCCGGAACAGGCGAAGAGTTTGTAGCTCTCGCGGTAATTCACGGTGATGAAGTGGCCGTAGGCCTTGGCCACGCCGTAGGGGCTGCGCGGATAAAAGGGCGTGGACTCGCTCTGCGGGGTCTGGCGGACTTTGCCGAACATCTCGCTGGAGCTGGCCTGGTAGAATTTGGCGTCGGGCTTGAGCTGGCGGACGGCCTCCAGGAGACGGGTGACTCCCAGTCCGGTGAATTCTCCGGTCAACACCGGCTGGTTCCAACTGGTCGGGACAAAGCTCATTGCCGCGAGGTTATAGACCTCGTCGGGCCTGGCCGCGGCAACTGCGTTGTGGAGTGAATTCTGGTCCAGGAGGTCTCCCTGGAGGAATTCAATCTGCTTGGCAACGTGGGCGATGCGGTCCAGCTTTTCATAGCTGGAGCGGCGGATCATGCCGAATATTTCGTAGCCCTTCTCGAGCAGGAACTCGGCAAGGTACGCGCCGTCCTGGCCGGTGATCCCCGTGATCAATGCCTTTGGCTTCAACTGCCGGTCCCGAAATAATAATACCCCGTCTCGCCGGAACATCCAGGCGGGGGGTATGAAAGAATAGACGAAGAGAAGGCCGGCTTCAGCCAGCCTTCTCTTCGTCGTATCCTATATCTATTCCGCGATAAAAGCTCTAGCCGATAACCGTGCCGGCAATGGACACGCTGCCGGGCATGCTGCTGCCCGTGGCAAAGGTAATGTTAACCATCTTCTGGTTCTTCTTTACCGCAGGCTTGACGTATCTCTTTTTGTTCTTCTTCATGAAAGTCCTCTCCTTTCCAAGTAATTTTTTATTAAGGGGGGAAGCCGAAGCTTCCCCCCTTTGATTCAGTCAACTACTGTATGCAGACCACCGGTCCGATCCAATGACGGCCGCCGCAGGTGAAGCTTCCGGCCCCAAGCGGGCAATCCGGATAGCGCGCGCTATACCCTTTGGTATGTCCGGGGGGCAGCGCCGGGTCGGTAAGTTCGTCGCCCCTCCATATAAACAAGTCGCTCGAATTCATATCCGGAGGGCAAGTGAGTGTAAGGCCGGTGCTCTTGTATCCGCAGACCACGGTGGTATCGTCAGCGGCGATTTGCCTGTCAGCAGTCCGGTTGTTGTAAAACATCAACAACTTGATACTGGCAGTCTCGTCATACCTGATGTAGGCATAGTCGCCGGGAGTGGCCGCGGCATTAACCTTGAAAGTAATCATGCCCATCCAGTAATCTATATCAGCGTCCACGGGTTCAACAATGAGATTACAGGCGCCGTCATAATGAGTTACACCAAATTGCCCGGCCCACTGCGGCATTTCCGCGTTGCCCGCCACCACGTAGGGGAAGCATTTGGTCACTTGGGTGATGTAGGGCGCCGCGCTGATTGAATAGGTGAACCAGGCAAACACGGTATTCGAAATGCTCTGGCTCTGGTTGCTGGAAAGAAAGCCGGCAGTGGTGGTCTTGCTCGTAAACGGATAATTCCACTTGCCGGTCGGGTATAAATGGTTAAGTGACATATTATTGATGTTGGCCGGAGTGTTTTGGCTGACAAATCCGCCCATGAACGCGGTTCCGCCGGTTGCGAGAGTCTTGGTCAGGCCTGAGCCGGCCAGGTAATTCCACACTTGCAGTTTGGTCTGGTCATAGAGCAATGCCATATTGACCTGCTTGGGATATAATGCGCCGATTCCCTGATCCGCGGTCCGGACGGGATTTGCTTTATAAGCAGTCCAGAAGGCCTGGCCCATTTGCTCAATCTCGTCGGCGAATTCGACGCCGATGTTCAGGGCAAAATAGCTGTTCGGCCGCAGGTACGGGTCGGTGATCAGAGTGCCGCAGTGCTTGGTGGGCTGGCCGGGCGTAATCGGCGCCATCGAGCCTTTCCACCACAACGTGGCAACGGCCGGGCCCTTGGTGTTGCAATAGGTCGCGGGCGCAGGAGAAGTGAAGTCCGGGGTCAACCGGGCAAGGACCGCGTACCAGGTGGAGTAATGAACGTCATCCGCGCCCGCATGAGGGTTGGCAAGACCAAGCATGTAGTTGTTCTCCCAGGGCAGCATATCGCCGCTCAACTGCAGATAGAATTTGTAGAACTGGTCAGTGCCGGCGAAATTCCATTGCTCGTAAGATGCGCCCGGGGCCAGGATGTTGCTGGACCTTCCGCAGACCGGGTCCAGCCAGGGCGAAGCATAACCTATGGTCACGTCATCGGTGTGGTTCTTATAGGAGCAACCTTCAGTCGCGGCAAGGCCGGGGGTGTAAGAGCTCCAATATCCCCATGAATTGTAGCAAACGCCGGCTGCCCAGCCTTCAACCGGAGCGATGCCGGTGGGGTTGGGGTCCCCGTAAGTGGGGCCCGGAGGATAGTCGCTCGCGCCCACGCCCGGGGCGGTGCCGACCACCGGGGTTCCGGCCGAGCCGGGTCCTGAAACCGCGCCGGTCCAGCCGCGAAGTTTTTCGATGGTGCTTCTGCTGGTGTTATAAACATCGATGCAGGCCACGAACTTGCTCCCGTCCCAGCCCTGGGCCGGGCAAGTGCCGCTGCCGTAGCCGTAGGTAATGTTCCCGCCCGCGGCAAGAGCGCCGCCCAGCGCGGTAATAAACGCGTTGTTTACAGCATGGTTAACGGGATCGTAATACTGAATGCTGTAGTCAGTCCCTCTGACCAACTTGACGGCGCCTACCATCACGCGCTCCGAGCCCGGAACGACGTGGCCATTCGGCAGCTGAAACTGATTTCCCGCCGGCAGCGCTGGAATTACCGCGGCGCCGGCAACCGTCACCACCTGGTCGGTGGCAAACACGCCGCCCACGTCAAAGACCGGTGTGATCGAGGCTGCGCCCAGAACTGCTGGTTTAATACTGAACTCATTGTTCCCCAGCGCAGGAACTGTGACCTCGAATGTTCCAATAACAGGATTGTCCTTTGCGGCTACTGCGCTCTCGTCAGAGGACCCTGACGGGCCGAAACACCCGGTGAACATTACACCGAGCGCCAGCAGCAGCACCGCCCATTTTCCCTTTCCTTTCATCGCGGTTCTCCTTTCTTTTAAATTCATTTTTTGCGTTTCTTTCACCTTCATCCCCCTCCTATTTCCTCTATCCTTATAAGTCCTTCCTTGGACAAGTCTTTTATAAAGTCGTCAACGTCCGACTTGGCCTCGGCTTCGGAAACTTCAAAATTCTCAAACACCGCCTCAACTATCCCATCTTCGGTCAATTCCTGGGCCTCCTCAAGTAAACGCCAAATGAAGCTCCCTGTCAAGTTCAGGCTGTAATAAAACTTGTTCTCCAAATGTAAAAGAACGCCTGTTCCGTCGTCCAAATCAGTAAAAACAACCGACTTTTCCGCTTTCACTCTTCGCGACAACGCGCACTCCTAAAATATTGCAATTTTCACGCCATTTCTGCTTTCTAAATTTTCATCAGCATTATCAACCGCTTCCACTCCAAAGCAACCTCTATTTCATGCAAAATTTGCACTTTTTTCATAGCAGCCTGCGAAAACAGTGCATAATTTCGCACCCTGAATTTGAGTAAACAGCATTTTGCCAAATTTCCAAACCTTTGTCAAGTAAAAAATGCATTTTCCTCAAAAATTTTTTTAGGCCCTATTCCCGGCTCTCCGGCGCTCCCCTGCCCCGCCCCTGTTTTGATCCCCCGGCCACATGCAAAAATTATGACCTTTCACGCGCCGGCCCTCGGTCCTTGCTCAAGGCGCGGCTGGAGGGCTTGTAGCCCAAATCATAAAGCAATCGGCATTAGGCCCTCTCCCCTGCGCGGGAGAGGGTGCGGGTGAGGGGGATTTTTCCACGCGCACTCGGTTTGAAAACTGCCAGCTAGGAGCGGGCGGCTCGTGCGCTGATTTTTCTTGCCGTTTGCAAACCCTGGCCAATCAAGGCCCAAAGCTCAAGCGACCCTCGCCACTCCTTCGTCCGGGAAACACGGGACTTCGGAGTGTCTCCGACCCAACCCTCTCCCCTCCCAGAGGGTGTCGATAAATGATAAACTGGCGCGAAAAGGCCACAAAAAATATCCCCGCCCTTGAGGGGAGGGGATTAAGGGGAGGGTGGTCGGGGTCTTTTATGACAGGGGTTTACGAGCTTTTCGCCATTTGCGAAATCCCCCTCACCCTAACCCTCTCCCGCGGGGGGAGAGGGAAAAAATACGGTTTATCGACAGCCTCCCCAGGGAGAGGACGCCGAATGTCAACAGCCGCAAAGTAATTGAAATGATTTGGGCAACATACCATCTATAACAAATTCAATGCTATTGGTTCTGGCGGCTTGTCCAAATCAAAATTAGGGTATTCATTAGTCAAAATCATATTTTTTACTTGACAATATTTGCGATCAGGTGTATTCTGTTGTGGAATGCAATGGAGTGGAGGGGTAATCCGAAAACCGGCACACTAACAACCAAAAGCAAAGGAGGACAAAAAATCATGGAAAAGTTCAGAAAAAAATTACTGGTTTTAATTTTTCTCGCGGCTGGATTTGCAGTCTCAATGACCGCTTGGGCAACGCATAAGCCGGGATCATTTTTCTTCGGCGATGCGGACGGCGATGGCATCATGAGCGGAAACGATTGGAGCGCATTGTCCAATGTCGTAATGGATCCTTCGGATTGTAATGATAATTATACCGCAGTCCACCCCGCAAGTTGCAATGTGGCGGACCTTAATGGAGATGGCTCTGTCGATTGCTTGGACCTGGCCACCTTGCAGTACTGGCTTACGGGCAACTGGATCACCGCGTTGGGGGTTGCTTATTACCTTGATTCTGATTGGCAATATGATATCCAACATGGCACTTCGACTGAAAAGATTTATGCCTATGTATATGACAGTGATTCCTCCGCCAGAGCCGGCTGGGGAGTTATTTTCAAAGTCACTGATACCAGCACTTGCAGTGGTGCGACACTGAAGGGCCGGCTGGTTTCAAACGGCGAGTCCATTGATTGGGGAACATCGGTGTTTGAATATTCGAGCACGAGCGGTGTAGCCGAAGTTCTGGTTAAAGTCCCGGCCGGATGCGCTGCGGCTACGACTATTAACGTTGAGATCTACATACCCAGCGATACCGAAGCACTTGTTCCAGGCCAGCGTTTTCCCAATAAATTGGACCCGGGGAGCCATATCACGATAACCGTGGAAGACTAACAGACACGCGAATTCTGGAAATGCCCTTCTGCTCGATGTAATAACTTTTTAAGGGCGATATCCATAAGACCCTCAACTCCCCGCGAAAACGGGGAGCTTTTTTATATGCCCATTGCAGCCAGCAGTAAATTTCTTTATACTAGCTAAATCATGCGGAAAAGTACGGGGGACAGATGTCGCTGTCAGCTGTGATCATACTAGCCGCGGGCAAGAGCAAGCGGATGAAGACCGGGCTGAGCAAGGCGCTGCACCCGCTGATGGGCCGGCCCATGATCGTTTACGGGATCGAGCTTGCGGCAAAGCTGCGGCCGAGAAAGATCATCGTGGTGGTGGGGCCGGAAAGCCGGGACATCCGCAAAGTATGCAGACAAGAGTGTCTGCATCCCTCACAAGAGTGTCTGCACCCCTCACAAGAGTGTCTGCATCCCTCACAAGAGTGTCTGCACCCCTCACAAGAGTGTCTGCATCCCTCACAAGAGTGTCTGCATCCCTCACAAGAGTGTCTGCATCCCTCACAAGAGTGTCTGCACCCCTCACAAGAGTGTCTGCATCCCTTTCATCCGCGCCGCTTGAAAAATCGCGGGCCGCGGATGGAATTCGCGGTCCAGAAAAAGCCTCTCGGCACTGCGGACGCGGTGGCCGCGGCTATGCCCCGTCTCAAGGGGCTTCAAGGCTCGGCCCTGATCTATTACGCGGACAATCCTTTGTTCCGGGTCGACACCATAAGGTCTCTTGTCCGCGCCAAGGAAAAAAGCCGGGCAAGGCTGGCGCTGCTCACCGCGGTTTATCCGGAGCCGGCTGCTTTCGGACGGATCATCCGCGACCACCAAGGCCGCATCCGGGCGATTATTGAGGACAAGGACTGCACCAAGGCTCAGAAGTCGATCAAGGAAGTGAACCCCGGGGTTTATCTTGCGGACATTGGTTTTCTCAAGGCCGCTCTTTCAAAGATCAAGCCTGACAACCGCCAGAAGGAATTGTATCTGACTGACATGGTCAAGGTCGCGGTCAAAAATGGCCTGGGTGTGGCCACGGCCACGGCTCCGGACTGGAAGGAGACCTTTGGGATCAACTCCCGGGCCGACCTGGCCCAGGCCGCAAACATCATGCGCGAGCAGATCAACGCTCAATGGATGGCCGCGGGAGTGACCATTGAAGACCCGGCTGCGGTGCTGATCGAGCCGGGAGTGAGCATCGGCCGGGACACGGTGATCGAGTCCGGTTCGCGGCTTCTGGGCAGGACCCGGATCGGAAAGGATTGCCGCATCCAGGCGCATTCCAGGATCGTTGACTCGGTGCTCGCGGATAACGTGGAAATCCGGCAGGGCTCGGTGATCGAAGGCAGCAGGATCGGAAGCGGCACGAACGTCGGGCCCATGGCCCATGTCCGGCCGGGGTCGGTGGTGGGCAGGAACGTCCGGATCGGGAATTTCGTGGAGCTCAAGAAAGCGGTGGTGGGCGATGAAACCATTGCCGCGCACCTCAGCTACCTCGGAGACGCCGTAATCGGGAGGCGCGTGAACGTCGGCTGCGGGGTGATCACCTGCAACTACGACGGCGCGCGCAAGAATGTGACTATAATTGAGGATGACGCTTTCATCGGCTCGGACACCCAGTTGGTGGCGCCGGTGAGGATCGGCAAGGGAGCTTACATCGGCTCGGGCTCGACCATTACCGCGGACGTGCCGGCGCGGCGCCTGGCCATCGCCCGGGCCAGACAAGTGGTCAGGCCCCTGCCAGAGGCGCAGTTGAAGAATAAGGGCGAACGCAGTTCGCCCGTACGCTGAATACAGCTAATGGAGGCGGTGATCAGATGTGCGGAATCGTCGGATACATCGGGGATAAAGAAGTCGCCCCGATACTGATCGATGGGCTGAAGAAGCTGGAATACCGGGGATACGACTCCGCGGGAGTCGCGATCATGACCAAGGACGGCGTCCAGGTCCGAAAAGCCAAGGGCAAGATCGTGCAGCTTGAGGGCTTACTCAAGAACTCCCCGCTCTCCGGCACCATGGGCGTGGGACACACCCGCTGGGCGACCCACGGAGCGCCTTCGGATAAAAACTCGCACCCCCACAGCTCCGGCAAAGTCACCGTGGTCCACAACGGCATCATTGAGAACTACCTGGAACTCAAGGCCGCGCTCGAGAAAAAAGGACGCAAGTTTTTGTCCGAGACCGACACCGAAGTCATCGCGCACGTGATTGACGAAGAGCTCCAGAAGGGCCTTCCGCCGGAAAAGGCCATCCGCGAGGGGGTCAAGCGGCTGCAGGGCGCGCTCGCGGTGGTGATCGTGATCGAGGGCGTAGCCGACACCTTATATACATATCGCAAGCAGAGCCCTCTGATCGTGGGCTACGGCCGAGGCGAAAACCTGGTGGCCTCGGACATCCCCGCGGTGCTGGCGCACACTCGGACGATTGTGCCGTTTGAGGACGGGGACTACGCGGTGATCACCCGGGATAAGGTGGTGATCAAGGACGCGGCCGGGATGGAGCTCAAGCGGAAGCCGCTAGAGATCCAGTGGACCTCTGAGATGGCGGAAAAAGGCGGGTACAAGCATTTCATGTTGAAGGAAATCTTTGAGCAGCCGCGCGCGGTCAGGGACACCATCACCGGGCGCTGCCGGCCGGAGCAAGGAAAAGTCCGGTTCGAGGAACTGCCCAAGGACGTGATCGCTTTCATCAAGCAGGCCAAAAAAATACAGATCACCGCGTGCGGCACCGCGTTCCACGCGGGACTGACCGGAAAATACCTGATCGAGCGCCTGGCGCGAATACCGTGCATGGCCGAGATCGCCAGCGAACTCCGGTACCGCGGGCCCCTGATCGATAGCGAGACGCTTGTGCTCTGCATCAGCCAGAGCGGGGAGACCGCTGACACTCTGGCTGCGGAGGAGGAAGCCCGCAAGTTGGGCGCAAAGACCATTGCGGTGTGCAACGTGGTGGGCTCGTCGCTCTCGCGCAAGGCCGACGGCGTGCTCTACACCCGGGCCGGACCTGAAATCGGGGTCGCTTCCACCAAAGCCTTCATCACCCAGGTGACCGTGCTCTACCTTTTTGCGGTCTATCTTTCCGAACTGAGAAAGACCGTGTCCAGGCCCGAACGGGTGAAACTGCTGACCGAACTGTGCGCCAGTCCCAGGCTGATCGAGGAGACCTTGAAGGACGCGCCGAAAATCGAACGGATCGCCAGGAACCACCTCAAGTCCAACATCTTCTTCTTTATCGCCCGGGGGATTAACTTCCCGATCGCCCTGGAAGGCGCGCTCAAGCTCAAGGAAATATCCTACGTCCACGCCGAGGGATACCCCGCGGGAGAACTCAAGCACGGGCCCATCGCCATCCTGGACACCAACGCCTCAATCGTGGCGCTCGCGCCCAGCAACCGCCTGTTCGACAAGACCTTCTCCAACATCGAAGAGGTCGCGGCCAGATCGGCGCACGTGATCTCGGTCGGAAACCAGGACCATGCGGAACTGCTCAAAAAGCGCTCCGAGGACGTCATCTTCGTGCCCAAGATGCGCGAGGAACTCGACCCTCTGGTGATCACCCCCCCGCTCCAGCTCCTGGCATATTACGTCGCCGACTTGAACGGCACCGACGTGGACCAGCCCAGGAACCTGGCCAAAAGCGTTACGGTTGAATAAAAGTTCCGGCGTTCCGGGGTTCCGGAGTTCGGGGCCCGCCCGACGAAGCCGCGCAGCCGGCTCTGTTATTAATTGACAATGAGCGGCGCAGCGGATACCTTAATTGCGTGCATGAGATGAGCATAGCCATGGACGTGCTCCAGATCGTGAGCGAGCACCTTCCCGCGCACCCGGTCAAGGTGACCAGAATCCGGCTCAAGGTGGGAAAGCTGACCGCGGTGGTGCCGGACAATTTCCGCTTTTGCATGGAGGCGATCGCCAAGGACGGTCCGGCCGAGGGCGCGGAGATCGTGATTGAGGAGGCGCCGCTTCTGGTCGAATGCGAGAGCTGCGGGGCGCAAAGCGAACTGCGCGAGCCGGTGTTCATCTGCCCGAATTGCGAAAGCACGAGCCTGAATGTGGTCTCGGGCAGGGACTTGTTCATAGAATCGATAGAGATTGAGGACGGCAATCCGGAGGAGTGCGCGGATGGAAATTAAGGTGGTGAGGAAAGTTCTCAGCGTTAACGACGCCATCGCCTCGGAGATCAAGAAGGCGCTCAAGGCAAAAAGGATATTCATGATCAACGTCATGAGTTCCCCGGGTTCGGGAAAAACCACGCTGCTCTCGAAAACCATCAACGCGCTCAAAAAGGACTTCCAGATCGGAGTGGTGGTGGGAGACATCTGCACCACCCGGGATTCCGAGCGGCTGAGTGAAACCGGAGTGCCGGTGGTGCAGATCAACACCGAGCCGTTCGGCGGGGACTGCCACCTGGCCGCGAACGTCATCCAGGAGGCGCTTTCGCAACTGGAGCTGAGCCGGCTGAATCTGGTGATCATTGAGAACGTCGGCAACCTGGTCTGCCCCGCGGAATTTGACGTTGGCGAGGACAAGAAAATAGTCATGCTCAGCCTGCCCGAGGGAGACGACAAACCGCTCAAGTATCCCCTGATGTTCCGCGTGTCCAATGCGGCAATCATAAACAAGATCGACCTTGCCCCGCACTTGGAAATTGACAAGGCCCAATTCGTTAAAAACATCAAGAAGGTGAACCCCGAAATCCCGGTGTTTGAGCTCAGCGCCAAAACCGGGCAAGGAATGGATGCCTGGCTCAACTGGCTGAAAAAGGAAGCCGAGACCAAAATTTCAAGTCAATCTTGAAGTTGCATTTTTACGACAAGAACTCAGGATAATTGCTTAACTGCAACCAAAATCACGCTAATAACCCAATCCCCGGATCATCTGTTGATGTAAAAATTCCCGCCAACACATTGAAATCAAATGATAAATAGTGGTTGGCCAACAATAGCCGAGAATTTGGCATGGGAATTGAATATATCTATGTGAAATGCATTTTCAGCGGACTGTAAAAAATGAAGTGGTAATTGAGGGGATCGGCCTTCATTCCGGGAAAGCGACCCGGGTGCGGATTCTGCCCGCGGCTGCGGACACCGGCATCCATTTCGTTCGCGCGGACAAGGGCCGGGAGAAAATCCCGCTCAAGCCCGACCGCGTGGTCTGCACCCAGAACAACACCGGCATCGGCATCAACGGCAACACGATCCTCACGGTTGAGCACCTGCTTTCCAGCTTTTACGGCCTGGGGATTGACAACGCGACCATTGAAGTTTACGGCGAGGAAATACCGATCCTTGACGGCTCGGCCCGGGGATTTGTGGAGGAGATACTTAAGGTCGGCGTTGAGAGGCTGGATGCGCCCAAGAAATTCCTGCTGGTCAAACGTCCGGTCCGGGTTCAGGAGGACGACAAATACGCGGCCATAGACCCGAGCCCTGATTTCCGGGTGGACTTTGTCATATCCTACGAGCACCCCATGCTGCGTTACCAGCGCCGCGAGTTCAGGTTTGACGGCGAGGACTTTGAGAAGGAGATCAGCCCTGCGCGCACCTTCGGGTTCATCAACGAGGTTGAGGTTTTGCGGAATAACGGCCTGGCCAAGGGCGGGTCTTTGCAGAACGTGGTGGTGCTGAGCGACAAGGGCGTGGTCAATCCCGAGGGGCTGCGCTTCCGGGACGAGCCGGTCCGGCACAAAATCCTGGACTCGCTGGGAGACCTGATGATCCTGGGCGCTTACCTCATCGGCACCTATCGCGGGTACAAATCCGGGCACAAGCTCAACCACCAGCTTTTGCTTGAACTCCTTTCCAACCCGGAAAACTACCAGATGATCGAAGCCGGCCACCCCCGGCTGGCCCGGGAAAACGGCTTTAAAATCCCCCGCTGGCTGACGCCCAAAGAAGATTGCGCCATTAACCAGTAACGTCTTATCCCCGCGTCCAATCCTTTAAAGTCCCTTGACTTCCGCTCCCGTTTCCGCTAGATTTTAGGGACTAGATTATAGAAAGGAGCTTGCTATGGGAGAGGGAGGCAAAGTCAATATCAATTTGTTCGGTTACAATGGAGTGAATAACACCGGCTCGGAAGCCAAGCTGATCACCACCATCATCGATGTTAAGGAGATGCTTGGCGGTAAACTCGGCAAGATCAGGGTGCTCACGCAGAGCATTGCGAACCAGCGCCGCTATGTCCCGGACCCGAGCATTGAGTTCAAGGAAATCACTCCGGGAACGCTGATCAACCCCCTGGCCATGATGAAACTCAAGGCCGACATCCTGTTCCTGTCCGAGGGCTCCACCTTCATCGACCATTTCTCCCCGATCTTCATGTGGATGTTCTGCTCCGCGGCCATGGTGGCGCACCGCCGGGGCGAAGGAGTGGTCTCGTATTCCAACGACTGCGGCCACCTGACCAGTTTTGACCAGAAAATCCTCAAAGGCACCATGAATAAATACGTTGACCTGATCATGCTCCGAAACCCCGATGCGGTTGCCCGCGCCAAGCAATACGGGGTGACCAGGGAGATTCACCTGGTGGCTGACGGCGCCTATCTCTATCCCACTCCTTCCAAGGCCTACATTGAAAACGTGTGGAAGAAGCTGAACATCAACCCCTCAAGCCGGCCGGTGATCGGTCTGTGCCCCAAGGAATTTTTCTGGTGGCCGATCAAGATCAAGTTTGTGGGCAAGAAGGAGGACCTTTACAACTGGCCGGCTTATCACTCCTGGACGGAAAAAGGCAGGAAAAGCAGCCAGAACTACGTGGAAGAAACCGCGAGGTACGCGGACTGGTGCGTGGAAAAATTCGGCGCGGACGTCTGTCTGATCTCAATGGAGCACATGGATTTACCGCCCACCAAGCGCATCCATGAACTCATGAAGCACAAGGACCGCGCCCGGCTGGTCTCCAGCGACGATTTTGTGGTGGACGACGTTGTCGCGGTGCTGAGCGCTCTCAAGTTCCAGGTGACCACCCGGTACCACTCCACGGTGCTGGCCAGCCCGTTCGGCATACCCATGATCTCGATCTCCAGCGACACCCGTTGCGAGGCGGTTTTCCACGAACTGGACATGATGGACTATTTCATTGACTACGTTGCGCATCCCGAGCGCTTTCCGAAAACCCCCGACCATTACAAGACGCTGGTGGAGATGACCGAAAAACTGGCGGCCAATGAGGCCCAGCTCAAGAACCGGATTCTGGAGGCCGATAAGAAATTCCAGGAACGCGCGAAAAAAATCCGCCCCCTGTTCCTGAACTGGTTTGAGAAGGAATATCTGCCCAAAGCTAAAATTTGAAAACAGGCAGGCAAAGCGGGACATGGGATTGGGCCTTGTCCTCTGAGTCGAGCCTTGAGCCCGGAATTTTTGCCCAAGCTGTTTCCCGCGGACCGACTCGCTCTCGCCCGGGCGTAAATAGCGCTTGCAAAGCCGCGAAGAAATGGTCTAGAATTAACCGCGGGTCCGGGCCTGTTGAGCCGCGGGAACAAAAAGCCAAAGGAGAGTTCGATGTTTGATTATTTGCGCATGTGGCGGAAGACGCCCGATTTCACGGGCACCAGGAACGTCTTTGACACCATCTACGGCTTGCTGACCTGGTCGCTCGTGGTTTTCCTGGGCTACGGCGTGCGCGCCCTGGACCTCCTGGGCCTGGGCATCAATCGGAAATGGAAGCCTGGAGAGAAGCTTCAAATCCTGCTCATGGCCTATTCCGGCGCGCGCAACACGGGCGCGGAAGTCCGCGTTGCCGAACTGATCGACCAGGTCAACCAGGTGCTCGGCGAGGAAAACGTTGACCTCAACATGATGACCCTGAACCTCGCAGACTCGCAGGAATATTTCAAAAGCAACCGCGTGAACCTGAAGCCGATGAGTTACATCTTCTTTTGGGACGTGTTCAAGAACGTTGTCCAGAACCACGTCATCGTCCTGGTTGAGGGCTCCTGCTGGAAGGAAAACTTCGCCTCCGCGCTGCTCTATTATTTTATATTCGGCACCGGGCTGGCCGCGGTCTTGAACAAGGCAAGCTTCAGCTACGGCGTGGACGCGGGCCCCATGAACAAGTTCAATAATTTTCTGTCCTGGGCGCTGTGCAAGGACATGGACCTGATCGTCACCCGCAGCGCCGAGGCCAGCGACTGGGTGAAGAAGATCAACCTCCGCGCGGATAAGCTGCGGGTGGACACCGCCTGGACGCTCCGCACCAAGCCGCTGGAATGGGGCACGGAGGAACTGAAGAAGCTGGGCTGGGACGGCCGGAAGCCCCTGCTCGGCCTGGCCATGCAGAACTTCTTCTGGTGGCCGATTGTCCCGGACTTTGTGCGCTGGCTCAAAGGCGACAAGGAATACAACTACCGGATCATCTACTACTACGATTACGACGCGGAAGACAGAAAGCAGTATGAATCGTGGCGCCAGACCATGGCCGAGACCCTGGACTGGGCCGCGGAAAAGTTCGGGGTGCAGCCGGTGCTGATCGCCATGGAAGCGCTTGACCACGATTCCTGCATGGAAGTCAAGGCGCTCATGAAGCATGCCCCGCTCATCGTCTCCTGCCGGACCTACGTGGGCGTGGAGATCGGGTCCATGCTCCGGAGCCTGAGCACCCTGGTTACAACCCGCTACCACGCCATGGTGCTCTCCATGCCCGGCTGCGTGCCGTTCATCGGCCTGAGCCGCGACGAGCGGATCCGCGGGGTCATGAAGGAGACCGGATTGTTCGGCGATTACTACGTGGACTATAAGACGCCGGACTTATCGAAGGTTTTGCAGGACAAGATCACCAGGCTGCTCTCCGCTCCCGAGGAGCGCAAACGCGTGGGCAAAGTCATCTTTGACTCGCTGCCCTATTACTTCGCGCAGATGGCCCTGCTCGGACTCGATGTCCGCAGCGTGGTCAAAAAGCGGTTCCCCCAGGCGCCGATCAAGAAGTTGAATGAGGACAATCCGCTGGAGCTTGCGCCGTTCGTGCCCGAGGAACTGAAACAGGCGACCATCAAGAAATTTGCGGAGTTGAAAGCACGGGAGTCCGGTAAAAGCTGACCATGAATTTTGGGGTCAGACCTGAATGGCGCCAAGTTAAGCTCAATAATAGTTTTGGCCCAGCGGTTTCATAATAGCCCCGCGCTTATGGTCATCAACCAAATAATTTGATCGGGAGTTCGGGTTTCGATAGCCCGGCGCTTCAGCGCCGGGGAACCGGGCCGCGCCCCCTGCCGCTGCGGCCCCCGCCGCGGCGCGGGCCGCAGCAAGGGTTTTAGGCGGTCGCCGTTCCCGGCCATAAATGGCCGGGCTAGGAAACGCAAGACCGGGATTGTCCATGAGCTTAACTTAGCGCCATTCGGGTCAGACCCCGAGGGGTCTGGCCTTATCGTCGCAGTTCGTTCTCCTGCGAAAAGGCCTGACCCCATGAATTTGGGTCTGACCCCATAAAAAAGCGGGCGCTGAAACCAGCGCCCGCTTTTGGTTTACGGTGACGGTCTAGATTTTATATTCGCCCTCCGCGGTCAGGATTTCGGCCGCGCGGTGCTTGGCCTTGACGAAGTTGAACTGGACCGGCCTGTCGAGCTTGGCCAGGTTGTCGAGGTGCCCGTTCAGTTCGGTCTCGGTGCCGAGCGCGGAGCAGATTTTGCGGGCAATGTCGGCCACGCGCGCGTGCGCCTCGTAGCACCAGATGTCGTTCAAAAGCAGGGCCATTTCCGCGCCTTTTTCGCCCCGGGCCTCGACCAGTTGCATGGCGCGGCCGCAGCAAGAGTCCATGCAGTAGCATTCAATTGCCACTTCCGCGAGCATCTCGGCCACGATCTGCTCGTCGAGGAATTTTTCGCCCAGTTTCTGGAACGCGACGTTGGTGGCGTAGAGCATCAGCCGCTTGGCCAGCTCGGTCTCGGCAACCGCGTTTCCGGTCGGGCCTTTTTCCGGCTTGGGATGAGCGCCTTTCTTGAGTTCGTCCATCACCGAGCCGATGGCTTTCAAGAGCGGGATGTCGTTCTTCATGGCCGCGCGCATGAGCGAGCCGATGGCGATCTGGCGGTTGATCTCGTTGGTCCCTTCGAAAATCCGGTTGACCCGGCAGTCGCGCGAGACCTTTTCCGCGGGATACTCCTCGGTAAACCCGTATCCGCCGTAAATCTGCAGGCACATGTCGGAGACCTTGCCCAGCCCCTCGGACCCGAACACCTTGACCACCGAGCACTCGGAGGCGTAGTTGCCGATCGCGGCGAGTTTCTTCTGGTGGGTGTCGGGGTCGCCCTCGGGTATGGCCTCGAGCGCCTTGTCGATCAGGTCCGCGGAGCGGTAGGCAATGGTCTCAATCGCGTAGCTCAGGGCCGCGCTGTCCGCCAGCATCCTCTTGACCATGCCGAACTCGATGATCGGCTTTTTGAACTGCTGGCGGTCCTTGCCGTATTGGATGGTCTGCTTGAGCAGCCACTTGGCCGCGCCGCAGCAGGCGCCGCCAACCTGCAGACGGCCCAGGTCCAGCACGCTGAACGCGATCTTCCCGCCCTCGCCCACCGCGCCCAGAAGGTTCTCCACCGGAACCTTGCAGTCCTCAAACGAGAGCGAGGTGGTGGAGCTGCCCTTGATCCCCATTTTCTTTTCCTCGACCCCGGAGGAAAAGCCGGGGAATCCCCTTTCCACCAGGAAGGCCGCGGCCTTTTTGCGGTCGCCGTCAATGTGGGCGAAGACGGTGAAGAGGTCCCCGATGGCGCCGTTGGTTATGAACTGCTTGCCGCCGTTGAGGGTGTAATATTTGCCGTCCGGGCTGAGCACGGCCTTGGACTTGAGCCCCATGGCGTCGCTTCCGGCCCCGGTCTCGGTCAGGCAGTAAGCCGCGACCATCTCCCCGGTGGCCAGCTTGGGCAGGTACTTCTGCTTCTGCGCCTCGTTGCCGAAAAAGATGATCGGCTGGGTGCCGATGCAGGTGTGCGCGGCCATGGTCACGAAGGTGCTGGCCTCGGGCGCAAGACACTCGCCGACCAGCACGAAGGTCTTCTTGTCCATGCCCAGTCCGCCGTACTCGGTCGGGATGGAAACCATCAGCAGCCCGACCTCGCCCGCCTTGCGAAGGATCTCTGTCATCAGCCCCTTCTCTTTGTGGTCGATCTGCTCGCGCTTGGGGAGCATTTCGTTCTCGCAGAACTTGCGCGCGGTTTCGGCCATCGACTTCTGCTCGTCATTGAAATTCTCGGGGGTGAATATCTTCCGGCTGCCCACCTTCTCAATGATGAAACTCCCGCCTTTGGCTAATGCTTCTGCCATTGGAACCCTCCTTCTCAAATTTAAAAACTGATCGGCTTGCGCCTGGGAAAAAATAAAAACACATCCGCGCCGGATTGTCAAATAAAGACCGTGGGGTCAGGCCGATCAGGTGGGGTCAGGCCTTTTCTTCGATGTCAAACTTCGATGATAAGGCCAGACCCCTCGAGGCCTGACCCCATAAACATTGCCAATGGCCGGGGGCAATTTATAATAGGTCTTTGGTGTCAGCAAAACCCAAACCCGGACTTTCGACCGGCAAAAAACCGGCCTTTGCCGCGATAAGTTTTGTCGCGTTTGTCCTGCTCGCTGAACTGGTCATGCAGTTCGCGGGCATGGCCGCGGCCCGGGCAAGGAAACCTCATTTGCGGCCCGGGGCCAGGGTGATTGTCTGCGCCGGCGATTCCCATACCTACGGCGTGATGGTGAATAAGGAAGACGCTTACCCGGCCCAACTGGAGCGATTGCTGAACCGGGAAGGCGGCAATTACCAGGTCCTTAATCTCGGCGCTCCCGGGCAGAATTCGACCCAGATTCTGGCGGCCATGCCGGAAATCCTGAAGAGCTATCAGCCGATCGCGCTGGTGCTCCAGGTCGGGGTAAACAACGGCTGGAACATTTCCGGACAAGATCAAGATTTCATGCGCAATCTCCTGATCAAATCGAAGGTCTATCGTTTGTTCCGGCTGCTTTATTTTGACACCGTGGCCCGGGACAAAAGGTTCCTGGTCTCGCGCCGTCGCGACACCGGCGAGGAGTTGCAGAATTTTGAGCGGCCGGTTGAAGCGAAGAGCGACTCCGAGTTCCGGGCGATCCAGCTCCGGTACCTGGCGGACGTGGTGCAAATCGCCAGGCTCTGTCAGGACAATGAAACAAAAGTTGTGCTGATGAATTACGCGGGGGACAAGGAATTCGATTATGCCACGGTCAACGCCATGATCCGGGAGCTGTCGGAAAAACTGCGCTTGCCGCTGGTGGACAACTACTCACACTTTATGAGCTTGCTTTACCGCCCGGACGGCGCATTTGATCAAGAACTCCACGATCAGCTTTTCCTTGAAGACATGCACCTCAAGGCCCCAGGCTACTCAATCGTGGCGGAAAACCTTTACCAGGCGCTCAAGCAGCAAAATATCGTTCAATGAGCTTCCGGGGTCAGACCCGAATGGCGCTAAGTTAAGCTCATGGACAATCCCGGTCTTGCGTTTCCTTAGCCCGGCCATTCATGGTTTGGACTGTGATTGAAATTGCTTTTCGATAGCCCGGCCATTTATGGCCGGGAACGGCGACCGCCTAAAACCCTTGCTGCGGCCCGCGCCGCGGCGCGGGCCGCAGCGGCAGGGGGCGCGGCCCGGTT
>Ga0315274_10004979_pt1 | contig 19475 bp, 20 predicted proteins | sample YL17G02_20_MG_FD_203700 | JGI IMG/M metagenome (GOLD analysis project Ga0315274, IMG submission 203700) | Sediment microbial communities from Yellowstone Lake, YNP, Wyoming, USA - YL17G02_20 | ecosystem: Environmental > Aquatic > Freshwater > Lake > Sediment | place: USA: Wyoming | collected... | reverse complement strand
TTTCATCTCTGACATTTTATTCCTAGCAGCGGACAGAGCTTGTCATAATTGCAGCATGAATGACTCTGGCAATTTACGTCTGTTGGAAATGCCCAACCTGTTGTAGCGTTGATCCTGCCTCCACCATTTGCTTGGTCGATTGTTGGGTACGCGCCTAAATCATTGTACCATATGCACATCGCGCTGCACACACCACTGCCTTCTAGCGGTGCAATCGTGTGAGCAGTTGCATCCACAAGCATCCAATTACCCCAGTTTCCCTCGCAGCTGCTGAGCTTCAAATTCTCAGCCATACTCTGGTCGCATTTGTAGACCACGAATGCATGGCTCGTTGTGCTAGCTCTTTGGAATGCAGCAAAAACATTTTTCGCAGGCACGCCGAGCGTTCGGAGGATTGACAATAAAGCAGTAGAGTGGTCACCGCAAAAACCAACACCTGCGCATGTAGATTCAATTATTGGATTATATTTACTGTCGCAACATCCGTCTCTGACCCTGCAGCAGTTTGTCGTTGCTTGGCTATAAGCTTCGTTGCCAGCAATTGTTTTTGACGCAGGCTGCACAAAACATTTGCCAGCAACAGTTTCCACATTCATACATTCATCCTGCTGGTTGCGAATTGTAGAATACCTGCGGGCATCAGACGCCCATCCCTCTGGGATGTTCGCAAGAATGCTCTTCTCCACTTCTTTTATATCCCAGCTCCTTCTGTCCAAATATTTTTGCACCTCATCTGCACAAATTTCAATCACATTGGGCGTCCAGTACGGATTGTGATCCAGGCAATTGGTGTTGTCAGTATCATAGAAGCAAGGAGTCGACGTAAAGCTACCACCTGCCGCGCAACTTGGCCTGCTCGCGCTTCCACAGTCCTTACAATTATATATTGTCTCCCACTGCAATTTGTTAGCAGGCGGCCACAAATCTCTTCCTTCGCAAACACCATTACCGCAGCATTCTTTGCTGCATGTGTTCGTGCCTGGGCAGCAGTATGTTCCCTCACAACAATCCATATTCTCGCAGCTCTTGCCCTCTTGCGCGCAACGCTTTTTGCAATCAATATCATCACCGCAATCAGGATCGCATATTCCATTTTCCTCGTAGCAATCAGGATCGCAAATTCCATCCTTGATTAACCGTATGTTGTCGGTTTTTTTGGCAACAATTATTTTTTTCACAGTCACAATTGTTTTTGAGCACTTGTCAGAATTTTCAGGATATGCATAACCACCAGACCTCACACATTCTGACCTCACCTTTTTGCTACAATCATCGCCAAAGCAGCAGCACACATCTATATTCAACTCATTCACCCAAGTACTTTGCCGCATGTTACACATGCTAAAAGTACCACGGCCACATCCAGATGGCTGGCAACAGAATCCTCTACATGTTGCTTTATACTCACCGCATGCAAAAATGTTAAAGTTGCCCCAGCATTGGTAATTTTTCGGATCATTGCTGTCGCACACATATCCTTGTCCACTATCTCCCTTCTTCCTCACTTCCTCGGTTTCATTCACACAGCCAGTATAGCAAATCCCATCCTTGTCTTTCTTTTGATACGCCGACGTGAGACAGTCCGGATCGCACACTCCAGTCTTGTTGTTTGAGTAAATTAGCAGGCAGTCAACATCACAAAAACCTTTTTTGATGTTGTCCGAATCAGGATCGCAAATACCGTCAGGATTTTTTTTGCTCGCACAAAAGTCTATGAATACTTCATCAGTCTCATTAGTATAGCAGTCAGGATCGCACACTCCGGTTTGTTGAGCGCACAAGGGGTTGCATATATTGTCTGGTTTTTCAGTAACACATGCTGGATCGCAAATGCCAAACACCGAGCACTCTGGATCACACAAACCATCCTTAGCGTTGCACTTGCCACAGCTTGGCTTGTCAGTCAGCACAACACGATTGTCATTCTTTGTTTTGATCACACACAAACTCTCTGGATTCTCAAAATACTGCGAGCCAGAGTGAGTGACGCCGCTAAAGAATTTTCTGACTGATACGTTGTTGCCATATGAAACAACCACGGACTTGTAGTCAACAAGCAAATTGAATTTTGTGCCAGCAGGTATGTCGACTTTTATCACCATCGAGCCAGCCGCGGCTGCAGCCCTATCAATGGCAGTGGCTATATCTCTTGCTATAGTCTCAAATGCTGAGCGGTATGTGCGCGATGCTTGCTGCGTGAACACAAGATTTATCACAAGCACTATGAGTATGAATGAGATTATGATTTCGACAGCAGTGATGATACTCTCGGATATTATTATAGTTCCCTTTTTATTTTTTCTATTTTCTCCGCTGTGCATGCCACTCAATAATTATTATTTTTATTTGGTCCGTATATAGCTAATCTTTTTATAATTCTGCAAGCCATTGCAGTCCAGAAATAATTCAGAAATTAGCTATTTACACAGTAGCGATCGCTTCGACCAACACAAAATCCTTGATTGGTTTGGTTATCATTATTCTGTATTTGTAGGATGGTATGCTGCCGGAAATCCGGCCGACCAAATTTGACAAGTACGAAGCCTTGGCAGGTGTGCCCATGTAATTCATTTGGATTGTGCAAGTTGTTTCGCTGCATTTTCCCATATCGCTCTCATCAAAAAATTGCATGCACAAGAATTTGCCCGTGGATGTCATGTTCTTTGCAATATACACAGACACTTTGTCTGGCGCAACCTCCCCACTTTCATTAGTCACGTATATGGCTCGAACCACTTGCGATACACCCATGGCCTGCTTGGGGCCTGGATAATGATCTACCTCACCTATCCCTCCTTTAACACAAACTGCTTTTATTTTTGTAGTCAAGTCCGCAAATTTCTCCAACATCCCATTTTTCTCTTGCACCTCAGCAATGTTTATGAAAATCGCAGATCCAGCCGCAAACACAATCAATCCCAACATAGTCGTGCCAACAATCCATATCCACGCCGCCACTGCCTTTTGCTTTGCTCTTTTTTTTCCCAATATTTTTTGTTTCACTCATCGCACCTCTTCATCATCCGCATAATCAAACCTCTTCAACCTCCACAACTCTTTTCGAGCCAGAGTACGCAACCTGCACCACAGCTTTTTTGCTGGCAACATCCCACACCAGTCTGTCAGTCTGCGTGTATTTCTTTGACGTACAAAAGCTGCAATCACCAAAATCACATTTGCTATTCGGGAAAGCATCGCAGTTCAAGAATTTTGTCACATCCAACTCAGTCACAATCTCGTCACTCTCCATGTCAATCGTCTTGCATATGGCAGACGTCGGATCCATTCCATTTCTGTGGTCATCCCAGCATCTTTGCGCATGCTCTGCGATCGTTTCCGCAACCTTTTCTTTGCTGCCAGCCACTCCAATCTCTCGCGACTGATTGAAAACTCCAAAATAATTTGCAGCCATCATTATGATGAGCAATGCCACAGCCAGCGCTACCACAACCTGAAAAAATTCTGGTAACGATTCAAGTATTCCTTTTTTTATTTTATTTTTCATTTTTTCACTAATTCTATAATTTTATAATTCACTAGTTTGATAATTTAATTTAACATTTTGCCACTAAAAATCTTGCATCTCAACTACCTTTTCGGCCGCAGTCACCACAACACCAAGCGAGCGATCATCACCCACCAACTTCACCACACACCTCTTCACAATCTCATTGTTGTACATGCCAGATTCTATGCTGCTTATGCTTGCCACCTGCTTGCCTTTCGACACAAAATAATCCGTGACCAACTCCTTCACTCTCTCGTCCGAAACTTTAATCTCCGGCAGCTCACACCCATGCTTGATTGGGTTGCACTTTTCCTGTTTGAGCTCGCATTTGCAATCATTACAACAGTTCAGATTGCTCTCGCCAGCCTCGCACTTGTTGTTACCACACACTGGCTTTACACATTTATTCTCTGCTGAGCAGTATTCACCAGTCTTGCACGTGCAATCATCCGCGCAGTTGTTGCAATTTTCTTTTTCATCGCAGGAGCCGTCACCACATTTCACACTCAAGCCCGACATCGGCCTGAGCAGCAGCGTAGCAATCACCACTGCGACTATCAATATTGCAAAAATCAGTATGTAAAGAAATTTTTTGTTCTGAGGATTTTGCTGCGGCCGCTGCGGGTAGCTTGGATACTGCGGATAGAGTGGATACTGCATCATACTATCAATAATTAATTTTCTTTTTTGAGAGTTAAAATAATTACCAAATTGATTTTTATTTTTAATAAAATATTACTTCTATTATTTCTTCTGATTGTGTAATATAAAGAGAGTAAAGTATTCCCTCTTCACCTTCTATTGTAACGCCGACTGTTTTTGTTGGTTTGCCTTGATATACCTCGTCAAAAACTTCGGTCATATCCTTCACATTCTTACCTTTGTTTTTGTAGTATTGAGTGGCAAGTTCTTTCACTTTTTCATTAGAGATTGAAATAGTTGGTATCTCACATTTTTGTTTTTGCTTATTGCAAGTCTCTAATTCACCTTGACATTTACAATCCTCACAACAATTTTGATTACTCTCGAAAGTCTCACAAATCCCATTCCCACATTTCGGCAATATACATTTTTTCTCTTGCTCCGAGCAATATTCATTCGTTTTACACTTGCAATCCACAGGACAGTCAAAACAATTTTCTCCAGATTCACATTTACCATTTCCACATTCAGCGGGAGCAACTGGCTTTTGCTGCATCAATAAAACAACTGCGACTACAACAGCTATCACTGCTACAAATGCTAAAACATAGATAAATTTTTTGCTGACTCTTGATTGAGATTGTATAGGCTGACTCGGATAATTTGGATATCTTACTGGATATTGGCTCAATATTTTCATAATTTTTCACTACCACATCTGTTTAATTTTTAGTGTTGGGTCACCATAAAAGATATTGATATGGAATTGAAAAGTAACTCCCGCAATACTTAAATATTGATTTTTCCCTTCTCTGTAAACGTCACCTATTCTTTTACCAACAGACATTTTTTTAGCAATATTATAATACAATGTGCCTATACCTCCCCAGTCGATATCTTCAGAGCAAGTCCCGGGATATTCGCCTGCGCCACCATTGACATCTGTACTTGCAAAATCAATAGCGCCACCTTTCGCAAAGAAAGTCATTGGTATAGAATCTGTAACTTTATTATATGGTTTTATCATCCCTCCGAAACAAGGTATGGTCATCAAAAGATTGTCACTAAATGTGGATGATGCAACCTTGGATGGTGTAATTAACCCCATTGCATAAGTCTGAGGGATTGTATTATGTCCATGCTCTACGTAGTAAATGAATTTTGTACTGCCATATTGGTAAAATGGTCTATCATAAACACATCCAGAGCTCGGGCACTGTTGCTTGAATAATAATCTAGAGAAACATTCACCAGTACTGCATTTATCATCAGGAATTCCATCGTCTCCAATACATGCGGCAGTTGGAGTGGAAACAATGTAACTTGACAAATCCAAACCTCCAGATTTATGCAGTGCTATGGAAGTATCAAAAATTTTCAACAAAAGATTTATGTCACCACCATTTGGATCGGGTATTCTTCCAATCGATACATCTGGAACTTCATCTTTTGTGGTATCAGCATAAAAATCATCCGTCTCTGTTACACCATTTCTATATTTACTTCCTCTTGTAGGAGCCTGCACAAATCTGTCATAACCACCCACAATTATGATGTACTTGGATTTCATCTTTGCAATCAGCTGCTCGAGAATGCCGTCGATATTCTGCCAGTCGGTAGGATTGGTGACCTTGTTTGCGATGATGCTGCTTGTTTTATCTTCATCCAAGTAAAGCAACTGCGCGCCCAGTCCATCTGCTGCGAGAGCTTGGGCGAATTCTGCGATTTTGCTCTCGAGAGTTTGAATCTGTTGATCCGAGTATACTCGCTTCATGTTTGCTTTGAGCGCGACAATGAGCACGTCAGCTTTATCCGAGCATTTAGTGCCGTCCCAAAATTTCCCAACCTTGCAGCAATGTTGCATAGTGCAGTTCATACCGATTGTGCATTGACTGTCGCAGCCGCATGCAGCACTCTCTACCAGATTTTTTATTCCCGAGCATCCGTAATCATCCGAGTCTTCAGCAACTGGGCAGCAACTGCGACCGAAATTTTCGCACGAGAGGCCAATGGGTGGGCAATCGCTTGGACAATTCTGACAATCTTCCTGCTCCCCACACACATGATCACCGCAACATTCATTCACCACATTCCAATCCTTGAACCCGTCCGGGCAGTCTGGGTCTTCGTCAAAAACATCACACGCAGCCGAGCAGAAGCCATTGCATTTTTTATCACACACATAGCAGTCTGCGTCCTTCAGCCCTAGCGGATTGCCAGCGCTGACAATACCATTGCAGTCAAAATCACACACACCATTTTGCTTCGCACAATCAGGATCGCATATTGAATCACGCACGCCATTTGTATCTGGATCACATATGTCGTCAACTTGTCCGCGGAATTTGAAAACACAATCGGGATCATAAGCCCGCTGCGGATCTGCATGATTGTTGTAACAATCCAAGCTGCATACGCCGTCTAGGTCAAGCGCGTTTATCTTACCGTCTTTGTTCGCATCCACGCAGTCAAAATCACACGGCACGTCAAACTTTTTGTTGTTCTTGTAGCATTCGCGATCGCAAATTCCTTTTTTAAACGAGCACGACACATCACAATTCTTGTCGTATGGATCGCAACCTTGCACGCTGATTTTGATGAGTATGTCTGGGTCTGGCTCGCCAGCTCGCCAAATGTTTACGGTGTCCCACAGCTTCAACGGAAATTCTCCAGGATTGCCTTGAATGATTAAGCCACCTACACCTAGCGGTTCGCTGCTTCTGAAATAAATCAGCTCGCCCTGCTTGGCAATGTTTGTTATTTTAGCAATCTGCGCTATGTCATCTTTTGTATAGGAGCTGCTGAGTGTGACCGTGTAGGTTTTGTTTGTGCACGAGTCAGCTGCCATGGACTGCAAAAAGTTTTGAAATTCCTGGATTGAAATCTGCCTGCCGTTCATAGCTTCACACGGATCGAATGGTGCGCCTGCAAAAATTGCTCTGAGAAAACCTTTGTATGCATTCTGGAACTGCGCTGGTATCGTGCTCTTCACATCATAACCAATCGAGATAATCAATGAGATAGATATTGCGATGATAATTATTGTTATCAATATTGTTGCGATGATATTGAACGGTTGTATTTCCATTTGACCACTCAGCTATGCCTTGCTTTCAACTCGACTAGACCACTTCAATCCTATGATTGAATGCGTTGAATTTTATTATCAAAACCATATCCTTGCCTACTAGCTTGCCCTCCTCATACCCCCAATATATTTTATTTGCACTCCCGCAATCAAAATATTTGTTCTCTTTGTCTAGATAATTATTCTGCAAGCTGTCGCACTTTTTGTCATTTTTTATTATTTGAGTGATGTCCACCTCTTTGATTTCTCTGGTAATCCTCTTTATGTAAAAATCATAGCAAATAAAAGTCTGGCCAGATTTTCCATCATCGGCCTTCTGCCAGCAATCTTCTATTTTGCGCGCAATTATGAGTTTGATCTCGTCTGCGCTGTCGCTTTCTATTTCAACATGCTCTTGCCGCGGAGTAAAGCTGCATTGCGAAAGTGACGGCTTGAGCTGATCGGGCAGCGGTACAACAAGTATCACCTGATAGAATTTGCATACAGACGAATTGACAAAGTCGGGCGCCATTATTTGAAAAATGTTGAAGATTACCCACAATGCGACCAGAGCTATAACAACATCGGCCAGCAGCTTGAATTCCATACCTTTATTTTTCATTGCTCCAACTCCCCGGCCTCGCCACTTTGCAAAAAATAAAAAAATAAAATATTTTTCAAAAGTTACCCGTCTATTCGACAATGATACCATTGCTTATGTCTTCAAATTCTATTTTTATGTAATGCTTGCTAAAGTCAGTATCAATTCTAACTTTGTCGCGTATGTTTGACGATATTGATGACAAAATAGAATCTTTGTTAGCATCGAAATACGGCGCTTTGGCTGCAAGCAGAGTATAGCATACTATACCCTTCTGTTCACCTTCTGGTTTTGCTAGGTTTGATGAGAGGCAGCTGTCTATGTATGTTGCTATCTCGCCTGATGTGAATGAGTCTTGCTCTATATTTTTTGGGAACTCATCAGACGTCCCGCCACATGTGTTCGAAAACTTGCACACAAAACCCTGCACGGCCTGCCTTATCTCACTCGAAAACTGGACTATGAGCATAACTATGACAGCCACAACCACCAGCATTATCAGGATTTTGAATATGTACTCGAGAGCCATGTCTCCCTTGCTGCCGATATTAACCTTACCAAACACATTCATAATTTAATATTTGGAGTTGAGTAGATAAAAATTAATTTTTACGATCGATGCGATGGTGTGCACTATGCCTTTATCACAATCATGTTTTTGTTGTTGTCGTATTTTATTTCGATCAGCGACTGCCTGCCTATCACAAAACCAGAGCTTTTGTCCACATCCCACTGTATGCTGTCTTCATATCCACAAAACCCTTTGTAGGGCACGACGCTGCCTGTTTCGTTCACAACCTTGGAATTCTCCAGCGCATTGCATCCATTCTCAGTCTCCATTATTTTTGTCACGTCCTGCTCGGTTACGTTGCCCGGATGCTTGTTAACCCACAGCTTGTAACAAACAATGCTCTCAGTAACAGCGAGTCTTTTCTCCTGCCAGCACACTATCGAGTACGCAGCAATCTCTCTTGCCAGTTCCTTCTGTGTACTGGGTGATATATCTATCGATTCAGACGGGTTGTCTTTTATTTCGCAAAAATCCGATCTCTGCCCAAGCATGCCTTGGTAGAAATAACAAAAACCATTTTTGATCAGCATGTTCAGCGGCCCGTAAATGAAAATCAGCAGCAGCAGCACTCCTATTATGCCTATGAGCAGGTACGCCATTACATTTATCTCAATACCTTTGCTACCTTTGTTCCAAATTTTTTTATTTATATTTTTATTTGTCTTTTCATCAAACACCAACAACACCCTCCAGCGATCCAATAGCAGGCAGCATTGTTATAGACACATAAATTCCAACTATCACCACTATAGAATAAAATATCAATCCAGTGATTAAGCTTTTGCCGATGAGCACGTTGCGAGTGGTCTTGTCAAACCCACTCTGTATGCCATTTAGGAAGTATGCGAGCAGGATTATCAGCTCTATCATGTACGTGCCCACGATGAGCTGGAAAAGAGTGGGCGGCACCATGTTCTCTGTCTGCATAAAGCTCATGATTTTTGTAAACTCCATTGTTCCGCTATGTATGAATGTGCCTCCCATGTTGAATGTGTTTTCGATTGTCTGCAAAAAGTCACCGATTTTTTTCAGCAGCAAGATAATGAACGTGGCCATCGACGCGACAATCCCGCATATGAACGGAGCAATGAAATTTGTCTGCACTTGGATTGCTGCCGACACCTCTGCCAGCATTTCTTTCAACATCTCCTCAACCTTTTTTGTTTTCATCAAAAAGTTCGAAATTGTTTTTGCCGCGACTGACAATATGACAGAGGATTTTTCTGCTGACGATGCAATTATCTGCATTATGTCTCTCACAAGTACGGATGGGTAACTCCTGATTACCCCATAGTTTGGATCGAACACAGCACGCCTCAGCGTCATGCCCATGTCCCGCATGTTCTTGCGGATTGTCAAAAAGAATGAATACATTGGCGAGTTTAGCAGTTTGTACTGCTGATATTTTTCTATTGCCTCGTCCAGAGCAGATTCTATGGGCATGCCTGATGAGAGAATGTCTCCGAGCCTGAACAGTCCTATTTGGAACTCGTCCTCAATCATCTTCACATCATTTCTTATTTTGAGCCGCTGCGAGCTCATACCAAGTGTGTAGATTATAATCCCTACACCCATACCCCATATAATCGACAGGCTGTATATCATCAAAGTCACAGTAGCAGCCACATTCTTGCTGTCGTATTCTATCTCTATCCTCTGCTTCCATCTGCTTGAAAACTCTTTTGGCGGCAGGCTGCTGAGCTGGTACCATTCTGCAGCAAGCGACGAGAAGTAGACCACGCCTGGTATCATTATCATGAACGCAACAATAAGCGCTGTCATCATAATGGGCAACCTGTATTTTTCATTGCCAAGTTTGAACTCAAGCACACCTTCCGGAGGCAAGTCTGGATGCTCGGATATGTCTGGACATGAGAATGCACCCGGCCGCTGAGAAATTGTTCTGCGCAAATAAAAATAAATGAAAAATGGCAACACAAATACGTATCCTACTGCTATGTACGCAGGATCAACAACGTTGTAAAGAAAAATCGATATCATCGGAAACATTATCAACCCCATTATCGGAAATGTAATGCCCATAGTATGAATCATAGTAATCGGTATCTGCAGCTCGCGTGAGTATTGCTTCATCTTTTCGTGCGTCGAGTCCAAGATAAATGTGAGCGTCTTGTCAAGTGTTTTCTCGCGCGTCGCATCGTTTGTTTCCAAGGACAAACTCTCTATTAGGTTCATGCTTTCAACAAAATCCCTGTCCCACAGCAGCCACTTCTCAATCTTCGAGCTGATTGCACTGTCAATCCTATTAAATCTTCTGGTCTGCAAATCCCACATTATTTTTCTCAGGTCTTTGCCTATTGGCCCGGTGCAGTGGCCGGCTGCAAAATTTATTGCTCCCTCCATCTGCGGATTCAGCCGTAGATAAATCACCATGTACAAGATTGCCTTCACTGTCTCGTCCGACGCTTTTATCTTTGTCACAGTTGCAAAGTATGTCGGGTATGTGAGTATCAAATACGCAACAGCAGGCGGAATAAAAAGAAGCATGATATTTATCATGTTCGGAAATATCATGAGCGGCAGCATAACTACAAACAGCGCTATGGCTGCCAGTATGGTAAAAGAAAACACATCATCAGGCGTCACATCCAAATCAGTAGTAATCAGCGCATCGCCCACACTCTTCTGCACACTGGCTGGCGCACGCAGTTTCAATTTCTGCCCGGCAAACTTGCATCCCTGCTTGTACAGCTGCAAAAATCCCTTCTCTTCCTCTGGAATCTCAAGAAAAGTTTTATATTCGCGCGATGACCACTCCTTTGCTTGCTGCTGAATCTGCTGCTGGTCGGGTATTTGTGGCTGTTTTCTACCAAACAGTCTGGCCAAAATATCCTGGAATCCCATAAAATAATTTGCGTTTCTATTAAGTTTAAGTTTAATTTCGTTGATTTTGGTTTAACCTGGTTTAATTTACGCGGCAAGTATGCTTTTTAGTTTTTAAAACCCAAATTAAAATTAGATTTAATGGCAGACGAACCAGTTAAAAAAGAAGCAATATGTGAACATTGTGGTTTGAATGATAGATATAACCCTGGAGAAAAAAAATGTCATAAATGTGGCAAGCCAATAAAAAGTTTAAACTCTTCTAAATATTTTGGTAAAATTTCTTCTTTCAGTAAAACCCGTGTTGTAAAATTTTTGTTCTATTTTGTTGTTATGGCCATTTTGCCAATTTTTGCGTTCAGACCTTATATTGATATGTGGACCGAACTTGTTGGGCCATGGGCTATGAAAGCTATGCCGGGCTGGGCGGGGCTCTCCATTCTTCTGCCAATAGGTATCATACTGGTTTTTGGGGGTTTGCTTTCACTATTTCTATCGAAACAAGGATATTTTATAGGAGGATTTGTTTTAGTAATATATTTTGTAGGTTTGGTTTTAATCCCAGCAGTTGTGCCCCTTTTGCCAGGGCCGGGCGGTCAACTTGGAAATTATCTTGATGTTTTTTGGTGCTCTATAACACATATAAGCGATCCTATGACTTGCCAAAATATAATAACACAAACACCCGAAGGCAAAAAAGCTGACGAAGGTTACGACGTGCTCGATGTCAAGCTTGGTATATGGAGAAATGACAGGCAGGCTTATGAATTGAGCACAATATACAAAGGCAGCATCTATAGTTTGCCTATCAATATTGAAAACAAAATTCCAAACAAAGTTGTGAAGGTGTATGTGGAGGGGTACATAGAGGATGAGAATTGCAACGACAAGTTATACTGCAAAGAAGCGAACTACATCAAGCTTTTGCCGGGCGAGTGCAGCAAGGACAATCCATGCGACATCAACAAGAAAAAATCTGTTACCATGACAAGCGACAAGGAGATTGGTGAGGTTAATATTAGTGACACGGATACAGAGGGAAAAGCGAAAACATACAAAATTGGATACAACAGCTATGCCAAGCTGCGTGTGGTGGTGACATACAGCTACTCTACGGATGGAAAAAGTGATTTTGTGATTTTCAAGTCTGATAATGACGTGACTGATATACCAGTAAAAGAGAAAGGTGCTGGTCCGCTCGATCTGATCGTATTCTTTAGTCCTGATTACTATGTGGCAGGCAGACCTCTTGGCAAAGAAAATAAAATGTACACATTCATAAGCATGAAAAATATGAGGGATGGCAAGGCAGTTTTGAAGCAAATAAAATTGAGCAGGCTGCCGGCATTCTCTGACATCAGCAGCGGCGTGTGCAAAACAAATTTTGACAAGAATATTTTCAATGAAAACGAAGCATATGAACTTGGCGCAAACCAACTGCCTCGAGACGAGGAGTATATGTTTACCTGCGAGCACACTCTGTCTGTCAAAGAAATAAAAGACCCGTCAAAGAATGTAAAGTTTATAGCCAACCTGGATTTTGACTACAGGCAGACGTTTACTCAATCAATACGTGTAACACCGATAATAGGCAATGTTTAACTTTTAGTTAGCTGCTTGCATTCATTAACATCAGGATTTCTCTGCTCGCCTTTGCCTGTGAGCACATAAAACTTCATCTCAATATTCCTCTCCTTTGTCGTGTTCTCTGACAAGTCGTAAATTGGGTAACCTTTGTCGCTACCGCTGTTTTTGTCGATAATCTTGACGAGAACTCGCAGCGCAAAACTCGAATCGCTCGAGCTGACCTTGAAGGCCGTCAGCGAGATTTCATAATTGCCAAAAGATTTTATTTCATTCTGCATTGTTGACTCGAGGTTGACAATCTTGATCATCGCATCCTTGTGGTCGCTGCCTTGCCTTGCCGCATCCCCGAGTCTGTCGCTGTCTATGAAATTCTGCTTTGTGAATTCAAACATTTTTTTTATCTCAAAGTCAAAGTCTGCTGACACGCTTGGATTGTTTTTAATTTCAAACAGGTCTGTCTTGTGATCCAAGTCTGCTGCAGAGGTTGCGGTGATATTATTTTTGCCAATTTTTACGTTTGTATACTCGGGCATTGTAAGATACGGATAGTTGATACTTTTTGCATAAGAGTTGAGAACTTTTAGTATGCTGTCGCGGGTATTTTTCTCATAATCTGCTGGAAAGTTTGTTGTGCCATATACTCGCAGGTAAGGTATGCAATCATACGTGTCCACAGATTTCAGGTCAGCATATCCTCCGCTGTTCGCGGCGTTATAATATCCTTGATACGTAGAATAAATCAAAGCCTGCTGCAATGATTTCTTCGCGAGCTCGATGTTGTTCACTGCTTGCATTATCTCCGCTTCGCGTACTGTTCGTATCAGGTGCTCGGTGCGCTGCACAAAATTAGTCAGCACCACAGCTTCTAGCAGCACACCCACAATCGCCACAACTAGTATTGGCGCAATACCTTTTCTCGATAATTTTATTTTTTGAAAAATTTTTGTTTGCATCAGTTTATCACCAGCATCAGTTTTGCAGCAAGATTATTGCTGTTGTATGGAAGCGTCAGCTGCGCGCTGGCCGCATACTCCTTTGCCTCACAGTCTTTGGTTGCAGACAGAATTTTTTCTGTTGCATCCGAGCCTTCGCCCAACTCGTAGTAAACTTTGTAGCAATTCGCCAGCTTGTCCATCTTACTCGAAATTATTGCTGCTATATCTGGATGATTGTTCAGCACAATGTGCTCGCCGATTATCTTTTGCAGTGGCTGGCCGTCGTGCGTGGTTGACAACAGCGCGAGCATCATGAGCTGGACTCTGTTGTAGTTGTATTCATAATGAACAACTTCCACAAGGTGTATTTTCAGAAACAGCGCAGGTATAACAGCTGCAACAAACAACGCCATACCAATTACCAATAATTCTATGCCAGTAACACCCATTCTTCCAATTTTATTTTTTCCAATTTCACTTTTCATTTTTATTTTCGTCGCAGTTTTTGTCTTCACAATTTTCAACTCTTTTTATTCCGCTAAAACTATTAACATCCATCCCACATGCACACTGCTGCCATCTTTGATTGAAATCGGAAATTCTTTGTACGCCACACCAGACTTTGTTCCTGCCGCCTTCAAACACGCATCAAAATCTTGCTGATCCCACAAGCTAGGAAAATAAATGTTGCCATACATTCTGCGGAATGGTGTGTTCCAGTCAATTTTTATGTTGCGCATCAAGCAGCCTGAAAAATCCCCTACCAAATTTTTGCCAGCGTCAGACTTTGCTGCACCGCCACCAATCATAAACCAGCCGTTGCCAGACTCCGAGTCGCCAACGGTCATCAGGATTATCGAAGCAGGATAGCTGAGCTCTTTGAACAGCTCGTTACCCTTTATCAATTTCAAATAATCGCCAAAATTCCATTTGTTGATAAGTTGCTTGTCGAGTTTGTTTTTGTCGAAGATTGCTCGCTGGATGTTGTTGCCATCTGTCACACTCAGCATGTCCGAGCTCAAATACAGGTTGCCCAGCAGGATTGAATGGTGCTCTACCTCCGAGCTCTCAATCATCGAGTGTGTCTCGAAATATTTTCCGAGCACAAGTCCAATCAAAATTACCAAAAATCCGATTGCTATCAAAGTTATGAATGTTTGCGTGATGCTGAATGCTATACCCTTGCTCACTTGGCTTCAACCCCATAAATATTTTTGCCGCCTGCTCGCGACTTGTCGATCGTAAATTGTTTTTTCGCTTCGAAGTTGCCGGCAACGTCTATCGCAATCTTTGCATTCGCCTCTTCCAAAACTTTTCTCTCCTCGCCTTGCTTGTCAGCCGGCTTTAGCATTTTTACATTCACAAACCTGTCCTTGATTTCCACATTGTATTCAACAACCTCGGAGGGTGCGTAGTAAATTGCTATTCTGTCTGTTGCTATGCCACTGGCTGTTATCAGGCTTGACATGTCTCTTGCCACCACGTCGGCAGAGAACAGCGAGAAGTTATGGAATATCATACCAAGAACTTGCGGCAGCACGAATATCAAAAGCACCAAGTACGCTGCGAGTATGCAGATCATTGTCAGTATTTCCTGCGCAGTAATACCCTTTCTCGATTTCAGCACTAACCGCATATTATAATTTTTGTTTTTCTACTTAGTATAAATTACAAATTTTAAATCAGGTTGAACAAAGTTGGTTAGCTAAACTAAACTAGGTTGATTTTTTACCTTTGCAGTCGTCAGCACTGGGCTCCATTATACCAATCTTGTCGCAATCTTTTGGGTCATTCATGCTCCACCAGTCAGGCCTCGCGCTGTTGTCATAACCACTCTTGAGCCAGTCCGCGCAGTATCCAGTCAGCTTCAGTCCGCATGCCACCTTGCTTGTCTGCTCAGTCTGTATGCCAATCCAGTACATCAGAACTATTATTGCTAGGAAAAGAAAAAATGCGATTAGTATGACCAAGGTAACTGAGTAGACTGCTATTGCTTTCTCTGACATGCAACCTAAATAGAAATTAATTTTTTGTTAATTTAATCTTTCGCCGGCTGCTGCGTTAACTTACTTTTTCACACCTAGAATAGTCTCGCAATAAGTTTTGCTGACCGCAGTCAGAATGTTGTTCTTAGCGCAATCTTTTCCACCAAGCACATCGTCTTCCCACTTTCCTACTATGCTCGGATTGCCATCATTGTCAAAAGTATATCCAGTAGGCGCCCACAACGAGCAGTACGTTGCGGCCCTAGCGTTGCATCGCTGTCTTTCGAATTCCTCGATTGGTTTGCCACCCATGATCATAAACCAGTATATAAGAACTGCTATAACAATTATCGCGATTATCAACGCTACAATGTACGGAATTGGTAATGCTCCCTTTGGCCTTTTTATTTTCATACTAATACCTATATTTTATTTTGATTTTTTGCTTATAAATAAATTTTTTTGTTTTTCATTTGTTATTATTTTTTGTCGATTAGTGTTGCTATCAGTGTATTTTGTAATAAAGGAGATTTCATTGTTGTGACAATTTTATATTCTCCAGGTTTTAATTCAAAACTTTTCAACGCACTTCTAACTACTTTTTGTGCAGCCACGTAACAATCTTCTTTCTCTTGATTGGACACATATTCACTTTCAAAATCCTTGTTTAATACTAGGAGTTTTAAATCATATTTGCCTCCAAGGGCGCTCCATATGGTACTAGGTATTGAAAGTAGTAAGTTTTGAAGGACATCTTCAACTGTTCCACCAGCCTTAGCAGACTCATATGTACCAATACAGTCTACTTCTGATTTGAACCAAAGCTCTTTTTTGACAAAAAGATTTCTATTATTTTTTACTATTATCGGTTTTTTTGCAGCATCATCATTGCAATAATTTTTCTTGCCTGGCTCACAAAAATCATAGCATCCGAAATTCTCCATGGGATTCTCCGGATTTATGCCGACATTGTCAATTATTTTCACCTGTGTGCTATCGCAACCTGTCACACATCTCCAATACGAACATTTTACAGCATTCCTAAACCTTACTGCATCTATCGTATTTCCTGTGCCCCACATTTGTTCAAAATATTCCTCCAAATCACTAGCAGTTCTTGGAATGAACTGGATTGCTACAAGCGCCACTATCGCAACCACTATTACCATCAGAATTAATTTCTGTATTGTTGATACTACACCCTTCAATCACACACACCCCAACAGCCGAACAGCGTGCACGGTATGCCGCCCATAGGATTTTGTGTTGCTTGATCCAAGGCAGGCTTGCAACCAAGCATATCGCAGCATATCGGCTTCTTTATACCTAACATTATATTGTCCACCGCGTCCTTTAAGTTTGGCAGCAGCCTAAGCATGAAAAAAAACAGCAGAGCCAGCGCAATCACTGCTATGATCAGAGCAGTAATCGTCTTGTCCCAACCTTTTTTGTCGAGCTGAATTTTTTCACCCCACAATTTTTTCACCCACATTCGCCAATAATTGTTTTTTTCCTCGTCCTACTTCAACAGCAGCATCTTTGTCAGCCATTCCTTAATAATACTTGAACCTGCAAAGTAAAAAAATGCTACGATTAGCAGCGCCAGTATCAGCAGTATTATTCCGAACAAAGCATAGTTCGTCACACCTTTTGTTTTTGTTTGCAATCTCTGCAATATTTTTTTCACACCATCGCCCCCTTCTTTCATCATTCTTCTTCCTTCATCATCATTTCCCAAACATTGTGAGTGGCATCAGACCGCTGAAAATAAAATATATCAGCAAAAAGATTACTGTGTAGATTGCTGTACCGAACAAAACCATTCTGCCCAGAGTATAGTTGCGCTGCGTGTTGTCGCCGCCGTATTTTATTATGCACAAGAAAATCGTGATCATCATAACAATTTCTATCATATAGATGCTGACTATGAGCTGGAAGCCGTAGATTGGCATTATCTTGTCTATCTGCAGTATGGATGTGAACAATGAGCCGCCCATTGAGCCCAGTGTGCCGAGCGCTGTGAGGCTGCCGTAGATTTTGTCCACAGCATTTTTCATCGTGTACATAACTTGAACGATCATCGCAGTCATCGCCACCACTATACCAGAAGACAGCGGAGCCAGCAGCAGAGACTGCATTTGCATTGTTGCAGTCACATCCTCCATAGTCTCTTCCAAATGCTGCTCGACAGAGTTCATATTTTTCAGATAAGTAGAGATTGCTAACATAGCATCCGACAGCAGCACCGAACCGCTCTTGGAAATTTCCGTGACCGCGTTCATCACCGCAGCGATGAGGTTGCTTGGATAATAGTTGATTGCTCCGCCGTATTTGTCGAACACTGCCGCAGTAAATGTCATTCCGAAATTCTCCATGTTGTACAAAATTTTTTCGAACATACCATGGATTTTTAATTCTTTGACCTTAGGCAGAGTGCTGCGCAGCGCGCTTTCAATTGGCATGCCACGCGTGAGTTGGTTTCCCAGCTGGAAGAGTACTTCACCAAGCTCTGATTCGATGCTGATGATTTCTTGGCGTATTTTGAGTTTGTTTAAGGTTGTGAGGAAGGTGTATGCTACTATGGCTGCTGTTATGGTCCATGTAATGCCGAGCGAGTATGCGATCAAATCAAAACTGAATTTCTGCGAGATGGCTGATAGTTGGAGCGAGAGGAAACTTATGACTAGCGCGGGCAGCAGTATGCATAGAGCTAGTATGAACCTCTCCAGTTTTTTGTCTGCGAATTTTGGATGCTTCGATAGGTCTGGTTGGTGAAATGTCGCAGGCCGCTTTTCTAAGTACGTTTTCATTATCCAGTAGATTGAGATTGGCAGGATTATGTTGTAGCCAAGTATTAAAAAGTGCGGACGGAAAATATCAGGAAGGAAAAGTCCCATGAGCGGGAAAAAAACCAAGCCAATTATCGGCAGCATTATACCCAGAGCATTTATAACGGTGATTGGACTTTTCAAATCGCGCGAATAGTTTTTCATCCTCTCCTCTGTGCCAGTCAGCACCACAGTCACCGCTTCATTGAGCATGCGGTTTCTCTTTTCGCTGCTCTCAAAGAAAGCCGTTTTTATCAGATAGATTGATTTTGTAAATTCCTCGTTCTCGTGCTTCCACTTGTCTACAAATGGCTCCAGGCAGTCTGAGATTGAATTGTATTTGTTTGTGTACACGTCCCATATCATCTGTTTGAGATCGCGGGAGAGCGGGCCAGTCAAATTTTTCGCAGCAAACTTTACTGCATACTCGATGTTTGGTATGACTTTCATCGCTATTGTCATATACACAATCGCCAGCACCATCTCTGAGCTTGCCTTGATGCGATAGGATGTGGCCAGTGTTTGTAGGTATGAGTAGAGGTAGAAAAATATCGAGACTATGAATACGGAGAAAAGTATTACAATGGATTCCAAAAATCTTGTAACCGTGCAAGCATCCGCTGTTGCATCCCACATCCCGCCTTTGGCAATGCAGTCATCCTGTATTTTGATCGAGGGGTCGATTTCATTCAGAACACCCATGCTGAGGCTTGCGTAGGTCATGCCAAAAAAAACTAGTGAGAGGACTATCACTGATAAAACTGCTAATGCAAACGCTCCCTTGGATGTTGCGTCGATGTGGCAAAAATTAATTGCTTCGTCGTATTTGTCTGCGATTGACTTGGGTGGCGGCAGTGGCAAAATTTTTTCTGCGATGTTGCACAATTTTTCGTACAACGTATGCCGT
>Ga0315274_10004977_pt1 | contig 19480 bp, 15 predicted proteins | sample YL17G02_20_MG_FD_203700 | JGI IMG/M metagenome (GOLD analysis project Ga0315274, IMG submission 203700) | Sediment microbial communities from Yellowstone Lake, YNP, Wyoming, USA - YL17G02_20 | ecosystem: Environmental > Aquatic > Freshwater > Lake > Sediment | place: USA: Wyoming | collected... | reverse complement strand
GGACCCGGTGGGTCCGTGCGAGCTGCGTCATGATCTGCTGGGGACGCTGAAAGAGCGTTTCCTCCCATTTGAGGTGGCTCAGGCAGATGATGTCGCGCCCACGGCCTTCGCTCGTCATAGCGTGGCGATCCTTTTCCCAACGCATCGAAGGAGAGATATCGGAAATCCGAAGCGCGCGATCTGAAGCGCGAGATCCGGAGCGAATCCGGAGTCCCAAACGCGCCTCAGGTTCTGGCTTTCTGCTCCGCTTCGGATCCCGGATCCCGCCCTTCGGCTTTCAGACCGGCTGCCGCATGGTCTTCGTTCGCGTTCAGAGCGACGCTCTCTTCCGGGGCGCGGCGGCCCGCGCCGCGCCCTCGCGCAATCCTTCGTAACGGCAGGACGCGACCAACCGCGCGTAAAGGACCCGTAGCAACGGCTCGCCGAGACGGAGACCCTCCGCCGCCGCGATCAAAGCGCGTCCGAGCGCCTTGCGCCAGGCGGGACCGGATCGAACCGCCGCCGGGTCTCCTTCCCAAAAGCGGAACTCCTGCACGCGACGTTCATCCCGCCATGTCTCGAAGAAGTAGGGGGCGGAGAAGCCGAGATCGCACTCCCGACGGCAAAGGGCTTGGAGCCGATCGCTCGGCAAATGTCGGGAAGTGCGGGCCCGGGCGTGGAAGACGATCTTCGTCCCCCGCCGCTCGAGCCGCAGCCCAAGGTCCAAGTTCTCCCAGCCTGCGCACGTGAAATTCTCGTCGAAGCCGCCCGCGTCGAGGAGATCTTGCCGTTCCACCGAGAGGCTGGAGGCATGAAAACACGCGATGACGGGATCGTGCGCGCCCCGGCGGTTCTGGTAGTGCTGGTGGCTCCACCACGCGCGGAACGCCTCTGACGGCATGGGGTCGGCCTCCTCGTGGAAGCCGACGATCACGGTTCCGGGCCGGCGCTCGGCCGCGGCCAGGTGCTCGGCCAACAGCTCCGGGTCTGCCACGACGTCGTCCAGGAGAAAGAGGGCCCTTCTGGCGAGAGCCGCCTTGGCGCCCGCGTTGCGCGCCGCGGCAGGCCCGGCCGGAGGGATCTCCACCAGCCGGCACGCCGCACGGCCGCCGTAAGTCCGCACCACGGCCGACGCCGCGTCATCACGCGACCCGTCATCGACCACGACGATCTCCCAGCGCGAGGGCGCCAGCGTCTGAGCCTCGAGGGCGTTCAGACACAGCCGCAACTCCTCGGGCCGGTCGCGCGTGGAGACGACAGCCGAGATGTCCAGCATAGGCGAGTCCCGCCTTTCTCCGCGACATTATTGCCGCAAGGAGAGGTCGTGCAAGCAATCTGCGCCCAGAGGAGGCGCGGGGGCGCCCGGGTGGAACCCGGGGATCTCCGCCCACATCGTCCCCGCTCCCAGCGGCGCGCTCCTTCCGGACTGCGGCGGCTACGAGGTCTTAAACGTTTTCCGGGAGAAGATGCCGCGCAGGCGGGCGAGGATGCCAATGATGGGGAGGCCGCTTTGGCGGCGCAGTTCCTTTCCCGCTTCGGCGCAGCGCGGGTTAAGGTCGAGGGCGTGCTTGTGGGCTTCGAGCGCCTTGCGGGCCAAGCCGAGTTTGCCGTAGCAGATCCCGATCCGGTGCCAGAGGAAGAAACTGGCCGTGTGCCGTTCCAGCGCCGCCTGGTAAACCTCGACCGCCTGGGGCCATTTCCTGTAGCGTTCGAGAATCATGCCCATCAGCATGGGGCTGTGCCAGTCGTCGGCGGGGGCTTGCTCTTTGGCTTTGGTGAAGCAGAATTCCCAGTTGGGGTTGTCGGCTTCCAGGAGAATCCAGCCCCGAGCGACCCAGCACATCAGGCCGCCTTTGCCCTTGCCCATGGCGTAGTCCGAGGTGGCAAGCCCGCGGCTGGCCATGCCCTGCTGCGAGAAAGTCAGAGCGTGGAGGGAAAGCGCAAGGGGGTGTTCGGGGAAACACTCCAGCGCGCGCTTCGCCCAGACCGTCGCCTCGCGCACCTGGGATTGAAAGAGAAGCGCCAGGACCTGCCCCACCCACGGCTCGGGGCGCGTATTGTCGTGTTCGAGGGCGCGCGAGTAGAGTTGCAGGGCCCTTTTCCATTCGCCCTTGTAGAAATGGTCGTGCGCCTCGCGCATGACGCCTTCGTACGTCGGCGGCTCCGCGCCGTACTTGCCCGGCTTGATCTCGGCCAGTTCCGCCTGGGAGACCTTTGCGCGTTGCGTTTCGAGTTTGGAAAAACGGCCCATGCTGCCTTTATCTCGTCGGTCGTGAATCCGGCGCGCAGGGAGACTGGGCGGCGCGCCGGCGCGTCCTCAGAAGCGCGCCTTCCCCCGGCGGATCGTGCGGCACAGCCGCCCCCAGCTGCGACGCCCCGCCTCTAGGCGACGCGCGTCCAGGGATTCCGCGCTCCGCATTCCGCGTTCCGCATTTGAGAGGTTCCGCGTTCCGCGTTTGGCGGCGGTCCTCATCGCCATCGGCGCACTTCGAGCAGAATGTCTCCCGTCTCCTCTTCCGTCCTCTCCTGGACGACGTTGATGCCGCGCGCCTCCATTTCGTGCACCACGCGGCTGTAAACGAATTCCTGCGCCAGCTCGCGCGCGAACTTCTCCCCCTCCTCGACGAGGTAAGCCGCCGGGGTCTGGCGCGGCCCGAGGACCTCGACGAAAAACTTCCCGCGCGGGTCGCGTCGGAAAATGAGACGAATCTCTCCGCGCTCGAAGATGAGCAGATCGTCGCGGCCGACCTCCTCGCCCACCACGTCGGCGAGGACTTCGTCGAGCGGCACTGAGACGCGGCGGAGCGTCTCCATCTCCCGGGTCAGGCGCCCGCGCAGCCAGGCGTGCTCGCCCGTGTCCGTCAGTTTCTTATAGCCGTAACCCGAGGCGACTGCAATAGCGATCGGCACGAGAGACGGCCATGTCCATCCCAGCGTTGGTGTGATGATGAAGAGCGCCATTCTGGCCGGCCCCCTTTCGTCGCGCCGGGTCGGCGATCCCTAATGTGCTAGGCGGCCTCGGGCCGGGATCGCCCGTCGCAGACGCCCGCCCACATTGCTTGAGGGAGGCGGGCGATGGTCCGAGCGTGGGAGGCGGCCTCCAGCCGGCGACGGCGGTCCCGCGCGCCTCGCGCCTGTCGGATCGTTAGACTCCCCGACTCAGTTGGTCCTTTGCCAGGGGGGGACAGACTTCCTTCCGCCAGGCTGCCGCCTGGTCGCGGATTCTCCGGAGCATCTCGATCTCATGGGGTCCGAAGAGGCTCGCCGCGACGTTGGCCGATTGGGCGGGGGCGCAGATCACGTCGCCGGGATGGGGCGCGGCCGAACGGAGTTCGGCTGACGGAGTTCGCACGTCGGCGAACGGAGTTCGCACGTCATCCAGGTCGCCCAGACCCGAGGTGCGCACCGCCTTCAGGTAGCGCATGATGAGGTCGCGCAGATCGGCCGGCCGGCCGATGCCGCGGAACACGCCGCGGTGCATCATGCCGGAATGCCCTCTCTCCTGAGGGCTGATCCCGCCCCCGCCCCCGGCGGTCTCGACGACGAGATCGTGGATGCCGAAGAGGCGCTGGAGGGGGCCCTGGTGGATCTTCATGTTCTGGATATTCTCGAACGTCAGCGTGGTCTCGCGGATCTGCCAGACTCCCTCGCGAATGCGGAGGCTGCGGTCGGTGATGATGTAGAACCGCATTTCGTAGTCGAGGCGGGTGACGATGTAGAAGAACAGGCCTTTGGCGGCGACAAAGCCCAGAATGAGGACCCCGAGAAGCGCGCCGGGAAGCCCAAGGCTGAACGCCAGGGCCGCGTCGACCACCACAACAACCAGAACGAAAAAAGCCAGGCCGATCCACAGTCCCAGGAGGCGGTAGTGGAGATAGGCGGGCGCCGCGCGGAAGATCCGCACGGAGTCATGGGAGCCGGCCGGCGGGTCGGGAGGCGCCTTCGGACACCGCAGAAGATCGAGAACCAGATCTTTGAGGAGCTCGTACATCAGGCCCTGCGTTCCCCGCCGTTCTCCGACGCGGGGCGGGAGAGGGAGAGCGCCTGACGCAGGGCGGCCAGGTCGTCGTGGATCTCGCGCAGAAGCTCCAGGGCCTCGCCCGATCCCGCGTCCGCGGCCGCCCCGGCGGTTGTCAAACCGGCCGTGGCAGGGGACTGTGCCGACGCCAGAGAGCGCAGATGCCTGCCCCGCATGCGGCTGTAAAGGAAGTCGCGCAGCTCCTCGTATTCCAGAAGGCCTTGGATCGCCATTTCGGCCTCCGAGCTGCCCGAAGCGGTCTGCACGGAAAGCGTGGCGATGCCGAGCCATCGCTCGATGATGCCCCGCGAGAGATGAATGTCCTGAATCCGGGCGTAGGTCAGGTTGATCTCGCGGCGGAACAGCAGACCCCAGCTCATGCTGATCCCTTCCGAATCGAACCGGTACCTCAGGGTATGGTACTTGAAGAAAAGCGGGACGAAAACAACGGGGAAGAGAACGAAGCTCGCCAGACTCCAGCAGAAGTACTGGATCAGCAGGTTGAAGTGGGGACGCGTGATGGCGAAGATGAGATCTTCGTCGGTCGGCGGGGCCGCGTTCCCTTGCATTCCGTGGGGTCTTTCGCGGGAGGGGCTGGGGCGGAGCATTCGCCGCCCGAATGGGAAAGGCGCAACTCACTCTTCAGTTGGGGGGGCCTGAAGATTTCAGTGTGAATCCCGTCTTTCCCATCCGAGCGGCGCGTGCCCGGAGCGCGCGGCTTACGCCCTGCGAATCACGAGACGGACGCCTTGCCGGTTCCCGGGCGTTGCGTCCGCCCGCCGCGCTCGCCGTTTCCAGGTTCTTTTACGCCAGGGGGCAAGGGTTGTAAAGAGAATCTTTCAGGTCCGGGGATTCACGCGAGGTCGTACAGGCGAGGGCGGCGCCCCGATGACTTCCAGACACTGGCGGACATGGCTTGATCTCAACGCGGGACGCGGCCTATAGTTGCCTGGCGGGCCAAGGACGATGGAGGCCCGAATGGGGCGCAGGGATTTTCTGAAAGGCGGGGAGAAACCATGAAACAATACGGCCAATGGCACGGACCGAAGTACTACTTCGGTCTGCATTACGATCTGCACGCCGGAGAGAATGACACCGAGCTGGGCCTGCGCTGCGGCGAGAGGGAACTCGCGCCGATGCTGCGACTCATGAACCCGGACTTCGTGCAGACGGACTGCAAAGGGCATCCGGGCTACACGAGTTGGTTCAGCCGGACGCCGGACGCCTCCGTGCCTCCGAAACTCAAGAAGGACGCTCTGAAACAATGGCGGGCAGCGACGAAGAAGCTCGGCCTTCCCCTTCACTGCCACTACTCCGGCATCTGGGACCGGGCCGCCGCCGCCAAGCATCCCGAGTGGCGCGTCGCGCCGGCCAAGCGGAAACCGGCCGGCGCGACTCGAGGCCAGAACGCGGGCGCTCCTTTCGTCGAGAAAATGTGCCCGCGCAGCCCTTACCTCGAACACCTGATGATTCCCCAGCTCCTGGAACTCATCGATCGCTACGGCGTGGACGGCTTCTGGATAGACGGCGACGTGTGGGCCGTTGAGCCTTGCTACTGTGAACGCTGCCGCGAGGCGTTCACAAAGAGCACGGGCATTGCGGAGCCCCCAGTCGACGCCGAGGACCCCAACTGGCCGACGTGGTGGAACTTCACGCGCGAAAGCTTCGAGACGTACGTCACACGGTATTGCGACGCCGTCCACGCGCGCAAGAAAGGCGTCTTGGTCTGCTCGAACTGGCTCCAGACCTTCCGGAATCCGGGCGAGCCCACGGTCCCGACGGATTGGATCAGCGGGGACAACGCGTGGGTGTGGGGGCTCGACGCAAGCCGTTGCGAGGCGCGGTTCCTTTCGACGCGACGCAAGCCGTGGGACATCATGCTGTGGGCCTTCTACCGTTCGGGCGATATGCATGATGGAGCGTCGCCGTGGTCTTTCAAGCCTTCGCACATGCTCATGCAGGAGGCGGCCGTGTTGCTGTCCTTCGGCGGCGGGGTCCAGATCTACGAGAACGGCGGCGGCCTGCGCGACGGCCGGCTCGCGCCATGGCGCATGAAACAGCTGGGCGAGGTCGGACGCTTCATCAAGAAGCGGCGCGCCCTTTGCCAGGGAACGGAGACGATCCCTCAGATCGCCGTGCTCCACTCCGAATGCCACGCGAGGCGGACCGTCCGCGGCCCTAATCTGATGCACGCCGTGGATGTCGCGCCCGTGCAAGGAGCGGTTTTCGCGTTGCTGGAGAATCACTATGGCGTGGACGTTCTGGACGAGTGGGCGCTCCTGCCCCGTCTCTCGGAATTCCCCCTCGTTGCGGCGCCCGAACAGGCGAAGATGTCGGAGGAGATGGTCGCGGCGCTGAAGGAGTACGTGCGAGGCGGGGGCAGGCTGCTCGTCACGGGCACGGATTCCTTCGATCGCTTCGGGCCGGCCTTCCTGGGCGTCTCGAAGGGCCGGATCGTCGAGAACGCGGCCTACCACGTCCCCGCCGCGTCGGGATCGGTCCCCCTGTTTAGCGCGCGGTGGCGGCTGGTTCGACCTTCCCAGGCGAAGTCTCTCGCCCCGCTCGGCCGTTCGCCGCTGCTGGATGACGAGTTGCTCCCCAACCCGGCGGCCACCCTTAACCGATTCGGGAGAGGAAGGGTCGCATACGTTCCCGCCGACATTCTTCGCGACTTCAATCGCAATCGGTGTCCTTTGACTCGGTCCTTTGTCGGCGAGATCGTCCGCGCGCTGTGGAGCCGACGGGACTTTCAATGCGACGCACCCGCGTGCGTCGACGTTGTTCTCCGCCGAAAGGGCGGCAAGAAGATCATCCACCTGGTGAACCGATCCAGCGGCATCCCGAACGCGCCCAACAACGGCGTCGTTGACGAGATGCCGCGGGTCGGTCCGGTCCGCATCGTCGTGCGCTCGCCTCAAAGGCCGCGGCGCGTAACGCTCGCCTTCGAGAAGGGGGACCTGAGCTGGAAATGGGCGTCGGGGAGATTGACCGTTTCCCTGGCGACGGCGCATATTCACGTTGCGGTTGTGGTGGAATGAGGAACCGGGCGATGGGCCGGAGGAAGCGTAGGGCGGGGCGCCGCCCCACCTTACGGAATGCCGCATCGTCTTGTTCGCGGCCGACCCTCAGAAAAACTCGTTTAGGCGGCTCGTGAACTCCGGCGCGTCGCCGAAGAGGTCGATGAGGCCGTTGGGCGTGTTGGTCCCCGCGTCCAGAAGCCCCGACCAGTAAGCGATCTCGGAGTCGTTCGGGAAGCGGCCGAGAAACGCGCGGTAGAGCCGCACCACGCGGTCCTGATTGGTTGGGCCCTTCGCCAGGAACTCGGCCGACACGATCACTTCGCGTCCCATCTGCTTCGCCTGCGCGCGGACGGCCTCGATTCCCCCTTGCGCGTTGGCGGCGTCGAAGAGACCCGACGCATACTCGAGCCCCGCCCGATCGACTAAACGATCGAGCAGTCCGGTGTACATGGTGGTGACGAAGTTGCGTGCCGGGTCGCCGCCGTGTTGCGGATACATGGCCTCGATGCGGTTCGCGAACTCCTCGGACTCCGAGAAGACGGTCATGACCTGCGCGCGGTTCCAAACCCCGGCCAGCCAGTTGTCGAGCTCGATCTGGTTCGGCGCCCGGTTGAGGAAAACCTGGTAGCAGTCGGTGATGAAATCGGCGTTCGCGCGGTTGCGGTTGGCGTATTCCGTCGAGAGAAAGAACAGCCGCGCCATCTCGCGGGGAATGAAGCGCACGTCGATGTTGAAGTTGACGGCGTAGTCGAAGTAGCCGTGATGCCAGGAATCCACCGCGCCCCCTTCGGGCTCGCGCCCGAGAATCGTCACGTAGAACGAGCGGATGAGATCGCGAATCGCGCTCGGATTCTCCGTGGAGAAGATCCACGTCGGGCCGGTCGTGGATCCCGTGGCGTTCTTCGCGATCACCTGCCAGCTGTAGTCGGCGCCCTCGTCAAGCGCCGCGGGCGGGGCGTAGAGGGCAACGGTCAGGCTTGTGGCCGTCGGGGCCGCGGGCTTGCCGTCGGAGGTCTTCCAGAGATACAGGTCGTATATGTCCGCCGATTGCGAGCCTTGCCAGGAGAGAGTCGTCGTCGTCCCAACGTCTCGGGCCCCGTGAGCGGGCTGAGGCGAGGAAGGCGCATCGGGCGGCGCGGCGAACGCGACGAAGCTGGGGATGACGGTGTCGATCGCGACTCCGCCCAGGAGTCGGCCTTCGGCGTAGGCCTCGACGGCGACGCGGGGTTTCGTTCCTTGCACGGAAGACGATCCGGCGCTGACGGCGACCGTGGCGGTCGTCACCTGGCCGGCGGCGAGGGACAATCGGCTCGGCGCCACGCGCACCATCCAGTCCGCGGGCAGATCGATCCGGCGAACGCGAAGGCTGACCGACGTTGCGTGATCCAGGGGGTTTCCCACGTGAATCACGTGGTCGCTCGAGTAGATCTGCACGAGGTTGGTCGATTCGTCGGCTGCGGGCAGCCGGCGGCCACCGCGGCCCGGAACGCTCGACGCGGTCGACCCGTAGACGCCGAAATTGTCCATGCCGCGCAGCATGGGGCCGAGCCTCCGGAACTCTCGCGCGAGATCTTCCATCATCGTCAGGAGACTGCGTTGGGTCGCCTTGTCCGGATCGTTGGAGATGATTCTCTGGCGATAGCGCTCCAGTTCTTCGCCGGTGCGGTTGATGATCGCCGCAGCCTGCAACTCGGTTGCGTTGAAACCTTGCGTGCGAAGGCGTTCCTGGTAAGCGACGTAGTTTTCTCTCGTGGTCCGCACGTCCTCGACGCCCTCGTTGCGAAGGGCTTGGATGAACGCGTCGATCCGGTCCGCGGACAGGAGGAGCGCCTCGCCCGAGCGTTTGTAGAAGTGGATGAGGGCGGCGGCCTGTTGGGACGTCCACGTTTGCTCGTTGGCGAGCGCGGCGCCGGCGTAGCGGTCGAGCGTGATCTGCGCGGCCCGCAGTTTCGCCAGAAGATCGAGATGGGCCTCGATCATGGCGTTGGCGGCGGCGGCGCGTTCGGCCGAAATGCCGTTTCCCGCAACGGCGGGATCGAACTCGTAAGTCTCGACCGCGGCGTATTGGCGGAAATCCTGGCGGGGAGGATCGAGTTGGATCGCCTGAATGGCGTCTTTCCAGGCGTCGAGGAGCGAACTGAGAAGATTGTCGAGCATGAAACCGGTGAGGAATCCGCCGATGTAGCCCGCGCCGTCGAAGATCATCTGGACCGCATTCGACAGATCGTTCAGAGCGCCCACCGCCGTTTCGACCTGCTCGAGCTGGTTCTTGGCGCCTTCGTCCAGGAAGGGGGAGGGGACGGGGTATGTGTTATGCAGCCACGGCAGCTCGAAGGTCGAATCCGCCAAGGGGAATTCAACGAATCTGCCGCGGAGTCCCTGGCTCTCGCTGAAGGACCCCATGAGGCCGATGCATTGGTGACCCGGGGAGAGCGGCGTCCAGACCGCGGAAACGGGCGTGGCGCTCTGGGGCGGGATGACGGCCGTCTTCGTTTCGATGACATCCAGCGGAAGACCGACCCCGTAATTGTGCTTGACGAAGCTGATCTCGAGATTGAGCGAGTACGTCGAAGGATTGGTCACCTCGGCCGTGATCGTGACGGGAACGCCGACCGTGATCGGCAGGGGCGACATTTCGATGCGCCGGTTGACGTACGGCGCCTCGGCGTCGGGAAAGAGATCCAGCGTCGTGGTGGGCGTGGTGAACGTGACCTCGGCCGTGGTCGCCCGCGCGGGGTAAGTCCCGGCGAGGTCCAAGGCGGGGGTGAGCATCGCGTTGCCGACGACCGTCGAGCCCACGAAGGCTTCGGCGTTCCCCTCGATATCCGTGATGTCCCCATCGACGACGTCGCCGATCGTCGCGTTCAGCCGGGTCTTGCGGCCCGGCACGGGGTCGCCGTTGGCGTCGCGCACGACAATGCTCACGGGCACGAGAGACACGCCGTTGGCCGGCGCGAACCAACGCCCAGGCGTGGCCGTCAGAGACAGAACTTGATCAGCCGGGATGGCGCCGGGTTGTTGGTTCGGCGAAATCAGGAAAGGCAGGAACTCGGCCGCGCCCACTTCGATTTCATTGCCCGCCCCGGCGACGTTGTCCTTCTTGTGGTAGGGACCGCTGGCGTCTCCCCACCAGTTGTGGGCGGCCTGGATTGCCCCTCCCTCCCATCGCTCCACGCCGAACGTCCCGTTGTCTTCGATCCGACTCCATTCGATGACCGACCCGTCTGCGTTGTCGACGTAGATGCCGGCTCTTTCGCTGTTCCGAATAATGCAGTTCGAAAGGTAGGCCTTTGCGTATTCAAGAGTCAAAGCGCCTTGCATGTTCCCGCCGTAGTCGATGGTCACGTAGCTCAAGCGCGAGCCTTCGTTGCGCTCCCATTCCATCAGCGTGGGGCTGGGCCAGTCCCAATGGAGAATCCCTTCGATGTTCACCCCGTCCCAGGCGCCAGGTTCCTCAGCGATGCCGGTCAGGACGATAGGTTTCTCAGGCGTGCCGATCGCGGTCAGGGGACCGGTCACGCCGATCTCCGCGTTCTGTTCGAACTTGGCCGTCACGCCCGGCTCAATGAGGAGGGATGCGCCTTCAACAAGGCGGAACGAGCCGTAGATGTAATAAGGGAGTCCGGTGTACTCGAGAACGTAGTCTCCCATCGGGAAGGACTCCGCAAGGCCGACGCCGTCGGCTCCGTTGCCGCTGGCCGTGAGGTCGCGCATGAGTGGGTCCGGGGCCTGCTTCCCGAAAGTCGAGGTCACCGCGAGGAAGACGGCGTGGCCGGCGTTGTTCAGGAAGCTCGTGGAGCGGATCTCGCACGAGCTGAGCAACGTGGCGAATACGCCGCTCGACCCGCTCTCCCGGATCACGCAGTTGTCAATCGTCGCCGTCGCGTAGTTGAGATGGAGCGCCCCGCCAAACCTCGCATCGCCGACCAAGTCTGTGCCGCCATACTCGATCGTGACGTACCGAAAGGAGCATTCGTCGTTGATCTCGTCCTCCTCGCCGCAGATCTGGATGCTCAGCCACGAGCCCGGCGTCTTCGTCTGGCCCGTAAAGGTGATCGTCCGGTCCTTCGTTCCGTGAGCCGTCAGTCTGCCGAAGACCTCAAGTTGGGCGCCCGGCGCGAATTCGACGGTCACGCCGGGTCGGATCGTGAGCGATGCGCCCTCCTCGATATTCATGAACCCGGCAACCAGGTATGGGACGTCCACGTTGTCCCACACGTGGTCGCCGGTCTCGATGTCCTCGGATTGGGTGATTCTTCGGGGCGGGTCGCCTGCTTGCCGGCGCTGGAATGACTCTGCCGCGTCCGCGTTCTGGAAGTCGGAAGCGATGCCGGTCGGTGGATGGATGGCGAACGCAAGGACGAGAGACAGGACCGTGAACCGAGTTCTCGTGAAGGACGGCGTCTCAGGGATCATCGTAAGCCCCTCCCAAGGATCTGGCCCATGTTCTTATAGGTCGATCCTCTCTGTCAAGCGAATGGATCACAGACGACATGCGGATGAAGTCAGGCGGCTGATGCGCCGGGGACGGCCTTCGGCGGCGGAGTTCATCCGCCCAGAACCTGAGGGCCGGGCAGCTCGCCCGCCGTGCGTCCGAGGCCGCCGCGGCTTCTCGTTCCGTTGGTGGGATCGTAGAGGATGTCGGGCATCTGCGGAATGACGACGCTGTAGTAGAGCTGAACGCCTCCGCTCGGCCACTCCTCGGGAAACTGGCAGTAATACGGGTAGTGCTCGACGGCGGTTTCGACGAGGGCGGGACCGAAGGTGACCATGATGGCCCCTCTGGGCTGCCATGTTCGGTGCATGTAGTCATTCGCCCACCAGCCGTTGTAAGGGAAGTAACGAAAGGTGGGTCTCCAGCCGGTCAGGGGATTGCCCGCCTGGGGGTAGAAGGGACTCTCCACGTTCGGCCAGAAGGGATCGGGAGCGGCCGTCGTGGTGATGTAGGCGACCGGTGTGCTCAGGATGGCCAGGTCGCCCATCCATTGCACGCCAGCCATGTCGGGAACGTTGTTGTGATCGACCGCGTACGCCTCGAGAGCGGTCCCCAGGCTCCGCATGTCGGCTTTCACGCGCGCGACCTTCGAGCGTACCTGCGCCTCGAGGAAATTGGGCACGGCGATCGCCGCGAGAATCGCGATAATGGCCACGACGATCAGCAACTCGATGAGGGTGAATCCTGACTGGAGTCTCGCGCGGGACTTCGACATGGTGGCGCTTCCTTTCTTGGTCGCGGGGCTCAGATCGGCGCGGGTCGCGGCCCAAAGGCGGATTGCCCTAGTTCCGATGCGGCGAAGCCGTCTCATCCGCCGATCTGTTGCGGACACTGCAAGTCTCCCACCACGCGGGCGATCGAGCCCCTGCTCCGCGTGCCATTCGTGGGGTCGTAGATACTGTCGGTCAGGGCGTACGGTTCGGTTCCAAGGAAGGAGAGTTGCCCGTCGTGCCATTCGTCGGGATTGCTGTAGTAGTAAGGGTAGTGCTCGATTCCCGATTCCATCATGCAGGGGCCGAAGCTCAGGATGATGGCGCCGTTGCGGAGCCACGTGCGATGCATGTACTGCGTGGCCCAGTAGCCGTCGTACGTGAAGTAGCGGAACGTGGGAATCCAGTTTCTCACCCAGGGAACGTTGCTCGGCGTCGGGAGGTCCGTGGGGGGCCAGAAGGGATCGAGAATCTCGGTGGTTGTCATGTAGGCGACAGGCGTCGTGAGCATGGTGAGGTACTGGATCCATTGCACCTGGGTTCGCTCGGGATAGCGGCCGTGGTCCGTGGCGTAAGATTCCATGGCGGTGGCGATGCTGCGCATGTCGGTCTTCACGCGCGCGACCTTCGAGCGGACTTGGGCCTCGAGGAAATTGGGCACGGCGATCGCCGCGAGAATCGCGATGATGGCCACGACGATAAGAAGCTCGATGAGCGTGAAAGCGCTGGGATCTGAAAATCCGGTGCGGTTTTCTCTCTTCATGTTGCCTGACCCTCCCGTCATGTTGCCTGACCCTCCCGCGTCGGTTCTGCCTCTGCTGGGGCGCATTCCACGCCGATCCTCCGCCTGTCTGGTTCCCCTGTCAAGGACGGACTCCTGGCCCAGCCGAAACCGCGTCCATGCCTGCGCGCCGGCGCTCCCCGGAATCCCGCACATTGGCCCCGCCCGACGCGCTGGAGGGGGGTGGCATGGCGATTATCTCATAAATGCCACGGCGCGCGCATGGGCTTGCTCAGCATGCGGTTGGCCTCGTCGTCGTCGGGAAACCGCTCCCCCTCCGGGTCCCATCGCAGCTTGCGTTTCAGCATCATGGCGATATTGCCAAGGTGGCAGACCGTCGCCGAGCGATGCCCCACTTCCACCGGCGCGACGGGCTCCTTGCCCGTCTTCACGCAATCGAGGAAGTTCCGGCAGTGATTGTCGCTCCGGTAGAGATGGATCTCATTCGGCCCGATCTCGGAGCGCTTCAGCGACTCGGGATGCGTAGAGAATCCCCCATAACCCGTTTGCACCCAGCCTTCCGCGCCCTCGAAGCGCGCCCCCACGGCGTCGCTCCGCGTCTTGCACTCGAGCTCGACGCCGTTGGCGTAGCGCGCCCGGAAATGCACTTTCGTCGCCGTGTTGAAAAGGCCGTCTTCGGGGAACTCGCCGCCCAGGTCCTCGACCTCCACCGGCCCCGTGTGGTCCGTGCCGTTGCCCCACTGGGCCATGTCATTGGAATGCGCGCCGAAGTTCGTGGTCTGCCCGCCCGAGTAGTCCAGGCCGAAGCGAAAGGTGTAGAAGCAGCGATCTTTGTGGTAAGGCGCCCAGGGAGCGGGACCGAGCCACATGTCGTAGTCGAATCCCTCCGGCACGGGCGTTGGTTCCCAGTCGCGCGGCGGCGCCGTTTTGTTGTTCGGCCCGACGACGGTGAGGATTCGCTTGAGTTCGCCGATCCGTCCGTTGCGCACGAGCTCGCACGCGAGACGCGTCTGGCGGCTGGATCGTTCGTGGCTGCCGGTCTGGAAGACGATCCCGTGACGCCGAACCGCGCGGATCATCGCGCGTCCTTCGGCGATGGTGAGCGTCATGGGCTTCTCGCAATAAATGTGCTTGCCCGCGCGCGCCGCCATGACGGTCATAACCGCGTGCCAATGGTCGGGGACCGCGATGACGACCGCGTCGATGTCCTCGCGCGCCAGGGCGTCGCGGAAATCGTTAGCGGCCTCGCATCCGCGATAGCGGCCCGAGCGCGTCTTCTTTGCGTAGAACGCCTCCACCTCCTCGCGCGCCGGCTCGCGCCCGCGGTACTGGCTCGGATCCTTGTAGCCGTAGCTCCCGCGGTTGACGTCGCACACCGCCACGATCCGCGCGTCCTCGTCCTGCAGGAACCCGCGCATGTCGTTGAAACCCTGATTGCCGGTCCCGATGCAAGCGAGGTGAATGCGGTTGCTCGGAGCGTTCACGCCGAAGACGGAGGGGGGAACGACGGCGGGAGCGGCGAAGAAAGCCGCCGTCGCGGCGCCGGCTGCCTTCAGGAAATCGCGCCGAGTTGTCTGACGCCTGGCTTCTCGTTGCAGCTCGCTCATCTTCCTCTCGAGTTGGGGGTGGGGCCGGTTGAGAATCGAGGCGGCTTTTCGCTGAGGTTTCCCTCGGTCCTCGCTCGCGGACCTTGCAGGTCTCCTCTGCCTCGCGCCAAGGAAACCAAGCCAATCCCGATTATGCATGGATCGTGCACGTCCGCTACAGAAATGGCGCAGACGGCGAGCAACCAGGACTTGAGGCATGGAGACTTGTCCCTTTACGCGGCTTGCGGAGTTCTGATACCATCGCTGAAACGCCCGGGGCTTTTTCCGCGCCCCGCTTGGGCGTCGGGAGTTGAGATGGGCAAGGCGCCGCCAATTTACATCATCGCCGAAATGGCCTGCTCTCATGAGGGCGATCCCGCGTTGGCGCGCAAGATCATTGACGGCGCCGGGCGGGCCGGCGCCGATGCGGTTCAGTTCCAAGTCTGGACGCTGAAAGACATCCTCGTTCCCCAGCATCCCGCCTGGGAGCAGTGCAAGAAGTTGGAGTTTTCTCGAGAGGAGTGGACCGATCTGGCGCGCTTTGTCCGAGAGCGTTATCCGACGATGGACATTATCGGCTGCGTGGGTGAGAAGGGGAGCGTGGACTTCTGCCGGCAGATACAGGTGGACGCCTACAAGCTCCATTCCGCCGATCTATCCAACGAGAAGCTCGTGCGGGAAGTGGCCGCAACGGGCAAGCGGATCGACCTTTCGGTCGGCGCTTCGACCTTGGACGAGATCCAGACCGCCCTGGAGTGGATTCGCGAGACGTCGGATTCGGAGATCTGGCTCATGTACGGCTACCAGAACTTCCCCACGCCGACCGACGCGATTCATCTCGACTATATGATGAACCTCAAACGGATGTTCGCTCTTCCCATCGGCTACCAAGACCACAGCGACGCCGACAGCGACGCCGCGTTCTGGCTCCCCGCAGCCGCGGCGGGAATGGGCGTGGATTGTCTGGAGAAGCACATCACGCACGATCGATCTCTGAAGGGAACGGACCATGAGGCCGCTCTGAATCCGGGCGAGTTCGCGCGGTTCGTGGCCATGGTGCGCGAGATCGAGGCGGCCCGCGGCGCGGCCGCGCCCCGTCCTTTTTCGGGCGAAGAGATGAAGTACCGGCGGTACGCCAAGAAGAGCCTCGTGGCGGCGCGAGACCTGCCGGCGGGCGCGCGGATCGGCGAGGTGGACCTCGCGGCCCTGCGGGCTGAGGAACTCGGTCTCCCGCCCGACCAGGCGGGTCGTTTGATCGGCAAGACCACGCGGACCCGCGTCGCCGCTTTTCAGATCGTCCGGGAGAGCGACGTGGAATGAAGACGGCGATCTTGATTACGGCGCGTCTGAAGTCGGTCCGGCTGCCCCTTAAGGTTATGAAGGCGATTCACGGCCGGCCGATGATCTGCCATCTGCTGGACCGGCTGAAACTGGCCGAGCGGCCGAGCGACATCGTCGTCTGCACTTCCCCCGTCGCGCAGGACGACCCGCTCGAGGATGTGGCGCGCGAGGAAGGCGTCCAGTGCTTCCGGGGAGACCCCGAGGACGTTCTGCGGCGGCTCACCGACGCCGCGCGGGAATTCCAAGTTGACACGGCGATTAACTGCATGGCGGACAATCCCTTTACCGACCCGGAGTACATCGACCAACTGGCGGATTTCCACGCGGGGAACGGCCACGATTTCAGCCAGACCGAAGGCCTGCCGCGGGGGGCGTTCACGTACGCCGTTTCCTATCCGGCAATGGTCCGGGCGTGCGAGATCAAGTCCGAGCGCAACACCGAGATCTGGGGACGCTACTTCACCGATACGGGCCTCTTCAAATGGGGCACGCTCCAAGTCGACGATCCCGACCTGCGGTGGCCCGAGCTGCGGTTGACGGTCGACACGCCGGAGGACTTCGAACTGGTCACGCGCGTTTTTGACGAACTCTACGAGCCGGGGAAGGTGTTCCCGTTGAGTGATATTGTCGCGCTGTGCCGACGCAAGCCCGAGCTCCCGGCGATCAATGCGTCGATCCTTCAGCGGTGCGGGATGCCGATCAAGCTAAAGAACGGGACCCAGTGACGCCATGGTCGAGTGCGTGCGAATCGGCGAACGCTTCATCGGGCCCGGCCATCCGTGCTTCGTCATTGCGGAAGCCGGCGTGAACCACAACGGCGCCCTGGGGCGGGCGTTGGAGTTGGTCGACGCGGCCAAGTCGGCCCGAGCCGACGCCGTCAAGTTTCAACTGTACCGAGTCGAGGAGCAGGTCTCTCGCGCCGCAACGACGGCGGCCTACCAGCGCGAGCGGACGGGATCGAGCAGCATGCGCGAGATGGCGGAATCGTACGATCTGCCTTGGGACGCGCATCGCGACATTGCGGCGCATTGCCGCGACGTGGGAATTGCCTATATGGCCTCGTGTTTCGATCCCCAGGCAATTGACTTCTTGCTGAGTCTCGGCGGGGAGTCGATCAAGATCGCGTCGGGCGAGATCACGAACTGCCCTCTCTTGGCGTACGCCGCGAAGACGGGGAAACCGATCCTTCTGAGCACGGGAATGAGTTCGCTGGAGGACGTGACCGGCGCCGTGGAGCACATGCGGGAGAGCGGCCCGAGCCCCCTGGCCTTGTTTCATTGCGTGTCTGACTACCCGACGGAACCGCGGACCGCCAACTTGCGAGTGATGAAGACGCTGGCGGATGCCTTCGGCGTCCCCGTTGGCTTCAGCGACCACACGGAGGGACACGCCGTGGCCGCGGCGGCGGTCGCGCTCGGAGCGTGCATGATCGAGAAGCACTTCACGGTCGACAAGACTCTGCCTGGACCGGATCACGCCATGTCCCTGGCGCCGAGGGATTTCGAGGATTTCGTCGCGGCCGTCCGGTCGGCTGAGGCGGCGCTCGGCGACGGCGCGAAGAGGGTGAGCGCCAAGGAGTTGGAGACGCGGCAGATCGCTCGCCGGAGTCTCGTGTCAAGACGCGACATCGAGCCCGGGCAATCTCTTGACGACGAGAACGTCTGCCTGAAGCGCCCCGCGACGGGGATCGATCCCCGGGACTGGCGCCGAGCCCGCGGGCGCACGGCGCGGACCCGCATTCCCGCCGACACCCCCATCGCGTGGGAGATGCTGGCATGAGGGCGGAAACGCGCAAAGTCCTCTACGTCAGCGGCTCGCGAGCGGATTACGGGCCCGCTCGCCGCGTCCTGAAGGCCATTGACCGGGCACCCGATCTGACGCTCAGGATCGTGGCGACGGGCATGCATCTGGATCCCGTCCACGGCGAAACGTGGCGCGAGATCGCCGCGGACGGGTTTGACATTGCCGAACGGATCGACGCGCGCGTCCCGGGAGACACTCTCGCCGCGATGGCCGCGTCCGTGGGGCGCTGTCTGTGCGGGATGAGCCAAGCCATGGAACGCCTCCGACCTGACGTCGTTCTCGTGCTGGGCGACCGGGGCGAGATGCTGGCCGGCGCCATGGCGGCGGCTTTTCTCAACATCCCCGTCGCGCACTTGTGCGGCGGCAGTCTTTCCGGGTCGATCGACGACTCCATCCGTCACGCCATCACGAAGTTCGCTCATTGCCACCTGGTGGCGTGCGAGGAGTTTCGGCGCCGCGTCATCCAGATGGGGGAGGACCCCGAGATGGTGCGCGTGGTCGGGCTGCCCGGAGGGGACATTCGGCCGGACGTTGCGTTTTCGAGAGAAGAGATCGCGGCCGAGTACGATCTTCCCCTGGATCGTCCTTATCTGTTGGTTATTCAGCATGCAGTAACTCATTCTCAGGAGAAGGCGGGAGAGCAGATTGTTGAGACCCTCGAAGCGGCGGCCGCCGCGAGATACTCGGCTCTGCTTGCCAACCCGAATGACGACGCCGGCGGACGGGTGATTCTCGCGAAGATGAAGGAATACGCGGAGCGGCATCCCGATCTCCGGATTCTGGAGCCTCCGCGCGACCGCGAACGATTCGCCAGCATCATGGCGCACGCCGGCGCCTTAGTCGGCAATTCGAGTTGCGGCGCCGTCGAGGCCATGAGCGTTGGCTTGCCGGTCGTCAACATAGGCGACCGCCAGCGGGGACGCGAGGCGACTTCCTGCATGCTGAACGTGGGACACGATCGAGGGGAGATTGGGCAGGCCATCGAGGAGGCGCTCCATGACGGGGCATATCGGCGACGGCTGGCGTCGTTTCGCAGCGATCTGATCGCTCACAATACCCCGGCCGAAGTCGTGGAATGTCTTCGGACCCTGGACCTGAGCTGCGCGACCCGACCGAAGACCTTCAGCGACTTGCGCGAAGCAAGTCAAGGAAAACGCGGAAAAGGCAGGTAGCCAAGCGAGGAGGATCGCATGCATATTCGTGGAAAGCGCATTCTGATCCGCGCCATCGAGAGGGAAGATCTGCCTCTCATCCAAGCCTGGTTCAACGACCCTGAGATCGCCATGGGATTGGGGGATCTGACGTACCCGACTTCCCGTCTGGCTCAGGAGCGCTGGTATGAACGGACCCAATCAGACGAACACACCGTTCGTCTGGCCGTGGAAAACGAGGCCGGGCTGTGCATGGGTCTTACGGGGTTCTGGCATATCCACTGGCGCGACAGACGCGCCGAACACGCGATTGCCATTGGAGATAAGTCCTGTCACGGCAAAGGGTACGGCCGAGAGGCGATTGCAACGTGCGCGCGGTATGCTTTTGAGGAGATGGGATTGTTTCGCCTTGACGCCGCGATTCTGGCAACCAACGAGGCGTCGCTCAGAGCGTACCAGGCCTGCGGTTTTCAGGTGGAGGGCAGGCAGCGCGAGCACGCGCAACGCGGGGGCAGGCGGATCGACCGAGTGATACTGGGGATGCTGGAGAGCGACTACCGGCGATGGGCCGGCGAGACCCGATTTTGGGAGGAGCCAGGAACTGTCTCATGAGGAATGCGCAGGCCAGGCGCGTT
>Ga0315274_10004975_pt1 | contig 19481 bp, 27 predicted proteins | sample YL17G02_20_MG_FD_203700 | JGI IMG/M metagenome (GOLD analysis project Ga0315274, IMG submission 203700) | Sediment microbial communities from Yellowstone Lake, YNP, Wyoming, USA - YL17G02_20 | ecosystem: Environmental > Aquatic > Freshwater > Lake > Sediment | place: USA: Wyoming | collected... | reverse complement strand
TGGCCGCCATCACCAACGGAGAGAATGCGGTCAACCTTGCCGGTCAGCTCGGCGGAGGACTTGCCCCGCTCTACACCAAGAACGGCGCTGACGATGCGCCCAACACGCAAGGCCTGAACCTGTCCGGAGCCTTCGCCGACTATGCACTCGACCCGGTTGGCCATCGGCTGTTCGCCAGCGACCCGACGAACCACCGCGTCCTGGTGTTCGACCTGAACGCGGCCAACGAGCTCCTGGACCACGTCCCAGACGCCGTGTTGGGGCAGACCGACTTCTGGTCGGGCAGCTCGGCTGTCGCCCAGAACCGCTTCAACTCGCCGCGGGACCTGCTCTTTGAGGCGACGACGAACTGGTTGTTCGTTGCCGACTACTCCAACAACCGCGTTCTGGTGTTCGACGTAGCGAGCATCACCAATGGCGAGAACGCCGTCTACGTGCTGGGACAGGCGAACTTCACCAGCGGCACCGGGGCAACGGCGCAGAATCGCTTGAAGAACCCGGTCGGGCTGGCGCTGGACACCTCCCGCGGCTGGCTATTCGTAGGGGACTACAGCAACCATCGAGTGATGGTCTTCGACGTCAACACGATCACGAACGGCGAGAACGCCATCTATGTCCTGGGGCAGTCGAGCTTCACCACCGCAACTGCCGCCACCTCGCAGACGGGGCTCCGGAACCCATCCGGCGTCGCGATCGACGTCGGCGGGAGTAGACTGTTCGTCGCCGACACCAACAACCACCGGGTGATGGTCTTCAATGTCGCCGCGATCACCAACGGGGAGGCAGCGGCCAACGTCCTGGGCCAGGCCAGCTTCACGACGGCGACAGCCGCCACGACTCAGAGCGGCATGCGCAACCCCCAGGGCGTCGTCGTAGACGAGGAACTGGATCGGCTGTTCGTCGCCGACACCAACAACCACCGGGTGACGCTGTTTGATGTCGCCTCCATCAGCAACGGCGAGAACGCCATCCACGTCCTGGGGCAGGCCAACTTCACCAGCGGTAGCTCGGCGACTGCCCAGAACCGGCTGAACGCGCCCACCAGCCTGCTCCTCGTCGCTTCGACGACGGTGGTGACGACGACGATCACCTACACCTACGATCCCCTCTACCGCCTCACCGCGGCCGACTACGACGATGGGACCTACTTCCACTACACTTATGACGCCGTGGGCAATCGTCTAACCGAGGTCACGCAGGGTGGCACTGTCACGTACATGTACGACATCGCCAACCGGCTGAGCAGCGCCGGAGGCGTAAGCTACACCTGGTCGAACAACGGCAATCTACTTTCGGACGGCGTAGCCACCTACACCTACACCCACGCGGACCGGCTCGCATCCGTTACCCAGGGCCCAAGCACCTACACCTTCGCGTACAACGGACTCGGAGACCGGTTGCGGCAGACAGTGAACGGGACGCCGACGAGCTACACGCTCGATCTCGCCAGGAGTTTGACCCAGGTCCTCTCCGACGGGACGAATGCCTACCTGTATGGCAACGACCGCCTCGGCGAGGAGCAGCCGGGCGGCTGGCAATACTACCTCGGCGATGCCCTGGGCAGCGTGCGGCAACTCGCCGACGCCTCTGTCAACGTCACACTCACGCGCTCCTACGAGCCGTTCGGGGATCCACTCTCCTCGGCAGGGGCGGGTACCACGAACTACAACTTCACAGGCGAGCAACGGGACGCTACGGGGCTGATTTACCTGCGGGCCAGGTACTACGGTTCGCCGTACGGGCGATTCCTGAGCCGGGACGTCTGGGAGGGCGATCCGAACCAGCCGATGTCGTTCAATGCGTGGCTGTACGCCAATGCTGATCCCATTAGACACGCTGACCCCTCTGGCCACGGCCCTTGGTGGTGTGAAGGTCAAGCACAGGAAGATATCTGCGTCGCGAGGTGGGCTCTCGCCGATGGGGGCGAACTCACTGCTGATCTCTTGAGATCAGTCTACTACGAGGATCGAAGTGAGGCGCTTGACATCGTTCGACGGGAGTTTGACATTCGTCTGCCCGCTGGATATCAGTTCAGGTTCGCGCTGCACACAAGTGGGGCGATCTACGAGAACACACAGCATGCCTACGGAATTCAGTTGTGGTTCTGGGAGTACAACTGGATATACTCCTCGGCCCCCTGGGTAATCGATATCTCATCAGAACAGTGTGCAATTGTCTGGGCAGGCGAATACCCCAATGCGCGGTATATGGACTACTCTGTGTATATCACTGAACTGGCATATAAGGACTTCGACTTCGCGCCGGACGACGTAGGTGGGATCATGATCCACGAGGCCACCCACGCGTGGCAGGAGGCGCTGGCAAGGAACGATGTGCGGCATCCAGGCCTTCCGGGCGATCCAAGTTCGTTAGCATGGTTTAATACGCACAAGGCAGGGATGGAGCGACAGGCTATAGACACCGCCCTTGGCGCGGACAGTGCAGGCAGGATCGACATCTCGTTCCCCTTGTGGCTAACATTCTTTTTCGAAAGGCCATTAGGCGGGGAAGGATCCCCCTATGACCTACCACAAGGGGTGCCTTAGACACCGCCATTTCGTTGCGGATGTTCCTTGACCTTGGTGGGCCCGGGGCGGTGAGGAGGATTGAGGGGCGTGGCTGACTTCCTCTGCCGAAGAGCAGAATGAGAACTGATGCGGCTGCGTTCCAAATGCGTGAACCATATACAGGCATCCTCTGGCGGCAGAGCGCTTTGCCAGGTCAAACGCGAAGCGGTGCCCACACGGGCTCTCTTCCCTGCTGCAGGACGTCGACCGAGTGTCCCCGCGTGCCTCAACATGCCCGACCCCGCGTGGGATAGTGTTCTCGGCAAGACGCGAGGGGTCGAACGCCGCGCCATGAAGAACACGTGCGTACGCACTGGTCATTTGTACCTTGGAGGAATTCAATGATCGGTCTTGGCTACTCCCACTGGAGTGCGGCGAATACCCTGGTCTTAGCCTTTTCCCTATTTCAACCATGGCTTGTTTCGATCTCGAGTTTTGGTCCTGGGCGTCCGTCGCCGATGATGGGATGGGAGACTATTCTCCAGCAGGCCTCTGCTGCGGTTGCGGGACTGTCGGGGTCACACCCGTCCTGGGTGGGTATTCTGTTGATTGTTCCGTTCGGAGGCGTGTGTGTGGTCGCATACACGCTCCTTTCTGGAATAAGGTCCGTGCTACAGAGGAGACTCGGGACGAACCGTCTTGCCATTGCGCTTCTCGGCGGTAGCTACTTGCTTGTTGGTTTGATACCCCTCACCTTGATCGCTAGGCAGCTATGGCCGCCTCTCTGGGGATACTGGTTGTGTCTTGTGGGACTGATGTCATCCACCGCGGCCGAGGTTAGTTGGCGAAGGGGTGCTGGTACCAGGAGATCAGTCAGGAGAGAAGACATGTCATGAACGGAGACTGGCCCGCGCTCCAAGGAAGAGACCAAGATGCTGTCTTCCTCCTCATGAGTTGGTGTACGCTTCACCTATCCATGCCACGTAGTTCACCCAAACTGATTGACGCGTCCGGCGCACCTTGAGGGCAGGCGGCGTACCGTCACTTGATGCGACGTGTCCCCCTCCCGCGGCCGTTCACCTGCCATCATTGAGATCGTGGAAGGGGCCTGGACGCGTGCAAGTATCGGAGTATCCGAAATCACATACGGCCTGCTCCCCCTACAGGTGATGCCTCCACTCGACCTCGGGCCGGCCATGCCTGTTCCTCTCGATGGCCGGGCGGACCGCCATCGCCCGCCCCGCCCTCCCCCGTGGCCTCCGGGGGATCGTTGTTCAGCACCCATCCGACGTCTGGTCCGAAAGTCGTCGTCACCGGCCCCGACAAACCCTCCAGCCCTTTCGGGGTTGTCGAACCCCCGACAGATTGAGGCATAGGCCGGGCAAGTGCATCATAAGAGTTATTTAGTTGCATTCTTTTCGAGGGGGACAAGCCCCGGCCGGTGCGGCGCCGCACCCCTGCTCCGGAGGCCGAGACTAGGCCGTACACGGCGAGGGCATGCTGCAACTCTCCAACGCCGTTCTCAAGGTCTGGATCCGGACCCCCAGGGAACTCGGGGTCTTCTGATCCCCCACCCCCCTTGCCCATCCCTCACGCTCAGGCCGCCTGCTCGTCCGCGCGCAAGCTGCCCGTAGATCAGGCCTTCGAGCGGGCTGGGTACTGCCTCCTGGTCCCCTGCGCCCACAGGTACCCGGTTCATCGGCACGTGACTCGACCCATCTCAAGGCCGCCTCGGACGTTGCGGCAACGCCCATCAACAAGACTCCCAACCAAACGCGTTACACGACATCGACCACTACCGGCGACCCGCGAGCCTTCAGCCGCACAAGCACCAGCATCCTCTCCTGATCGAGACACCAACCTTCTTGGGTTGAATTGCGCCAGCTCAGGAAGGTACGCCGAGGATTACATCGAAGTTGGAGAAGAAGAGTACGAGCGCCGCCACCGCGCCCGCACTGTGCGGAACCTCGAGACAAGAGCCCACACCCTTGGCTTCGTGCTGCTCCCCGACCCACGAAGTCCTGGCCTTTCCGCCCTACCAGCTTAGTCCTCAGGAGAAGTTACTTGGAAGGCGGCCCCCCTCAGCCTTCGGAGGCTCGCTTGTGTGACTCTATCTGCGCGAAGAGTGCCCCTACATTGAAGACGACAACGCCCTTGTGCATCTCGCCGACGATCTTAACGGTCAAGAACGCATTGAAAAGCAGTGTACCATCAGGCCTCTGAAGCGAGAACTCGGCAGAGGTCTTCTTGCCTGGGGCGAGTTGTACCCTTGCGGGGCTCTGGGCGAATTCAGCAACACATGACGTGAATACGAGGTCGGTCACCTGCGAAACGGACTCCAGCTGAAGCGCCTCGAGGGTAGCATCCTTGGTTCCTTCGAGCCGGATCTGAGTGAGAATTGAGTAGTTCTCTTCGCGATCGTGAGAGATCACGTCGATCTCACAGATCGGCCTTCCGTCCACGAGCTGAGTGACACCGCTGTAGTCGAAGTAGTAGTGCTCCTCCGGGAAGACTCGACCGAGGTGTTGCGTTCTATAGAAGGGCAGCAGGGCTGCCAGCAGGCTGGCGAGGCCTTGGTCGAAATCCGCCCGGAAATCTGCGTACAACTTGTCACGGAGAAGGAGGGGGAGCTTCGAGTCGTCAATGACGATAGGGAGAATCATGACCTTTCGATCCTCGATCTCTCGCAGGAGCGCAGCCGTGATTTCCCGTTTCACCCACTCGGACCGGACCGAATTCCGGGAGAAGATTACGCAGAAGAACCGCGCGCCTTCGAGCCCCTCTTGGACCTTCTGGATGAGAGAGTCGCCCACGCCTATGCGCCACGAGTCCTTCCAGACCTTGATGTCGCGCCTAACTAGCTCAATGGCGAGTCGCTCTGCGAACTCTTTGTCCTTGTGATTGTAGGTAATGAACACGCTCATTGTGGTCTCACTTCGGCAGAGGGGCCGCCCAACGGCCTCGAGCTTCGCGAAGCAGCCCTGTGGGCCAGCTGCCCGGCGGCTCGGGCAACAGTTGACCCATTCTCGCGCATTCTGGCAGGCGAGGCATCTCCAACTTTCCGCACGCCAGCCGGGTCAGCTGGGTTTGATCGCCGAAACGTCAACGTCCTGCCTCCCGAGGGCGAGGATCGCCCTTCGCATGTTTCCTTTATCCTCGTATACGGGAACGTGCCCGAACGCATCTTGGGCGATTTCGCCGTAGGGCTTTGAGGGCTTTGTCTTGAGCTCGACCACCTCGGCGACCAGCGTGAACGCGTCCGTATACAGGCCAGGAATCCGCTCTCGGGTTAGCGTGTCGCAACCTAGCAGCATCGCCTCACCGCTGCGCAAGTGATTGACGAGGCCAACGTCCGGCGTCGAAACGAACCATTGGTAATTCGCCGAATTCCCTCCAGAGACGACTTCGAAATTGATGCTAAACTTGCGCTGAAGGTTGCCGACAATTGCAGACAACTCCCGCATATTTGCCTCAGTTGGCCTGACTCCCCCGAAACAGGCAAGGTTCGTTCCGACCCATGCCAGTTTGACGCCTTGCATGCCAATCGTCTCCTTTACCACCGGCTCGAGGTCGGAGGGTAGTATGCCCTCCCGTAGATCGCCCAGTTCGATCATCAAAATGACTCGATGGGTTTTGCCGCGTTTGGTCACCTGATCGGCAAGAAGTCGGATAACGGAGATCTCTGTATTGAGGCTCACGTCGGCAAATTCGACCACTCGCTCGACCTCGCTGGGCATGGGGGAGCGTATGAGGATGAATTGCGCATCTATCCCACCCTCTCGCATCTACTGTATGTTGGCGATGCGTGAGTCGCCGAAGGAGCGGATTCCGCTTTCGAGCAGAGCATTCGCAATCCTGAGAGATCCACAGACCCCCCTTCGTGACAGCCGTGATATGGATTCCCTTGGAACCGTATAGAGCTGTTAGCCTGCGGGCGTTATGGATCAGTTAGTCGAGTTCTATCTCTATCCGAGGTACTGACATCTCAATCACAGGCTTTTAAGTTCAGTCTTCTGATAGCGATCTGAATGATCTCATCCAGCAGAGCTTTGCTGTCCTTTCCCTCCGCGCGAGCCATGAAGCCAATATAGCTATGAGGTTTCTCCTTGGGTGTGCACATCAACCCCGCGAAAGTGTTCCCTTCCAACAAGAACGGCCCTTCCTCGGTCAATATCGTGTCAATTCGGCTAAAGTCCTTAAAACCCAACACGTGGTAGGCCCGGAGCGCCAATTGCTGCATCATGTAGGTCTGTTCAGTAGTCAGCGGAGCAGGACAAAGGAAGGTATCGTTATCTAACTCCTTTTTCTCGAAAGTCAGTGTGTTAGCCCCTTCACTATACCCAATCTCCAATGGAGGAAGGGCTCTTGCGTCCTCATTTCCCAGGACACCCAGAGTGATTTCTCTCCCTCGCAGGAACTTCTCTATGAGGACTGGCTGACCGATAGTCTCAAGCCTTTCCACAACTCCGCTGACCAGTTGGTCGTAGCTGTGAACGAGGGATGTGTCGTTGATCCCTGCGCTGCCCCGGCCGGCTACCGGCTTGATGAAGAGCGGATACTCAAATGGCGGGATGCCCCGAAACACCTCACATTCCTTCTCTGATCTCGCCACACAGAAAGGCGATGTCGGTAGGCCCGCCTGCTGCCAGAGCCTTTTCGCTAGCGATTTGTCGGTGGCGATGGCTATAGTGAACGTATCGGATCCCACGTAGGGTATCTCCAATTCTTCAAGGATCGCGGCTTCTACCAGGCTGGAAACGTTGAAGACAAGATCAACTTGGGAAGCCTGTAGATCGTTGATGAAATTAGGGCCCCAGCGAATCTGGCGGATGCGATAACCAGCTTCCGTCAGCGCTCGTTCGTGATGTTCTGCCTCGGCGTCCGTCTCGTCAACGACATTATCAGCGCCAATGAACTTTTCTTGAATTGCAAAGTTCCCCCGTTTCTTGTTCAGTAAACCGATTCTCAGTCTTGCCATATTAATTCGCGCTCCTTCATATTCTCTCTTGTTCTTGCCGCGGGAGCGCACCCCGATTCTTGTACAGACTTGGGCGTTCGGAATTGTGGGGCTACGACCATGGCCGCAGAGTCGCGATGAATGTCGACGGCGCTTGGTACCCGATGGTCGAATGCCTTCGCTCGTGGTTATAGTAGTCCATCCTCCTGCTGACGACGCCCCAGAGCGCGCTGAGCGTGCTCGCGTCGAGGAACAACGATTGGTTCTCGCTCTTGAAGCGGCTGTTGAACGACTCCATCTCAGTGTTGTCGCGGGCCCCGCGGAGCGCATACGACACCCGGACGTCGTCTTTGAGCAAGAGCCGGGCCGTCCAGCCGTAGCCGGTGAAGACGGGGTCTTGATCATGGTGGACGATCAAACCCTGCAGGCGCACGCCATGTCTCAGGAGAGACTGCCTGGCTCGCTCCCAGGCCTGCAGCGCCAGACCTTTGTCGGCATGTTCCCCCACAGCCCAGCCCAGGACCAGCTTAGTGGCGTGGTCGACGAGAGGCATCAGGTACGCTTTGCGGCCGGCCGTTGGCGTACACCAGCTCGGTGAAGTCGGTGTAGGCAACCTCGAACGGGCGGATCGTCTCCCTGCCAGCCACCAAGTTGATGCGGTCCCCGGCCGCCGTGACCGCCCGGCGGATCCCGCTCAGTTTGGGCGGTTTCGTGCCCCGAATCAAGGGCAGATCCCAGGCTTGATGCAGCCGCTGTACCACCTTGTGGTTGACACGGCGACCGTAGGCTTCCCGCAGCTCCACTGCCGTCCGGCGATAGCCATACTCAGCATGCTTGCGGGCGATGGTCTCCAGGGGCTCCCGCAGGTCCCGATGCATCTCAGTGTAGCTAACTTTCTGCCGTTGGTGGTAGTGCCAGGTGGAGCGAGGCAGATCAAGGGCGGCCAGAACGGCGGCAAGGCCATACGACTGGCTCCGCTTCCGCACCAGCGCCACCTTCTGATCGGTGCTCATCCGTTCCGGCCCACACCGTCCCGGTGTCCTTCCGGGAAGAAGTTCTTTAGCAGGGCAATCTCGACTTCCTTCTTGCCTAGCAGCTGCTCGAGCTCGGCCAGGCGTCGCTCGTACTGCTGGAGTGTGCCGTCCTGGGAGAACACCTCCGCGCCGCGCTCCAGGGCCTCCTTCTTCCACAGCCCGACGGAGTTCGGGTGGAGGCCGTACTGCTTGGCGATCTGCCCTGGCGTCTTCTCCCCGCTAAGCACCTCCACATCTTCCCGACGTCCTAACGGGAGCACCACCTGGAACTTCAACTTCGGCGAGTATTGCTTCTTGCTCATGGCCAATGGCTCCTTCCTGAGCAGCCCTGGCCGTAGCCTACATCAGCTTCCGAAGACGTCAACTCCACATCACGGGATTGTCCAAGATTCGGGGGTCAGCACCTCAAGGCAGAACACTCGGCCGACATTCTTGGTGTCTTTCGGTAGTGCAGTGTTTGGTGGGATGACTCTCATTATGTGTGACCTACCTATTCTATCTTGTAGGTGACCACACTCTCAGTGAAATGGAAACCCCCTATCGGATATGCGCTGGTTAGAAGTGGATGGGACGTCGCCATTCTTGCGGCTAGTATCACCAACCACGTCCTCAGTGACACGAAGCCACCACGAACCATCGGCCACATAGGAATACATTGGTCACCACTGCTGTCTTCCTGTGTCAAGCGCGCGTGGCGTGCTTCCGGGCTCGGCAGCCAGACGGCGGACGGACGGGAGGCTTGCTTTTCCAGCCACTGAACTTTCCTTCGGCGGCCTCTTTCTTTCCGAGGCACGTGCCCGTGCGACAGATTGAGACCTGGGCAGTGTTGGGAGGGATGCCCTACCACTTGCATACATTCGATGACTCGCCCAGTGTGTTTGCCAACATCCGCCAGCACGTACTGGATGTCTGGGGAGCCTTCTACAACGAGCCGCGACTGGTGTTCATGGAGGAGCTTCGCGAGCCCGGCAACTACTTCTCGATCCTCCGGGCCATCGCCCACGCGAGAACGCGCCTGAACGAGATTGCCCAGGCAGCCGGGGTGGGCAATGCGCCGACGACGGCTCGCTATCCGGACATTCTTCAGCAGATGCGATGGTGACACGCAAGGTTCCCGTCACCGAGGACAAGCCAGAGAAGACCAAGAAACGCAACTACCAGTTCGCCGATGCCTTCCTTCGCTTCTGGTTCCGATATGTCCTCCCAAATCAAGGGTCACTCGAACTCGCCCTTGCAGATGTGGTGCTGTAGCAGCCTCAAGCCAACCTTCGAGTACTATGTGGCCCAAGCCTTCGAGGAGGCAGGCCAAGCCCTTGCCTGTCCACCAAAACGGGGCAACTCCACAGCCGCGCTTGAAACGAGGCGTGGCCGAAGACCACATCGCCTCGGTGCGTGACCCGGAGATGAGGCATGGCCACAAGCCGGCGCTGGCCATGGAGCCCGAGAGCCAGCTGGTCGCCGCCGTGGAGGTCTTGCTCGGGTACTCCCCGGATCGGGAGTGGCCGTGGCCTTGGTTGAGCAGAGCGAACGCAACACCGGGATGGAGGTCGAAGAGACCATCGCAGGCTGCGCCTATGGCGACGGGGCTACCCGTGAGCAGTAAGAAGACGCCGGGCGTAAGTTGGTCACCAAAGTGGCCCGTCATGGCAACCGGCATCAGTTCCCCAAAGAGGCCTTCACCATCGACCTGGAAGCGATGAGTTGTACCTGCCCTGCCGGCCAGGGCATCGCTGGTCACGAGCTGCCGGACAGAGCCTGATCACCTGAGGGGGCATCAAACGCGAGGCTTGCGTTCGTCCCTTGGCTGTGGATTGGCTGGCCAGAACTCCTGCCAAATGGCTGTCGACAGCCCGCCTGAATTCGGATAGGATGTTGATTGGCCCCATCCATTAGGCCGGGTGCACAGACATGTTGACAGCCGTGGACCGGCGGATCGGCGTTCCGCTCTACATGCAGATCCGCAATCAGGTGCGAGACCTGATCCTCTCAGGGGATCTCCCGGCGGGAGCGCGCCTCCCGGCAGAGCGGGAGCTGGCGGCCTCTCTAGGCGTCAACCGTACAACGGTATCAAGCGCCTATCACGAACTGTTCGCAGACGGCCTGGTGGAAGGCCGGCCCGGTCGGGGAACAGTCGTGCAGCCGAGGCCCAGCCTTGGGGTGTCGCGCCGGGAAGACATCCTGCCGGAGCCGCTGCCGTGGAACGAGTATTTCGTTGCTCTCCATGAACAGGCACGGGACCCCTTGATCCGGCAGCTTGTCGCGTTGTGCGCCCAGAAAGACGTGATCTCCCTGGCAGGCGGCCTGCCGGCTCCGGATCTCTATCCCCTGGACCATTTCGCCGCGGCCATCGATCATGTCCTCGGCCGGGACGGTCGGGTGCTTCTTCAGCACTCCCCCACGGAGGGCCATTCCGGTCTGCGCGAGGTGCTTGTGACCCTGATGGGCGAGCGAGGTGTTGTGGCTTCTTCGGAAAACATCCTGGTGCTGTCCGGTTCGCAGCAGGGTCTGGACCTCATCGCTCGTGCCCTGATTGAGCCCGGCGACTACGTGGTCGTGGAGGCGCCCTCTTACCTGGGTGCTCTTAGTGCCTTCCGTGCCGCGGGTGCCCGCCTCCTGGCGGTGCCGATGGATGAGCAAGGCATGCGCACGGATGTGCTGGAAGGGCTCTTGCCCCGCTACTGGCCGCGGCTGATCTACACATTGCCGACGTTCCAGAACCCTTCCGGCCGGGTCATGAGCCTGGAACGGCGTCAGGCGTTGCTGTCTCTGGCCCAGCAGTACCAAACTGCAATCCTTGAAGACGATCCCTACGGGGAACTGTACTTCGCCGAGCCGCCACCCCCTCCGGTGAAGTCGCTGGACAGACAAGGGCACGTCATTTACCTGTCCACCTTCTCCAAGCTTCTTTTCCCCGGAATCCGTGTGGGTTGGATTGCGGCAGCAAGACCGGTGGTGGACCGTCTGGCTTCGATCAAGCAGTTCGCCGACCTACACACCAACACGCTGGCCCAGTGGGCCCTGACCGAGTTTATCCGGCAGGGTTGGCTGAGCGAGCATGTCCTCACGCTCCGGCGCGAGTATCCGATCAGGCGCGAAGCGATGCTGAATGCCCTGCGAGAGCTCACGCCTCGCGGGCTACGCTGGAACGAGCCCCTGGGGGGATTCTATCTCTGGTGCCATCTCGAGGAGGGACTGCGGTCCCGGGATCTCCTGGAGCTGGCCGCGAAACACCGGGTGGCCTTCGTGATCGGGGAGGCGTTCCACGCCGACGGAGGAGGGCAGAGCGCGTTCCGTCTGAACTACACCTACCAGACGACGGCAGGGATACGAGAAGGTATGCGGCGGCTAGCAGAGGCACTTACGGCTATGATGAAACGCAAGCAGGAGCGGCAAGGGCCGGAGCGGGAGTCGCCTCGGCCCATCGTCTGAGTCAGACTTGGCGGTCTTGTGGGACGGTCGATGTTGACAGCCCTGCAGAAACGTGATACAAAGTCTATTGGCCTAGGTAACTATGCTAAGTGACTTTCGTCTGGACAGGTCCAGCCACCTCCCCGTCTACGCACAGCTCGGCGCGCAGATCAAGTTCCTGATCCTGCAAGGGGAACTCAAGCCAGGGGGCCGACTGCCTACCGCCCGTCAACTGGCCGGTTTCCTGCGCATCAACCGGAATACGGTCCTGCGGGCGTTTCAGGAACTGGAAAGGGAGGGCCTCATCGAGTGCAGGCGGGGCAAGGGTTGCGTGGTCGTTGAAGTGCCCGGGGCGCTTGCGGGATCTGTTTCCGCCAAGCTCGTTGCCGTTGTCGACACCGCCGTGGAACAAGCGCGCGCACTAGGCGTTGACGCGGACACTTTCGCTGCCTTCGCCTACGCTCGGGCTAGACAACGATTCCGGCGCGCTGCGAAGCCCAGGCTCGTGTTCGTAGAGTGTGAAACAGTCATCGCCGCCGCCGTGGCCAGGGCCATGCAGGACAGACTGGGAGTGAAGGTGACACCGGTTGTGCTGGCGGACTTGAGGCGACCGACAGCCAGGATCGAGGCCCAACTCCGCGAGGCGGATATGGTGACTACCACCTTCTTCCACATTCAGGAGGTGCGACGGCTGCTTCCCAGAAAAGGTAGGGAGGTTGTTGCCCTGGTCGTCAAACCTCACTTGGACAAGCTGATCAAGCTGTCTGAGATACCTCCCGGTACAAAGACGGCTCTGGTGTGCATGAGCGAGACGTGTGCTCTGGACATGCAGCGGTCTCTGGAACACGCGGGCATCACTGGCCTGGAAACCTCCCCCTGCGGCGTCGACGATCATGAGAAACTTTCCGAGAGGCTGGCGGGCCAATCGGTGGTGATCGCATCCGACTTCGTCGCCGACGAGGTACGCCCACTGGTTCGGCCCGATCAGGAGTTCATCGAACTTGGGTTCACCGTGCTGGATGAAGGGGCCGTCAGCTTCTTGAAATCGGTGTTGACGGAGGAGCCTCAGGCAGTCTAGGCCGGAAGAACATGGTGGGGCCGGGCAATGCCCGGCCCCGGAGTGGGTGAAACGCTACCCGATCGCTCTGTGACAGCAGCGCGATCGGACGGCCCCGCCTTCCCGAGCCATCCCTCTGGGGAGAGCCCGGTGAGCCTTGCGCCGTTCTGCGTTCTACCCATCAGGATTCTACCACCTCCTCCCGTCGCCCGCCATAGGTATCTCCTGGATACGGGCGGCCTGGCTGGAAGCGGGATGGAGGGCGCAGTGAGAGGGAGGAAGGCCAGTATGCTTCCAGGACACTATGAATACTTAGAATACTTAATCCGGGTGTCCCGCCACCGTGTCAGGGAGATGATCTGCGAAGCGGAGCAGAACCGGCTTGTCCGGGAGGCCAGGGCGGCCGCCCCCCGTCATTCGCGAAGGGGGAGACGGGTCGCCGCCTGGATCGGCGCATTGATGGACCGATTGGGCCTCGGGCTGCAGCATGACGATCCTTCGGCGCGGGCGTGTTGTGAGGAGGCCGGGCGACACGGGTGAGGGCGCAACTCTGGAAAATGGACGAAGGGGCAGGAACGCGGCTCCAGCGAGGGGTGCTGGTTGCAGCAATGGCCGTCGCCATGGGAGTGTTGCTGGGCGCGCAGTACGCCTATCCGCTACTTGCCGTTCCCATGTCCCAGGAGCTCGGATGGAGCCGCTCGGCCACCTCTGCGGCATTTTCTGTCCGTTTCCTTGTGGGGGCAGCGGTGCAGCTGTTCCTGGGGTGGCTGGTCGACCGCCATGGGCCGAAGCGCGTCGGGGCACTCTGCGCGGTGGTCGCCGGCCTGGGCCTCGGCCTCACGGGAACGGTGAGGGAACTCTGGCAAGTTCACGTTCTCTTCGGGGGGCTGGTCGCAGTGGGTGCCGCTCTGGTGGAGCTGTCGGTCCTCACAACGCTGACTCTGGCCTTTGACACTGGCAGAGGGGGAGCCATCGGGCTGACATGGGCCGGAGGAGGAGCCGGCATGTTTGTCCTGCTTCCCTTGTCGCAATGGCTGACGACCCAAATGGGCTGGCGCCCTGTCTTCTTGCTCCTCGGGTTGGCAGTCATCGGTCTGGCACCGATGATCGCGGCCACCTTCCCTCGTGGGTCACCCGACGGGAGAACCCAGGAGCCCCTTGTCGAGCGGGGCAGCCGCATGCAAGCGCTCACGCTGCCAGCCTTCTGGCTTCTCTTCATCGGCAACGCATTTGTCGGGGTCTTCGATGAAGCAGTCTATCAGCATCTGGTGCCCTTTGCCATGGGTCTGGGCTTCTTGCCGGTGCTGGCCAGCCTGGCTCTTGGTGTAGCGTCGGTCTCGTATGTCGTGGGGCAGGCTATCGGGGGTGCGCTCTCAGATCGCCTCGGGCGGGAGGCGGTCGTGGCCGGCGCATCGGCTATCACGGTCGCCAGCCTGGCTTGGCTTCTCTTGCTCAGAAGCCCGCAGCCCATCGCCCTGCTTGTGACGGTGGCCCTGTACGGCCTGGGGCTGGGCGCCAACCTCGCAACCCGGACAGCTGCCTGGGCTGATGTGTTTGCAGGTCCGAACTTCGCCTCGATCGCCGGCATCATCTCGGCGGGGTATTCCGTGGGCGGCGCGTTCATCGCCTGGTTCGGCGGAAGGGCCTTTGACACTCTGAAAAGCTATAGACCGGCCTTCCTTGCTGCCATCGCCGCAGCCGCACTTTGGGTTGCAGCTCTCTGTTGGGCTGCGCCAAGGAAATGGTCGGCGAGGCCCCGTGTGTCCGCCGATGGATCTCCAAGCTTGATCCCCGCCGTATCGGAGGAATCGCCATGGTCCACCTGAGGTCGCTTCTGACCGGATCGCTCCCGCCAACCCGCCTCTTTAGTGCGCGCCGCGCAGGCCCGGCCATGCCTTCCTTGGGCACTGGAACCTCGACGCCCCATGACTTGTCCCACAGCACTCGAACGCGGTCCCCCAAGAGGGTGCGTCATTTCCGGACTCCTCTGGCCTCCCGCGAGAACCCTGCTGCAATTCACCGCGCAGGTGGAGACGTCCCTGGAGGGGAGGGCCAGGCTACAGTGGGTTTTCAGGGAATTCGAGGGGCAGCGGGTTGCCTGCATCCATGCCATCGGTTCGTACGATCACCGCGGAGGCATTCTGGCACGTTTGCCCGTGTGGATGGCCTCGCGCATAGCCATTACCGGCCGATGCCCTCGCTGGTAGGCCCGGGTGTCGCGTCGGCGGCGCAATCCGGTCGTGTGTCCATCGGCTTGTGCTGACTGCACCGCAGAATCGCCTTGAACGCGGGGAGATCCTACGGACGGTATGTCTGCAAGAGGCAAGCGGGCGGGACCACCAGCGAGGGGCCTGTCACAACCGGCGGCGGATGGCGCTGAGGGAGTGAGGATGGCAAGCGGCGTCGGTCATAGGCTAGGAGCGATCTACCGCGAGTACCCGCGGGCGTTCTGGTCACTGGTGGTGGTGACGTTCATCGACCGCCTGGGCGGTGCCAGGGAGACGGAAAACCGCTTCCTGCTTCTCGAGGCACACACGCTGGCGGGTCTGCGCAGCGTCGTGGCAGAAAGGATGGCCTACTACAACCGCGTGCGAAGGCATTCATCCATCGGCTACCGAGCACCCGCGAGCTACGTCGCGACTCTGCAGCCATGGTCGTAGTACCACAATTCCGAACGGCCAACACTGTCAAGAAAACGGGGTGCACCGCCTCGCATCAGATGAGCTTGCTAAGGAGTGGCAAATGAAACCAACTGGCAACTACTGGGGAAAGAATATTCTCCGTATAACAGCTTTCGTAGCTGTCGTCATCTTAGGAGCGGTGATCTTATCCGCTAACCGAAGCGTGTTCAGCTTGATCGTGTATGGGATTGTTGTTCTAGGCGGTTTGTTTCTACTGGTCAGCTGGCATGCACGCACCTTTGCATATCGTTGCGTTGGGTGCCGCCATGTGTTCGAAATCCCCGTCTGGAAGGATTTGGTCAGCCCACATGGCGTGGACAAAGAAGGGGGATGGAAGTATCTGCGTTGTCCAAGTTGTGGACGCTGGATGAAAGCCAGGATCATACCCAAAGAGCCTATCAAGGAGATATGAACGTAAGTCACTTTTTCGGTCTGTATGGTGGTCCCAGGAGCTCGGATGGAGCCGCGCGGCGACCTCTGCAGCGTTTTCTGTCCGTCTCCTTGGTGAGGCAGCGGCGCAGTTGTTCCTGGGGTGGCTGGTCGACCGCCGTGGGCCGCAGCGCTCGGCTTCATGCTGGTCGCCATGGCGATCCGCTCGCGCAATGCCGCCGCAGCTGTCCCGCTGCACCAGCCTCGCACAACGACGAGAAATGGGCTGTGAAGCAGCTCTCTGCAATTCGCCGAGAACCGAACACCGAAGGCCAGGGAGCTCCCCTCCTGGCTGCAGCATACATCCTGTTCCTGGCGTCCATGCCCACCCTGGCAACATGGCCGTTGGCACCGCTTGCGGGCACCGTGATCACGGTCGGGGTTCTTGCGATGTTGTGGTGGCGTCGGCATTTTCCCGTGAGCGAGGCAGGCTGGCAGCGCCGGGGATCGCGTGACCCCGATGGATAGTTGCGCTGCTGCCGAGCCTCTCGATCTGCGAGAAAGGCGAAGCGTCATTCCTCATGTAGCAGGATGGAACCATGGAGAACCAACGTCTGGTCGAAGCCTTTGCCGGTCTCTCGACACCTCTGGTAGCTGATGCATGCCTGCGCCTGAACGTTGAGCTGCGGATCGCGCCGCCAGGCATCCATCCTCTATCGCCGGGCCAGCGCGTCGTCGGGAGGGCGCTGCCGGTGCGGCACTACGGGAGCGTGGACATCTTCCTCGAGGTCATGGGACTGGCAGAGCCGGGCGATGTCCTGGTGATCGACAACGGCGGCAGAGTCGCCGAAGGCTGCATCGGGGATCTGACCGTGCTTGAGGCCCGGGCCTCGGGCCTGTCCGCGATCGTCGTTTGGGGCGTTCACCGGGACACGGCAGAACTGGAGCAGATCGGCTTTCCGGTCTTCAGCTTTGGTCGCTATCCCGCCGGCCCGCGCAGGCTGGACCCACCGGAGGCTGAAGCTCTTGTCTCGGCCCGGTTCGGCACCGCCCTCGTGACCAGGCAGGATGTGGTGTTCGGGGACGCGGATGGCCTCCTGTTTGTGCCTCTGCCTCGCGCCGAGGAAGTCATCTCCATCGCGCTCGGGATCTGGCAAACGGAGCGCCAGCAGGCAGACACCGTGCAGGCCGGAAGGAAGCTTCGCGAACAGTTGCAGTTTGACGAGTACCTGGCGCGCCGGGCCGTCGATCGCGGCTATACGTTCCGTAGGCATTTGGGGAAGATCGGAGGGGCCATCGAGGAGTAGATCCAACGATGTGCCCTTCACTCGCAAAGCAGGAAGGGTGACGCGCCAACACCGGAGGCGACGAGGTGGAGTTAGCGACAGCAAATGAGGTGTGTCTCCTGCTGAGGGGTTACCTGGCTTCGACTGCCCTTGGTGCGGCAGTGGAACTTGACCTTTTCTGGATGCTGACCGATCAACCGCGAACCGTCGAGGAGGTTGCGCAGCGTCTGAGCAAGCGGGTGAAGAGATCGTGGAGGACGACTCACTGCCGACGCGGATCGCCTACCGTCGCCTTGACCTTGGCGGGGACGAACTCGCGGCCGGGCTTCACACGGCCATGGAGTGCGATCCACGGACTTGTTGCGACATAAAAATGCTTTCCCGGGTCCGCCAAGCACCGGACCCGGGTGGAGGCCTCGTGGTCGTCGATGAGTTTGACCGGCTTGGCGTGGATCCTTCGCTTCTCTTGCTGGCTCACGCCTTCTGTGCCTCCCTGGACAACCCGGACTGCTCGGCGCCGAAAGCGCCTGAGCTGTACGCCTTGCTCTCCGAAGCTGGATTCCAATCAGCCCGCGTTGGGCGACAGCCGAACGGTATGCCGCTCATTCGAGCAGAGAGATAGGCGATGGTCCGCGTCTTCCTTTGTGACGCCTTCCCGGATGGTGCCTTCGGCGGGAACGTTGCCGGCGTCGTGCTGGACTCGTCCGGCATGAGCTCTGCGAAAATGCAGCGCATTGCCTCCGAGCTCAACGGACCCGCCGCTGGCTTCATGGTCGACCACCAGGACGGGCACACTCCGGTGTTTGCGATCTGTTACTTCACGCCGCGCCAGCAGATCGGCCTGTGCGGCCACGTGGCGGTGGCCACCTTCACAGCGCTCGTGGAGGAGGGCCGGTGCAAGTCACAGGATGAGAGCACCAGGGTGTTGCAGCGAACGCGGGCGGGAGAGCTTCTGCTTGATCTCTGGTCCGCCGAAGAAAATGGCGTGATCGTTGAGATGCAGCAGCGGCTGCCTTCCATTGAAAGGCCCTCGCTCGAGACCAATGGTTTCAGAAGAGCTCTGGGGGACCTGCCGCTGGACCCCCGCCTGCCGTGGGAGATTGCCTCCACCGGCCTGCGTCATCTGGTTGTGCCTTATGCGCGTGTCGACGACCTTCCACATCTCAGCCCTGATTACACGGAGGTGGCAGGGATCAGCCGAGCCCTGAGGGTGGAGACAGTGTGCGCCCTTGCCGTCTCGCCTGAAACGGCCGTCCATGTCCGGCTTCGTGACTTCTGCCCCCGCATGGGCGCCAATGAAGAACGTGCCAGCGGGACAACGTCCGGCGCACTGGCCAGCTACCTGATTCGCCATGGTGCTCTCCTGGCCGAATCGTCCGGGGAGGTTTGTCCATGTAGCTCAGGGTGTGGAGATGAGTTGGCCGAGCCGGATCGAGGCCAGGCTGCTCTTGGTGAATGGAGAAGTCGGACACGTGAGTGTGCGGGGTAGGGTGGCGCGCGTCCTGGAAGACCGCCTCCTCGCACCCAGCCTGCGGGCGAAGGAGACCTTGTGACATGGAGATCATGAAGACGGGACCATTCACCAACCTTCGGATCGAACGAGGGGAGGGTTGCTGGCTCTGGGACAGCGAGGGTCATCGCTACCTGGACCTGCTGGCCGGGACGTGGTCCTGTGTTCTGGGCCATTCACATCCCGAGTTTAGCGCCCGAGTGGCGGCCCAACTCAAGCGATTGGTCCATGTCAGGCCGGGGCTGATCGCTGGAGAGATCCGCCAGGCATGCGAGCGCCTTGCAGCGATCCTGCCCGGGGAGTTGAACCACATGACGTTCCTCAGCACCGGGAGTGAGGCCGTCGAACTCGCTATCAAGATCGCACGTGTCGCCACAGGCAGGCTGGAGGTGGTCGGAACGAGGCAGGGGTTCTATGGTGCGACGAACCAGGCCCTGGCGATCTCCGAGGCTGGACGTAGTCAGGTCTACCTCCCTCAAGGGGGGACGACACCCCCGTTGCCGGCCCCAACCTGTACCTCCTGTCCCTTGGGGGAGACCTTCCCCGACTGCGACTTCGGCTGCCTGAAAGCCTGGCGTGAGGAGAACCGGGATGCCCTCGGACACGGGATCGCAGCGATCATCGCCGAGCCGGTGATGGCGGGCATCGTGCTGGTCCCGCCTCCTGGCTATT
>Ga0315274_10004974_pt1 | contig 19482 bp, 12 predicted proteins | sample YL17G02_20_MG_FD_203700 | JGI IMG/M metagenome (GOLD analysis project Ga0315274, IMG submission 203700) | Sediment microbial communities from Yellowstone Lake, YNP, Wyoming, USA - YL17G02_20 | ecosystem: Environmental > Aquatic > Freshwater > Lake > Sediment | place: USA: Wyoming | collected... | reverse complement strand
AGGTTATTGCGGTGGGCCGCGCTGTTCATCCACCAGTCGAACGCCGTCTGCGCCCCACTGCCGCCCACGTAGAAGTTCTCGCCGATCCATGACCAGGCGTAGCCCTGCCGCTCCACGCGAACGCGAACGGACGAGCCGTCCGATCCGGTGTGCGAGGTGAAGTGGTTGCAGGCCATGTCGGCGGCTTGGATACGCGCCGCGGCCGTCAGCCGGCTGTCCACCGAGTAGGCCGCCAGTCCCTGCGCCAAGCGTTCGGTGTTGACGAGATCCACCACCTGGGCCTCCACACCGGCGTTGGCGGCAGCGTCACACGTCGAGGCGGTCGGCGCGGTGGAGGGCGTGCCGGTCGCGCCTGGCTCGGTCGGCTGGATTTCGAGGGTGGCCGACGCTGTGGGGGAGGGCCCTGCCTCGGTGGGCTGGAGATCAGAGCTGGCCGATGCCGTCGGCGAGGGTGACTGGGTGGCGGTCCTCGTCGGGGTGCGCGTCAGCGGCTGGGTCGGCGTGCGCGTGCGGGTCGCCAGGGCCGTGGCGCTGGGGGTCGGCGATGAGGTCGACGTTGCCGTGGGCGTCAGCGTGACCGTCCCGGTCGAGGTAAGCGTTTCCGTCGGTGTCTCGGAGGCCGTAGAGGTCGCCGATGGGGAGGCGGTCAGTGGAGGCGTTGCCGTCGGCGAGGGCGGTTGCGTCTCTGCGACCGGCTCGGTTGACTGCGGTTGGAACGGTATCGGGGACGGGTCAGGGTCGAAGGACGTCGAATCAGGGGTGACCGGCACGGTGACGAAGCCGGTAGATGCAAGCAGCTCCTGCACCGTCCGCTCGAGCGTTGAAAGGCTGCCGACGCCCATCGCCTCGGCCGCCAGGACGAGTCCGAAGAAGGTGACGGCGAAGACGATCGGCATCAGGCCGATGCCAAGCAGGATCGTCCCGCACGGGAATCCGCTGCGGCGGCGGGTCATGCACTATTGTGGCGGCCGGGAGGGAGGGGAAACTATAGGCGGGTGGTACCAAGCGGCGGGCAAGCTTGTCCGGCATGCGAGGCATGGACCGTCAGTCATCCTGTCCATATGCAAGGAGCGGGGGGGTCGTAATGATGGGCGTCCCAACTGCCTGCGCCAAGTTTCCCGCCCGGCGAAAGGCCTCTTACCAGCTCGCCAGCAGCCTCACGTCCTCCATGACCTCCGCGGCCCTCCAGGCGATAAGGCCTGAAACTCCATCGGGACCTCTTCGCTGGCGGATGGCGCCCATCCGAATCGGACTTGGTGTCCGGCCCTGCACCGTCCCGGGAGGGCACTCCGGCACGGCGCTGCAGTTGTCGACGAGGCTGACATCCGCCCCACCGTTCCCGCCGTCTTCGTGCCCCTGGCTCCGCTTGTGAGTGGGTTAGGCACAGGCGCTCGGGCTGATTGACTCCGGTCGATTCCGCGCCATACTGGGGTCGTTCAAGGACTGCAGGGGGAACCCGCACCTCTCACTCGCCCAACCGCCCGCGCCCAGCGAACGCTTGGGCGCCATCGCATCGCCAGCGGACATTGCCACCCCACCACGCTCGATCGACTGCTGGCCAAATTCCTGCGCGTGCTGTTTCCGCCGCTTCGAGGAGGGCTCTCGCTCCACAGGATCGGATCATGAGCGGCCAGGCCATCCTCCGCAGGGCGCACCCCCCGTGAGCGCCGAGCCCGGCACGCTGCTCAACGCGCGTTTCCGCTTGGGGCCCGAGCTCGGGCGCGGCGGGATGGCCATCGTCTACCGCGCCCACGACGAGCTGCTCGACCGGGACGTCGCCCTCAAGCTAGTCCGCAAGCCGGACCTGACGCCCGAGGATCGCCAGCACCTGCTGCGCGAGGCGCGCATGGTGGCGCGCCTCAACCACCCCAACATCGTCACCGTCCACGACGCCGGCGAGATCGACGGCCAGCCCTTCATTGTGATGGAGCTGGTCGAAGGGACGTCGGCCTTCCAGCAGCCGCCGGCCACGCTGCCGGAGAGCGTCGCCATCGCCTGCCAGCTGTGCGAGGCGCTGGCTCACGCGCACGCGCAGGGCATCATCCACCGTGACCTCAAACCCGAGAACGTCCTGCGAGCAGACGGCGGTGTGGTCAAGCTGACCGATTTCGGACTGGCGTTCTCGCTCGCCTCGCGCATCACCAGCGAAGGCCTGATTGTCGGGACGGTCTTCTACCTGGCCCCCGAGCAGGCGCAGGGCAAGGGGCTCGATGGGCGCGCGGACCTGTATGCCCTGGGCGTGATGCTCTACGAATGGGTCACCGGCGCGCTGCCGTTCACCGCCGCCGACCCGCTGGCGGTAATCACGCAGCACCTGTATGCCCCGGTCGTGCCGCCACGCGTCAAGAACCCGGGCATTCCGCCGGCGCTCGACCGGTTGATCGTGGCGCTTCTGGGCAAGCTGCCGGACGAGCGCCCAGCCAGCGCGGCGGAGGTGCTCGACAGCCTGCACTCCCCGGACTTGTGGGAAACCGGCGCGGCGGAGACCGACGTGCCGATCCTGGAGCGGATCGGCCGCGGCCGGATGGCCGGCCGGGAGGCCGAGCTGCGCCAGGCGCGCGGCCTGTGGGCGAGAGCCCAGGCCGCCGGAAGCCAGCTACTGGTCATCAGCGGGGAAGCCGGCATCGGGAAGACCCGGATGGTGCGTGAGCTTGTCACCCAGGCCAAGGTGTCGAAGGCCATCGTCCTGCAGGGATGGAACGACAACCAGCCGGCACAGCCGTTCGCCGCCTTCCGGCAGATCCTACGCAGCGCGCTGGAGGATCTCCAGGCATCGATCCGCGGCTGTCCGGAGTTCGTCATCGCCGATCTGCTGGCCTTGATGCCCGAGTTCCACACGCGCTTTCCGGAGGTCGAGCCGCAGGCGTCGATCGAGTCGGCTGCCGATCAGCACCGGCTGTTCGAGAGCATGGCCGTCTGCCTGTCGCTCCTGAGCGAAGCGGCGCCAATCCTGCTGGTGATCGAGGACGCCCAGTGGGCCGACAGCGGGACACTGTTCCTGCTGCGCTACCTGGTCCAGCAGACGCGCGAGCGTCCCGTCCTGTTCGTGCTGACGCATCGTCCGGTGGGACCGTCCGACGCTCCGGCGCTGCACACCGTCCTGCGCGATTTCCAGCGCGAAGGCGTGGCCAACCCACTGACCCTTGATCGCCTGGATCAGGCCGGGACCTACGCCATGCTGCAGTCGCTCTTTGGCGAGGCCGTCTCGCCGGAGTTGATCAACGACATTTACCGGACGACGGAGGGCAACCCGTTCTTCGTCGAGGAGGTGTGCAAGGGACTGGCGGAGGTCGGCCGGCTAGTCCAGCGCGACGGCGGATGGCAACTCGCCGATCGCCGTGGGATCAGCATCCCGGTCAGCCTGCGCGCTGCCATCCAGGAACGGCTGCGGGTCATGCCGGCGGAGGCGCAGGAGGCCCTGGAGGTCGCCGCCGTCTGTGGCCCGGTCTTCGAACCGGAAGTGGTCCGACGCCTCAGCGGCCTCGATTGGACCGCCGCCGGTGATGCGCTGGAGGCGGCCGAGCGGGCGGAGATTGTCCGGCCGCTGCCGGATGGAGGCGAGCCGCACTATGCCTTCACCCACGCGCTGATCCCGGCGGCAATGGTCGAGGCCATGCAGCCACTCAGGCGTCGGACGCTGCACGGCCGGGTCGCCGAAGCGCTCGAAGCCATCCGGCCGGACGAATACGAATCCCTGGCCTTCCACTTCCGCGAGGCAGGCCAAGGCGGCAAGGCCGTGCAGTACCTGGTGCGGGCCGGGGACCGGGCGCAGGCGCTCTACGCCTGCCAGGAAGCCATCGACTGTTTCGCAGCGGCGATCGAGTTCCAAAGCCAGGCTGGCCAGTCGGAAGCCGCGGCGCGCACACTGCTCAAGCTGGGGCTGGCGTATTCGGCCGACTTCCAGTTCGACAAGGCACGCCAGGCGTACGAGCGAGCCTTCGATCTATGGGAGACGGCATGGGAGTCGCAACCCCCAGCAGGACCGATCGAACCGCCGCTGACGCTGCGCTATGCGGTGTGTGAGCCGCTGAGCCTCGATCCGGCGCGGGCAGGTGACGACATCACCGCCTTCATCCTCGGGCAGCTCATGGAGGGGCTGGTCGAGTTGGATGAGGCCTGGGGGATCGTGCCGTCGCTGGCGGCGCGCTGGACGGTTTCCGGGGACGGTCGGCGCTACACCTTCCACCTTCGCCCGGCGTGGCGCTGGAGCGATGGGCAGCCTGTGACGGCCCACGACTTCGAATACGCCTGGAAGCGAAACCTGGGGAGGACGGCCGAGTCCCCGGCGGCGCTGCTACTGTATGTCATCCAGGGCGCACAGGCCTATGCCGAGGGCCGCGGGCTGGAAGAGGCGGTGGGCGTCCGAGCTCTGGATGATCGGACGCTGGAGATTCGCCTGGAGCGGCCGGCGAGCTACTTCCCCCAGTTGCTGACGCATCCGGTGACCTTCCCTCTGCCGCAGTGGGTGGTCGAAGGGCAGCGACAGCCGTGGACGGCGGTGGAGACCTATGTGTGCAATGGGCCCTTTCAGCTCGAGGCCTGGGAGCCGGGCAAACGCATGGTCTTCACCCGCAACCCGTACTATCGAGGCCTGTGGCGCGGCAACGCCAGGCGGGTCGAGGCGCCGATCGTCGGGGACTACGACGTCTTGCTCGAGGCCTTCGATGGCGGCGACCTGGATGGCATCAGCCTGCTGCGCACGCGCCCGGCCCGAGCCTCGAGCCTGAGATCCAGGTATCACCAGAGGCTACACGCGATGCCCTACCTCTCCACGCTGTACCTGGCCTTCGACTGTGAGCGCCCGCCGTTCGATTCCCTGGCCGTGCGCAAGGCCTTCGTCCATGCTGTCGATCGGCAAGGACTGTTGGGGCGGTTGGACATCCGGCAGCCGGCGCCCGGGGGCTTCCTCCCGCCCGGCATGCCTGGCCATTCCCCGGACATTGGTCTGCCACAGGATCCCGAGCGCGCCCGCAGGCTACTGGCGGAAGGCGGCTATCCCCAAGGGCGGGGATTCCCGGAGTTGGAGTTCCTCTACACGGGCGATCCGGGTGAGGATCCGACAGCTTCGTATCTGACGCGGGCGTGGTCGGAGGTTCTGGGCCTGCGTGTGAAACCGGTCGGTGTGGCATGGGAGGAGTTCATGCGGCGCCGGGATAACGATCCGCCGGCGATCTCGGTCAGCGGGTGGTCGGCCGACTACCCCGATCCGGACAACATGCTGCGCGTCCTGTTTCACAGCCGAGAAGGAGTGAACGCGATCCGCTGGCAGCATGCGTCTTTCGACTCACTGACAGAACGAGCCGCCGCCACGGCGGACCGTAAGACGCGCCTCGAGCTCTATCAGCGGGCGGATCGGATCCTGGTGGACGACGAAGCGGCCGTTGTGCCCTTGTGGTATGGCGAGGGGAGGCAGCTGCTGCAGCCGTATGTACGCGTCCCGCGCACGCCCCCATCGATGTTGCGCCTGAAGGACGTCGCGATCGACAAGCGGGAGTCCTAGTCATCTGTCCAGCCAGAGAAGCCAAAGGAGGGTGTCATGGCAAAGAAGCGTCCGACGAGAGGAAAGCGCCCTACGGCCACGGTCTGGGATCGAACGAGAGGTTGGCTCTTCTTCCAGGTCAAAGACCCGGTTGCGGCGGCGCAACGTGTGTCCAGTCTCTTCTGCGGGGGAGGCAGAGAGTTTGTCGTGATCCGTGCGGACGTAGTGAGGGGATCCGGCTTCAACTTGGTTGTTCCTGTCGACGCAGCTACCAGAGCTTGGCGGACCGCGCTTGCCGAGGTACAGAAGGCTGTGGAGGAAAGGGCAGCCATGACAGCGCGGGTGATCGACTATCACCCCACAATCCCCCACCAGGCACACTGTTTTGTGACTAAACGGGAACACAAAGGGTTCCCGTTGCCCGAGTATTACCCGCCAGGCCGTCATCCGAACAGCCCGGGAGCGAATCCCTGGGGCTAGGCCTGACCCCGGGAGGCGTCACCTCGAGCCTCTCCGCTCCGACGAAAACGCACACAGCCCCTCCCCACGTTTCGGAGAGGGGCTGAGATGCAATGCTCCAAGCATGCCGCCGCTCCGGCTGCCGGCCAAGCGCCAGCCGTGAATGAGGCGCGAAGACATCTGAACCGCCGCCGCCTGATCATCGACGGCCGGTCGGTGGGTATAATCAAACCATGGGGAAGACCATCCTGATCATTCTGCTTGTATTGGCCCTGTTGGCTGCGGCGGCCGTTGTCGTCGGTTCGATGCTGGTCCTGCGGACGGTGCAGGAGACGGTGCGCCCGGTGGCCGATCTCTCGGCCGGCGTGAGCACGCAGGTCGCCGGAATTCTCCATCCCACGCCGACGATCCTGCCGGATCCGGTGACCATCGTGCGTGAGGTGCGCTCGCTGGCGCGCTTGGAGACGATTCAGTACACGGTCGAGAAGGTCATCACCGCCGAGACGGGCCAGGGCGCCCTGGGGTTCCTATTCGGTGACCGGCTGCTGTTCATCGCCCACGGCGTCGTGATCGCCGGAGTCGATCTCGACCGCCTGACGCCGGACGATATCCGCATCGACGCGGACGGGCGGGCGTACCTGCGCCTGCCGGAGCCGGAGATCTTCGTAGCCACGCTCGACAACGAGCAATCGTACGTCTATGACCGCGACACTGGCCTGCTGACCCGCGGCGATATCACCCTCGAGGCGGCGGCACGAAAGGCGGCCGAGGACGAGATCCGGAAGGCGGCGCTTGAGGATGGCATCCTCGAGCAGGCTCAACACAACGCCGAGAGCACGCTCTACCGCATGCTGCGGGCGCTGGGGATCCCCGACGTCATCTTTGTCACCGAGGACCAGAGCGTCCCGGCCCCATCGGCGACCGCGAGCCCCTAGTTCGCACTATCCAGCAGGCAGACAGCGAACCGAGCAGCAAGGCGAGCGCCTTGCTGCTCGGTCGGTTCGTTGGTGTCGTGCGCAGCATACGATCGGCCCGGCGCCGCCGGGCTGGTGACGGCGATCCCGGCACACGGGTTCGAGAACCAGCTTCGGGCGCGGACGAGGCCCGAAGCGCTCCTTGCGCGCCGTCTGCGTGTGCACCCGAGTCGCCATGAGAGGCGAATCGTCGGCGTTGGCGTCAGCCGCTCAGAGCGCCGCGGGATGCTTCTCCGGAAAGCAGATTCCCCGGAAGGCGCACTGGGCGCAGATGCGCTCGTCGTCAACCTGCGGGAAGGCGTCCTTGTCGAGTGGGATGTTCTGCTCGATGTCGCGGCAGTACTCGTACATCTCGGCCGTCTCGGCCCGCACGAGCACGGCGAAGGCCTGCAGGTCGGCGGCGTCGAACGATTGGTGCACCTCGTTATACGCCGGGTGCAGGTAGGCCAGCGTCGGCCGGACGCGGTCCGGGTCGACGCCGAAATGGATTGAAGCCCAGGTGGCGTAGCCGACGAGCTGTTTGCGGTGCTTGGCCGGGTCGGCCTTGCCGGTCTTCCAGTCCAGGATGTGGATCAGATCGCCGAGCGGGAACAGGACATCGACCTTGATATACACCTTCAGGTCGCCCAGGCGCGTCTCGCCGTACCCGGGCGGGTCGATGATCCACTCGCCGGACGCCGGTGCGGCGTCCTCCACCAACCAGTGGAAGCGCTCGCTGGCCAGCAGGTTCTCCAGGCAGGCGTGGACCTTCGGCTGCAGGTCTTCGGCGCGCGCCTGGGGCAGTTCCTTGTAGACGACCTCTTCGAATGTCTTGCCCTTCAGGCTGCGCTCGATGGCCTGATCGGCATAGATCAGGAAGCGAGGCCGGTCGATCGCCTCGGCTGTGGATCGCAATCGATTGAGCAGCGCCTCGATCACCTCGTGGACGATGCTGCCGGTCTCCAGCGGCAGCGATACCAGTTCCTTGAACCGGTTGAGCCGCCGGATGGGGTTCTCGGGATCGTACTTGGTGTAGTACTGGAAGAAGTAGCGGCGCTTGCAGATCGAGAACAGGTCGTAGCGTGAGGCCGACCAGCCGAGGATGGGCGTGAAGGGGAACTGTCTGATCGTTCGCGCCATGTCTCCGCCCTCCGACCCCGAATACCTGACTATACGCCCGAACCGCCCTCAAGCTGCATCCGTCTGTTTGCCCCTCATCCCCGCCCTCACTCCGGCCCGCCGTGCTCGCGGGACGTCCGGCTCAAGCGTGAGCCGATCGGCGCCTCCCCGCTCCCAGAAGGCCGCAGCCTAGGGCCAAACCAGGGACTGGAACCACACCTCATCCCTCCCGCTGAAGGGGCATGAGCCCCAGGCAGCGAAGTAGAGGGGAGTAGTGGAGGCTGGGGGTGGATCTTGGGCCGCGAATTCACGTCGCTGGCGATTGCGCCCCAAGACCCGTTCGCCTACACTCCCCTTCCTGTGCTTCACGCCCCCGTGTCCACGCGCGGGGGGTCGCCAATGGGGGGGTCGTGGGGGGGCACAATTCACGCGTCCAGTCCGATCCGCTCGCCGGCGATTGACGGTCGCATTCCGCCTTTTTGCGTTGCGCATCGAGAGGCAGTCGGCGTGAGCCGCGCCGATGTCCTGCCGCTGCCGATCCTTCGCCGCGCCATCTCACCTCGTCGCATAGAGCACACCGATGAAGACCCTCATGCCTGCACACCGCCTGGCCGTCCTGTGTGCCGGGGCGGCGGCGTTCGCCGCCGTCGTGGCCTGCACCTGCACGCTGCCTCTCAGCCTCCAAGCCACGCCCACCGAAACGCTGCCACCGGTGCTCGTCGCCACGCAGCCCGCGCCTACGGCGACGAGTGAGCCGACGGCCACACCTACGGCCGCGGTCACCGTCTCGCCGACGACGGCGGCGCCGATCGTCGTCCTACCGACGAAAACCAAGGCCACGCCGACGATCACGCCCACCACCGCGCCCCCTCCGGGCGGCGGCTCGTGGGGGATCGTCAAGTCTGACCTCGAGCTGTACGGGGCGTCGCAGGTCTCCCCGATCGGCGCCACTACGACGCTCACCCTCGACGTGCGCAACTACGGGCCCCACGACTACGAGGGTCCACTGAGTGTCGTCTGCGTGGCGCAGGGATTCCCGCGCGCCGATCCCAGCCAAGTTTGCCCGCCAGCAGTCGCCAATGTGACCGTCCAGATCCTTCAGGTCGTCGGCACCGGGCAATTCAACGTCGACCTGCTGATGACCAGCCCGGCCTGCTTCTACCCGGCCGGGCAGTGCTCGATCATCGTCCCGGACAACAAGGACCCGAACCCGGCCAACAACCAGTACGGCTTCTCGCTTCCTTAGGATGGCCGAGCACTCAAGCTCTAGCTGGGACGCACCCGGGCCCCAGGGCACAAACCGCGCCGAGTGGCCCCGGTCATTCGATTCCGTTGCCCCGGCGGCGCAAGTCGTTGCCGGTCGGGAGGCGCCATGAGACGCTTTGGCTGGCTGCCCGTCCTGCTGCTGACGATCGCCGCGCTTGGGTGCAATCTGACCGGGGCTGCGGACGTTGAGCCTGAGGGGGGCACGGAATCGGTCGTGGAACCGGCGGGCTCCCCGTCGGCCGAGGCGAGCCTTCAGGCATGCCCAGGGTCGGTTGGGCCGCTGGTCACCGACCTCGACATCCGGTCCGCACCCGGCCTGCCTCTCCCGGCGGCGCGTGCCCCGTTCCGCGATCCGGTCTTCGGCACTTGCCTGGTGCGCGTCACTGATCACCAGGCCGACCTGCCGGACGGCGAGCCGCCGGGCGGGCTCAAGAACGAGTACGCCCGCGTGCAATCGTTCAACGCCGACGAATCCCGCATCCTGGTGCGCGGCACATCCGGCTCCTGGTACGTGTACGACTCAAGCACGCTCCAGCCGCTCGGCGGGCTGCCGCTGGGGATCGACCCGCGCTGGGACGCCTCCGACCCGAACCGGCTGTACTCGTTCGACGGGACGCGCCTGACGTCCCACGACATCCGAACCGGCGAGGCGGCGTTGGTCCACGACTTCGCTGAGGATTTCCCCGGACAGTCACTGGCCGCCGTGTGGATGCGTTACGAGGGCAGCCCGTCGGCCGATGGGCGCACCTGGGGCCTGATGGCCGAAGACGAGAACTGGGAGACGGTGGCCTTCCTGGTCTATGACCTCGACCAGGACCACCTGACCGCCGTCCGCGACCTGCGAGGCGTCCCAGGCGCCGCCGGCATCGACAGCGTCACGATCAGCCCGTCCGGGGACTACTTCCTGGCCGATTTTGGCGACGCCTACTGCGAGCGCGGCGCCATGGGGACGGATCAGGCGCCCTGCGGCGTTATGGTCTACGACCGGGACCTCCAAACTGGCCGCGGATTGCTCCGCATTGGCGGTCACATGGACCTGGCCTTGGACGTTACAGATAGGGAAATCGCCGTGTTCCAGGACCTGGACGCCGACTCACTCTCGATGGTCGACCTCGCCTCAGGCACCGTCACGCCGCTGTGGCCGATCGACTTCTCGCACTCGCCGCTCGGCTTCCATATCTCGGGCCGGGCGTTGGAGCGGCCGGGGTGGGCGGTGGTGTCAACCTACAGTGGGGCGCAGCCGGCGGCGACGTGGATGGACGATCAGGTATTCGTCATCGAGCTCAAGCCGGATGGCCGGGTCGTGCGCCTAGCGCACACCCGCTCGCTGTTTGCCGAAGGACCGGTCGGCTACGGCGAGAAAGACTACTGGGCCGAGCCGCACGCCAGCACTAATCGCGACCTGACGCGAATTCTGTTTACCAGCAACTGGGGCGAGGCCGGCACGGAGCTGGTCGACATGTACCAGATCATCCTGCCGTCCGATTGGACGGAAGCGCTGCCTTGAAACCTGTCCTGCACTTCTTCCCGTCATCGAGCTGCTACGAGGGAGGCCGGGTATGAGTCGCAATCATCAACATCGCCTGCTGCTGTGCATCCTGCTGACCGTCACGGCGCTGGCCGGCTGCAGCCCGCAATCGGGCGGGCCGCGCGTCTGGCTCGATCAGCCGCTTGACGGGCGGACCTTCCCCATGGGCCCGGTGACACTTTTGGCGCATGCCGCGGATCTCGACGGGCTGCAGGCAATTGAGTTCCGCATCGACGGCGCGCCGGTCGGTGAGGTCGCCGTCGATGCCGAGCGCTTCGGCGAGGCCGGGATCGAATGGCTGCCGCCGGGGCCGGGCACCTACAGCCTCGAGGTCGCGGCGCTTGACTCTATCGGCGCGCGCGGCAGTTCGGCGCGGGTGACGATCATCATCGCCGACGCCAGCCTGCTCGCCTATGGGACACCTACGCCAGCGCCTGCCAAGGCCCCTTCGATTGTGGTCACCGGCATAACGTGCGGCCCGAAGCACACCGTGAAGGTGGATTTCGAGGTCACCAGCCCAAGTGGTGTCGTCAGCGTCGAAGTCTTTTCCACCTACACGGCCACCTACGAGAGCAAGCTGAGCTTCACTGCACCATACCCGTTGTCGGTGCAGGACGCGCTTTGGCTCGACGAGATCACCCCGGATACCTTCGACCGACCCCACCAGGTCAACGTTGTGGCAATCGTCGTTGGCCAGCCGAAGCCGGTCGGTGTGTCTGTATGGGAGCCCGGCCCGAAGCAGCGCTGTCCAGGGCACTTTGAGGGAGACAAGCAGCTGGCAGCGACGCTGAGTACTCAAGCGCTGTGGATCGCCAGGCTGAACACCAACTGCCGCGCCGGCCCGGGGACCAGCTACGACTCGCTGAACGTAGTCCCCAGCGGAGCGCAGGCGCCGATCGACGGCAAGAACGCCGAGGGCACGTGGTTCCGCGTGCTGCCACAGGGAAGCTCACGCGCCTGCTGGGTCTCGACCGCCAGCGGCGATACGCAGGGCGACCTGGGGAGCGTGCCGGTCATCACGGTGGCGCCAGTTGTGACCACTGCGCCAGAGCCGGTGAATCAGCCGCCGGTGATCCTGGATTTCTCCGCCTCGCCCAGCTTGATCCTGACCGATGGAACCGGCTGTCCGACGTACTCACGCACGGTGGTGCTCACGGCGCTTGTCACGGATGACCTCGGGATCGACTCGGTCGTAGCGCAGTGGACGGTCGGCTCGCTCTCCGGCGAAACCGTTCTCACGCCGAGTGGGGGCGGCGCGTTCGCCGGCGCCATCGGCCCGGTAACACAGGTCGGGACGATGTCGATCAACCTGATCGCCCGCGATGCGTCGGGGGCTTCGGCCTCAATCGGTCCCCTGACGGTCAACGTTCAGAACTGCATCGAGTAGCCGGCAGGCTGCAGGAGGATCCCAACATGAAGACCAAGCGCGGTTGCGGCCTGGGTGCGGCGGTACTGGCAGTATTCGCAGCGTTGATCGTCGTGGCGGTGGTGGCGGGTGTGTTGATCTACCGACGACAGCGAGGGGCAGCCCTGGCGACGGCCCCGACAGTGTACGTCACCGATCCGGTCGCCGGGTCGACCTACCGCGCTGGCACCCACATGGGGGTGGCGGCGACGGCCGTCGGGGCGATCCCGGTGGTGCGTATTGAGTTGTGGGCCGACGGCCTGCGCGTCGCCGAACACGAGAGCGCAGGTGCGGATGGGGAGTCGACGCTGTATGCAAACCTCGAGTTGACTGTGGCCGAAGGGTGGCATTCGCTGTTTGTGCGCGCCACAAACGCCTCCGGCGTGATCGGCCAGAGCATGCCGATCGCGTACTCCGGCATGCCCGCCGCCGAGGCCGGGCCGTCGCTGCTGGTGATCTCAGCCGGGGAGGGCCAGTCGCTGGAAGACGTCGCCAATCAGCGCGGCGCTGACGTTGGGACGGTTGGCCAGTTGAACCCGAATCTCTCCTCCGGGCCACTCCCGGCCGGGACGCAAGTGCTGGTTCCGATGCCTCCGGATGAGGAGGAGGCTGAGCCCGTCCTGCCGCCGGCGGCTGTCGAGGTGGTTCCCGCACAAGTGCAGGAGCTCCAGCCTGCCGGGCCCGCTCCGATCCTCCTCAGGCTCACCGACATGCTTGTGGCCACGCCGCCTGCGGCGCCGGAAGGCCTGAGCGCCAGCGTGGAAGGCTGCCGGGTCACGCTGCGCTGGGACGACCGGTCGGCGAATGAAACCCGGTTTGACGTGTGGACCGCGCCAAACGGCGGATTGTCGTACATCGTCGCCGCAGTCGCCGCCTCCGCCGGGATGGGCCAGGTTTCGTTTGCCCTCGATCCTGCTCCGGGGGGCACGGCTTCCTTCTGGGTCGAGGCGGTCAACGGCCTCGGCTCGAAGCCGTCGAACATCGTCCAGGCGAGTGTCGATGCCGCGTGCAGCACGGTCTCGGCTAGTCACCTCGAGCTCGAGGCGCTCGACTTCTCGGTGCAGGGCGCGTTCGACCAGGCATACTGTTACGTCTCAATCGACGGCCTGCCGGAGATGCGCATCCCGGCGGACGAATCGCAATTCATCGCCCTGCAGGGCGAGACGGGAAACATCGCCGCGTGGGCCTCGGCCAACCGCAAGCTGGTGGTGCCCAGGCCGGTGGACGGTTCGCTGAGCTTGGGCGGTGAGTGCTGGGGCTGGACAGGAGAATCCCTGAGCAAGGTAGGCGCGTTCGACACCGCGGTAGTGCAGGCTGCCTGGGACGGCTCGCGGCAGCCGATCGCCGGCGGGCTGCTGTCGCTGGGCATCGCCATCCGTCCGTTCGACAGCGCGCCTCCTCCTCCGCCACCGCCCGGGGCGGCGTGGGATCAGCCCGGTGCACCGGGCGTGATCCCGGGAGGCGGGTCGTGGAACGACCTGTCCATGCCCGTGCCGTACGACGTCAAGGACGAGGCGAACCAGGGCTGGTTGTTTGTGCCCGATAAGCGCGACCGGAAGGTGACATGGAAATGGGACGGCAATCCGGCGGACATCACCGGGTTCACCATCCAGGTCGAAGTACAGCCGGGGTGGGTGGTCGGAGTGCAAGTCAAGGACCCGAATGCCAGGTCGGCGACGCTGACACTCCCGGCCGCCTGCGGGCTGCACGTGCGCTACCAGGTGACCGCCGGCGCTGGCGGCCGGTCCTCGAACCCGTCAAAACCGTACGAGTATGACCAGCCACCGTGCGCCGTCTTTGCTTCGGTGAAGTTCGAGTCTATCAACCTGAAATGGACCAATGAAGGGGCGGGGGGGCCTTCCTGCGACGAGTTGGATGTCTACATCCATCACGGCGTTAACAACGTCACCCTCCACCAGTGGGGAGGCTGCTCCTTCGGCGTCGGCTGCTTCCTCATGCCGATGCAGTGCGGTGTGTACATCTTCTCCGAGATCATCCCGTTTGCCAAAGAGGACACGATCGTCGTCCCTCTTCCAATGGCGGACATCCGGCTGCGCATGTGGACCGAGTTCTGGGACGAGGACGGCATCTGGTCAGATGACGACATTTTCGGGGCGCATTCCGAGACTCTCTCGTATGCCACCTACGCTGAGGCCAAGCAGGACATCGGCTGCGGGAAGTCCGTCCTGTCAGGCCCAGCGGAGACGGGTACGGCAAAGTCTGAGTTCCTGTTCACGGTCAAGATCTATCCGAATGACTGCGGCGAGCAGCCTCCCTACAAGCCGTAGCCGTGCTGGGGCGCGGACCGGACGGGAACCAGGAGGTAGGCATGATGCCCATCGAACGAGATCAAGGCCAGGCCAGGCTGCTGGCGGTGCTGACGTGCGTGCTGCTGGCCTCGACGGCATGTGCCCTCGCCGGCAAGCCTCCGGCTGAGGAGGTTGACCCCGAGCCATCGGCGTCGCTCGAAGCCAGCGCCATGCCCGAAGCGGTTGAGGCGCCGGAGGCCCCAGACGACTGGTGGCTGTGGACGAACGGGACGCAGCTGCGCGGGGCGAACATCTGGCAGCGCATCGTCGTGCCGGAACTCGACGGTCCCGAATTCCTGGGGAGTGACTACCTCGGCCCACCGGTGACACAGGCGGATTTCGACGCCCTGGCGGCTCTGGGCGCAAACGTAGTGGACCTCTCGCATCCCGGCCTATTCACCGAGCGGCCGCCGTATGTGCTCGACGAGCAGGTGCAGGCGAACCTCGACCGCTTGATCGACATGGCGGCGCAAGCCGACCTGTTCGTCGTGATCACCTTCCGCACCGGCCCTGGGCGCTCCGACTTCACCTTCTACCGCGACGGCGCCGGCGACTGGTTCGACCCCGAGCTGCTGGTCGAGTCGGTGTGGACCGACGCCGCGGCACAGGACGCCTGGGTCGACATGTGGACGTACACCGCCGAGCGCTACCGGGATAGCCCCGTCGTCGTCGGCTACGACCTGATGTGCGAGCCAAACGGCGAAGGCATCTTCCTGGACGTGTACAGCCCGGAGGCGTTCTTCCCGGAGCATGCCGGCAGCCTGCTGGATTGGAACCAGTTCTACCCGCGCATCGTCGATGGCATCCGCCAGGTGGACAGCGAGACGCCGATCCTGGTCAGCGCGCAGGGGTGGGGGGCGGTGCGCTGGCTCCCGGCGCTCGAGCCGGTGGACGACCCCCGTACGGTCTACATGGTGCACCAGTATGAGCCGCAGGATACCTACACCCACCAGGGCGCGGAGGGCCAGAACACCTACCCGGGCGAGTTCGACGTCAACTACGACGGCGCAGCCGATCGCTTCGATCGCGCCTGGTTGGAGGGATTGCTGTCCCCTGTGACGGCCTTCCAGGAAACGCACGGCCTGCCAGTGTCGGTCAATGAGTTCGGCCTCGAGCGCTGGGTGCCGGATGCGGCGGAGTTCATGGACGATCAGATGGCGTTGTTCGAGGTGCTGGGTATGAACCACATGCTGTGGGCGTGGGACCCGGCGTGGGAGCCGTGGACCTCCAGCTCCAACGGGTTCAACTATCTGTTCGGGCCTGACCCGGAGAATACCGCGCCGGTTGACAACGACCTGTTGGCTGTGATCACGGGCTACTGGTCGCGCAACACGGTTCGTCCGTCGACGTTCGGGGGTCCGGGCGGCTAGGGATCTCTATCCATCCAGCGGACAGACCGCGAGCGCAGCTACGGCGACGATTCTGCGGGCGGAGGAGACGCAGCCGCCGCCGACAAGCCAGCGTCGGAGCGAGAAGCTCGGCGGCCGAGGGCCAGGTAACCCAGCGCAAGGAAGCTGCCGAGGATCAGGCACCCGCCCCATAGCGTTCCGGCGCCAAACCGCTGGTAGACCCAGCCGCCGAGAAGCGGCCCGGCAAAGGCCGAGAGGCCCCAGGCCGCGCCGAAGGCGCCCTGGAAAAGCCCGCGCAATTCGACCGGTGACAGGTCGGCCACGATCGCGGGCGCGATCGTTGAGGCAGTGATCTCACCCAGCGTCCACACCCCGATCGACAGCCCGAAGACGAGCAGCGTGCTCGCCAGCCCGGTGAGTCCGAAGCCGGCGCCGGCCAGGATGGCGGCCACGGCCAAGGCGCCGTAGCGCGGCCAACGCCCGGCGGCGTGGCTGGCGGGCAGGCCCAGCAGGACGATCAGCACGCCGTTGACGGCGATCGCCAGGCCGTACTGCTCCGGGCCCAGCCCGTGCGCGGCCATGTCGACCGGCAGCGTGACGTTGGCCTGCATGTAGATGATGCCGAAGGCCAGCGCCAGCGCGCAGAACAGCAGCATCAGTGGCGACCTACGCAGCTGGCCGACCCGCTGACGCAGCGGCGCCTTGGAGGCGGCGTGGGCTTCGGGCGGGCGCGTCTCGCGCACGCCGGCCAGGACGATTAGGCCGAAGGCGAACGTCGTTGCCGCGTCGCCGGCGAACAGCAGGAAGTAGTCAAGGCGGGCCATCAGTCCGGCGACCACCGGGGCGATGGCGAAGCCCAGGTTGATGGCCCAGTACAGGTAGCCATAGGCGCGCGGCCGATCCTCGGACGGCACCAGGTCGGCGATGGCGGCGCTCACCGCCGGCCGGTACAGGTCGGTCAGCAGTCCCTGCGTGAAGGTGAGCAGCGCCAGGAGCGCCAGAGGCTGCACCAGCCCGAGGGCGAGCATGTTCAGCGGGGCGAGTAGGAACGACAGCAGCATCACCGGCCGGCGGCCAAGGCGGTCGGCCAGCTCGCCGCCGATGAGGGCGGCGCTGAACGATCCGGCGCCGAAGAGCGAGACCATCAGCGCCGCCTGGCTGATGGGCAGCCCGCGGCGCTGGGTGAGGTAGAGGGTCAGGAAGGGGATGACGAAGCTGCCCAGCCGGTTGACCAGCGTGCCGACCCACAACAGCCAGTACGTGCGGGGCAGCGAGGCGAGGACGGCGGACAGGCGAAGACGCATAGGGCGGATGCTATCACACGCGAGCGCCTTCTTGTCCCCAACGGGCACAACAAGTGACCCCCCGCCATCTTGTTGTTCGATGGGTGGCAGGATTCTGCCCCGTCTCCCGTCGGGCCGCAGATCGCAGACGGTTCATGCGTGGAGAGAGGGTCGTGTGAGAGGCACGCACGGCCGACTGCGTGCAGGTATGTCATCCGATGCGTTGCGTGGGCGGGGGAGCGAGCGTTGAGGCGCAACGGCACCCTCCGTCTCCAGGATGGATATCTGCAACCCCTCCGCGAGGTTGCGCGGTGCAGGAATCTCCTATACTCATGCGGACGCATCGCTTCGATGCGCACCGTGAGGGCCAGCTTCACGGAGAAGGTGATGTAGCCCGCACGCTCTGCGCACAGCCGTCAGCCGGATGCCACCGGTCGTCGCTCCAGCACAGCACTACGTCATTGGAGGACACCATACCCGCTTCGCGCCGTTCTCGCCTCTGGGTCGCGATCCTTTCGCTTGGCCTTTCGTCGGCCGCGGCTGCCATCGCCTGCAATACCGTCGCGCCTCGGGCAGTCCCCGGCTCGGCCGGAGTGCCGGCCTCGCAGCCGGCGGGTGGCGTGGGCCGACTCGTGGGTGGTCAACCCACAATCGCCCCCGCCGCGGAAGTGCCTGCCAACGGGCCACACCCGTTTGCCGAAGGCGACTGCGCTTGCCTCGGGTTGCCGGTGGCTTCAATGGAGTCCAGGGACGACCAGCTGATCTGCAACTTCGAGTGGACGCAGACGTCCGGTGGCAGCCAGGAAACGAACCAGGTTCAGGTGGTGATCGAGCCCTGGCTCAGGGAAGACGATGCGCGTCGCCAGTTCGAGGCGGAGGCCGGCCGCCTGGGTGGCCCCGAGGTAGATGTCAAGCAGGAGGGCGACGGAGCTGTGTCCGCCATCGAGGCCCAAGGCACAGGCGGCTTCTTCTACGGTGAGTCGAGGGTGGTTTTCCCCCAGGGCTTCTACCTGAGCACCCGTCTGCGCGGCATCTACTCGAGCGCCGGGGAGGCAGCGTCGATCCTGCAATTGGCGCAAGCGTGCATGCAGGAGGCTTTGGAACGCTGGTCTGGTGATGCGTCGGGGAACAATTGCCCGGTCTAGTCAGGCGGCGCCGCAGGTCACGTGGCGCCTGCTCGTACGTGGCTCAGGACAGCGCGCAGCATGGGCGACAGTTGATGGCCGGGTCGTGCGAACAGCGGACTGGATGACCGGGTTTGCGCCTTTGCACACGTGAATCACTTCTCTGCCGGATGAAGGCAGTTCAAATGGAGGCAACCATGACCAGCCTGAGGCACCTATCGACCCCCGTCGCCCTCCTGAGTTTCAGTCTCTCCCTGGCCATGGCGGCGATGGCCTGCGACGCAGTCTTGCAGACAGGTGCTCCCGTTCCCGACGGCCTGCTTGACTCCCTGCCTCAGGAGCCCGAAGACGAGGAGGGGAGCCCGCCCGTCTCACAGGAGCCATCCGGCGATGAGCCCGAGTACAACGGCAAGTTTCTAGACGAGGACTGCGCGTGTGAGGGCTACGAGTCCAGCAAGGTATTCCCGTGGGGAAACTCCAGCCTGATCTGCCGCTACGACTGGAGCGGCCCGAACATCGATCAGAACGCTTTGGGCTTCAGCATCGTGAACTACCAGAACCACACGGACCGGTTGGCGACCGAGTTCCAGCAAGACGTCAAGGACCTTACCGCGAGCCTGCCCCCCCAGGTGAAGGGGAATGACCAGGGACGGCAGCTGCGCAACGATGACGAAGGCTACGGATTCGTTGTCTACGGCCCTGGCGGCGGAGGGAAACAGGGGGACATCCCGCTGTGCGGCAACGGCCGCGGGGTGTACCAAGTCGCGGGCGAGTTCCTGATCGAGACCGACTTGTTCGCCTGTGACCTGCCGTACTCCGACAACGCCTATGTCTCCGCTCTGACCGACATGGAGACCTGCGCCAAGCGGGCGGTCGAACGCATTCGGTAGCAGGGCATAGACAAGGGCCGCCATTCGGCTCCGACGGGTACGGTCCCTGATGGGCACCGCCAGACGATTCCGTCGATCGCATGAGGCCCAAGGGAGACTAGCGGACCGTCTTGCGCCCTCGCCGGATCACGATCACAGCCAGCGCAGCCAGCAGGATCACCCCGCCCACCGCGCCAATCCATATCGCCGCAGACGGAGTACGGGCGGCCTCCGGCTGCGCCTCGAACGCCAGGAATGCCGAACGTTCGATCGGCGTCCCATCCGCGGCCACACCCGTGGCCGTGAGGTCCATGCCATACAGCCCAGCCAGCGTTGGCC
>Ga0315274_10004972_pt1 | contig 19489 bp, 14 predicted proteins | sample YL17G02_20_MG_FD_203700 | JGI IMG/M metagenome (GOLD analysis project Ga0315274, IMG submission 203700) | Sediment microbial communities from Yellowstone Lake, YNP, Wyoming, USA - YL17G02_20 | ecosystem: Environmental > Aquatic > Freshwater > Lake > Sediment | place: USA: Wyoming | collected... | reverse complement strand
CCCTGACCCCTGACCCCTGACCCCTGATCCCTGATCCCTAACGCCATGACCTTCTTCACCCCCACCGCCCTCTTCCTCAGCCTCCTCGCGGGCTTGATCGTGCTCATGTACCTGCTCAAACTGCGCCGGACGAAGCACGAGTTCTCCAGCACGCTGCTGTGGGTCAGATTGGTCGAGGACCTGACCGCCAACGCACCCTTCCAAAAGCTCCGCCGGAACCTCCTGATGTACCTTCAGATCCTCGTTCTTCTCCTCCTTGTCGTCGCTCTGGCCCGGCCGACCATGTGGCTGAGCCGCAAGCGGGGGCTTTCACGCGTCATTCTCATCGACAACACCGCCAGCATGAACGCCCCCGACGGCGCCGTCGGCGGCGCCCGCTTGGAGGAGGCAAAGGAGCAGGCCCGCGCCCTGGTTCGGAACATGGCGCAAGGCGATGAATCGATGATCATCGCCTTCGGCGGCGCGGCGCAGGTCATGCAGCCCCTGACGTCCGAGAAGGCGGTCCTGAACGCCGCCCTTAGCCGGATCGAGCCGACCGACGCCGGCTCCCGCGTGCGCGAGGCGATCCTCATGGCCAAGGGGGTCGCGAAAAGCCGCAAGAACGCCGTCATCACGATCGTGAGCGACGGCGGCGCGGGGCATCTCGGGAACCTTCTGCGCGCGGACGACGCCGTTGAGTTCGTGAGCGTGGGTTCGAGCGACGACAACTGCGGCATCATCTCTTTCGATCTGCGCGAGTCCTTCGAGACGAGAGGACAGGTTCAAGTCTTCGCCGAGGTCGAGAACTTCTCGTCTCAGCCGGCCGAGGTGTTGCTGCGCTGCCTCGTCGACGGCCGCGTTCTCCAGGCGCGGGAACAGACCATTGAAGGCAAAAGCCGGGCCGGGTTTGCCTTCACCGGCCTCGAAGGAAACGCGAGACAACGGCTCCGTTTGGAGATCGATCGGGACGATCTGCTCGCAGCCGACAACGTCGTTGAGGGTTTCATCGATCTCCAGAGCCGGATCGACGTCCTGCTCGTTTCGAGCGGCAACTTCTTTCTCGAACGGCTCCTGGGTCTCCTGGCCGGCGCTCGCGTCTCGAAAGTCAAGCCGGGGGATTATGACCCGTCCATGAACCCGGACCTCGTCATCTTCGACCACTTCGCGCCGGAACAGATCGGTCCCGGGCGTTATCTCTTCATCAACGCCGCGCCGCCGCTCGAAGGCTTCGCCGCCTCGCAGGCGCCCTTGAAAAACCAGATCGCGCTCGACTGGAACCGGCTGCACCCCGTGACGCGATTCGTGAGTCTCGACAACCTCGCCGTGACGGAGGCACTGCGACTCGAGCATCCGGACTGGGCGACGCCCCTGGTGGAGAGCGCCGAGGGAGGACTCGTCCTCGTTGGCGAGCGTCATGCCATACGTGTGGCGGTGATTGCCTTCGATCTCTACGACACGGATTGGCCCATGCAAGTGAGCTTCCCGATCTTCCTGGACAACGTCGTGCGCTGGCTCGCCGGAAAGGCGGAGGGGTCCCTTTCCGGAAAGCATCTCACGGGCGACACCGTCGTCCTGCCCGTCCGGGGCGAGGCGCGCATCACGGGTCCGGACGGACGCAGTTGGATTCGACGGCCGGACGAAGGCGGCCTTGCCTATTTCAACGAAACGTACCGGACGGGCATTTACCAGGTCGAACACGGGGATGGGAAGACGGAATCGTTCGCCGTGAATCTTCTCTGCATTCAGGAAAGCGATATCGCGCCCAGAGAGGCGCTCCTGAGCGGCGAACAGAAGGTGACGGCGGCGACGGTGTCGAAAGAGAACCGCGAGATCTGGGCGTGGTTCGCGATTCTCGCGCTGGCTCTTCTTGCCGCGGAGTGGCACATCTACTGCCGCCGTGCTTGGCTCTGACGGGTTTGTGTTGGGCCGCGGGAACCCGAAGGCGCCGGCCGTCGCGGAAAGGACCGTCGCATGCTTGGAATGTACGTGCACACGCATTGGGGCTATGATCGTCCTTACTGCGCCAGAGCGTGGATCTTGGCAGACTGGGAGGACTATCTCGAGGGACTCGTCTCGCTGGGCTTCGACTCCGTCCTGTTCTGGCCTCTTCTCGACTGTATGCCTCCCCGCCCGAATCGCAGCGATCGGGCGTTCCTCGCGAACGACGACAGCGCATGGCCTGCTCTTGCGGTTCCTGCCGCACGACGGCCGGTTTCCGGTGAGCCTCGGGACGACGCCCTCACGCGCCCCCGCAGGGACCGTTCACGCCAATCCCCGGAGCGCACCCGCCGATGCTGTACGAATCCCAGGGAGGGGCGCTCCGCATCTTCAACAGAGGAGCCTCGGACCGCCGATCGGCCTCACGCCTTGCGTTGCTCGGGCGCCTTTTCCGGCGAGTGGACGACGCGGATCCCGTACATCTGGCAGAAGGCCTCGACGTCCCGACGATGGTTGCCGTAGAAGACGGCTTGGTGGAAACCCAGGACGTCGCGCGAGTCCTCGACGTCGTCCATGGCGATCTCGACGCTGGTTCGGCACCCGCCCGCGGGAGGCGTGCTCACGTTCCCGACGACCGTCCCCGTGTCGAGGATGAGTTCGTTGGGGTTCTCGAATTTCACCAGGGTGACCGGCTGGCCTTCGCGCCAGAGCACTTGCATGGACACGCCAATGTTCGACTCGGAATGCGAGCGCAAAATGTAAGGCTCGCGCGGCCGGTCGAAACCGTTGAGACGCGTTCCGCACGTGCAGTGCGCCGCGATCAGCGCGTTCTTCGCGGTCTCCGGAACGGGATCGTTCATGAATCCGGGCTTGTCGAACAAGTAGCTCACTAGAAGCAACGAGACGGCCGCGAAGAGGTCCGCCTCGCACCCATACGTTACGCCGGCGTCCTGGAAAAGGGTCGCGGCCATGCAAGGGGGCGTCGGCACGACCTTGGACGAGACCATCCCGAGACAGTCCGTGGTGATGGCGTTGGAGGATTCATCCCGCACAAGGCGTTTGGCCGTCATGAACGACCGCGCGGCGTTGAGCAGGTCCTGGCGAGTGGGCTCAACGATCCTCTCCGCCCCGCGGCCCATTTTCCGGGCGACTTCGTGAGTCTCGTCCGTCACGGGCATCCGCGCGAACAGTTCGTGCAGCGACGAGCGGGGCACGGCACGGACCTTCGTGCCCAAACGCTCCAACTCCGTGTCGCGACGTTCGTCTCCGCTGACGACCAGCAAACGCGTCTCCTCGAGCTGACGCTTGGCGCGCACCATGCGCAACGCCTGCTCGACCGCGCCCGTATCGAGGGACGAGACGACGTGCACGCCGGGACGACGCGAGATCTCGAGGACGTGCCCGGTGAAAGCCACGCCGATCGGGGCAAAGATGATCGTGGGGATATTCTGACGCGCGATGACGTCCGCCCAGCCCCATGCCCCAAAGTGCTGGAGACTCACCAGCGCCGCGTCGGGCTTCGCGTTGTTCAGTTTTCTGGCAAAGGCGTTCACTGCCTCGTCGCTTTCCAGTGGACCGCGTTCCGCGCGCAGCTCGACGCCGATCCGTTTGGCCGCCTCGCCAAAGGTCCGGTCGTACTCCTTGCGGCGACCCTCCACGTCGTACGCCGTGCCCGGCCAGCCGAGCCAGTAGGGCGGCTTGTGGCGAACCACCACGCTTGCGACCCGGGTTTTCGGCCGCGGGCGGAAAGTCGCCTGGTCGATGGTCTCCCCGAGGTCGCCGGCGGCGGCGGCTCGCCGGGCCGATGCCGGAGTCCAATGGCATCCTGCCAGGGGCGCCGCCAGCGCCGCCGCCGCCGATGTCGCCAGGAAACAGCGCCTCGAAATCCGGCAACAACCGCATTGTCCGCCGTCTGTCTGTTTCGTCGAATGCTCGTGCATCATCCCTTCCCCTTTCCTTGACTCGCTCATCTACAGAGTAACGTTGCTGGAGTTGCCCCCTGCTTCACCGGCAGTGGAAGTGCGGCAACTCCTGTCATCATTCCTGGAGGAGCAATCCCAAGCCGCTTGCCCATCCCTTCACGCCGCCCGGAACTGCTTTTCCACTTCATCCCCCTTCCCGCTAGGACCGACAACTTCTCACAGTCCAGGCGGCGCGGCGCCCGGCGGCGATGATCCGCGTGGAGGGCAGATGGACTTCCCCCGCGCCGGTAAGGACGAGACGCCGGAGTTTGACTGAGCCGTGAAGAACCTGGAGATCAACTTTGACGCCGTCCTTCGTCCGCCTCTGACGGCACGTCCCCCAGGCGCGCCCGTTTGACCAGAAGCACTGGCCGTCTTGGGCGGCGAAGGTCATCGTTTGAGCAACGCCGGAATAATGGAAACCGGTCAGGGCCAACACGGCGGCCCACGAAGCCATGGCGCGCGCGTAGTGGTGACCGCACTCCGCCTCGTCGAAAGGGCTGCGCTTGCGGCCATCGTAGCGGTCGCGGATCGCCTGGATGCACTTGAGCCCCGCGGCGGTCTGCCCCTCGTAGAGCATGCCGACCGCGGCCGTGTACTCAAAGCCCGTCATCACTTCATTGAAATAGGGGAACGGACGTTTCGGTCGGCGACCGCGCGGATAGGACGCCATGAGGAGCGCCGATTCGTCGTTCAGGACAAAGGAGCGCAGATGGTTGAAGTGCCCGAAGAAGCTCGCGCGGAAATTGTGCTTCATGATGCTGCGCAGGGTCGTTCGGATCTTCGCGGGATCGGCCAGATAACCCAGACCGCAGACGTGGGCCAGGCACTGCCCGACGAGTTGGTCGACCAGACATCCCGCGCCCAACTGAAGGTCCGGGTCCCGCAAGTTCCGGGACCCCGCCCCAACGCACAGCCCGGCGGCGATTTTCTTGGCGCTCTTGGGGGGGCGGATCTCGTGCTCGTAGTACTCGCCGTTGAAAAGATTCCCGTCGATCCATCGCCTTCCGCGTTCGAAGAGGTCGCGGCAAATGCCCGCGAAGCCGTCTTCGCCGAGATGGCGCGCCATCTCCTCGGCGGCGCGCAGAGCGCCCAGGTACCAGAAGCCCATTTGCGGGTTCGGGCCGTAGTACTCGACGTCCATCGTATTGTGCTGGCAGCCTTCCATCACCCCGTCGCGGTCGGCGTCCCATCCGCCAGGTATCCAGCAGAACTCGATGGCTTTGCGCACGTTGGGCCACAGACGGCGCAGGAACCCGTCGTCGCCCGAGAGTTGCCAGTCGCGGTAGATCTTCATCAGACAGCCCATCTGTCCGTCCGCGGCGGCCTTGCCCGATTCCTGGGCGCGCTCGAGGGGAAGCGAAACGCGGAAACTCATCCGCCCCTCCTCGTCCGTGGCGTGCAGGAATTCCGTCTCGCGCATCGATCGCGCGAGATCGCCGAAAAGGAACGCCACCGCCTGCTCGTAGTTCCACACATGGGTGCACGACCCGAGGCAGCATCCCGTGTTGTCGCCGCATCCTTCGAAACCGAAGAAGCGTCCGTCCTCGGTCCGGAAACACGTCTGCGACCTCAAGGTGCTGAGGTTGTAGAGGGCCGCCTCCTTGACCGCTTCCGGCAGGTTGCTCGCGCAGAGGCTTTCGACGAAGCGAAGGGTATCCGTTTCGAGCCGGCGCAAAGAGGCGGCCGTGCGCGCGGCGGCGTCCCAGGCGTCGCGATATTGCGTCGTGTAGTAGTTGCCCACCCGGTTTGCCGTCGCCGCGTCTTTGGCGCCTTCACAGCCGCAATCTTCCGCTTTCTTCGGCGTCCAGGTCTGGCGATTCGGGAAATGCCACGTCAGGAGGAAGGTTGCCGTTCGCGAACCGCGAGGCGGGACTTTCAGGCTTACGGCGAGCGAGGCGGTCGGCGAGTCCACGCCCGCCGGTTTGCGGTCCTCCAGTTCCCCGTCGGACGAGAAATCGTCCCAGAAATCGAGAAGTGAATCGCCCCAGCTCAGATTCGCCCACGCGCGGCGCGCAGTGACGCCCGACTCCGCCGTCGTCGCCAGCGCCATCGTGCCGTACTGCTCCGCGCAGGGATCCACTCCTTTCGATTCCATGAAGAGGCCCTGAATCTTCGCCGCGCGGACGGTCTTCTTGAAAGCGTTGGCGTTCTTGGACGGCTTGCCGTTCAGTCCGTCGGTCCCGATGAAGTTGGGAACCGTGCCGCAGACCGACGCCGCCACCGCCTTGGCCGTCTTATTCGTCAGCACGAAGCGCAGGATCGCCACGGGGATGCCGCTCGCGTCCGGGTCCGCCGGGACAAGGGGGTTGAAGGCCTCGATCCGCGCGTCCAGGGGCATCTCCGGATCGGAAAGAAAAACCTGGCCGAAGGGGTAGGCGGCCGCAAAAGCGCCGTGGCGGAAGCGCGGCAACCCATGGTTCGCCGCGCGCGCTCCGCTCGCCCCTTCGAAGGTCTCGACCTCCAGAGCGCTTTCCAATGCGCGCGTCTGCGCCTCGCCCCCGGCCTGCTTCGCATACAGGGCGAAGAAAGGCCCCGTTCCGAAGTGGCTCCGGGCGATGAACCCTTTTGCGGGGCGGTTCACGATCTCCCAGTCTCGCAGGTCGCCGCGCCCCCCGAGCGAAACCGTCCCCGTCCCGATCCCGCCGAGGGGCAGCGCGATGCGCGACAGGTGATCCTGGTCGTAAGTCGTCAAAACCGGCCAATCCGCGTTCCATTTGGTCTTCATTGAATGTCCTCCGCGCTTTCCGTTGAATCAGGAAAAGAAGATCGAACCGCCAAACTCGCGCGAAGTATAGGAACGACCGTCCTCTCTTGTCAACGGCAAGATGGCCGTTGACGAAGGACGGAAAGCAAAGACGGCGGAAAGCAAACAGAGGGGACGACACGAAAGGCGGAAGGCAAGCTCGTTCACTTGCCGACGCAGAACTTCGAGAAGATGCGCGAGAGGATGGCGTCGTCGACGGTTTCGCCGATGATCTCGCCGAGGGAATCGAGAGCGTCGCGCAGATCGATCATGGTGAATTCGCCGGAGGCGCTTTCGGCGAACGAGCGACGAGCGCGGCCAAGCGCGTCGAGCGCCCGGCGGAGGAGTTCCTCGTGGCGAAGGTTCGTGACCGTGGCGCCGTCGCTTGCAGCCGCGGCGCCCTCTTCGCCGAGGAGAGCGTCGGCCACCAGCGCTTCGAGGGGTCCCAGGGTTGCCGGGCGGAGCGCGCAGACTCGCAGCAAAGGAGTCTCCGGCTCCGATCTCAAGCGCCTCTCTCGCGTTTTCTCCCCTTCGCCTTCTTCACTAACAGCCGAGGGCGGCTGCTCCACACTCCCCGGCGCCCCTCTCTCGGTCTCGATTCTCCCCGCGTCCGTCAAAGCCTGAATCAGGGCCGCGTCATCCTGAGCGGCGGGGAGATCGCTCTTGTTTGCCGCGACGATTCTGGGCGTCGCGGACGAGGTCCGTGAATCCGCGAGAGATTCGAGAAGCCGCACGTCTTCGGAATCCACCGGATAGCTTCCATCGATCACCAGGACCACGAGGTCGGCGCACTCCACCTCGCTCTTGGCGCGCTCGATTCCCAGGGTCTCGATCTCGTCGTGGGAGTCCTGGCGCACGCCCGCGGTGTCGATGAGGACGATGGGAATGCCGCGCACGTCGAGGGTCGCCTCGATTGTGTCGCGCGTCGTGCCGGGGTGGGGCGTCACGAGGGCGCGTTCTCGGCCCACGAGACCGTTGAAAAGGCTCGATTTGCCGGTGTTTGGTTTGCCGGCGACGACGACGCGGGCGCCGTCGCGGAGGAGCCGGCCGCGGCGCGCCGTGGCGGTCAGGGCGTCCAATCGCTTCCGTGCTTCGGCAAAGGACTCGAGCCCCGCTTGATGGAAGCGCCGGTCTTCCTCAGCGCCTTCCGCGCCGATCTCCTCTTCCGGGAAATCAAGCCGCGCTTCGATCTCGGCTGCCAGATCGGTGAGGGTTTCGCGGATGGCGCGAACCTCCTTGGAGAGGACGCCGCGCAGCTGCGACAGCGCCGCCCGGCCGGCGGCGCGGGTTCGCGAGGCAATCAGGTTCGCCACGCCCTCGGCCTGCGCCAGATCGATCCGGCCGTTGAAGAAAGCGCGCTCGGTGAACTCGCCCGGTCGCGCCATCCGTGCGCCGGCCTCGCGCAGGGCGTCGATGAGCGCGGCGACGACCGCGGGACTGCCATGGCAGTGGAATTCCACGAGGTCGTTGCCCGTGTAGGAATGGGGCGCCGGGAACCACGCCACGAACGCCTCGTCGGCGGGCGCGCCTGACGCATCGCGTACCAGTCCCCGGGTCAGCCGGCGCGGGGGAGGGGGGGGCGCTTCCCGGGGTTGGCCCTCGCTCTCTGGGGAGGCCGCGGCCGAGGACGGCCGCGCCACACTGACAGCCGAGGGCGGCTGCTCCACAGTTGCGGGTTGGGCGGCACCAGCCTTGGCGCCATCCGGTGCATCGCCGGCGGCGGCGCCTGGGGCCCAGACCTTCGACGCGGCCTGCCAGCATCCCGGCCCGTCCAGGCGCACAATGGCGATGGCGCTGGGGCCCGCCCCCGTCGCGGGGGCCACGATCCAGTCCCGAGCTCCGGGAACTGCGGGCGACGCCGGGGGGTCAGTTCTCATCGATTCTCAATTCCTCAACGTCCCCGGAATAAAGGGCTTCGAGTTCGCCCGTCTCGGTCCGCACGACGAGGCGGCCGTCCGACTCGAGCCCGACGGCTTGTCCGGTCAGCAAACGGTCGGTGAGACGGACCCGCACGATTCGCCCCAGCGTCGCGCAGCGCCGGCGCCACGCCGCCAAGAGATCGTCCCGGGGAAGCGCAAGCGCTTTTCCCAAGGCGGCCAGGAGATCGGCCAGAAGGTCCAAACGGGAGACCGGCTTCCCGAGAGCCATGCGGACGGACGCCGCACACTCCCTGAGCTGCGGCGGGAAATCCTCGGGGGCCTGATTCACGTTCAGTCCGATCCCGGCAACAAAGGCGTTCGCGTCGTCCGGGCGCGTCGCGCGTTCGCACAGGATGCCGCACATCTTGCGTCCCGCGCCGTCAACTACGTCGTTGGGCCATTTGATCGCGCAACCCATCACGCCGAGATTCCGCAACGCCTCCGCCACCGCTACGGACGCCGCCAGGGTGATCAAGCCCGCGTTTTGCTCTTCCTCGGAATGGAGGACGACGGAGAAGAGCAGCGACTTGCCCCGGCCGGCGTGCCAGACGCCCCCGCCTCGGCCCCGTCCCGCCCGTTGCCAATCCGCAACGACCAGCGTTCCGTGCGGCGCCGCTCCTCCTCCCGGCGGGGCGCCGGGCCCTCCCTCGATCAGCCGGCGAGCAAGGGCGTTTGTCGAATCGCAGGTTGCGAAAGCGTAAATGACTCGGCCGAGAGTCTCGGTCCTGAGAAGGGGCCGGAGAGAGTCCTCGGTGATGGGCTGCGACGAGAGGAGCGCGTCTCGCGATCCGTCCACGGTTGTTCCCGCCTTGCCGCCAGGCTCGAGATCACAAGCCGCAGTCGCCCGGGCGACCGCGGCTGGACTCTTGGACCTCCCCGATTCGCCCGGGTCACCCACGCCGGTCGTGCATGCCCAGGACTCGCCATCCTCCGGGCAAAAGGGCCGTGGCGAGGGCTATCTTGCCGAGGTCGCCCCAAATGAAAACGTACAAGCCCTGGGCCAAGGCCTGGCGCACCCCGAGAAAGGCCGCCAGCCAGGGGAGGCCACACGCGTAGATCATCACGTGGCCCAGGAACATGGCCACAAGGGCCGTCTCAATCCGCCGGTCCCAGCCCCGCTCCGCAAGGAAGCCGGTCAGCCAAGCCGCGGGCAAGAAACCGACCAGATATCCTCCCGTCGGACCCGCCATGTGGAGGAGTCCGCCCGCTCCCCCGGCGAACACCGGCAATCCTGCGGCGCCCTCGGCCAGATAGGCGAGAACGGCGGCGGCGCCGCGCCGGCTTCCCAGAAGCGCGCCGACGAAGACGGCGGCCAAGGTCTGAGCGCTCACGGGAACCGGTCCGATCCGAAAGGCAACCTGGGCGCTAAGGGCGAGCAAGAGAGACCCGCCCAGGATCAGGGCGGAGTTGTAGGCGAGCGCGTGGGTCCTTGCGCGGGGCTCAAAGAGGTCGGCCCAGGCGGCGTGTGTCATCTTTCTGCTCCTTGGATTGCATTGGGAAGAGGATGCCGTCTTCTTGGGAAGAGGAATCTGTCTTCCTCGGGTCGGTTCCGGAGGACTATCATTGATTCCATGGGAAAAGAGAAGCGAAAAAACCGCCCGGGGGATCTGCCAGTCTGTCCCGGGGCTGGATGGGCCGGCGTGCGCCGTCCCAGTCAAGGGCGTGAAATGGGAGACTTGGTCCGGACCGACTTCGGCTGCGCCCAGGCCGGAGCGCCTGCGCCGGCGCGTGTGGCCGCGCATCAGATCTGTCTGCCGGCGTCGCGCCTCCTTCCCGCAAACACTCTCGGATGATTCCCCTTGCATTGCTCCGTTCCCACGGATATAGGAGCAAGTGGAGAGTTCCGCGGGGGCGCTTCATCAGGTAGGGATTCACCCCGGGCCTCAGTGAGTCCCCCGGTTTCGCGACGTTCGACGAGGGAGAGGAAGAAGGCGTTAGCCCAGGCGCCATTGGCTATGGGATCCCCGGCGGACACCAACCAGGAGCGGAACCCCCGCCCGGCGGGCGCGGGCTGGCGGGAGCGGTTGGGCCTGTCTCCCAAGCCCACCCGGGCCGCCCGTCCCGTTGGGATCTCGCGCCTGCGGCGTTGGGCCAGCCTGGTGATTTGCGTTCTCCTTCTTTCCCTATCCTTCGCCTTCGCCGCGGGACGGTTTCGCACGTTCCGCGTGATGTCCAACTCCATGCTTCCCACCATTCAGGTCGGCGACTGTCTCCTTGTGAACGCCAGCGGCCCGGCATGGCCCCGGCGAGGAGACATCGTGGCGGTCAAGAACCCGAAGGACCCCCTCGAATGGCTGTGCAAACGGGTGGTGGCCGAGCCGTTCGACGTCTGGGGTTTTCGCGACGGCTTCTTCTTTCTCAACGGCGAATGGCAGTTTGATGAAGGGTACGTGTCGTCGCACCGGGTTCCAGACCTTCCCGATATGGGACCGCGCCGGCTGGAAGCGGATGAGTACTTCGTCCTCGGGGACAACCGCCCCCTCAGCTACGACAGTGTGGAATTCGGGCCGGTTCATTCCGAGGACTTCATCGGCAACGTTGTGGGCATTTACTGGCCCCCCAAGAGGATGCGGATCCTCAGGAGACCCGGGGAGAAAACCATCGACGCGGGCGCCCCCGCGAACGGGGAGACTCCTTCGCACCAAAGCCGCACCGCTCTTGGCCTCTCCAAGTCAAGGATTAGGGCTTGCACGGGGCGCCGTTCTTGTGATTAGATCAACCCCGTCGCCGCACGGCAGGTTTGTCAGCCAGCCGGCCCCGACGGTGGTCGGGTAGATGTCGCATGAGTGGGAACGACAGGGCATCGGATCGGCGGCGAGACAGGTTGCAGTCGCTGGCTGAGTTTGACGCGCGGTACTTCGAGCGCGGGGACGTCAGGTTCCTGGCCGGCATCGACGAAGCCGGCCGTGGGGCTCTGGCGGGGCCGGTTTTGGCGGCAGCCGTGGTGGTAGAGCGCGGCGCCCTTTTTGAGGGTTTGAACGACTCCAAGAAGCTGACGCCCATTCAGCGGGCGACTCTCGACCCCGCCATTCGGATGGGCGCCCGCGCCGTGGGCGTCGGCTGGGCTTCGGCCCAAGAAGTTGACGAACGCAACGTGTTGCAGGCGACGCTGCTGGCCGCCAAACGGGCCCTGGAGGCGCTCGAGATCGAGCCGGACCTGATTCTCACCGACTTCCTAAGATTGGAGGGGATCACTCGGCCTGTGGAGCCGTTGGTCAAAGGCGACGGACGTTCCCAGGCCATCGCGGCCGCCTCGGTGGTGGCCAAAGTTGCCCGAGACCGGTGGATGCAGGCCCTCGACGCGGAATATCCGCTCTACGGTTTCGCGTCTCACAAGGGTTACGGAACGCCCGGTCATCTCGAGGCGCTGAGTCGATTCGGCTCTTCCACCGTCCACCGCCACTCCTTCCGGGGCGTGGATTGGTTCGAGAACGACTACCGCACTTCCGCGACCCTGTGCAGGCTCCTTGAGGCGTTGGAGCGGGGAGATCTGGATCTCCCCAAAGAGGCGGACTGCGCGGCAGCTTGGCGCAGAGAAGGCGGCGGGCTGCCTGAGTGCGAGTTCCAGATTCTTCGCAAGGCGGCGGAGAAACGCCGACGCGGCGGAAGAGAGTGAAAAAGGCTGGCGCGCCGGAGAGACTTGGCTCGTCCGAGCAACTCTCCGAGGAGGAAGAAGGACCGGCAAGGAATGCTGAGCTCGTCGGAAGCAGGAGCCGCGCGAGAAGAGCGCCTCTTCCTCACCCCCGAGGAAGAGGAGGGGGTCGCCCGCGGGGAAGCCCCGGCTGGGGAGACCGGGCATGAAGTGGGCAGGCGCGGCGAGGACCTAGCCTGCCGGTTCCTCTGGCGTCACGCCTTTCGCATCCTCAAACGCAACTATCGCGGTTCGCGAGGGGAGATCGACGTCATCGCCGAGAAAAAGGGGTGCATTCATTTCGTGGAAGTCAAGACCCGCACGACGGACTCCCTGGGCGGTCCGGAAGAACGCGTGGACGCAAAGAAAAGAGAGGCTCTCCGCGAGACGGCATGGATGTACCTGCGGGATTTTCGTGAGTCTCCTCCGGCCGGCGTTCAATTCGACGTTCTCGCACAAGTCGTTGAGGGGGGACGGCCCGTTCGGCAGACCCTCTTGGAGAACGCCTTCTAGAAACCGGAAGCGCCCCGCCCGCCGAGGGTCCAGCCCGGCGGCTGGAATCCGTTCCCCTGGGGACTTCGGCAGTGAGGTGAAGCAGTTGGAGGAGATTTTCCAGAGAAGGAGGAGGGGCCGATCATGTGCGCGATGAGCAACCTTCAACCATACGGGGGGAGGGATCCGGGAGAGAAGTGTCCCTACACCATGACGGGTCTGCTGAAACAGATGGTGGAACAAGACGCCTCCGACCTCCATCTCGCTGCCGGTCGATCGCCCGTGCTGCGCCTCCACGGGTCTCTGATCGACGTGGAAGGAGGGCCGCCTCTGACCCCCACGATGGCCCAGGAGATGATCTACTCGGTGCTCACCGATCTCCAAAAGCAGAAATTCGAGGAGGCGAAGGAACTCGATTTCTCCTTGGGCATCGCTTCGCTGGCTCGTTTCCGCGTGAACGTGCATCAGCAGAGGGGCAGCCTGGCCGCTGCTTTCCGCGCCATCCCCAGAACCATCCCCGGGTTCGACGAACTGCGCCTTCCGCGCCGCGTGCTCGAACCGCTGTGCCGCCGCCCGAACGGTTTCGTCCTCGTCACCGGGCCGACCGGATCGGGGAAGTCAACCACCCTCGCGGCCATGGTTGATCTGATAAACAGCGAGACCGACAAACACATCATCACGGTGGAAGACCCCATTGAATACCTTCACCAGCACAAGCGCAGCCTCGTCGAGCAGCGAGAGGTGGGCGACGACACCCACAGCTTCGGCAATGCCCTGAAGTACTCTCTGCGCCAAGACCCCGACATCCTGATGATCGGCGAGATGCGCGACATGGAAACCATCCAAGCAGCCCTGACCGGCGCGGAGACGGGGCATCTGGTCCTGTCGACCCTTCACACCCCGGACGTGGTGCAGACGTGCGACCGCATTATCGACGTGTTCCCGCCGCACCAGCAAGAGCAGATCCGCGTCCAGTTGGCGGGCGTTCTGGAAGCCATCCTTTGTCAGAAGCTCGTGTCGTGCGTTTACGGGGGGCGCGTCATGGCCATGGAGATTCTCCTGGCTACGGACGCCGTGCGGAACCAGATTCGCGAACGACTGACTCCGCAGCTCTACACCACCATCCAGGCGAATCTGAAAATCGGGATGGTAACGATGGACAGGTCTCTTCTGGAACTGTACAAGAAAGGCCAGATCACGCGCGACTCGGTGCTGTTCAACGCGAAGAAACCGGAGGAAGTGAAGCCCTACCTGTAGGGTTCCGTCTTCCCCCCAGGAAGAGCCGCGGACCGGTTGTCGTGCGCTTGGGGAGTCAGGCGATGCTTGTCGAAATGGAATTGCGCGAGATCCTCACGACGGGCCCCATCACGGCCATTGTGCTGAGTGAGAAGGACGGTCGGGAACGTCAGTTCCCCATTTACATTGGCCCCGCCGAAGCGAGCGCGCTGCAATTGGCCGTTCGCAAGGATATCCTTCCGCCGTTCGCCCGCCCTCTCACGCACGACCTGATTCTGGGCGTTCTCGAGGGCCTTGGCGCCACCCTGCGACGCGTGATCGTTGACAAACTGGTGGAAGAGGAAGGCGGGGGGGGGACTTTCTACGGCAAGCTGGACGTCGAACGAAGCGACCACTCGACTGTTTGGATCGACAGTCGTCCCAGTGATGCCATTGTGCTCGCCACGAAGATGTCGGTCAGCATTTGGGTGGATGAAGAAGTCCTGAGACAAGTGGGCGCGGAACCGCCCCCCCCCGAGCCTGATCTGGAGTGACCCTCCTTGCCTCCGCGCGGCTTCCCCGCGCCGTGTCCCTGATCGAGCGTCATGCCTCATCCCCCCCGAACCGCGCACTCCGTTCTGTTGCTCGTGCTTTGCCTCGGGATGGACCCTCAATCCCAGACTCTCGGGGCGAACCTGGACGCGCCCGCTTCTGACCCGCCCGCCGCGGCGGCGGGTCCTCTCCCGGCGCCGCGGCGTCCCAGCGCCGTGCGAACATCCTCTCGGCAACCTCCCGCCCGAGCAAAGGAGCATTCCGGCGTGACCGACGCGACATGGCAGATTCTTGACGGCGCCGGGAACGCCTGCGAGGCCTTCGTCCATGGCAGTTGGGACAAGATGGCAGCCGGGCAACTCGGGCCGGCTGACTTCGGCATGGTCTCGCCCTCCGATCTGGCCGCCGCCCTCGGACTAGCCACCGTTTACGACACAGACACCGCCGGCTGGTATCTCGCCGCCGACCGCCGACTGCACGTCCGGCCGACCAATTCGAGCGGGGCGTCGGTCTATTCCTACGAGTCGCTTGCCCGCGTCGGGTGGGCCGTCGGAGTCACGACGGAGACGACTGCGTCGCTGAGCGTCTTCTGGGACGCCGGCTCGGAGGGTCGTCCCGTCGGCATGGAGGCGCTCCTGGCCAGGGCGATCGAGAACGCGCCTCGCACGGACGCCTGGATCGCGGCGGGACAAGCGGACTTCGCCGTCGCCCGCGGCCAGGCCCTGAAACGCTCGCCCGCCGCGGGGGCGCCGATGACGGAGGTTCACGATCCGCAAGACCCCGACCGGTTCTTCTTTTCCCCCGTGGAAGAGTCCGATGTCGCCGGTCTGATCGTCGCGCTGGTCGTCCGTGTCAGGCGGGCAGGAGAGCCGGCAAGTGTCAGCGCGGAACTGGCCGACCGCTTCTTCCCCGCCGCGCAACGCAACCAGCCTGGCCTCTTGATCCGCACCCACTACGCCCCTCTCGTCCCGCCGGTTCCCCCCATGGACCCAAGCCGGCCATTCCAGGCAATATGGCGGCTCGAGGACTCCGGGGCGGATCAGAAGCCCGACTTTCCCGGTGTCAAGACAGTTCGGGAAGCCCTCCCCGGCACGAGCATCCGCCGGGCGCGCCTGTCGGTCTGGGCCATCGGATCGCTGTCTCCTTTCCCTGAGTACGAGAAACCCGAACTCGCCGAACTGGAGGCGCTGGACCCGACCATCGTTCTGGGGGAGCGCCAAGTGCTCTTCGGCGAGCCGGTCTACGAGCGCCCTCGCTTCCTGCTGCGGAGAGAGGCGGCGGAGAGGATCGTGCGGGTGAACCAGGATCTGCGCCGGCAAGGCTGCCGGCTCAAGATCCTGGACGCCTACCGCCCTCTGTCGGTTACCCAACGGCTCTGGAACCTTCGGCCCGACCACATGCGGCCCTCCACTCCGTACCTGGCGGCGCCCAACCGGGGATCTCGGCACAACCGCGGCGCCGCCGTGGACTGCACGCTCACCGATATGGACGGCAAGGAATTGGAGATGCCCTCGGGCTATCTTGTCTTCGATGAGACCGCCCACCGCGATTGTCCCGGCATGAGCCCGAAGGCGAAGCGCAATATGGATATCCTCACCGCTGCCATGGCGCGCGAAGGCTTCACGACGATTCGCGAGGAGTGGTGGCACTTCGACGCCCCGCATTGGGAACGCTGCCGGGTTCTCGACGTCCCGCTCTGGCCCCCCGAGCCGCAGCCCAGTGCGGCGCCGGCGCCCCCGAGTCCTTCGGCGCCGCAGGCTGAGAGGACGGGATCTGTCGAACGGACCTCCATGGTCCCATCCCCCGCTGGGGAATCCGTGGTGGCGGGTCCATCGCTCCCTTCCCCGGGTGAAACCCAGCTCGGGAATGCTCAGCCGCGGGAGGCCGGCCCCTCCGTTGCGGCTTGGCTTCGGGCCCACTGGATCGCGATCATCCTTTCTGCTCTTGGCTTGGTTCTCGGCCTTCTGCTCTTCCTGCTGCGGCGCTGACTCAGGGTCTTCGTTCGCGCTCCCGTACGCCGGAGGGGACTGCGCATGCCGTCACAAGACGCCACAACTCTTCAGCCCGTCCACCACCATCGGTACGCCGGGCATCTGCTGACCCTGGCGGTCGCTTTCTCACTGGCGTTCTTCCTCTTCTTCGAACCGTGGGACGGAGGCGGCGGGCCGAAGCAGATCTGGCACTACGCACGGATCCCTTCCCTGGTCCTGACCGGCGATCTCGACGTGTCCGATGAGTTCCTGATGGCTCTCAACGGCCCGGAGCGGGCGGGGTGGGCTCCCGTGCGTCTGACACGGGAAGGTTACGCCGCCGACTATCTTGCGGTGGGATCCTCCCTGCTGATGGCCCCCTTCTGGTTGGCCGCCAACGCCGTGCACGCGGCCGTCGAGGGGGCCTCCGCAGGAGAGACCTACGCGCCGATCCATCGCTTCTGGACTTCTTTCGCCGCAGCGCTCTATGGTTTCGCGGGGCTCCTTCTAACGTGGCGAGCAGGTTGCCGTCTCGTCCCCTCCCGGCTCGCCCTGTTCTCGGCGGCGGCGACGTTTTTCGGGTCCATGGCTGTGATCTGCTGTCTCAAGCGTCCTGGGTTTCCCTACGTCTACTCCTTTTTCGCGACGGCCGTCTTCCTCTACGCCGCTGTCGAGTATGCCCCTTACAGGAAGTGGTCGCACGCCGTCTTCGTGGGTTCAGCCGCCGGCTTGATGGTTCTCGCCGACGGGCGCTCAAGCGCTTTTCTCCTGCTGGCGCCGCTGCTCGCTCTCGACCCCGCCGGGGCGCGTCCTTGGGATGCCGGCCCCCCGGATCAAGGCCGAGAGCCCGGTGGCGCGGTCAAGGGGCCCGGGGAGGCGCGAGCGAGGCCCACGAATGTCCCCGAAACCGAGAACAAGCGTTCTGGGCGGACGTCTGTTGGAGGGTTTGCCATCGTTGCAATCATCCTGCGACTCGCGACGGCCCTCGCGGCGTTCGCTCTAGTGCTTGCGCCGCAGGGCTTCGTGTGGCGAAAGATCTTCGGATCATGGATAGCCCTGCCCTGGACGGAGGATTTCCCCTTCTCTCCGGCCCGCTCCCTGGAGTGGAGCTTCGGGCGATGGATCGAGGCCCTTTTCGGCGGCTTGGACGGCCTCTACCACTGGCATCCCCTGACGGCCCTCTCCACGGCGGGGCTGGCTCTGCTGGCCTTGCGCCGCAACGTCCTGGGCATTTCCCTCTTTCCGGCAACCGTCGCCGTAACGGCCTTGAGCGGTTTCTCCTTTCGGTCTCCATTGGAGCCCGAGGAGATCGGGGCGGGACAGTTCTGTCTGCTGGCGCCCTTCCTGGCAGTGGGAACCGCGGCGTGTTTCCGGGAGCTGAGGTCCCGGAGCGCCCGCCATCTCTTGGCCGCCTGCCTGGGATTGGCCGTCGTCTGGAACCTGGTTGTCATGGTGGCCGTCAACCGCGGGCTCGTGCGGTTCTCGCCGCTTGCGGGATCATGGGCGGCTTGGAGCGTATTGCTGCCGCAGGTTCTTCATCACCCTTTCGCCTTCTTTGGGGACTCCCTTCTTCTGCGCTTCCTGGTTCAAGGACCGGCGCCTCTGGAGGAACTGGCCTCCCTTCTCTTGATGGCGGCGCTTTTCCCGGCGGTCGCGTGGATCGGTCTGCGCGGAGTCCTGCCGGTTGCCAGGAAATGGCTGATGGTCCAACTCCTCGCGCTGGCCGTCATCGGCGTCCTCGTGGCGTTCGACGTCGTCGTCTGGCGCAGTGAACTCCCCGTTTCCCAAGAGAGCGGCAACCGGAAACTGCGGGAGATCCTGTTGCGGCGAGCGCCGGCCGGCGCTCCGGCATCGGGGCAAGAGCAAGACCTTGTACGGGACCTTGACGATTTCCTCCCGCGGTACCCAACGAACCTGCCCGCGGTCCACCTTCGAGCTCGCCTCGCCGCTCGCCAAGGCGACAGGGACCAGGCGCGCCGCTGGTACGAGGTCCTTGCCCGTCGCTCGTCCCCGGCGGGAGAGATCGGGCTCCTGGAGACGGCTCGCACGCCCGAAGAGGAACTGCGCGCGGCCGAGACGCTTGCTCGGCGAGTGGGAGGCGTTGGGCGAGAAGACGCGGTCGGCGCCGTGACGCGGGCGTTTCGGAATGCGGGACAACCGGGCCGCGCGCGAGACTGGGTGGACCGGGCCTTTCTCCCGTCCGGCGCCCATTGGCTGATGCGCGCCGAACTGGCGGCCGATGAACGCGGACCCGGGGCGTCCGCGCCCGATCTCTATCGCGACTGCATGGAGAAGTCGTTGCTCTACGCGCCGACCGATCCCCGCGCCGTCGAGAGAATGTGGAGGGACCTTCGAGACCGGAGTCTTTTCGCTCGGGCTCAGGCCGTCTCCAACAGGTTCGAGCCCGTCGCCCAGGAACGGATTCGCCTTTACCGCGCCCTTGCCGAACGCCGCTCGCCAGGAACGCTCGGGCCCTTCGCCGACGGCGTTCGTCCTTACGCGGAAACCCTGGCGCGGATATACGCCGAGACGGGTCAGGAGACGCTAGCTGTGCGGGCTCGCGAGGACGCCGCGTTCCTCTCATCTGAGGCGATGAGCGCGGACGGAGCGGGGGACGGCGGGCAAGAGAGATAGAGGAGTAAGGGCGGACGCGGGGCGTCCGTACGTGAAAGAAGAGAGAATTCTCTTGTAGATCCAATCTCCGCGATCTATAGTGCGTTCGCTTGCTTGAGCCGCAGGCGCACTACTCGAAAAGGGGAATCCGAGCGCCATGAAATCCATCACAGAGATAACCGGGAAAGCGTTCACTCTGATCGAACTCCTGATCGTGGTGGCCATTATCGCCATCCTGGCCGCCATCGCCGTGCCGAATTTCCTGGAAGCCCAGGTTCGCTCCAAGGTCGCCCGCGTCAAGACCGACATGCGGGCCGTGGGCGTGGCCATCGAGGCCGTGCGCGTTGATCGCAACGCGCTGCCCCTGGATTTCTGGGACGATGACATGGGCGACTGCAACGAGAGAAGCATGGCCGCCCATGGGACGCCGTGCTGGCACAACTTGCGGGGAGGCACGACGGGGGTCCTGAAGG
>Ga0315274_10004970_pt1 | contig 19492 bp, 23 predicted proteins | sample YL17G02_20_MG_FD_203700 | JGI IMG/M metagenome (GOLD analysis project Ga0315274, IMG submission 203700) | Sediment microbial communities from Yellowstone Lake, YNP, Wyoming, USA - YL17G02_20 | ecosystem: Environmental > Aquatic > Freshwater > Lake > Sediment | place: USA: Wyoming | collected... | reverse complement strand
CCTACGAAATCAGGTCGCCTCTACCAAATCACGCGGCGGCCCGGGTCCATTTCGTTTCCGGACTCAGGGTCAGTTGGAATTCCGGCTCCCCCTCGGAATTGTAGGTCTCCTCGCCGACGTCGACAAAGGCCGCGCCACTGTAGGTGTGCGAGCCTGTCTTGGTCACCGTCCAGGTATCGGTCGTGCCCGCCTCCGCCTTGGTCAGCAAGGCGAGCCGCAAACTGACGTTCTTGGCCAGCGTCAGCACGATGGGCCCCTCCGTGAAATTCTCGAAGTACTCGGTCCCGGCGTCGTCGCTGTCGCCGGCCGTGCGGATGCGCTCCCGTGTCTGCGTGATCCCCGGGAAAACGATATTCTTGATGCCGAGAATGCTGCCGAGCGAGACGCCGGCGCAGGTAAATCCTCGCATGTTGCTCATGAGTTTGCTCCTTTATCCAGGGCCCGTGACCCAATTGCTCGAGGCCGGGCGGTTACGTGTAGGCGCCGACACCCAGAACCGCGATGTCGTAACTGCCGGCGGCGCTGCCGCTGCCGTCGTGGGCGATCTTCAGGCTCCCATTTGTCGAGACCGTCAGACCGCTGCCGGCCCAGGTGATCTCGATCTCGGCGCCCGGGCCGAGGAGCAACGTCTCCGTCGCCGGCGTGCCAAACATCGCGACGGGCGTGGCGGCGGCGGCCCCGATGACCAGATTGCCGGCGGCGAAGTTGTTCTTGATATAGAGGGCCTTGATCGCGGAGAAATCCACCGTCCGGCCGACCTTGTCGGTCAGACTGGCGTTCGTCAGATTCAGCGTCTCGTCAGCGCCGTCGGCCAGGGCTCGAGCCGCGTCCGACCAGGCGGCGTTGATGTTGCCGGTACCCGTGCCGTCGGTGTACGTCGCGCCGCCGGCGATCAGGATGCGGTCTTCGGCGCTGCCGAGATCGCCCGACACGGCCTGGGCCACGTCCATCCCGATAATCGCCCGGGCCCTCGAAACTGAAGTTGCCATACGATGATCTCCTTAATGTTAGGGTTGACTGTATGGGTCACGGGTTAGCACCCGATATTTGATCCGGACCGGCACGATCGCCAGGGCACAGTGGGCGTCATCGAACCCGATGATTTGCCACGGCAGCAGCTCGATCGCCTTGGCCAGGCCGCCGCAGTAGGGCCCATCCGTGGCCGCCTGGGCGGCGAGCTCCACGCCGATCCGCTTCTGGATGTCCGCCACGATCCGGGTGATGCGATTGTCCACCGCGAGAGCGGTAGTGCCCCGCCCGATCACGTAGACGAACGTATCAAATTGCTGCCACCAGGTGCTTGTGGGGTTCACGTCATCCAGGGTTTCATCGTCCATGGTTACAGCATCCTCCGCTCCCGATAGGACACTCAGGGCCGACAGGTCGCGGGCTGTGTCCCCATCCAACACTGCCTCCCCCGACCGCGTCCCCACCAGCGTCTGCTGGTAGCCGTTGGCCACGGTGATCGAGTTGATCATCGCCAGGTGCCATTGGGCGATCTGTTCGAGGATGCTGTCAGCCATGGATCACCTCCGCCGCGAGGCGGTCCACCTGGCTGGCCAGTTTCTTCTCGATGATGCCGGTGCCCTCTTTCTCCGCCCGGGCCTGGAATTTGGGATCGTCACTGAAAACCCGCGCCAGGCTCGGCCCGCGCAGGACCTTCATCGGGTACCGGCGGACGATGCCCCCGGCCCGTGTTTCGATGCCCTTCTCAAATCCCTTTTCCGCCTTTTGGGCCCGGCGGTAGGCCTGGGGCACGTTCATCTCTTTGCCGGTCAGATAGTGCGTGTACCGTTTCTGGATGAACGCCCGCGGGATGAATCCACCCCGCAGCGGCGTCCCGCCCGTCGACCAGGTGACCCCGCTGGGGGTCTGCTGGACGTCCTTGAAAGAGGCGATCGTGAAGCGGGTGAGATGGATGCGGACCCCGGCGGCCCAGGAGGCCCGGCTCGCCTTGGGCGTCAGTTCCAGCCTTTGCGGGATACTGCTTTTCCTGCTCATCACCAGCCGCGTGCCGAACTCCCGGGCCAGCCACGTCCGCTCCTCGGCGGCCGACTTGTTCAGGGCCGGCGGCATGACGCGCGCGATCGCGCCGGGGATGCCCTGGATCCGGGCCATCAGCGCATCGAGCTTGCGGTAGTCGGGCCTGATCTCGATGAAGGCATATCTCGGGCTGCCCGCCACAATGCGGCTGCCCGTTGTCGCTCCAGAGGCGATTGCCGGTGCTGGCATTATTGGCACCCCCAGGTGATCCGGGCCGCGTCCTGTTTCACCGCCTTGACCGTCCGCATCCGCACGGCGGCGGCGCCCCGGTGGCGCGGCAGGGTGATCTCGAAACGATTGCTCCACTCGGCGGCGGAGATCCCCAGGGTCGCACTATTCCGCAACGAGACCAGGACCGGGAAATACTCCTCACGCGGATTCTCTTTCATCACCGGTGGATCACGCGTCACGATCGCGGTGCAGACCCGGTCCGCTCCGCCCACCGGATGCACCGTCACCGGCTCGCCGAACTCGTCCTCTTCCACGTCGAGATTGCCCATCAGGACCTCATCGAACTCGGACAGATCCAGCGTCGCCGTCGCCGGCGTGACGTTCGCCGTCCAGGACCCGCCGCCGATGAATTTCTCGCCGCCGTAGACGACCGCCATGCGGTACTCGTACGGCACCCCGGGCGTGTCCGTGTACTCGTACTCGTAGACCCCGGTCGACATACGCGGCACGGCCGTGCCGGCCGCGACGACCACGGCCCCGGTATCCGTCCGCCGCACACCCCAGGTGGCGCCGGTCGCGGCATTGGCCAGGGTCACGCTCGTGACGTCGGCCAGGACACCGGCAATCTTGGTTTGGACCCGCAGAGTCGTCATTGTTCCACCTGTGGCTCAATCGTCACGTTCACGGCGGCGCCGCCCGTCACGCCGTCGATCTGATCGCTGAGAGTCTCCAGGGTGTCGCTGTCGGCTCCCGTCTTGGCCAGGCCGCTCTGCAGGGCCGTGACGGCCGTCGCGTTCGGGGCATTGACCAGGTCCATCTGACTGCCGACCGCCGCCGGACTGGCGGGGACCAGATCCGTCTTGGCCTTGATCGCATCGACCAGCAGATCCGTCCGGCCGCCGTCCGCCAGCTCGGCCTGCAGTTCATTCGTATCGGCCACGATCGCCGCCAGTTGGGTGCTGTTCGCGTCAATCTCCTGCCGGATCGCCGCGGCCGTCGGAGCCGACCCGCCGGTCGGGGCCTGCTCCAGGGCATTGGTCGTCAGCCGCCGCACGCCCCCATCGTCCTCCGTCATCTCCCAGAGGTGATCGAGCTTGCTGCCGTTGGCTTCCAGGGCGGTCACGACACCGGCCGCCGAGTGGCTCGAGCGGCTGCCGACCGTGGCGTCCAGATTCGCCAAGCGGGCATCGCCCAGGGCCGTCAGACCCGCCCCGGCGGCGCCCACGGTCGTCACCAAAGTGTCGATCGCCCCATGTGCCGCCAGTGCGTCGGCAGCGGCGTTGTCTGTTTGGTCCGCGTCCAAGTCTTTACCCGTCCCGTGTTTGACGAGTTGCATCCCGGCATCATTGTTGTTCTGGGCACTGGCGTATAGACCGGCGCCACTGGTAGCTCCACCCGTCGCCTGGATGCCGTTGCCCGTTACACCTCCCGTGGCACTGAGGCCCTCACCCGCCGTACCACCGACCAGGCTCATCCCGTGGCCATCGGTCGCGGACGCGGAAATCCCGTGACCGCTGGTAGAACCACCGACAGCTCTGAAGCCGTTTCCCTCCGCACCTCCACTGGCTTGTATACCTGGAGCGACACCATTGCCCAGGGCGTAGAGCCCAATGTTGTTTCCGGTACCCGTCGCGGAAATACCCTGTCCGCCCGTGGCACCGCCCGTGGCTTTAATCCCATTGCCCGTCAGACCGCCGGTGGCTTCCAGGCCGGCACCCGTGCCAGTGCCCAGCAGTTCGGCGGCCGGATGATTCGTGCCCCCGGTGGACTTCAAACCCGCATCGCTGGTGGATGTCAGCACCAAACCTGGCCCCGTCCCACCGGCAAATGCAGCACCGTTCGTGCTGCCAGTGATCGACAGACCGACCCCTGCCGAATTGTCAATCGCGGCCGACAGCAACGTGAGTGTCGCAGCCGCGCCGCCGTGAGCGCCGTTGCTCAATGCGGCGGGGACCGGCGAGAGTTGGATCTCGATTGGCGCAATTGCCGCGCCCGTGGCCCGCAACTGGATCGTCACCTGCGAGGACCCCGCCGCCAGGATGTTGTTCGGCAAATGGATCTCATACAGGCCGGGCGCATTGGTGTCGTGCAACTTTTTGAACGCCAGTTTATCGTCCGTCGTGTCCGTATCCCACGTCCCCAGCGTGGTCAGATCGATCATCGTCAGCGCCGTCAGGACGCCGCCGGCCCGGACGTAATAGGCGGTGATATCCCCGAAGGCCAAGGCGGTCTTGCCGGCGCCGGTGGTGACGGTGGAGTCCTGAATGAAAACATGCACGATCTGAGAAGTGGTGCCGGCCGGCAGTGCGAGTTTCATCCGTTGCACCCCCCATTCATTCCGGGATGCACCAACAGACCGCCGCTACCTCCGCCCGCGTAGGTGCCGGTGACATCGTCGATCACCACGTCATCCTTGATGTTTCCCGCCTCACAGTTGGCGATGGAGGAGGCACGCTTGGTCCCCGTCAGGGCCCCGTAGTAGCCATAAGCCGTCCCGTTCCAGACATTTGCTACAGCAGGAATTGTCGGGCTCGGCGGGGGGCACGCGCCGATGTGCTGGGCCGGGAAGGGACCCGCGCCGAAACCCGGAGCGGCGCTGATAAGACGAAAATCCCCGCTGCCCGCGTCATTGCAATCCGTCTCGATCCCGCCGGTATCCGTCGTCACCTCGCCGGCCAGTATGGCATTGACAAATCCCGTCCTGGTCGCGGGCGCGCCACAATCTCTTGTTCGGTTGCGGTACTCGACCACGTAAGCCTCATCGGTCGCGCTGTACAGATTGTTGAATAGTACCGTGCAGTCCGTAGCGTGACAGTTGATAACGATCGGAATGTTCTGGCCGGCGGCGTTGGGGTAGGTGAGCGCTGCCGCCAGCGAGTAGAACGTGCAATTCGATAAGACGAGAGAAACAGTGGCCGACGCCTGCACTGCAATGCCGGTGCCTGCTGCTGCATTTCCTATGAAGAGGCTATCGTTGATGAATCCTGTTTGACATTGCACGCAGGGTTTATCCGCCACGACCTGGAACCGGCACGATTGGATTACTACGGAGTTGTCCGAGTCCAGCAGAAAGCCGTGGGCAGCCCCGGTGCATTGGAAATCGCAGTTGACGGCCGCACACATATCGTCGCCTTGCACGCACGATGCGGCAGCGTTGTTCTGTGTATTGATTATCCGGCAGGACTCCATAATCCACCCATCGTTGGTTGAGCTGGCGATCAGCGCGCTCGACAGTGCGCCGGTAATGTCCAGGTTCTGGAGGACGCAGAAAGGAGCGGGCGTCCATGTGGCGGTGATGGTGATATCGGGCATGTTGGTCGTCACCAATGCCCCGGCGGCACTGCGCCCCAAGTTGTCGAGATCGCCGATGGTGCTGTAGTAGCCACGCCAGACGATGGGATCGACCGCCGTTCCGCCCGGCATAGTCACCGTGCCCTGCGAATAGGCGCCGGCCTTGACGTTGATCCGATCGCCTTGTCCCGCTCCGGCCAATGCGGTTGCCAGAGAGCAGGGAGTGGCCGGATTCGTACTGTTCGCGTACGTATCCGCCCCATCGGCTGTCACGTAGTGCTCGATTAGCGACACGCAGTAAGTCCTTCAACGGCGCCGCAGGGGGCGCCGGCTCCACTTTCCCGACGATCGGGCCCGTGAGCCGCAGACCGACCCGAGTCGGCGGCAGACTGTACGCCAACCCCCGCAGACCCGGCCGGGGCAACGGCAGGCGGCGGAACCGGTCCCGATCCCGCCGCCGCCGGGTCATGCTTACGTGCTCAACGTCGCGTGGGCCGCGTATTCCCACCGGGCGAATCCAACGTTCTTCCGCGTGTACGCCATGCCCAAAATCGCGTTGTTGAGCTTGTAGTGCTCACTCGATTCGTCGAGGACGTTGAACTCCAAGGGAACCTCTTCCTGGATCGCGTAGGGCTTCAGCGGGGCATCCGTCCGATACACGTCGAATTCGGTCGTGTAATCCAGCAGGCCGTTCGCCACGACGGAGATGTCGAACCCGTCCGCCTTCAGACTGACGATCGTGTTCGTGTCGCCCTGGTTGACCGTCGCGTTGACCGTCGCGGGCACCAGCCACTGCCACAGCGTGGGACTGGTCATGATCAGGAACTGCCGGGCGTTGCTGTTCATCAGCTTGCCCTGATCGTCTTTGATCCCCAGCATATGCGAGACCACGCCCAGGATGGCCTTCATCGCCTCCGTCGACGTCGGGTTGGCCGCCACGGTGACGGCCAAGGACGCCACGGTGGTCTTCGTCAACAGGTTCTTCTGCGTGCCACTCTTATTGCTCGAGTGGCTGGCGGAGAAGAAGTTGGCGGCGTCATAGGCCTTGCCCATCGTGGTGCCGTCCCCAGCCAGGATCAGGGTGCTGACCAACTCGACATCGTGGTTGGCCACGCGGGCGGCGAACTCACGCGTCCGGGTTCTCGTAATTTCACCTGTTTTGTCCCGCTCGATGTCCGGCCGGCGGAACTCGAGGCCACCCTGGAACTCCTTGTTCCGAATCGTCAGGTGGTATTCGGGCAACTCTTCGCCATGTTTCTCGCCCTTGACCTCCGAAAGACCACCGGGCGTGCCCAGCCAGGCGTAATCCTCGCTGGCCGAGTTCGAGCTGAACCGCACGCACAGGCGGTCCAGCCAGAGGGCCCGCAATTGTTCGACCGCGGCGCCGAATGCCGATTTGATCCCTGCTGCTGTGATACGTATCATCGTTTGTCTCCTTTTTCGTTGCCCCGTGCCGGGGTCTGGGTTCGACCCGGGCAAAAGAAAAGCGGCAATCAGGTGATTGGGCACCCAATTGCCGCTTTGTCTTTCCTTGTCGACGCCTCCGGTTTGGACCCTTCAGCGCGCCCGGCTATTCACTTGTCGTTTACAGAATGAGTTCCGCCGCGTTCGCGGCGAAGTCGCCCAGGGCGGCGGCCGCATAGGTCGTGCCGGTCAGGCTGTAGCAGCCCATCACGTTCAGGATCTGCGTGTCCTGCCCCCCGGCGCCGCCGGCATCCTTGACGACGCAGTCCTTGAACGTGCTCACGCTGGCAATCGTCGCCGTGCCGAACTCGACCCCGCCGTCGAATTGGAAACCGTCGAAGGTGAACCGGTCGTCGGTGTTCTTCGGGGCGATGTAGAGCAGGCCTTCCCAGATATTCCTTCGGCCGTCGGCGTAGACGCGCAGCGCATTGCCGGCCACGGTGTGCGCGACGTTGAGGGACTTGTCGGTCTCCGTCTGGTTCTCGATCGCGACGTTGTGGAGGAACAGGTTGATCCGGCGGCCGACGTTGTTGTTGTCGAGCGTGATTCCGTTGACGCCGGTCGGGGCCGAGATCGTCAGGTTGCTCAGGGTCGCGTTGAAGGTCGCCGTCTGGACGGTCGGATCGATCTCGATCACTTCCGTCTGACCGGTCGTGCCTTCGATCGTCACGGCGTCACTCTGGCCCAGCACCCCGTTGATGCTGACGAGATCGATGGAGGGCCAGGTCAGTGACAGGGCCTCGGTGTAGCTGCCGGGCATCACCATGATGGTCTTGCGGGCGGCGGTGACCGCTGTCAGGGCCTTGGTGATCGTCGCATACGGGTCGGAGAAGGACCCGTTGCCGCTGGTGTCGCTGCCGTCCGGGCTGACCCAAATCAAACTCACCGACGTGGACACGTTGGCGTCCGATTCCTCCCCCGTCTGAAACTCCACGACCGCCGTGTCCGTCGTGACGTAGCGGTCCACCACGCCGACCTTGCTGTTGTTGCCGGCCGTCAGGGTGTACGTCTCGGCGTCGGAGGCATAGACTGCTTTGCCCACGTCCGTGATGGCGACGCCGCTGAGCGTCACCTGCAATCGGTAACGGCCGCGGTAGCGCGCGATATTCCAGTCGCCCGCGGAGCCGGCCGAATTGTCGTAGTACTCGGCGGAGTGGCCGATGAACTTGTCGCCGGCGACCAGTTGCCGGGCGTAGCCGGACACGTTGCCCAGCATCTTGCCCTCGTAAATGACGGCGGCGCTCTGCGGAAACTCGCTCTGCTCACCGCGTACATGGTGGAGAGCGCTGTTCTCTGTCAGGGACATAACTTCCTCGCTTTCGGAATTTACTCTTTACGCGTGCTCATTCTAACTCTGTTTTCTTTCCGTACGGGCGGCGCATGCGCCCTCCCTACGATTTCGCCGGATGCCGCACGTACCACAGATAGTCGGCGACACAAAAGAACCGATCCCGCAGATCCGGCGTCGCCGCGAAATGCGCCTTGAGTTCCTCGTCCGTCGCCGTCGCCTCATCGAACTTCACGGCCTTCGGATCGCTCGGGGCCGGCTGACTCTTGAACTCCGCCGTCGCGGCATCGATCTTGCTGGCCGGTTGGGCCGCGAGCTGCTCGCGGGCCGTCTTGAGATCCGCGGCGAGTTTCTCGTTGCGCTTGCCCAGGGCCTCCGCGACGGTCATCCCGGCGGTGAAACATTCGGCGGCCTGGGCGTGATCGTCGCCGCAGGCCTTTTGCAGGGCCGCGAAACGCGTCTGCTCGGTCTTGATCCCCTCCACCTGGCCGGCCGCGAAGACGCTCTGGTGCAGGGCGGGATTGTCGGCCTTGAACGTCTCCAGCGTCAGGGCCGGTTTGTCTTGGTTTGCCATGGGATTGTTCCTTTCCATAAGCTCAAATTCGACTTGGTCGCTATCGTCAGCCGCCAACGCGGTGGATCTCGTGTTATTGAGGGCCCCGAAGACACACATGCTCACTTCCTTGATCACGGCCTTGCGAAAGACGGCGCCCGGGCCTTTGAGCTTGCGGCCGTTGACCTCGACGCTCGCGCCGTCCTCGACCTGCTCGATCACGGACGGCACCGGGTACAGCGATGCCTGCATGGGGAAACCGTCCTGCATGTCAGCCCGGATCTCCTGGGCGGAGGGATTGCCGAGGAACCGGCCCTCGAAGGTCACGCCCTCCTTGATCTGCTGCCTCGTCGTCACGCCGATCCGCCGGCCCGTCTCGTGCGAATCGAGGACCGGCAGGGGCTTGCCCGCAAACGTCAGGCCGGACAGATCCAGGGCGAAATTGCCCCAGTACCAATGTTTCGCAATCCCGCCGTCGTAGGCCGCTATCTCAAAGCTGCCCTTGTCGCCTTCGCCGGCGGCGAATCGGACCGCCTCGGCCGGGATGGCCATGATGCAAGCGACGCGCGGGGCGGTCCGCTCCCCGTGGAATTGCCGGGATGACTCACTCGTCGTCTTTGCCATCGGCATCTTCCTTCCCACCTGATCCTTGCGGCTTCTCTGCCGGCTGCTCGGGCTCCAGCCCCTCATCTTTCTCGATGCGCTGGTCCGTTACCCGCTCGCGGACAACATCGCGATAGTCCCGGCCGCTGCGGGCGCAGATGAACGTCCGGCTGGTAGTGCCGTTGGCCAGCTCGAGCTGATCGGCCTTGGCCTCCTTCTCGGGGTCCACATAGGGCCAGCGGCGGCACATCGCCTCGTGACGCCGCCAATCCGCCGGGGCCGGCCGCAGCTCTTTGTCCGTCGCGATGTCCCGCTCCGTCTGCCACAGGTACCACCGGCTCGCCAGCGGTTTGACGACGAAGGTCTGCACCTTCCGCCATCGCTCCTGGGCCATCTGGGCCGCGATCCGGGCATTCATGAACGTCGCGCCACTGAGATCTTGCGTGATCAGCATCAGCGGCATGCCCGCCGCCCGGCCGGCGATGGTGAGCACTTTGTTCATGAACTCGCCGAACACGGTCGTGGGGCGGGTGGCGCCGATGTTCTTGACGTCGTCGCCCGGGTTCATGTCCCAGACCATCCCCGGGGCCATCTGGAAGCGCTTCAGCGAGTCCTCCGCGTTGACCTCGGAGTTCGCCTTGTGCTGCACAGCGCCCGGCAACAGGGATTCCGGCTCCTTGTGCGTGATGCCCACGCCCTGGCAGGCCTGGACGCAGCTCGTGACCAGCTCGGCGTCGGCGTAGCGGCCGAATTTGTCGAACCAGTTGACGGAGGGGGTCAGCAAAGGCTCACCGCGGCTGTAGGAGACACGGTCGGGATCGAAGACGTGCTGCACCTGGTCGGCGGTGTATCGGACGTAGCCGCTGGGGCGGATGTAACCCCACTTGTCGGGCGAGCCGATGTAGTAGCCAATCACGCGGCCATAGGGATTGGCGGCCGCGATGCCGTTGGTGACCGTGAAGGTCTTGCCGTTGACATCGATCCCGCTCGGACTGCCACACTGCTCCCCTTCACACAGCCACATGCCCTCCGGCGTCCAGATCAGGAAGAAATCACCATCGCGGGAGAAGGACAGAACGCTCAGGAATATACTGTGTGTGAACGCGAACCGGCCCGTCACGTCGCACGGCCGGTCCTCCATCCGCTCTTTCCAGGATGCCTCGCGGGCCTTGTTCCAACCTTCATCGTCCGACCGGGCCTGGATCGGCAATTCCGTGCCCACGATCCCCTCGGCGTAACTCTCCATGACACCTTTGACCACCGGATCGTTCCGCGAGGCATCCCGGGCCACTTCCCGCAGATCCGAGAGGGCCTGCTCGGTCAGATGCGTGTCACCGGTGCCGAGCAGACTCTTGACGTAGCCCTTGCGGCTGCGGTCCCCGTGCAGAATGTCGTACGACGCCGCGAACTGCTGGATCGAACGCTGGAAGCCGCCGCGGGCTGCGACCGTGTCGAACACGTGCGTTTGGAGGGCTGACTGGCGGTTCGCCCGGCCCCACTGCGGAAAGAACCGCTCCGCGAGCCGCGTCACGATCGGCGGGCGATAGGAGAACTCTTTGGCGCCGGGCTCGGCCATCAGACCTCCCCCACCAGGACCGACCCGTCCGTCTCGCGCCGCGTGCGCCGCTCGACGGCATCCCGCTCCGCGATCAGGTCGGCCTTGAGTTGCCGCAAGGGCTCCAGGTCGGCCCGCGTCAGCGTGCGGCCGTCCGCCGCCCGCGTACTCTGCGCGCCCGTGAGGATGCCCGTGATCGCCGTCGCGACCTCCGCGATCTCAATATCGATCTGTGCCAGCGTCCGTGCGGCCATCACATACACCACCTACAAAACGCCAAAAACCGCCTTTGTCAGGGATCCAACGTAGAGGCGATATGGATGGTATGCCAAGGGGGTGACGTATACTGGGTATACGTTACTTGAAGATTTTTTTCACCGCTCCTGGTAGTTTTGCTCCAGGCTCTTGAACCGATAGCCCCCGGTTTCGGACCGGCCGGGGCAATCCGGGTTGCGGCACTCGTGCCAGCGGACCGGGATCTGGCGGCTGTCCACCACGGGGCAATCGCCGGACCCGCATTTCGGGCAGTGGACGCTGAGCCAGGATACACAATCAGTTTCCGGCGCAGGCCGAGGCTTGCCCGGCCGCCGCGGCGGGCCGCCAAACCCGAGATCCGGCAAGTCATCGAGAAAACCCATCCGTGAGCCTTATCTCTCTGATCCGTCCTATCGATTCAAATCCGGCAGGCCCGCCAGGAAGCCGCCCCGGCCGCCCTCTTCGGGTTTCGGCTTCGGCCGCGGCGGCGCCGCCGGCGGCGGGGATTCCGGCAGTTGCCCCAGCGTGCCGATCCCCACGAAGTGGGCCGCGAACACGTTGTAGTAGCTGGCGTCCCACGCGTGATTGTCCCGTCCGTCCTTCTTCGGAACCCAGACGGGATATCCCTTAACTATGATCTTGTGCTCGCTGCACAACTCCCCGATAACGTCGCCGGCCACGTCGGCGGGCAAGTGCATGTACCCGTCCCCGGCCTCTTGGGCCGCGAACAGCGTCCGGTAGAGTTGATCCTTCAACATCAACGGATTGATCTCGTAGACGGTCAGCGTCTGGTCCTCCACTGATTTCTTATACATCTGGCTCATCCGGCGGGATGATCCATAAACGGGCAAGAGTCTCCCGCTGTACACCAGATGGCGGTTCGCCCGGCAGAAAGTCTTGACGGGCTCCGTCCGGTAGTGACAATCGATGACGACGGCCGCCGGCGGCATCGGGGTCCCATCCGCCAGGACCCAGGGCCGCGATATCAAGGCTTTCAACGGGGCATAGGCGCCCTGCTCGTTTGTGTCGCCCGTCTCGATACGTAAGATCGCGATCGCCCACACCTGAAAATTATAGCCCCATCCATGAACCGCCACGCGAAACCAGTTATCGTGCACATCGATGGCGATCGTGATGTGCTGCACACCCCAAGGCACGTCCTGGCTGTGATATGAGCCGATGTGCGTCCGGATCAGGTTTTCATCCGTTGTTGCTTTTTCATCCTTCCATGGCTGGGCTTCCTGATTGTTCAGGAAGTGCTTGAGTCCCGAGATCTGGCCGGTCTTGAGCAGCATCTGACCCCGAACCCAATCGCAGGCCATCTTCCGCATCGACCGCAGCCGCGGGTGGACCAGCAGGCCCCGGACCCGGGCGCTCTTGAACGCTGAGGGCTCGATCGTGCCCTCGACCTTGCCGGCTCTGCCCATCGTCACGCCCTGGGGCAGCCAGAGGCCCTGGGCCACATTGGCGGCCCGCTCATAGTCCGTCCAGGTCCGGCCGCAGGAGGGGCAGACGTAGTGCGTCCGGTCCGCCGAGGCGTATTCCTTCAGGGAGAGCCATTCGCCCTTCGCCGTCTTATCCAGCACGGCGTGGCAGCCCGGCTGCTCCTTGTCGTACCAGCGGACGACGTGCCAGTAGCTGCACGCGTGGCAGGGACACCACATCTCACATTGATCCCCGGCCATGTACTCCTCATCGGCCAGGTCCCCGGTCTCGCGGGGACTGCTGATTTTGATGAACTTCCGCACCTGCTCGAACGTCTCCTGCCGCCCGCGCAGATGGTCCGTCGGCTTCATCTCACTATTGGGCACCGTCGGGGCCCAGAGCGCAACCTCATCGCCGATAATCAACCCCTCCGGGCTTTCCGCCATGACGGCATCGCTGTTCGCCCAGGCCAGCACCAGCAGCAGATTGACCAGGTCACTCGCCTCGCCGATATTCAGATTGTCCAATCGGCCCCGCAGCTCCTCCATCAGAAAATCGTTGGCCTCGAACAGGGCCCGCAGTCTCTTCATCCGCTTGTTCAGGGTCAATCGGTTCGCCATCACCATCATCGTCGGCATGGGGTCCCAGCGGATGGAGTACGCCAGACAGACCGTCGCGTATAAGGTTTTGCCGAACTGGAGGGGGCCGATCAGCGTGATCTCCCGGACGAACGGGTCCGCAAACCACCGGCAGGGCTCCCGCATCCACGCCGAGTACTCGAAGTTCATCAGACCCGACAGCCGGGGACTCTCTTTCTTCGGCAGATAGAGATTCTCCTGGGCCCATTCCACGATCGGGGGCCTCGGCTTCGGCCGCAGGATCTCGGACTCCGCCGGCAAGATCCCCCGGCACTTCGGGATGGAGGACTTCAGATCGATAATCTATCTCCTGCGTCTATCCCAATGCCGGCCCCGCCGGCCATCCCGATACCCGGACCAGCGTCTCACGTCTCCACCGTCATTCCGCTGAGACCATCTCCGCTCGGAGGTTTCCGTTGGCCAATACAACAGCCGCCAGAAATAGCACCGACAGTGCCTGCACCAGCACCATCCGAAGTGGCCGCCCGGCCTTTCCTTTATGCTCATTATCATCGCGTCCATTGCCATAGGCCCACAGCGGCCAGAGCGAGAAAAATCAGGTCCCTGACCATCAGAGACCGGGGGCCGGTCTTATGGTGGATCCACGCCGACAGACCGTTGCTCCCCATCCAGAGCAAGAAGCATGGCCAGAGTTGAAAGTTGTTCAGAATGGCCCCCGCCACGGCTCCCATCGTCGCGACCCAGCCCAGCCATTCACACAGACATAGAGTCGCGAGGAGATTGTCCGCGAGAATCACGAGCTGTGTGGCGGGATCCTTCGACTCTGCCTCTCCGTGACCTCCGTGGTTCAGCAATCTGCGTTCATCTGCGTTCATCTGTGGTTACCCTTTCTCTTTCCAACAAGTGGAAGCCTTCCTCGAGCTTCGCCCGGGCCCCCGGTGGTAGATTGATGTCTTCGGCGATCTTGTGATACTCGGCCACGACCTTGTCGAACGCCGGCAGGATGATCTCCCGGAGTTGGGCGGCCGTCTTGCCGGCGAACGCCAGCGACCACTGCTCCGCGTGCTCCGGCGAGAGCAGGGCGGCCAAGTGCCGGGCCCGGCCCAGGATCTCCGCCTCATGCTCCGCGGTCTCCATCAGGAGTCCCGCATTGCGGTCGTTATCCATCCTCTCGCGCCGCATCTTCTCCGCCTGCAGGAGATTGAGGCCGTGCTCCAGCTTGACCCCGCCCGTTTTCTCATGCCCCCGCAGCCATTCGATCACCGCCGGCAGCGAGTACCGCCGGTTGGATTTCCTGGGGCAGCCGTTCCTTTCCTCCCAGCGCCGCCACTGGTTGCGCTTGATCCCCGTCGCCTGCTCGAGCTGCGTCGGCGTCAGATCGTCCCAATCGAGGGATTCCGCGCTCGCGGGACTATCGAGCATCTGCTCATAGAGCGGGATCGCCTTCGGGTCCCCGGCGTCCGCCAGCCGTTTCAGACCCTTGCGAGCGCTGGTCATCGCCTGGAAGCGGCCGGCCCTCCAGACCTCATCCACGGTCCGATCGCGTTTGAGCAGCTCCGTGAGCCGGCCCCGCTCCAGGCCCAGGAATTTGTCCGCCTCCTCGACCACGATCAGCGTCTCCGTCGCCAGATCCCGTACCCGCCGCAGGAACCGCCCCCGCTCCCACGCCGCCGCGAGCTTGGGCTTGCCGTCGAGCAATTCTTGTAGATCCGCTACGCCCAGTTTCTCCGCCGCCTGTTCGATGGTCTCGCAGTCCTGACCCGCCCGGCGGACGTCGGCCTCGGCGATCTTGGCGGCCTTGCCACGCTTGCCTTGCGCGGGTTTCGCGGCAACGATCTGCGTTTCCGCCTTCTGGCGTTCGGCCTCGTAGCCGCCCAGCTCGCGCATCTCGGGCGCGGTCAAGGCTTTGTTCACCTTCACCTTTTCCAGCAGCAGGATATGCCGCTGCTGCCGGGCGATCTCGACTGCTGATTTTTCTGTCGTCACACCGTGCTCGTTTTCCCGCGAAAAACCGCGATTCCGGTCGCGACACCCTTGTTAATGCATCGAAAACACGGGTGGAACGCGACCGCGTTCGTACTACCAGTAGGACCCTTTTTCGGGGTCACCAGGGGCTGTCGTAGCTCCCCGTAGGGCCTATTACGACCCTGTTTTTCTCCTGTTTTTTCCATAATTCTGTCATTTTTCCATGATTTTCCGTTGACGCATGGCGTCTGCTATTGTAGTATGATGCACAGTGATAAGTGATATAGGAGATCGGCAATGACAACCGAACGAAACAAAAACTGGCACGGGCAGAACTGGGTGCGGCCGAGCACCCGCTTGGCCCTGTACCTCCGCGATGGCGTGGCCTGTGCCTACTGCGGAGCCAGTATCGAGGACGGCGCCCAACTCACCCTCGACCATCTCCGGCCCGTGAGCAAAGGCGGCAGAAATGAGCCCGGCAACCTCGTGACCTGTTGCAAACGCTGCAATAGCTCACGGGGTACACGCAGTGTGCCGGCGTTCGCCCGAGCCGTGGCCGGCTACGTCAATCACGGCGTGACCGCCGCCGAGATCCTCGCTCATGTCCGCAATACGGTCCGACGCACCCTGCCCCGCACCGAGGCCCGCGAACTGATCGCCCGCCGAGGCAGCGTGGCCCGCGTGCTGGCCCACACTGGCGGCAGAGTGCATCGCCGACATGCCCGCCGAGAATCTGTGACCCTCTCTGCCCGATAAAGGGAAAAAGCATGGGACCCCTACATTCAGAGGCAGTCGCGACATGGCTGGCACAGCACGGGCAATTCCAGGACCGGCCATCCTACATGTATCCGGACCGCGACTACCATTCCTACGCGTTCTCGGTTCGGCACACAAACCGAGCGCTGCTGCGTGCGGCCGTCCGTCTGATCGGGTGCGGCAAAATCAAAGCGTATCCCTGCTTGCAAAAGCGAGACGGGACGCAAGATTACGCGATGACCGTGACAGGCCGCACGCACCTGATCGAAAAGCTGGTGCCCCTGATGGACCGGCACACACACCTGATGCTGCCGGACCGCCGTACCGCCTATGAGGCTTGGCGGGATTCTCTCCTGGCCCATCGGAGTCCATCGGCCAAACAAAACGACGCCCGCGAGCACAATGCCGAAATCAATAGGAGATATCGACAGAGCCCGCGCGGCCAAGCCAACACGAGGCAGTACACCCGCCGCTATTACCAATCAGAGGCCGGTCGGGCAACAAAGGAACGGATGAAGGCGCGCAAGCGCGTACGGCGATTGGAACAGCGGTACAGCGCCACCTCCTTGAGCCATCTCGCGAAGATCCTGGAATCAATGCTCGTCGTGCTGGGTCCCTGCCCGGAGCGCCGGCGGATCGAGGCGTACTTGGCGGATTGCCGCGCCGTCGCGGACCTGGACCAGTATGACTCAGAGGCCAGCAGTGACCGTTGAAACCGAACCGTAACCAGAATTTGGAGATTGAACGATGGATATGATGATGCACAACTATGCCGTGCAAGTGGACCGTAGCGGCGGTCAAGGGCACTGCTGGGTATCAGTGGACGACGACTCTCTACCTGCCCACATAGCCGACGAGATCACAGGGGAGATCATCGACGGGCACCGAGAAATGTGCGCCGACTACGTAGCGAGCAACGGGCAACATTATCGCTGGGGACAGGCCCAATGAACATCAGTGGCATCACCGAGCCCAGCCCGTCGTATGGCATAGGCCCCGAGGCCCTGGTGGAAATCTGGATCGCCCGCGAGCGGCAATTGCGCGACCGTGGGGAGTACGCGACCGCAAGGATTGTGCATCTGATGCGCCGCGAGCTCCAAGAGGCAGTGAATTTGGTAGTGGACCCCGAAGAATTAGACTTGTGAAAGGTCACACGATGGAAACAGCACTAACAGAGAATGGAGTATCGACCACAATGACAACGAATGATGTACGACTACCGGAATCCATGCGATGGCTGCTGCGATCTGGCGGTATGCGTCTCGTCGGGACTGACCTGACTATACACTATGGGTCGTGCGACAGCAGGATACCCTACGCCCGTCTCCGCGTGCAGACCCCTCAGGAGAACGCCGGCCCCAGAACTCACCTCACCCGCGACGCACTCTACACCCTGCGCACGAATGGATACACGTATGACCGGGCGGCTCGATGCTGGCACGTTTGACGCATTTTTCAACCCCGCCCCGCCCGTGCTCGCTCGGGCGCAGGGCCGGGAATAGGATGCGAATAGAAACAGCAACCAGAATTGGAGGTCACAACGATGGGAACGCGATACAAAATAACACGAGGGGAACACCAGGGCGACCCCACTGCCGCCACGGTCACTACTGTCGCCGCGGGTATCTCGACGCTACGGGAATGCCGTCGCATCATCCGTCGCCTAATTGGGGCTAAAAGCCTGCGGCGTGAACGGCGATGGCACAGGCCAAGCCCCGACGTAGTAGAGGGATGGTGCGAATCACTCGACCCCACAAATGAGACCGGATATTTCATCAGAGAATACTGACCCCGCCACCCCGGCACCTGTCGGGAGAGTGAAATGGAGGTATGAGCAAATGGCAACGAAACAGAGGAAAAAATGGAAATGGGACGAATGCCAGTTGTGCGACTCAGATGGAGGCTCACCCAGTAGTCACGCCGGGAAAATGGATGAGTACCGGAGATACAACGGTATCTCTGGATACTGGTTCTACGATTCCACGGACTGCGAAACCGAGTTCGGCGGGGACCATGAACGCGTGTGGGACGAATACCATGATGAGTTCCGCTGGCCTGAGGATGTGGGGCCGAGCACAGACGAAATCGACTGGGCTGGGCTCGATGAGGTGCTTGCCGCAGAACACGAGGAAAACGAAAGGGAAGATGATTGACGCTCATTCATCTGCCCCTGGCCCGCCCCTTTTGAACCGAAATCACAGGAGAACAACATGAGCGGTGTCAAAGCCCGAACCAAGCCGGATCTCGGTCAAAACTACCGCGTGCCACCCGCGCTCGTCGCCTGGGCGAAGGCCCAGGCGACGAAACGCTGCAAAGCGACCGGGGAGCCGGTCACTTGGTCGCAGATCATCCGCGAAACGCTCGAAGCCGCCGCAAAATAGAGGGATGCCATGAACGCAATTTATGAACCCCAAGGCCGGGCCCAGGAGTACTCCCTGCTGGCCGCCAATCTCTACACCGGCTGCCCCCACGGCTGCCTGTATTGTTACGCGCCCGGCGCACTGCACCGGCAACGCGAGACGTTCCACGCCGATTGCGGCCCGCGCGACGGTATCCTGGAGGCCCTCAGCAAAGATGCCCGGAACTTCCGGGGCGATCCTCGGCGGGTCTTGCTCTGCTTCACCTGTGATCCCTACCCAGCCGACCTTCCAGTCTCGCACGATGTCACGCGACTGGCAATCCAATGGCTGCATCGGGAGCGGCTGGCCGTCCAGGTCCTGACCAAGGGAGGCACGCGGGCCTGTGCGGACTTCGACCTCTACGGCCCCAACGACGCTTTCGCGACGACCTTGACCTGGCGGACGGCGGAAGAATCCCTGGAGATGGAGCCCCGCGCGGCCACGCCCGCCGACCGCGTGGCCGCGATCCGAACCGCCAAAGCACGCGGCCTGCAGACGTGGGTCAGCCTGGAGCCGGTCTTTGAGCCTACCGACGCCCTGGCCTGGATCGACGAGCTGCAGGACTGTGTGGACCTCTTCAAGGTCGGCACGCTGAATCACTCGCCGCTGGCCAAGGCGATCGACTGGCGGGCCTTCGGGATCGCGGCCGTCGAAAAGCTGGCGGCCCTCGGCAAGGCGTACTGGATCAAGCGCGACCTGGCCAAACATATTGCCGATGTCCCGTATCGAAATACCGACACGCGGACGATCCGCGTGCCGGCGACGCCACACGTATGAACTTGTCAAAGAGCCGGAGCCTTCAATGCCCCTGATCAAAGCGATTTCGGTCCATCAACCCTATGCCTCCCTGATCGCCACCGGCATCAAGCGGGCCGAGGTTCGCTCGCGGCGAACCCGCTATCGCGGCGATCTGCTGATCGTCTCGACACGGGACCCTGTGATACGGGGTCTGCCCGGCGGCGTGGGTCTGGCCATTGTCGAACTCTACGATTGTCGGCCCTTTACCCAGGCCGACGCCACGGACGCCTGCCTCCGTTGGGCGCCCGGTCTTTTCGCCTGGCTGCTTCGCAACGTCCGCCCGCTCCGCACCCCCTTGCCCGTCCGCGGCCAGCAGGGGATGTACAA